>ERZ773003.93-NODE-93-length-74314-cov-12.022933_pt1 | contig 74314 bp, 116 predicted proteins | sample MGYA00580668_ERZ773003 | MGnify/ENA primary metagenome ERZ773003 (study PRJEB29015, sample SAMEA2738002) | human oral metagenome | biome: human oral; feature: human-associated habitat; material: dental | place: China | collected 2126 ...
ATATACATATATAGTAAAAAAATATATAAATTGAGTAAATTATACCATATATATGTAATTTATAAATGTTTGATAAAATGGATAAAAAACGATCGACGAGAATCGATTTTAAGGCGTTTAAATTTTTTATCCATATACTTTTATGTCTAAAATATTAACAATTTAAGAGGAATAATAGATTTTCAGTTTTAAGGAGATATTTTATATTAATATTAAAAGATATGTATATAAAAATATATTAAGATATAATTGTAATTGAACATAAATATATGAATAGAGGTATATATTTATATAATTTATACTATTTATAATAATAACATATAAAATTATATTATATATGATAGTGATAAGAAGAGTATAATAAATAGTATATGATGTAAGAAATATCAGGATATAGCTTATATATAGATATTTGCTTGTCTAAACAATTTTATTATATATAAAATAGAACAAAACTTTCATTTTGTGAAGTTATACATTTATATGTATAGAGACCATTTGTTCTATAACTCTCTGGTCTCTTACTTCTTTTTTTATGCTATTACTTAGTATAATAATTAATTAATATTATCTTTTTTTATTTAATTTATTATTTTTTATTATCTTTTTCATTTTTATCTAATATTTCTATTTGAACTGTATTTACTCTATTACCAGTAAAATTAAATCCAGTTAAATTTATATTTTCATTATATATAGTTTTATAACTCTTAGTATCATTTTCTTCTGGCAAAAATCCTAATAATTCTATGAAAAGTCCACCAATTGTTTCACTAATTTCTGATTTTAAATTTAATCCAAGTTTTTCATTTATTTGATCTAGTGTCCCTCTTCCGGTCTATCATAAATATATTTTCATTTTTTTTATCAAGTTTAGGAATATCATGTTCATCATCATATTCATCATTTATATCTCCTACGATTTCTTCTATAATATCTTCTATTGTAGCTATACCAATAACCCCACCAAACTCATCTGTTACTATTGCTATATGTTTTTTAGTTTTTTGCATTTCTTTTAATAGTTTATTTATTTTTTTACTTTCAGGTACTATAAATGGTTTTCTAAGAATTTCTCTTACTTTTTCAAGTGGAAATTCCATATCTTCTAAACTGTATTTTAATAAATCTTTTATATATAACATACCAATTACATTATCTTCTCTATCTTCATATACTGGTATTCTTGAATATCCTACAGAAACTGTTTCTTTTAATGTTTCTTTATCTAGATCATTTATATTTATCATATATGTTTCATTTCTTGGAACCATTATTTTAGAAACAATTTCATCATCAAAGTCAAATATACTCATTATCATCTTACTATCTTCATCTTCTAAAAGTCCTTGTTTTGTCCCCATATATATATTTGCTTTAATTTCTTCTTCTGAAACTTGCTGTTCTGTTAAAGTTCTAGATATTCCTAATAATTTTAGTATTAAATTTGTAGTAAATGATAAGATTACTACTATTGGTCTAAATATTATATATATAAAATTTACCATAGGAATTAAGGCAAGTGCTATTTTTTCTGGATTTACCATTGCTATTCTCTTAGGGATAAGTTCTCCAAATAATAGTATAAATATAGACAATAATATTGTAATTATTATAACAGAGGTTTGAGCAGCATATGGTATTTTTAACATATTCAGAAAATCTGTCATATATGTTGATAAACTTGTTGCAGCAGATGCACTTGATAAGAATCCTGCAAAAGTTATTGCTACTTGTATTGATGATAGGAACTTAGTTGGTTCTTTTAATAGTTTTTGGAATAATATTGCATTCTTATTACCTTTTTCAGCTAATATCTTAATTTTAGTGTTTTTTGAAGAAACAATTGCAAGCTCTGCTGCTGCAAACAGAGCATTAATTGTTGTTAATATTAATATTATTATTATTTGTGTAATTGCATTCGTGTGTTCACTCATTTTATTTTATAATCCTTCTTTTATCTAATTTTAGTTTTATTTTATTTTAATTATTTAAAGTTATTGCTTGTTTATAAGCATTTTCCCATTGTTTAAAGAAATCTTCTTTTAATATTTTAACATTATCTTTGTCAGTAGGATCATGTACAATAATATATTTATCATTATATCCTATTACAACAACTGTTTTTTTAGTTTTTAATGCTTCATATTGATTACCGAAGTCTGTCTTTCCAAACTTTTGGTGTTTCTTTTTTAGAATCATATTTTTCTCCAAGCCATACCATTACTGGTTTTGAATCATTTATATTATTATATAATTCTTCTTCTGTCATATTATTAGAACTTTGAACATAATGTCTTGTTATTTTATTCATTGCATCTACAATTGGATCTGCATATGATCCATATGTACCATCTTCAAAACTATTTGTTGGTTTTCCTAAGAATTCTTCATATGGATTACCTCCATTTAGTGTATTTGTAACTGTATTTGTAATTAAACCAGATCCTATATTTAAATGTCTAATAATCTCAGAAATTGTTGTTCTCTTATTTTTGTATTGTAATAACATTAATGCTGAGATAATTTCAGATGCTGATGGATATCCAAGTTTTTGACCATTTATATATGATATTCCAGATATAAGTTTTGGAAGTTCATCTAACACAGTCCCTTCTTTATTTTCTATAAATCCTACATCTCCTTCTTTTGTACGAATCTTATACCATCCATCCATTTCTTTTAATATTTCAATTTTATCCCATGTTACAGTATGTCCGAAGTGTATCATATCTTTGATTTGGTCCTGAATATATTTGATAAATACCTGATATATATTTAGTTTTACCACTAATTTTTTCATCTACTACTACAACATTCAGTTTTTTTATTATATTTTCATCATTTACTTTTGCAGTAATTTCTGTTGCACCTACTGCCTCTCCTTTTATAATTCCATATTTATCAACAGTAGCTACAGCTTGTGCTTCACTTTTCCAAGTTATATCTGTATATGTAGCATCATCTGGAGTAACTTTTGCATATGCAATATATTTTTGACCTTTACCTATTGTTATTGTTTTTTCATCTAACTCTATTGCTGTTACTCTTTTCCATTTTACATTAATTATACTTTCTTTAATAGTCTTTCCATAACTATTTTTAAATGAAATTTTTGAACTTCCTTGTTTTTTTGAAAGTATTGTATTTTTATCTGTAACTTCTATTATATCTGGATTTGATGATTCTATCGTTATTTCTTTATTTATCGCATTATCTGGGTAATATTTGAACTTATATGTATGATTTGTTCTTGCTGAAATTTCATTTATATCATTTAATATATCTATATTTTCAAGAATATTTACACTTGTGACAGTAAGTTCATTACTTGATATATACTTATTGCTTAATTTTATAGTTGTTTTTCCTAAATTTTTACCATATGCTATATTATTTTTTATTTCTGCTATATCTTTATTTGATATAATCCATTCTAAATCATCCACATATGCATCTTTAGGTTCAATTTCTATTTTTATTCCTACTCCTTTTTCTTTATTTATCTTATCTGTTTCCATAGAAATTGTTATATTTTCGATTTTTTTAGAATCTATTTTAGTTGTATCTTTTATACCTGTCCATCCTCTAACAATTAAGGTTAAAGTTAATAATAATGAAATTGTTATCCATAATATTATTTGTATATATTTAGGTATTTCTTTTATTTCTTGTTTTGTATCTTTTCCGAAAATTATTTCTCCTAATTTCTTTTCAGATTTATCTCTTCCGTATATTTTCTTTTCACTCATTAAAAGCAAAATCCTTTCTAATATTATATATTATATATAATATCATAAAATAACTAAAGTTTGTTGATTTTATGAAAGTTTTCTATATTAATATAGAAAATAATAATAATTTGAAGATTAGAAAAAGTGAGTATGTACTCACTTTTATTTATATATTATAATTTTTTATCTTCATGTGTTGTTCCTGGCTTTTTTTGATATACCTTATATGAACTATTTTGTGGTCCTGTCCATTTTAAATGTATATTATTTGTTTCTGGTTTTGGTGTTAGTGTAAGTTCTGACTCTGCAGCCATACTTATAATCACACTCCCATAACTTATTATAATTGATAATATTAAAATAATTGTCATATTTATTTTAGTTATCTTTTTCATTTATCTCTCCTTATGTATATATATATAATTTTAATATATCTTAACAAATCCTTAATTTGTATATATATTACAATAATGTATTATTTTCATGTAAACTCTATTTTAATTTTATTATCTATTATATATACTTAAAATATATATTTAAGGTAAGGAGAATAAAATGATATCAAGAAAAGAAAACCCTATATTTTTAAATGAATTTTTAGATTATACAAGTACAATACAAAATAAGTCTAAAGGAACTGTAAGTGAGTATAATTATGATCTAAAACATTTTTTTCAATATATAGTTGCTAGATATGATAATATAGATGAAGATTCAAAGAAGATAAAAGTTATAGAAATAAAAGATCTTCAAAGAAATATACTTACTAAAATAACATTAGAAGATATACATGCATTTTTACATTATTTAAAAATAGAATTTAATTTAAAAGCAACCACTCTTTCTAGAAAAGTTGCAGCAATACGTTCCTTTTTTAATTATGAATGTACTATAAGGCGTGCACTAGATATTAATCCTACTGTAGGTTTAGAAACTCCTAAAAAAGAAAAAACACTCCCTAAGTTTTTAGATCTTTCAGAATCTAAAAACCTACTTGAAAGTGCAGCAACTTCAAATAGTAATAAAGAAATAAGTAAGTCATTAGCTCTTAGAAATGTATGTATATTAACATTATTTTTAAATTTAGGCTTAAGACTTGCAGAACTTGTAGGTATTAATATTGGTGATATTAACTTTTTTGACAATACACTTACTGTTATTGGTAAAGGTAATAAGGAAAGAATGGTTTATTTAAATAAGGCATGTATAAATGCTATAAACAATTATTTAGAAGTTCGTCCTAAAGAAGGTATTAAAGATAAAGATGCATTATTTTTAAGCTCTGTTAAAAAACGTATATCTAGACGTGCAATACAACAAATGTTAGAAGTAGAACTTAAAAAAGCAGGTATAAGTACTAGAGGTATAACTCCACACAAATTAAGACATACTGCCGCTACCCTAATGTATCAATATGGTGAAGTAGACATACGTGCACTACAAAAAGTACTTCGGACATGCAAGTATATCTACAACTGAAATATATACACATATAAACAATGAACAAGTTCGTGATGCAATAAGTAAAAATCCACTTGCAGATATGTAAAAAAGAAGATAACTTTTTTATAGCTATCTTCTTTTTTTTATTCTATTCTATTTATAATATGCTATATCGACAATATTACCATTATTAACATCTATATAGTAATCTCTTGCTGAGGTTTTATCACTATTATATATAACTTCTATCTTGTATGATTTACGTACAGTATTTTTATTAGAATTCTTAGCATATTCTATAGTTATTTTACTATTCTTTATAGCAAGATTTTCTTCTTTACCATCTTTTTCTATGTCTTTTTGTACTGTCTCTTTCGCCTTTTCTTCTGTTATATTTATATCTGTATCTACATAGTCATAATATATAATTCCTATAGAGATTATCTCACCATTTGGATTTACAATAATCTTACCTATATTTGGAGTTATTTGTTTTCCGGTCTTTTGCTTCCCATATCCTTACAGGCCATCCGGAATTGTTCTTCATCCTTATAGTCTATAATATCTCTTATAGCAAAGTTTTTTAATAATGACATTTTCTTAAAGTTATCATTTATTTTTGTTTCTAACTCTCTCATAAATGATTCTGTTGGTTTTACCTTTTTCCATTCATTATCTATATTTTTTATCTTGTTTTCATCCTTATATGAATGTATAAGTCCATATGGTAATAATTTTATAATTGCTCCATTTTCTAATGTATATTGATAAAGTGTTATTTCTTCTTCATCTTTACTAGTAATATCTTTCTCAGTTGTTTCTTTTTCACTTATAATATTAGATTTTACATTTAAGTCTTTTAAATATTCTAATGCCTTTTCTTTTAATTTATCTTTTGACAAAGGTGTTTTATCTATATTATGTATTTTAAGCATAGTTTGTCTAACTTTTTCTTCTGCTACTTTTTTATCTAACTCTAGTTTATTTATTCTTTCATTATAGTTTTGTATTTGTACATATTTATAATAACTAAACCCTATAATAGCTATTACAGATAATATTAAAATTATTATTATAATTATATTTCCTTTTTCTTTAGATATTTTATTGTTATTATTTTTTTGATCATTTTGTTTTTCCATAATGAGTACCTTCTTTCAATACTTAAAATTAATACTAACTGATATATATTAATCTCTCTTTTTATCTTTATCCATATAATCTTTTAATCTTAATTATATGCATCAAGCATTTGGTCATAATAGGATTTACTTCTTGAGTCACAATAAATACAACCATGTGTACAGCCTCTGAATAAATTCATTCCATTTTTTGAAGATAATATTCCTTTTACCTTCGTAAAATGCATTCTATCATCTCCATATCTGCTTATTTTTTCTTACAATTTTTTTGATGTGCTTTTAATTTCTTCATCGCCCAATCATAATGGCTTGAAGTAGTGCTTACAAAATATGAACCAAGTACACTTCCTCCTACCCACTTATAGACATCTTTTGAAAACAATTCTTCGTTTGTAAATCTCTCAGCTAATTCTAAAATATCTTTATGGGATTTCTGAAACATTTCTTTTGCATCTTCAAGAGAAGTATTTTGATGTTTTTTCCAAAACTCGACATTCATATCTCCATAAGTTTTCCAATTATATGGAGCTGGAATAAAAGGTTTTGCCACTCCCTTTAAATTTGTATCTACCCAATTCAAAAGAAGTTGGTGCCATTCATATAAATGAATAAAAATATCTCTTAAATTTTTGTCTCTTTTCCAATGAGCCTCTTTCTTTTTTTCATCACTTGAAAAGTCAAAAGGTGTGTTTAATTCTTCGTCAGATAACTTAGCAATTAATACGTTCAACTTATCATAGTTTTCTTTCGCTGTAATCATTAAATCTTTTTTTGTTCTTGGTCTTGGCATAATATTTCCTCCTACTTTACGCTATATTTCAATATATAATTTATTCGTTTTTTTCTCTAACATTCTTAATAGCTAAATCAAAAATATCTCTTGTAATAAAATCTTTCTGATAATCCTAATCTATCTTTTTATCTTTGTCCATATAATCTTTTAATCTTATATTATATGCATCAAGCATTTGATCATATAGGTATAATTTTTTATTATATCCTATTAAATTTAATAGATATTTTGTAAATAATGGATTTGTTACTAAAATTGGACCTAAAATATATGTAGCAAACATATTCATTATACGGATTCCTTCTACTTTTGAATGGATATTTATCCCTTTACCTCTTGTAACATTTGCCATACTTGGAAGTTTTATTATTCTTATTTTTCCCTGTCCATCATTTTTTGTAACACATATTGGATAACTTTGAGTAAATGACATTATATGTCCGTATTAATTCTATATCTATAAACTTAGTATATGCATATGCATTAAGTCTACCGAAGCATATCTGTAACGGCTATTGTTTCATATATTCCGAAGACCATCTATAATATATTCTTTAGGTATTTTTTCTATATCTATAGATATGATATTTCCTTTATTATCTTTTATCCATGCATTATAATAATCTACTGTATTTTTATTCTTATTAGATATCCTATATTCTTTTTCTATATATCTTCTATCTTTTATAATATATCTTCCGAAATAGGTCAAATGCATTACCGCGTTGCAAGGATCATTTGTCCATTTTCTATTTTTTTCAATATTTCTAATCTATGGTTATATAATTTTTCAAGTACAACATTTATTTTTGTTTCTGAAAGAGATCCAATATATACAAAATCAATTTGTTCTTTTATAAATCTTATATCATCATTAAGTTCTGTAAAATAGATTTCATGTTCTCCTTCTTCATCTGTTTTTTTAGCTATATCTATAAGTTTTTGTAAATATACAATATTACCGTTATCTCCATATTGATTACAAATATCACTAAAAAGTATTTCTATTTTCATATATATGCCTTTCTTTATTATTTAAATGTTTCTAATATATAATCTTTTAATTCTGATGCTTCTTTTTCTATATACATATCATTAAGTAAGAATAATGTTTCTACTTTATCTAGTGTAATATAATTATATGCATCTTTTTGATTTTCGAATACAAATAGTTTACTACTATCTATTCCTGCAAGAAGTGCTCTTACATATATATCTTTAGATCTAGGTCCTATTATTATAATTCTTTCTATACTTGGATCATTTAGAAATTCATAATCTGCATCATAATGCCATAATATAACTTCAACACCATCATCATTATCTGATTTATCATCAAGCATTAATATAACATTTTTCTTTCCTTCATATTTTTTAACAAAATCAAATACATTACTACATGCAAGTGGATTTTGACCTTTTGTAAGATGTTTTATAAGATGTTTATTATTACCTAATTGTAATTTTTCATAACGTGTATCTGCTATTTTAAGTTTTGACATATTTTTTAATATATCATTTATATTAAATCCTAATAATAACATTAATGTTACTACTGCAAGTTGATTATATGCATTAAATCTACTTTCAGATAAAAGATTCATATCATATATATTTCCGATCGCCAATACTTATTTTTGCTATTTTATCTCTTCTATCTATTTCTAATATTTTAGTATCTAAGTTAGGACTTATTAAATGTCCTTTTTTGCATCTACATTTTCCGATGGTGATTTAATTGTATATAATCATATTCAAGTTTTTCATTACATATAGGGCAAACTATTATATCTCTTACTAAGTTTTTAGGGATATTTGTATCATCTTCTTGTTTTTCCATTCCATAAAATACTTTATTATTTGTATTTAAATCTATCTTATCATCTTTTATGTTTGATTTTACCATAGATGCTATAATATCATCACCGATTTACTATAATTTTTGTTTCTTCTGGTATACTTCCACCGTAATATATCTACAATATAGTCTGTATTTGCATTTCTTTTTACAGAATCTCTTAATATATTTGTAATTATTGTATATTTAGGTTTTATATCATTATATATATATGGACTAACTCTTTCATCAACTTCAAATATTGCTATGTTTGCTCTATTTTTCTTAAGTTTTCCGAAATATATTAGAATTAGTTATAAGTGTGTCTACAATACCTGCTTTTAAATTTGAACCTGATTTATTACTAATAACATATAATCTTTTATTTTTCTTTATATCTTCAATATCTATACTTGTTCTTTCAATAGGTTTTTTCTTTTTTCTAAGTTCTTCTTTTAATTTTTGCTCATTTATAAGTAGTTCTAAAAGGTCTGTTGCAAGATTTGTTACAGTTGTCTTTCCGGTTTGTACCTGTTACTGTAATTATTACTTCTGGTTTTTGAAGCTTACTTAATATATTTTTATCTATCTTAAGTGCTATTACTCCACCTATATGACTACTACTTCCTTTTAAAAGTTTTACTATATTATGTACAGCTTTACTTATTATTATTGAAAGTATCTTCATTAAATTCATTATTTATTTCTCCTTTACTACCTATAACATTTATAATGTCTGTTGCAGTATTATATTTTGGCATATATGAAAGTTCAAGCATTGCAAGATCACTTGCTGTAAATCCTGCAGTTAATGCTGTTGCAAGTATATCTATTTTCTTATCTGCATCTTTTTTACCTATTGCAGAACCTCCGAAGAAGTTTACCTGTTCCTTTTTCAAATATACATTTTAAGATAAGATCTTCTGAATCTTTAAATAATTCGCTAGATGTTTTTCCCATTACTATTTCTGTATAATAATCTATTCCATGTTCCATTAATTTTTGTTCTGAAAGACCGTGTTTTTGCTACTTGATATCCAAATACTGATAATATAGAGGTATTTGTTGTACCATTATATACAGAATCTGTTCCAAGTATATTATTTCCGTGCTATTCTAGCTTGTTTTTTGCTAGGAGGAGCAACTGCTGGTGTTACATATATTCCTTTTATAATACTTTCAACTTTTGCAATATCTCCGAATAGCATAAATATTATCTATATTTGTTTTCATATGTTTATCAACAGTAACAAAATCATTTTTATCAACATTTATACCTGCTTTTTTTATAAATCTTGTTGCAGGTATTGTTCCAACAGTTATTATTGCCATATCAAATGTTTTTTTGTATACTTTCATATCATTTCCGGATAGAATATTCTACTTCTAAAACATCTCTATTTCTTCCTCTATATAATTCTGTATTTTCTCTTACTTTTAGAATCTTCCCCTCTTTTATAACTGTTACAAATTCTGAAACTATATTTTCTATTTCCATTGATATATCTTTATCAAATCTAGGTATTAATACATCTTCTTTTTCTAATATATATACATCTATACCAAGCTTATTTAGGTTTTCTGAAAGTTCTAAAGAAATTGCTCCGGCTTCCTACAATCAATACATTTCTTGGTTCATTTCTTTCTATAAACCTTTTAAGTCTTTTAGCATTTCTTAAGTTTTTATGTATAAATATATTATCTCCTAAATTTTCAAATTCTTTTAACTTTTTAGCAATACTTCCAACAGATAAAACTAAATAATCATATGAAACATTAAATATTGTTCCTTTATTTGTTTCAGAAACTTGAATTTGATTTTTTTCTGGATATATTTCAATAACCTCTGTTTTTAAATATATTTCTAGATCATATTTCTCTTTTAAATCTTGTGCTGAATTAAATACTATATCTTCTTCTGAAACTTCTCCAGATATATAATATGGCATTGCACATTGTGAATATGATATATATTCTTGTTTTTCTACTATAATAATTTCAATGTTTTTATCTCTTTTTCTTAAATATTTTGCAAGTGTAAGTCCTCCGTGACTCACCTCCAACTATAACTACTCTCACCTTAAATAACCTCCATTGCTGCATTTGAAGCTAATTTATCTACCATCTCATTATATTTATCTCCATTATGTCCTTTAACCTTATTAAATAATAGGTTAACAGATGGTAATTCTTCTATTTGCCTTTTTAAATTATACAATTTCTTCCATAATTCAACATTTTTTACATTTTTAAAGTCTTTTGTTATCCATTTTTCTATCCATTCTGTAATACCTTTTAATACATATGAACTATCTGCATATATTTCAACATTAATTTTTTTATCATTATTCTTATTATTTATAAGAAGATTATAATTCTTTTCTTTTTTTAATATTTCTAATACATATTCTAATGCTGTTATAACTGCTGTAAGTTCCATTATATTATTTGTTGTATCTTTCATATTACCGAACAATTTCTTTTACTATTTTTTCTTCATTTTTATCTATATCTAAATATAATACTATAGCGGCATATCCGTCCTTTTCCAGGATTTCCCTTACATGCCCCATCTGTATATATACATATATTTTTATTCATATTTCATATATCTTTCTATTTTTCTTTTAACATCTTTTTTTGCCATATCTTCTCTTTTATCATAAAGTTTTTTACCTTTTGCAAGTCCTATTTCAAGTTTTATCTTGTTTTTTTTCATATATATTGATATAGGTACTAATGTAAGTTTTTTTTCTTTAATTTTAGAATTAATTTTTAGAATCTCTTTTTTATGTAATAATAATTTTCTTGTACGAGTTGGTTCTTTATTTTCTCTATTTCCGAAATTCATATGGTGATATATGTGCACCAATTAAGAAAGCTTCTCCATTTTTTATAATACAAAAAGCCTCCCTTATATTTGCCCTTCCATGAAATACAGATTTTACTTCTGTTCCTACAAGTTCTATTCCTGCTTCATATGTCTCTAATATCTCATAATTTCTTCTAGCATTAGGATTTGATATTTTCCCCATCTTACCCATACTTAATTACTTCCTTTTGGTTTTATTATTATCTTATTTACATTTGTATCTATAGCTGGACTTACAGTAATATTATTATCATAAGTATTATTATTGTTAGTAGTGTTAATACTATTAGTATTAGTATTATAGTTACTATAATTTATCTTAGTAAAAACACCTAAATCAATATTACTTTCTTCATTATTATCAAATTCATCTTTAGTATATATATTTTTAAAATTGTTATTTTCTTTAGTTTGTACATTTGTTATATTATGGATCTTATTATTCCCACTATTATAATCATTTTTTATATAATGTGTTTCATTTAATTTTTGATTTAAATTATTATTAATAATTGTTTTATCATTTTGATAATTATTATGCATATTTTTAAATGGATCTTTTTCTTCTTTTACTCCAAATCCTGTTATATCATAATTTATTCCCATTTGTTTAAGCTTATTATTCAATCTATTTAATCTTATTAATATTGCGATTGCTAAAAATATTAATAAGATTGATACAGAAATAAGTACTATAAGTAATATATTTGATAATGTAAATCCTCCGGTCAGATATTTCTGTTGTAATACTTTTTACATTAAAACTTGCATATGTATATTTTGTTAAGCTTATTAATAATACTATTCCTGTTATACTAATTTTTTTAATATGTTTCATTTTAGAATCCTATCTCTTTCCTCTTTTGTTAATTTATTATATTTTTTCTATTCTCTTTTTTCTTATTCTTCAAACATTAAATTAATCATCATATCCCATGTATCTTCTATATATTCTTTTTTTTCTGTAGAATATGGTATTATCGAACTATATGAAATATTTAGATCTCTTTTTATTTTTTCTACATATTCATTTACTTTTGTTTTAGCAATTTTATCTGCCTTATTACAGATAATTAAAAATGGTATGTTTTTCTTTAATATATATGAATACATAAGTTTATCATCTTCTGTAGGTTTATGTCTTATATCTAATAATAGAACTATAAGAGAGATATCTCTCATACTTAAATATTCTTCTATATATTTACCCATTTCTACTGCTTGTATTTTACTCATTTTACTATATCCGATATCCTGGAAGGTCTACAAAATACATTTTATCATCTATATTATAGAAGTTTATTTGTCTTGTTTTTCCAGGTGTGTTACTTGTTCTTGCAAGCTTCTTTCTTCCGAAGCATACTATTTACAAAACTAGATTTCCCTACATTTGATTTTCCTACTAAAACCACTTCTAAATCTAATTTTTTAGGATATTGTTTTTTACTTGTTGCAGATATTGTAAGTTCTGCTTTTTGTCTGTTTATTTTAAATTCTTCCATCTTCTTTCCTTATCCTAATATTTCAAATTAATTTTAACATTTTTACTTAAAAAACTCAAATTATGCAAGGTTTTCTAATATGTTTTTCATATTTTAGTAATATTTTTATTATAATTATTTAATATATTAAAACACCTATAATAATATTATAGGTGTCAATATTTTTAATTTTTATTTAATATTCTTCTAACATCTTTTCTAATTCTTTAATTTTATCTCTTATTTCTGCCGCTTTTTCAAAGTTTAATTCTTTTGCATATGTTATCATTTCATCTGTTAATTTAGATATAACTTTTTCTATATCTTCTTTACTTGATATTTCATATTCCATTTTTTCTTCATAAACTTTTCCGAATTGATATAAGTTGTCTAATATCTTTCTTTATAGTTTGTGGAACAATATTATGTGCCTTATTATATTCTTCTTGTACTTTTCTTCTTCTATTTGTTTCATTCATAGCGGCAAACATTGAATCTGTAATCTCATTTCCATACATTATAACAGTACCATTACTATTTCTTGCAGCTCTTCCGTATTGTTTGTATTAATGACCTTTCAGACCTTAAAAATCCTTCTTTATCTGCATTTAATATTGCTACAAGTGATACTTCTGGTATATCAAGTCCTTCACGAAGAAGATTTATCCCTATAAGGACATCAAATTTACCCATTCTAAGTTCTTTAATAATCTTAAGTCTTTCCAATGCCTTTATATCTGAATGTAGATATTCTGCTTTTATCCCTATATTTTTTAAATATTGTGTTAAATCTTCTGCTTGTTTTTTAGTAAGTGTTGTTACAAGTACTCTTTCTTTTTTATCCTCATCATCAATATTAACTCTTTTTTGTATTTCAGATATAAGGTCATCTATTTGGTTTTCACTTGGTCTAAGTACCACTTTAGGGTCTAGTAGTCCTGTCGGCCTTATAATCTGTTCTACAATATTACCATTTGAATGTTCTTTTTCATATTCTGCAGGTGTTGCACTTACAAATATACATTGATTTATCTTTTTTTCAAATTCATCAAATTTAAGTGGCCTATTATCAAATGCTGATGGTAATCTAAAACCATAATTTACTAAACTTTCTTTTCTTGCTCTATCTCCATTATACATTGCTCTTACCTGTGGTATTGTTACATGTGACTCGTCTATAACCAAAACAAAATCATCTGGCATATAGCTAAATAATGTATATGGTTCTGTCCCTTCTTTTCTTCCTGCAATATGTCTACTATAGTTTTCTATTCCTTGACAAAATCCAGTCTCTCTAAGCATTTCTATATCAAAATGTGTTCTTTCTGCTATTCTTTGTGCTTCTACATATTTTTCATTATCTTTAAAATATTTAACTCTTTCTTCTAATTCTTCTTCTATTCTAGTTATTGCTTTTTCTATCTTATCTTTTGTTGTAACATAATGTGAGTTTGGATATATCATTACATGATTTCTTACTACTGTCTTTTTACCTGTAAGTGGATTTATCTCATATACTCCGGTCTATTTCATCTCCAAAAAAATCCACCCTTATAGCAGTCTCTTCTTGGTTTGATGGATATATTTCAAGTACATCTCCTTTTGCTCTAAACATACCTCTTTTAAATTCTATCTCATTTCTATCATATTGCATGTTTATAAGCTTTCTTATAACTTCATCTCTATCTACAACCATACCGTGGTCTTAAAGATACTGTCATATTTTTATAATCTATAGGGTCTCCGTAATCCATATATACATGATACAGATGCAATTATAATTATATTTCTTGTTTCAAAAAGTGCTGATGTTGCAGAGTGTCTTAGTTTATCTATCTCATCATTTATACTTGCATCTTTTTCTATATATGTGTCACTATGTGCTATATATGCTTCTGGTTGGTAATAATCATAATATGATACAAAGTATTCTACCCTATTATCTGGAAAAAATTCCTTAAACTCACTATATAACTGACCTGCAAGTGTCTTATTATGTGCAAGTACTAGTACTGGTCTATCTACATTTTTTATAACATTTGCTATTGTATATGTTTTACCTGTTCCTGTTGCTCCTAGTAATGTTTGAAACTTTTTCCCTTCGATTATTCCTTCTGTTAATTCTTTTATTGCTTTTGGTTGGTCACCTGCTGGTTTGAATTTTGATACCAAGTTATACATGTTTTCTCCTATTCTTTTATTATCCATTTTCCGTTTTTAGAACTTCCTATATATTCTATCTTATTATCTTTTCTAAGTGCTGCTAAGTCACGTTCTATTGTTCTTTTTGTAACATTTAGTTGTTTTGCTATCTCCATAGTGTCTAATTTTTCAGTTTCTTTTATATTTTTAAGTATAATATTTTTTCTGTCAGTAACATTAATTTTTTGGCCGACATTTTGGCCGACATTTTGACCGACATTTATTTCTTCTTTTATAACCTCATTTGGGGCCTCATTATAATTCATATTATATAATGTTACTATTATACCATTATCTGAAATGCTATATTCAGGTTGTTTATCAAACCCTATATAGTCTTTAAATATTCTTCTAACACCAGATGCATAGTTTTCTATTGCATCTAACTTATCTAATATCTCTACTGTAATCTTATTTCTCTTAGCTACCATTCCTTGCTTAATATTTTCAAGTGTTAATCCATCTGGAAGTCCTCCGTGGAGAAAATATTTGAACTCTATCATCATAAAACTCAATTTTTATATCTCCACTTAAAGTCCAATCTCTATGACAATAACAATTTACAATAGCTTCTCTCAATGCCATTTTAGGTATATCTAAATATTCTTCATGGTCTGGTTTTCCTGTTATTACTATTTTCTTACGGTTAGATAAGCTTGCAAAATATAATATGTTATCTAATTGCTCTACAAGAGAACCTCTGAACTCTTTCTTATCTAAGAACACTTCTACATCTGTTCCTTGAAATACTGCAAACTTACTTATAGTGTCATTTTGGTCACTAAAAAGAAGTGCTACATTATTATAGTTTCCATCCTTATCTACTAATGATAATGCATTTTTATCAAATTCTATCCTTTTTTCATTTAATCTTTTTTTAAGATAATCAAATGTTAAATCATCTCTATTACATAGTCTTGTTTCATACTAATGTGCATATCTCATTTTAACCATTCTTGTTATTTCGTCATAACTTGCAACTCTTTTTGTACTTCCCACTCTTATATATACACCTCTTGAGTTCATTCCTTCTCCGGTCCTTATAATAATATGGTTTAGTATCTCCTTTTTTAATTTTTATCCTAAAAGGCTTTTCATCTGGATGTATTGATATAAGTTTTGAAACATTTGGTTCAAAAGCATTACAAATCCAGTTAGATAATATTTCTTCCCATTTTTTCTTATGTTCTTCTATAATTTCATCTATTAAATTTCCATTATCATCAACACCTAAATATATTTCACCACCTTCACTATTTAAAAAAGAAACTATTTCTGCTTTTAATAGGTTCATTTTCTTTGGAATCTCTCTCTTATACTCTATGTTGTAGTTTTCCATGTGCCTCCCTTAAATATCTGAACTAATTACAATTATAATTCTATCACAAACATTGTCTTTTTAATATATAAAAGTCACATAATAATATTATATTATGTGACTTCTGATATTTGAATTATTTAACCTAACTATATTATTCCAACTCTTCTTTTTATACTGTTCGCTACATTCAAAAGTGTTTATAATAAAGAGCTTTAATTTATTGCATACTGAAAAATTCGTTCTATTTTAGCTTGTTTTTGAATTATTTTACCCATCCTAGTCCCAGTTCCAGCTATATTTATTTTTATTACAACATTATAAAAATGACCATAGACATCTAATTATTAGTAAAAATAAGATAATACCAAATATTCCTAATTGAATTTTTCCTAATTCTGGTCTATTTATAATTAATTCAAACTTACTATTCTCATCTAAATCTTCCTCAAATAAAATTTTATCTTTATATATACACTTTACGACCTCATATTCATTTTGTAAAGATTTTATTTCGGAAATATATGTTATAAAAATAAAAATTAACGCTATAATAAACATCGCTATGACAACACCCTTTTTTGATCCTTTAGAAAACAAAAGATATGATATTATATCATTACCATCATATCCAGTAATTATGTCAAGCAATTTTACGCCCATTGAGCCTAACCATGCAAAAAAAGTTAGATTTAAAGTTTTTAAAGCATTATTTGCATTTTTTGATAGAGCTAGAAAATCATCTTTTAAATTATTCAGTTGTTCAAAATAATCATCTGTTTTTCTTGATATTATTCTTTTATAGGCTAGCTTGCTATCTTCTAATATTTCATTAATATCTTTTATATTTCGTTTACTTACTATAACTTTTCTAACGATCTGAAGTTTTACTTTATATGAATCTTTATATTCATTGTTATTAATAATCCAATCATAAAGTGCATATAAATGTAAGGGGGCATCATCTATTTTAAGATTTATTTTATATCTTTTATCATCAATTTTAAACTCAGATTCTATTTCTTCAGCATAATAAGTTATTTTTGTTGACAATGCAACTAATATTAAAAAGTCTAAAATTAATTCTGATTTTGAGGTTTTCCTCGTTAATACTTCATTTATAACATTAACTGATATCGGAAATTCTCTTATATTTCCATCAATTATATTATCTTCTAGTATTTCTTCATAAACCGCTTTATCTTCCCAATTAGATTCAACTAATCTAAAGTCGTTGTTGTTTGCTAAATATATTTTTCCATTTTCATTATAATTTTTTTCAGATAATTTTGTTACTACCAAATTTAAATTCCTTGTACTCTCTATAAAATCATCTTCATAAATAAAATAATTTTCTTGATTTTTCAAACAATATATATTTTGTTCTTCTATTAGCTCTATTTCATTATCCTTTAACAATTTTATAAAATCATCATGATTGTTGTTATCAATTTTTAATGACGTACCTTCCCATAACAAATTGCTATTCACCACTTAATAACTCCTTAACTTTTGATAAATATTCATCATCTATCAAAATTCTAATTTCTTTGTTCCTTTCATCAAAATTAATTTTATTATCTCTTATACTTTCTAAATAATTTTTAGTAGTTATAGTTATATTTTTTGAGATTTGTATCTTTCTTTGGTAGTGTTTATTTAATATTTTTTCTGAGATATCAAAATCAGAATCTATTTGTTTAGCCATATCAGAATATAACTCATCTTCTTTATTTAATTCCAAAAGTCCACTACTGTTTAATTTATCGAATAGATCAGACTTGTCAAATTTCTTATTATCAAATAAATAAAATTCTGAATACCTTTTTATCTCATTATAGTTTTCTCTATTGAAAATATCATCCGTAAATAGTTTATCTTTATCTATAAAATCTATTATATCTTGGGTATTATCTTCTGAATTTCTTTTTCTTTCTAAACCTAAAAACTTTTGATACCAATATTTTGCTGCTGTTTTATTTTTATCTATTATCTTAACATCTTTATAATCACCTTCAAAGATTCCTACTTTAAAGTAATCTTTTTCTTTACCCAATTCACTTTTTATCTCATAAGAATCTTTATCTATAACTTCTAGTTTTTCCAATTTCATTATAGTAATAGATGTATCATCAGACTTAATAAATAATAATCCCTCTCTAATAGTACTGTTTCTTGTGCCATTAATTTTGCATTCTGCTTTTAATAAATCGTCAGCCACTCTTTTATAATTGAAGTCATTTTTATTGCTACACTCTTTAAAATAGTATATCGGACTATCTTTGTATCTATCTGAATTTTTATCTAAATAGCAATTTGTAATTAAATGACTTTCTTTTGTTAACTCTCCAAATATTTTTAATATATTTTTCCTTTGAATTTTATCGAGTTCATTTTCATTAACAACTGTACCAATATCAAATACTTTTATAATATCATTCATGATTATATCCTCCTAAATTCTCAATAATATTGACTATAAAGTTCATCTCTTTAGCCTTTATAAATTTTTCTATCGCCACATAATTAATTGCATTGTTTTCATCCACCAGTATCATAATTTTTTGTCTTGCCATTTTTTCTCCTATTTAATTTATACTCAACCCTAAATATTTTTCGAAGAATTTAAGTATTTTACCTATTATTGTTTGCTTTCTTTCATTTTTGTTACCACCACCAAATCTACGCATAGGTGGTAAGATTTTTTCAATATCTGTTCCTGTTGTTTTAACTTGTCCATCTCTAAAAGAATTATCCATAAATTTTCTTGTTTCTTCTTCATTTAAGTTTTCATTTGTTATTAACTCTTTTAAGTCATTTTCCTTTTGTTCTTTAACAAATTTAACCCAATCATTCATTACATCTGTATTAGCATTTATTCTAGATATAAAACTATCGATTAGATCTTTCTTTGAACGTAATGTTAAGCTTGATTTAATTGCTTTATCAATAGATATAAGTATTTCTTTATCTTCACAGTTAGATTGGTGATATTTTGCTACTAGCATAAGAATATAGTCTATATTAACTTCTACTTGTTTAACAAGTTCCATTTCAAATACTAAATCCTCTTTTATGCTTTCACTATCTGTTTTACTATGTTTAAACTCTTCATATAGGTCTGTATATGTACCAATATAGTCTTGAAAATCTCTTTCTGTAAGTATTTCATTTCCTTTAAACTTATCAAATGATGATAATATATTTCTTAATCTTAATATATTCCCCATAGAGATTATAAAGTCTTTTTTAGCACTTTCCCCTATAATTTGTTCTCCTAAAGGATATTTTTGTAAAAGTGTTGCTATTCTTTCCTCATAACCTATTTGTTTCTTGCCATGATCATCTTCATATCCATAATAATAGTCTTCAAATGATTTTAATAACACTATACCTGTAGCATTCTTATCTCCAAATAGTGCTATTGCATCATTTGTTTGTTGTTGTAGATTTCTAAAACATACTATATTCCCATAAGTTTTTACAGAGTTTAATATCCTGTTTGTTCTTGAATATGCTTGTATTAATCCATGTTGTTGTAAGTTTTTATCTACCCATAATGTATTTAGTGTTGTTGCATCAAATCCAGTAAGAAACATATTAACAACTATAAGTAGGTCTATTTCTCTTTTTTTAACCTTATCAGATAAGTCTTTGTAATAGTCTTGGAATCCATTTCCTTCTGATGAGAAGTTTGTTTTAAACCTCTTATTATATTCTCCTATTACAAAATCTAAAAATTCTCTTGAGCTTTTATCTAATAGGTTTGTTTCAAATCCTTCATCATCTAATATACCATCTGCAGTATCTTCTTCATTTGCTGCAAATGAATATATTGTGGCAATTGTTAAATCCTTATTCTTTTCTTCTAATTGCTTTTTAAATTCTAAGTAGTATTTTTTAGCCATTGGAATAGATGCTACTGCAAACATTGAATTAAAACCATTAACTCTTTGTCCTTTTAAGTCATAGAATGAATTACGTTTAGTTTTTTGGTCAAAATGTTCAATTATATATTCAACTACTTTACTAACTCTTTCTTGTGATGCTAATGCCTCTTCTGTATTAATAGCCTGTACTTCCTTATCTGTCATTCCTTCTTTCTTTTTAACTGTATTTACATAGTCAATCCTAAAAGGAAGTACATTACCATCATTAATAGCATCAACAATAGTATATGTATGTAATTTATCTCCAAATGCTTGTTCTGTTGTACAAAATTCTGGATTTGTTTTTGTAGCATTTTTAGCAAATATAGGGGTTCCGGTAAATCCGGAATAAGTGATAATTCTTAAAGTTTTTAACTATTAGCTTATGCATATCACCAAATTGTGATCTATGGCATTCATCAAATATTAGGACTATATGTTTTTGAAATGCTGGATGTGTTTCATTTCGTTTAACAAATTCGCTTAACTTTTGTATTGTTGTTACAATAATCTTTGCATCATTGTCTTCTATTTGCTTTTGTAATATTTTTGTATTTCTGTTACCGTTAGCGGCACCTTTTTCAAATCTATCATATTCTCTCATCGTTTGATAGTCTAAGTCTTTTCTGTCTACAACAAACAATACCTTATCAATATAATCAAGTTTGCTTGCAAGCTGTGCTGTTTTAAATGATGTAAGTGTTTTTCCAGAACCTGTTGTGTGCCAAATATATCCACCAGATTCAGTTGTTCCCATCTTTTTGTAATTTTTTGCAACCTCAATCTTATTTAGTATTCTTTCAGTTGCTACAATTTGATATGGACGCATTACAAGTAACAATTCTTCTGATGTAAACACACAATATTTTGTTAATATATTTAGTATTGTATGTTTAGAAAAGAATGTTCTAGTAAAATCAACTAAATCTGCTATAACCTTGTTGCTTGCATCTGCCCAATAAGAAGTAAACTCAAAACTATTACTTGTTTTCTTACTCTTATTCTTACTTGATGTTTGCTCCTTTATATGACTTTCTCTTGTTGTATTAGAATAGTATTTTGTATTTGTCCCATTAGATATTACAAATATTTGTACATATTCATAAAGCCCAGAGCCTGCCCAAAAACTATCTCTTTGGTATCTTTTTATTTGGTTAAAAGCTTCTTTTAATGCTACCCCACGCCTTTTTAATTCTATGTGAACAAGTGGAAGTCCATTAACAAGCACAGAAACATCATATCTATTATCATAATTACCACCATTTTCTACATATTGATTAATAACCTGGAGCCTATTATTATGAATATTCTTCTTGTCTATTAAATATATATTCCTACTTGTTCCATCATCTTTTTTTAATACCTGAATATGGTCTTCTTGTATCTTTTTACTCTTTTCTACTATCCCCTCATTATTATTAGCTATATTATTATTAAAAAATCTAAGCCATTCATTTTCACTAAACTTGTAATCATTTAATAATTCCAACTGAGTACGAAGGTTATTAACAAGTCCATCTGCATCATGCACTCTTAAATACTCGTATCCTTGTTCTGTAAGCATTTTCACAAATTCTTTTTCAAGTTCAGCTTCACTTTGATAACTATCTGATTTTTTCTTTAGTGGTTCATATTCAGCAACTACTGTAGATTTATTCATTTCAAATACTATATTGTATTTACTCATTTTTCCCCTCTTTCTGTTCCATATATTCTAAATAACATGCTACTTGTGTAAGCATTTTTGTTTCATCATAACTCATCTCTCTAGGTTTAATAACAACCCACTTTTTAGCAAATCCTTGTGCAAATAATTCTGCTTGTTTTAATCCCCATTCTATATCATCGCTATTATCATTTTCATAATTTAAATATCCAAATATCTTTTCTAGTTGATAGTACATCATTTCATGTGCATTAGGTCTTACGTACAATACAAATGATACAATACTATACAATTTTTCTATATCGTGTGAATCTATTGCATCACATATACTAGGTATTATCCTTTTTATTTCATTCCTATACTTGTTTACATTTTCTATATTTTCTTCAAAAGAATTTTCACATGTTAATAAGTTATTAGCTTATGTATTTCATATGTGTCCATATATCTTTCTTCTAAAATATTAACACAATCTTTTAAAACGTCTACAGCTTCTTGATCTCTATTTACTTTATGTTTTTTCCACTCAGTTTCTTTTTCCTCTATAATCTGTTTAAACTTTGTTATAACATCATTCAGTTCCTCATATTTACCTTTTATATATTCTTTAAGGCTTTCAAATGATATTAAAAGAGGCTCTATAATTTCTCTTTTATTACTATATATTTTTACACCTATTAGACCTGGAATTATTCTTATATATAAAGAATTCTCTATAATATAAGGTGAATACTGTATTTCATTCTCTTCACTCATTGGAATTGATCTACTTGTATATAATGGATGTGCAAATATTAGTGATCTAAAATAAGAAAAAAACTTATCATCATCAAATTGAACATTATCAGAAATATTTATTGGTTCTTTTTTGTATATATCTTCAAAGATTTTTCTATCTTCACTTTTCCCAATTTTAAGACTATTTTTTATATAATCTATTCCATCTTTAATAATACATGAATATACCATAAATATAATTAATTTTTCTTCAGAATCAGGCTTTTTTTGATGTTCATTTATATATTTTACTGCAGTATCAAATCTATCCATCAATGCACATATAAAAAGAAATCTTTTACTTTCTTTTTCATCTTTTATAAAAATATCTGTTTGATTTATTACATCTCTTAGTTCATCACATAATTCTTGATTAAGTAAATCACCCATTATTTTTTCTCCTTAAATGTTAACAATTTATCTCTATAGTATTCATATCTTTTATTGTTTAATTCTATCTCTGCAGGTATTCCAGATGTTATATCATTACATAATTTATCAAATCTGTCTAAAATATCTATTATTTTATTTTGTTCCTGTAAAGAAGGAATAGGCAATTCTAATTTTTTAATTATATTTGAATTTATATTAGTTTGACTTCCTTGCCCTAACGATTTGATATATCCATACTTGTTTGATAACCAATAAAATAAATATTTATAGTTTGCTTTAATTTCATTAATCTCAATATTGCAGCAAGCTTGATTAGTTGTTAAAGGAATTTTATTGATTCCTGCTCTTCCAACTGTCGCACCATACATTGCAACAATAACACAATTTGCAGGTATCATTTTTACTGACGAGTTCTGTAATGCCAAATTAGTAATTTTTACTTTTGTATCCCATATTTCATTAAAGTTCACTTCTTGTGTTCTTAACCAAGGAATCACACCATTATAATACTCTGAGGTAGATGTTGATGGAGTTCCTCCACTAGAAATATTTTTACTAATATCTTGTATTTTCATTATTTCTGACTTTTCTATTACTTCTTCAAATAACTTTTTCCTATAATATTCATATTGTTTTCTTCTTGCTGTAAGCTCTGCTGTAAGCTCTGCTGTAAATAATGTAAACTTGTCCAAAATATGGACAATTTCACATTGCACCTCCAACGGAGGTACAGGAACCTTTACCTCTACCATTACATTACTCATTAATTTAGGATTACCCATTCCTGAATTAACATATTTAGGCGTCTCAATAGTTAAGGCATAATATAAATATTTAGTATTAACTAATTCATTTTTCACTTCTATTAAACCACATACATTCGTTATACTGAATTTTCCATTTCTATAAAATACTGAACCTGCATTTGCACCATCAGTAGTCCAAGTTAAGTATTCTCCATCAAAATCATAGGTTGCTATCTTTCCTAATTCTCCATTATTTTCTGTTTGAGAAGAATATACTGGAAATTGTCCTATATTATTTTTTATATAATCTTTAGACATTACTCTACCTCTAGAAATATTACATATTTCTCCTAAAACCTTATACTCTACTCCATCAGGGCATAGTTCTTGTATTAACTCTTCTAACTTACTCATGATCTGCCTCGATTTCTGCAATAATCTTGCTTATTTCATCACGAAGTATGTTTTCTCTTTTTACTATTTCATCTAGCTGTTTATTTAATTCTTTTATATCTATTACTTCTCTTGTATCTTCTTTTTCAACATAAGTAGATACAGATAAATTGTAATTATTTTCCTCTATTTCCTTATTCGATACTAATCTTGATATATATTGTACATCTTCTCTATTTTCAAATATTTTAAGGATATTTTCTATATTTTCATTTGTTAATCTGTTATTATTTGTAACTTTAACAGCTTCTTTTGATGCATCTATAAATAGGGTGCTGTTGTCTATTTTATTCTTCTTAAGTACCATAATACAAGTTGCAATACTTGTTCCAAAGAATAGGTTTTCTGGTAATTGAATAATACAATCGATAAAGTTGTTATCAATTAAGTATTTTCTTATTTTTTGCTCTGCTCCAGTCCTGTATAATATCCCTGGGAAACAAACTATTGATGCTGTACCATTTGATGAAAGCCATGCAAGCGAATGCATGATAAAAGCAAAGTCTGCTTTTGATTTTGGAGCAAGTACTCCTGCTGGTGAATAACGCGGATCGTTTATAAGCATTGCATTATCATCTCCAGCCCATTTAACTGAATATGGTGGATTTGATACTATAACTTCAAAAGGTTCATCATCCCAGTGCATAGGTGTTAATAATGTATCTTCACAAGCAATATCAAATTTATCATAGTCAATATCATGTAAGAACATATTAATTCTACAAAGGTTATATGTTGTTAAATTTAATTCTTGTCCAAAGAAACCATTTCTAACATTATCTTTTCCCAATATTTTTGCAGATTTTAATAGTAATGATCCTGAACCACATGCAGGGTCATATACCTTATTTAATGATGTTTTACCTACTATTGCAAGTTTTGTTAATAATTCACTAACTTCTTGTGGTGTATAATATTCTCCACCAGATTTACCTGCATTAGATGCATACATACTCATTAAAAACTCATAAGCATCACCAAATGCATCAATATTGTTATCTTGATAGTTTCCAAGTTTAATCCCTGCTATACCATCTAAAATTTTAACAAGTTTCTCATTCCTCTTAGCAACTGTAGCCCCAAGCTTATTGCTATTAACATCTATATCATCAAACAGTCCAGAAAAGTCGTCTTCACTTTCTGCACCTTTTGCAGAGTTTTCAATGTTATTAAATATCATCTCTAGATATTCATTTAAGTTATCTTTTATACTCTTAGTTTTCCCCTCTATATCTGTAAATGTTGCATTATCACTCTTTGCTGATTTTATAACATTGCAAAATAGTTCTGATGGACGTATAAAAAATCCTTTTTCTTTTACTAAGTTATCTCTTTCATATTCTGATTCACTGTCACTTAACTTAGCATAATCAAAAGAAGCATCTCCTGCTTTTCTTTCCCCTTCATTTATATAATTTGTTATATTTTCAGATATATACCTATAGAACATTATACCTAGTATATATTGTTTAAAGTCCCAACCATCTACTGCTCCTCTTAAATCATCTGCAATAGACCATATTACTTTATGTAATTCTTCTCTTTCTCTATTACTTGCCATTTTTTATAAACTCCCCCTTTTTGTACTTTAATTCTAACATCTTAATACACTTGTTTCAACAATATTCATAATAATTAAATCTATAAGTAATATAAAAACCTAAAAAAGAGCCAATTTAGGCTCTTTATCTTAAAACAACTTCCTACACTCCATATACTCACTATCTAAGAAAGCACATAACTTAACAAAAATGTTCTTATCTTTATAGTCTTGTATAAAATTATTATATGCTTGTATACATTGCTCACATGACTCTTTAACAGGATTATCTAGACTACCTCCATAAATACCTGAACTTATTAATGGAAGTGCTATAGAAGTTAATCCATTTTCTACCAACACCTTAAAAGAATTATAATATGCATCATATAGCTGTTTAAATGCATTAGGTGTATAGCTAAAATCAGGACCAACTGCATGTATTATGTACTTACAGTTTGTCATATTAAATGCTGGTGTTATGACAGCATCTCCATCTTTTAGTGGAGTTCTATATTTTTGACAACTTTGAGCAAGTTCATTATATCCTGCTTTCTTAAAGATAACTCCACATATTCCTCCACCTACAGATAAGTTCCTATTAGCAGCATTTACAACTACATCTACATTTTGGTCTGCACATGAACCTTGTATTAATTCTAAACTACTCATTTTTTCTCCTGTACTTTTCTACATTATATTTTATATAGATATATCATACACTTGTATAGCTATTTGAATATCAGAATTAGTATCTTCTCTATACATTAAACACTTCCATGTATTTGAATTTTCTTTTTTTGATTGTTTTGTATTTTCATTTATCCACTTATCAATGGATTTTAAAATACTTTGAAAATCTTTATTTTCTTTATTGAAAACTATTAATGATACTTTTGTATCTTTCCATGTTGAATATCCAAAAATTTGTTTAATTGCATCTTCAAACTTTTTAATTCCATGCCATATTTTACATTCACCAATGAATGCCGACTTATTTTCAAACATTATATGTATATCAGTCTTGCCACCTTTTCTAAATGTTTCTCCTGTTACATTATCAGCATAATGTGTTCCTAAAGTTGATATTATAGAATCTCTCAATTCTTCTTCACTATATTTCTTAAAAGTTTGTGCTGTACTTTCCATTATAGAACAAGCATTATGAATAATATCCAAAATATTATTATAATCTGAATCCGAAATACAAGGCTCTGGTTCTACATAAATATTTTTAGTATTGGGTTTATCTATCTTTTTTGTCTTCTTTAATGGTATTATTTTTATATTAGGAACATCTTCTCTTGAAATATTTTGAATCTTTAAAGCTTTCTTTATATTCTCAAAATTATTTACTTTATCTTTTCTTAATTCCAATTCATTTTTTATAAGTTTTCCTATACTTTCATTAAAAAAATTTATATCTTTATTTAAATATTCAATCATGTTTAAATAGCTTCTAAATTCTGTTTTAAATTCCTTATCAATATAAATTCTAATTTCACTATCTTTCTTACCTGTAAATTCATCTTTCTTACGTTCAAGAGCATAATATAAATATCCTGGTTTGTCATTTTGTGGATTTATAATTTTATCAATTTCAAATCTATTACTTATAATATATGTTGATGGTTGCAAATTAAACAAATCACTTTTCCCATAAAATGGAATCCTAAATATTATTTTATATCCATCAATTTGAAAAAATTCTGGTTCAAAAGAAGAATCTTGTTCATAAAAAATATTATATTTTTTTATTTTAACTTCTTCCATATCTAATTCTGCTTTATCCTCATATACTAAAATTGGATCAATTTGATATTTTGAAACAAAATAGTTTACCCAGTCATCAATAGAGTTTGTTGTTATTTTTTCTTCAGAAAGTTCTTCAATCTCTCTTTCTATTTTACTTTTAATTTCTTTTATATAATCTTCAGTTCTTTCTCCACTAAATAATCTCAAATTTACCTCCTAATATTATATGTTAATTTTTACATGTATAATATTAAATCACATTAATTATAATCCAATTAAGTATTTGTATTTATTCTACAGTAATTTCTATATATCAAGCTTAATCCCTTTTCCTGCTAAGTTCTCTATACACTCATCTAAATACTCACTATTATGTTCTTTGTAAATTGGAGTAGATATACTTGTTTCTTCTAAATTAGAATAACTTTCTGCTTTCTGTCCCCTATAATTCTTATCTCTCCACTCTCTAGAAACTCTATATCCTCTTTTTTCCATTTCATCCATAATTTTAGAATGATAGATAAATAGGTTATATGGAGAATATGTAAATACATAATCTACTGTTTTGTGTTTCTTATTCCAACCATTTCCCCTAAGTGCACAACATTCTCTATGTTGACCAAGTAGCTGATTCTTAGGTAATAGGTGAATAATTTGTTCATGCCATAGCCTCATCTTTTTCTCCTTTAATATATTATATTTTTACTCTGCTATAAAGAGGCAAATATTTCCTAATATCTTTTCTCTATCTTCTTCATTAATTAAATATTTACCTGTAGTGAAGGCTTCAGGTTGTAGTCCTGCACCAATAGAACTTGTAGATACATTCATTTGCATAAATATTAATAGTTTTGTAAGTTCAGATATAACATAACTTGCCTTAGATTCTCCTGAAACACCTGTTAAATATACTTTCTTACCTTGTATATATTCTGGTGTTCCAAACTCCCTTATTTCCTTTCTAGATGCCCAATCTAGCATATTTTTAAGTACTCCTGGATAGCTATGATTATATTCTGCAGATACTATTATTATCTTATCAGCCCATTTTAAATTATCTCTTAAGCTTTTTACTTCCTTATTTTCATCAAACTCTATATCTTGTGAAAACATTGGAAGATTTGCATAATCAAGCATCCTTACATTATATTTGTCATTTTCTTCCATTTGTGGAGTTATTTCATTTACTATCTTGTCTTGTATTTCTTTTGCTAGATTATAGTTGAATCCATCTTTTCTTAAACTTCCTACTATTATTAATATATTTTTCATACTTTACCTCTTTTCTTTTATTCTATTATTTTATTTCTTATTTAATTACTTTGCACTGCTGTTATATATATAACACCATAAATATCATCTACTGTGCTACCTCTTGATAGGTCATTTACAGGTATATTTAGTCCTTGACATAATGGACCATATGCATTAGCATTTGCAAATCTTTGTACAAGCTTATACCCAATATTACCTGCATTAAGGTCTGGAAATATTAGTGTATTTGCTTTACCTGCAACCATACTTCCCTTTGCTTTACTTTTAGCAATATCTTCCATTATTGCTGCATCTAATTGTAATTCACCATCTACATTAGGTATATTTTCTTCCTTTAACTTTCTTGTAGCATTTTGAACCTTTTCTACTAAAGGTGATGAAGCACTTCCCATTGTAGAATATGATAACATTGCAGTATAACTAGTTTCTCCCATTATATTTTCATAACTATTTCTTGATGCTTTTGCAATATCTACTAATTGGTCTTCTGTTGGATTTTCTACAAGTCCACCATCTGAGAATATATATTCATCATATTTTAATATATTTTTACTATTATCCCTATTTTCTGGCATTTCCATTATAAAAAATGATGATACAATATTACTCTTATTCTTATCTACACCTATTATTTGAAGTGTTGGTCTTAATGTATCTTTTGTTGAATGAATTGCACCAGATACAAGTCCATCTGCAAGTCTCTTTTTAAGCATAAGTATACCAAAATATACTTCATCTTTTGTAAGCTTTTTTGCTTCTTCTAAAGTTAAACCTTTGTGTTTTCTCAAATCATATAGGTATGTAGAAAGCTCGTTATATAACATTTCTTCTTCTTCAACATCATATATTTTTAAATTTCCCTCTTCTATATATTTTTGTATATCTAAATCTTTTTCGTTTATATTCTTATTATTTAGATCTTCTAATATTTTCTCATTATTCCCTATTAAAATAATATTAACTATGCCATCTTCTAATACTCTAAGTGCCGCTTTTAACACCCTTTCATCCTCTGCTTCTGGCAAAATAATTGTCTTTTTTATTCCTGCTTCTTTTAGCCTATTTTGTATTTTAGTTATAAGTTTACTCATAATCTCTCCTTTTTAGGATTAAATATTATACATTTGTTATAATCCTTATATATTTATCAAAATATGTATTATTTTCCTTAAGATATTTCTTTTCTTCCTTTAATTCCTCAAGTTCATCTGTTATTATTCCATCTACAGGCTGTCTTAAATATTTCCTTATTTTTATAATATCATTTACAGTCCATATCAAAAGTTTCTTCTTTTTAATCTTTGCTTGTATTGCTAATTTTTCATTATACGAAAAATCTTCTAATGCATAAAAATCAACATTTGTATCTGGAAGATCTCCTAAAAGAAGTGGCATTATATATCCTGTTTTTAGTTCTGGTAATATTTTTTTAACTTCTTCCATTAATTTAAGATCAAAAGAAACTACCATAAAATCTTTTTCAATACCTAACTCTTTAAATTTATCTGCAACTATATTTGCCATATTACTTGGTTCTTTACCATACATTTTTACTTCAACTAATAGTTTTTGTCCTAATTCTTTTGCTCTTTTAGCATATTTATCAAAAGATATGAATTCACTTTCAAATCCATTTTGTCTTGTTCTTACACCATCTATTTCATTTAGATTTAAATTACGTATATATGAATTCTTATTTCCAAGTCTTTTTAAATTAAAATCATGTGATACTACAAATTTATTATCTTTTGTTAAAACAATATCCATTTCAACAAAATCTGCCCCTTTTTTGTTTGCATTTTCAAGTGCTTCTAAAGAATTTTCAACTGCATTTGTAACATCACCCCTATGTGCTATTGCATATACTGATTCATTTAGCTCATTATTTGTAATTAAAAGTCCATTATATATAATATATCCTATAAGGATGATGATTCCCCAAAATATTCTAGTTTTTATTTTAAAACTATCTTCTGGTGTATGGTTTACAATATCATCTGCAAATGCCTTATTTTTTTCTATTATAACAACAATTGCTGTTACCATTGCAATTTTAGTAAAAAGTATAAACATAAGTTTTAATACTTTAATTATTGTAATAAATATTAAGGTTAGAATCATATTTTTAGCTTGTAGATCTATGATATTAAATATAATTGTAATTAAAAATCCTGTAATTAAATACATCCCAAATAATAATATTCCTATAGCTAAAAATGTAAGTGGAACTCTAAGTTTTTCAATTTTTGTTATTTTTAAACTTAAAAGTGAATTTTTAAAAAGTGAATTATTATTACTTGCAACAAGTGGTAGTAAAAAAAATAGCCTATAATTTATATATATAAGTATTATATATGCTGCAGATATAAGTATAAAACCTAAACCTGTTTTTGTTCCTTCTGCTATAAGAAAATCTGGTATATGTATTTTTTCCAAAATAATACTATTTAGTCCTAGATTTGAAATTGGTATTATTGCCAATATATATAGTATAAATAATATCATTTGTGGTCCAAATAGTTTTCTTGTTTTAAATAATGTTTTTTTTACTGCTGTCTTCCACGAAAAATGATTATTGTTTATACTACCATAAATCATAAGTGTAAGTAGTGAAAATTCTAAATATACAAAAAACGCAAATATGAGTACATATACTATTGATAATAATATACTTACTGGATTTGATAATATAAGTAATAATGTTTTTTGGTTTAAATTAATCTGTTTTATAGAAAATAATATAAGTTTAAATACTCCTCCGAAGTAAAAACTTACCTACTATTGTTATAAATATTTGTAATATTGATGCATTTATAAAATAAATTAGCTTATGTTTATTTATATGTGCTAAAGCTAATTTTACTGTTTCTAAAACTTTAATACATTCATTTGTATTTTTTTTGGTTTCTCCCATTGTTTTCCCCTATTCTAATATAATAGTATTATATATCAATTATTAATATTTTACTATAACTAAGATATTAAATACTATAGAAAAAATAGGCCTTTTAAAAGCCTATTTCATTATTTAAAATTATCAAATATTTTATGATATCTCATATATATATATTATTTTCTATCTCTTATATTTTTCTTTACAAATTTAACTGTTTCTGTAACTACATTTGGTATTAAAGAAAGTCCAAATATAATAAGTATTTGTTCTTTTGTCATCATACTTAATTTAAACATTTCTCTTACAGGTGTTATAAATATTACACCTAATGTTAAAAATATATTAAATACTACTGAAAATAACAATAACTTATTCTTAAACATTCCCTTATAAAATAAACTATCTTTATTACTTCTTACATTAAATACATGGAATAATTCTGAAAATGTTAATGTTAAAAATGCCATTGTTTGACCTACTGATAATTTTAAAGACCATTCTCCTTGTGTCATATATATTCCCATCATAAATGATATAAATGTTAAAATACCTATAAGTATTCCTTGATATGTTATAGCTATAACTACATCTTTTGTAAATACACTTGAAGATCTATTTGGTTTTCTCTTCATTATGTTTTTAGCCCCTTCATCTTCTGCAAGTGCTAATGCTGGTAAACTATCTGTTACTAAATTAATCCATAATATATGTATTGGTAAAAGTGGAGTAAGTTCTGCTACATGTCCTATTCCTGTTATTTTTGCAATCAATCCTGCTCCTAATATAGATAGAAGTATTACTATTATTTCTCCTATATTTGATGATAATAAGTATTGTATTGATTTAACTATATTATCATATATACGTCTTCCTTCTTCTACTGCATTTACTATTGTTGCAAAATTATCATCTGTTATTATTAAGTCTGCTGCTTCTTTTGATACATCTGTACCTGTTATTCCCATTGCACAACCTATTTCTGCATTTTTAAGTGCTGGTGCATCATTTACACCATCTCCTGTCATTGCAACAATATGTCCCTTATTTTGAAGTGCTTTAACAATCTTAACCTTATGTTCTGGTGATACTCTTGCAAATACTCCTATTTTTTCTACTTTTTCTTCTAATTCTTCTAATGATAGTTTTTCAAGATCTCTTCCTTCCATAACAGTTCTTCCATCATCTAATATTCCGAAGTTCTTTTGCTATTGCTGTTGCTGTTAAAACATGATCTCCTGTTATCATTATTGTAAGTATTCCGTGCTTCATTACATTTTCTTATAGCTTTTTTTGCTTCTTTTCTTGGTGGATCAATCATTCCTACAATACCAATAATTTCAAATTTTCTATTTTTTAAAGCATTTTCTACTATATTCTCTAATTCTTTTTCATCATTATATTTTTCTATTATTTCAAGATATCCGACATGCAAGTACTCTTAATGCTTTTTCTGCCATTACTATATTTTGTTCTTTTAATGTTTTAATTGTATTTTCATTTATCTTACAATTATTATATACTTCATCAATTCCACCTTTAATATATCCATATATTTTTCCATTAACCTTATTTACTGAAACCATATATTTTTTAGCTGAATCAAATGGAATTTCATAAATTCTTTCATATTTTTCTAACTTTTCAAAATAATTTTTATTATCTTTATCATATATATATCTTAAAAGTGCTGTTTCTGTTGGATCTCCAATGTCTTTTCCATCTTCTTTTGTAACAATTTTTGCATTATTACATAAAAGAAGTGTATTTAAAAATTGTTCTTCATTATCTTTTTCTACAACATATGTATCTACAACAGTCATTTTGTTTTGTGTTAATGTTCCTGTCTTATCTGAACATATTATTGTTGCACTACCTAATGTTTCTACTGCAGGCATCTTTTTAACTATAGCATTTTTACTAACTAGTTTTTTTACTCCCATTGCTTGTACGATTGTCGCTACTGCTGGAAGTCCTTCTGGTATTGCTGCTACTGCAAGTGATATTGCTGTTATAAGCATTGAAAGTACTGATTTTCCTGTTGATATACCTATAAGAAATATAATTACACATATTATACTTGCAAGAAGTGCTAATGTCTTTCCTAAGCTGTTTAATTTCTTTTTAAGAGGTGTTTGTTTATCTTGTACTTCATTTATCATTTGTGCAATTTTACCTACTTCTGTTTCCATTCCTATAGCTGTTACATATCCTTTACCTCTACCATATGTAACTAAACTTGAAGAAAATACAGTATTCTTTCTATCACCAATTCCTACTGTCCCATCTATTTTATCAGTATTTTTTTCTACTGCAAGTGATTCACCTGTAAGTCCTGATTCTTCCACTTTTAAATTAACTGTTTCAAATAGTCTTATATCTGCTGGTACATAATCTCCATCTTCTATTATAACAACATCACCTACTGTAAGCATTTTTGCAGATATTGTTATAACCTTTCCGGTCTCTTATAACCTTTGCTTCATGTTGTGTTAATTTCTTTAAAGCTTCTAATGATTTTTCTGCTCTTACTTCTTGTATAACACCAATTATTGCATTTACAAATACTATTGCCAGAATAATTATTGTATTTGTAAGTCCTTCACCATGACTTAAATCTATTATTCCCGATATTATACTTGCTATTATAAGGACAATTACCATCATATCTTTAAATTGTTCTATAAACTTTGATAAAATACTTTCTTTTTTCTTTTCTTTCAGCTCATTAAACCCATATTTTTCTATTCTATCATTTACTTCTTTATCGCTTAAGCCTTCTTTGTTCGTATTTAGCTTTTTTTCTATTTCTTCTATCCCTAGATTATAATAATTTTCCATTTATCTCCCTTCTTTCTCTAATAATATATCATCAACTTCTTTTGATATATTTAGTTTTTCTGCATATTCCCTTAACTTTTGTATACTAAAATTGCTTGTATTTATACATAGTTTTAATATATTTACACAATATTCTTCATTTACAGTCTTTTCATCTCTTTTTCTTTTCATTATTAAATCACATATTGTTCTTTCTAAATCATATGTATATACCATATTACCGATCTTTTGTTAATATTTCCTTCTTACCTATATCTACAATATCTCTAGATAGATAATAAAACATATTATTATCAAATGTTAATATTCTAGTATTATAATGGCTTGGTATTGTAATATTTAAAATAAATTTTTCACTATCTTCTATTACACCATTTAATATAAGGGAACTTTCATGTGAAAATATTCCTTGTCTACATCTAATATATGCTAAATAATATTTATCATTAAAATCTATTGTTACATATATTCCTTTACTCGCCTTTTTAAGTTTACCTTTTTCAACAAGTCTTGTTATTGTTTTACCACTTATTCCAATATTCTCAACTTCTCTCATTCTTACAATACCATTATTTTCATATGCCATGTCCATAACAATATCTTCATTACTTACTCTCACTACACTTCCTTTCCGTCATATTTGTTCGTATTTATTTTTGAGCATATATACATTATACTAGTTGTAATATATTTTTTCTATAGTTTATACAAAAAGATTGATAAAATCATATTAATCTTATCAATCTTAATCATAAATATATTTATTCTTTTATCTCAAACTCTGTTTTTAAATATCTATCTTTATTTAATTCATTATCTGATATTGAATATAACCTATACTTTCCTTTTGTAATTCCATCTATTATTCCTAAACTGCTAAACTTTAAAACCACTTTATATTCTATATCATCTTCTATATTATTAATATCTCCATTATTTGTTGGTCTAGATCCTAATGGTCTAGTCCCTAAACTTCTTCCAACTTCATACCAAACACCATTTATTTCTTTTTCAAGTATATATCTTTTATCAAAATATATTTTAATCTTATCTTCTTCATCCTTATTATATATTAGAGTGATTCCATTTTTTGATATACTTCCATCTAAAACTTTTAATTCTTTATATTGTAATTTTCTTTCTTCATTTTTTGTATATCTATATGGATTAAGGAAAAATCCTGCATTACTTCCATATTTATTATCATAATTATAATTATTTTCTACTATTTCAAATTCTTTCATTATATAATATTTTTCAAAATTAACTTTTGATACAAATCCTATTCTATATATACCTTTTGATAATCCTTTATTTGTATATTCACTAAAATCTTTAAAATATTCTATATCTGTATTCATTAATGTTCTTTCAATACTACCGATACTTATATTACCTTCAACCTTTTCTTTTATAGGTTCAATACTATACCATTTATCTCCTATTTTCCTTTCAAGGATATATCCTCTTGTATCTACATTACTACCATATACCTCATCTTTAGTATTATATTCTAGTATAATTCCATTTTTTGATATACTTTCTTTTTTTATTTCAAGCTTTGTATTTGGTATTGTTTTTCTATTATCATCATTATTAACTAATATTAGATTATATCCCCTATCCCTTAATTCTTCTGAATTTTGTCCTTTTTCTTTAATTATATAATCCTGTTTTTCTTTCCTATAACCTAAATTATATGTAAAAATTGCTAATGTTAATACAATTCCAAACACTATTATTAGTATAATTATTTTTTTAATATTATTCATAATTTAATCCTTTTTATTTTATCTCAAATTCTGTCATAATACATTTCTTGTCTTTTTTAATTTCATTGAATTTAGGTGGTATTCTATATGTTAAAAATACTACCCTATATTTTCCTTTCGGTAAACCATTTTTAGTATATTCTTTAAAATCCTTATATACTTGATAAACTTTTCCTTTTTCTAGTTTAAAAGTGTCCCCTCTATAATCTGTATTTTCATTTAATTCATTCCTTATAGGTTCTACCTTATGCCACTTATCACCTATCTTTTTTTCTAAAATATAATAATTTAATTTTAAATATACTCCATATTCTTCATTATCACTAAGATAATTTAATATTATACTATTTTTTGATAAACTTCCTAATTCTACATCTAATCTTGTTCCTGGTATTTGTTCTATCTTTTCTTCTATTTCTTGTGCTTCAAGTATTAAACTATATCCTTTTTTTCTTAAATCATTACTACTTTCTTTTATAGTATTATCTTTTATAATATATTCTTTTTCTTCTTTTTCTTTCACTTTACCATTAATATATCCAAGCTTAAAACTAAGAGATATTAAACATATACAAACTATAACTATAATAATTATTATTAATGCTTTTCTTAACATTATATTTACTCCTTTTCTTTAGAATTAAATTTCAAATTCTGTCATAATATATCTCTTATTAGAATAATCTGCATTTGATACAAAAACCATTCTGTACTTTCCGCTTTGAAAATTCAATTTTTGGATTTAATTTAGATATATCAAATTCTTCTTCATATTCTTTACCGTACTTCTATATCAATACTCTTAATATATTTATTAGCATTCTCTACATTTATATTATCTAATTTTTCTTTCCTATTTCCAGTATTAACATTTTCTATATTTATTGCTGTTTGTTTTGGTAATTTTGTTACTGCATTAATTTCAAACCATTTATCCTGTATCTTTTTTTCCAGCATAAAAGTACCCAACATATATCTATTTGAATTATCTTCTTTTTTATCATATGTAATATATGATATTTTTATTTTCTTATTTTTTATATCTAATTCTTTTATCTTTAAAATTGTATTTGGAATGATCTTCCTATTATCTTCCTTTTCTCTTATTACAAAATCAAAATTATTATTAACATATGTATCATTATTAATATTTTCTTCTATTAACTTTTTTCTCTCTTGTTTTTTTCCAAAATATATTCCAAAGTAATATGTAAAAATACAAACTATAATTAATATTATTACAATTAATAATATTTTCTTTTTCATTTAAAAACTCCTTCTATATAAAAAAACAGCACAAGAATCTTGTAGAATTTATTTTAATAATTCACAATCTTATCTATTCACCTCCTTATGCTGTAAAAACTTATTATCTTAGTTTAAATATATATATTATTGTAAATATTTTCCATATATATTTCATTTTAAAATAGTATTTTAACTTAAATGTTATATTATATTAAATAATAAAATAAGAGAAACAAATTGTCTCTCTTATTTTATTTAATCATATATATTATTTATTTTTCAAATAGTAATTATACATTGATCTGCACATATCTGTTATATCAAGTTCTGGTTTCCAATTTAATTCTTTTTTTGCTTTTGATATATCTGCATATATTTCTGCAATATCACCATCTCTTCTTCCTACTATTTCACTTTTCACTTTAAGTCCTGTAACTTCTTCAAACTTAGTTATAATTTCAAGTACTGAATATCCTTTACCCATTCCCAGATTATATATTCCGAAGACCTTGTTTTTCTCTAGATTTCTTAAGTGCCGCTACATGTCCTTTTGCAAGATCAACTACATGTATATAGTCTCTTACACCTGTTCCATCTATTGTATCATAGTCATTACCAAATATTTTTACTTTTTCCATTTCTCCTGTTGCAACTTTTAAAACAATTGGCATAAGATTATTTGGTACACCTTTAGGATTTTCTCCTATAAGCCCTGTTTTATGTGCTCCTACTGGATTAAAATATCTTAATATTATAATAGATAAATTCTTATCAGAAGCATTTAATCCTTCTAGTATTTGTTCTGACATTAATTTTGTTCCACCATATGGATTTGTAAAAGATCTTTTTGCTGTTTCTTTTGCTGGTATACTATCAGGATTTCCATATACTGTTGCACTTGATGAAAATATAATACTTTTAACATTATATTTCTTTACCATTTCCAATATATTAAGAAACCCTACTAAGTTATTTTTATAATACATTATAGGTTTTTCAACACTTTCCCCTACAGCCTTATATGCTGCTAAATGTATTATTTCTCTTATATCATGATTTTTAAAAACATTTTCTAGGCTTTCTTTATCACATATATCAAGTTTAATATATTCTAGATTTTTCGCTTTTTCTTTTCCAACTATTTCTTTTATCTTATCAATTACTATACTACTACTATTATATTCATTATCTAGTATAAGAACTTTTTCATTATTTTCTAATAATTCAACTGTTATATGGCTTCCTATATATCCGAAGTCCCCCTGTTAGTAATACCATTTTTACCTCCTTACAGCTCCTACTTCTTTTTCTAATCCTTTAAGTATTTTGTCCATAGTATCTACAATTATATTTTCTTCTAATGTTTTTTTACTATCTCTAAATACCATACTTATACTTACTGATTTCTTATTATTATATTCAAGTAATCCTTTTTCAAATACATATATATCAAATAATTCTATATGTTCTAATATATTTCCTGCTTGTTTTTTTACAATATTTCTAATTTTATCATATTCTATATTTTTATCTACAATGATTGATAAATCTCTTGTTACTTTAGGATATTTAGAAAATTGATTATATTTCCTATTTTTTGATATATATCTTATTATATCTGTTATGTTTATCTCACAAATATATGTATCTTCTGCTACATCAAAATTATTTAATATTTGTCTTTTTACTTTTCCGAAGTGTTACAATTTTCTTATTGCCTATCATATAGTCTATTGTTTGCCCTGCATGTAATATACTATTATTTTCATTTTTTATAATATTAAACTTGTTTATTCCTATATAATGTAATATTTTTTCTGCATCTTTTTTAAGTAAGTATATATCTGATTCTTGATAATTCATCTTACTTCCTGCACTATCAAAATTAATTAATTTTTTATTTGAAGTACGACATATTGTAAGTATTGTTTCTTCTTTTAATTCTTTATTATCTTCTAGGTTTTCTTTTTCTTTAAATATTGCTGCTATTTCATATAATTTCAAATTATCATTTTGCATTCTTTCATTATATGAAACTGTTTTTAATATTGATGGTATATGTGTATTTCTCATTATTTCATAATCTGAACTTAACTTATTTAATACATATATACTTTCTTTTTCTATTTCTTCTTCTGTTTTTTCTAATTTTAAAAGATCATCTTTTGATATAAATCCGGTATGTGATAATTTGATTATATCCTTCTATTTTTAATAGATTTCTTATATCTTTAGTAATAGTTGATATGTCTTTATCATTTACCTTATATACATTTCCTCTTTCTACTTTTGGAAGTGTTTCATTTAAATTATCATATCCATAAAATCTTATAACTTCTTCTGCTAAATCTTCTTTTCTTTCTATATCTTCTCTTATATATGGTTTAACTAATACACTTGTTTCTCCATTATGTTTTTTAAATCCAAGTTCTGTTAAAATATTTATCATCTTTTCTTCTGATATATTCATTCCTAATATTTTGTTTATATCATTACTATTAAAATTAATTAAAGTATTTTGTTCATTTTCAAAGTTTTCTTTTACATCTTTTCTTATATAGTCTATAACATTTATCTTACCATTTTTGAAAGAATTTTCATCTATTACTCCTAATTCTTTCATAAGTGTAATCATTCTTAAAAATGCAAGTTCTGGTAATCTTGGTGATAGTTTCTTTTCAAATCTTGCTGAAGATTCTGTTCTTACATTATATTTCCTTGAAGTATCTCTTATTTTCTTTCTTTCAAATGTTGCTATTTCAATTAATATATTTTTAGTTTCTTTTCTCACTCCTGAATCTTTACCACCCATAATTCCAACAAGTGCTAAATTTTCATTATCTATACTTATTGTTAGATCATCTGAAAGTTCTAATTCTTCATCATTTAATAATTCTATCTTACCATTATTATTTGCTATCTTTATTTCTAATTTATTATTATCATTTTTTTCATTATGTATTTTATTTAATATATCTAAATCAAATATATGTGTTGGATTACCTGTTTCAAACATTATATAATTACTTATATCTACTAATATATTTCCTTTAGGATTTACTCCCATTGTTTGTAATCTCTCTCTTATTTCTTTTGGTGTTTCTATATTTTTAACATTATATAATGGAATTGCCATATATCTTTTTACATCTTCAGATTCTACATTTACTGTTATATTATCTATTTTTTCCACAGTATTTGCTATTTTTTCAAAGTCACCTTTTTCTATTAAAAGTTTTTGTTTTTCTTTTCTATTAATAGCACATTTAAGCTCATTTGCAATCCCAATAATACCAAGACAATCTGGTCTATTAGGAGTTATTTCAAAATCATATATTTCATCTTCAATATCTAAAATATTACCAATGTTTTCTCCTATATTTTTTTCATACTCATTTCCTAATATCATTATTCCGATCTTCTATTTGATTTCCTATAAGATTAAGTGGAATATTAAGTTCTGAACATGAACACATCATACCATATGATGGCACACCTCTTAAATTCCCTTTTTTTATTTCTAATCCATTTGGAAGTATCGCTCCGAACTTTACATACTGGTATTATATCTCCGAATAGATATGTTTTTTGCACCTGTTACTATTTGAATTATTTCATCACCAACATTTACTTTTGTTACAACTAACTTTTCTGCATTTTCATGTTCTGTTATTTCTAATATCTTACCTATTACAATATTATTATATTTACCTATTTCTTCTATTTGTTCTACTTTTGTTCCAGACATTGTAAATGCTTTTTCCATTTCCTTTATATCAATATCTAAACATTCTACATATTCATTTAACCATTTTTTTGATGCTTTCATTTTCTACCATCCTTCATTATTTAAATTGATTTAAAAATCTAATATCATTTTCATACATTAATCTTAAATCTGTTATTCCATATTTAAGCATTGCTATTCTGTCTAGTCCAAATCCGGAATGCAAATCCTGTATATTTTGTTGAATCTATACCACAATTTTCAAGTACTTTTGGATGTACCATTCCGGCATCCTAAAAGTTCTATATATCCTTCTTTTTTACATACACTACATCCTTTTCCGATTACATACAAAACATGTCACATCAACTTCTGCTGATGGTTCTGTATATGGAAAATGATGTGGTCTAAACCTTATATTTATATTTTCACCAAGTGCTCTTTTTACAAACATTCTTATTGTACCTTTTAAGTCTGCCATAGTTATATTTTCCCCTATAACTAATCCTTCCATTTGATGAAATACTGGTGAATGTGTTGCATCAACTGAATCAGATCTATATACTCTTCCGAGGACATATCATCTTTATTGGTAAATCTCCTTCAAGCATTTTCCTTATTTGTATTGCTGAAGTTTGACTTCTTAAAACAACATTTTCAGAAAGATAGAATGTATCTTGCATTTCACGTGCAGGATGATCTTTAGGTGTATTTAACATATCAAATATATTATATGTTGTTTCTGTTTCTGGTCCTTCTACAACTTCATATCCCATTTCAGTAAATATCTTTATCTGATCATCTATAATTTGTTGTATCGGATGAATTGTACCTATTTCTGATTGAACAGGAAGTGTAAGATCTATCTTTTCTTTTAATTCTTTTTCTAATATTTCTTTTCTTTCTAAATATTTTATTTTTTCTTTTAATTTTCTTTCAATATCTGATCTTATCTTATTTACATTTTCTCCAATTTTCTTTTTTTCTTCATCTGTTAAATTTTTCATATATTTAAATATTCCAAGTATTTCACTTTTTTTACCCAAATATTTCACTTTAAGATCTAACATATTTTTTAAAACTTCATTTTTCTTATCTTCTATTTCTTCTTCAGCTTTTTCTCTTATATCTTGTATTTTTTTTACTATTTCATTTAAATCTATTTCCATATTATATCCTCTTACTTTATTATACTATATCATATTATACTGCATTACCTACATTTTGAAGCTTATATAATTTTTCTAATAATACTTTTTGTATTTGTGTAAATATAACATTTTTAACAGTATTATTAAAATCTGCTTGTGAAAGATCTGTTATATTGACTATCTTTCTTGAAGGATTATCTTCTATTTTTGCACCACCAAATTTAATCTCATTTTCATATACTAAACTTTTAGTATTATCTTCTTTTAAACTTTTTTCTGTATAATTAACTTTATATGCTATTGTCGATACATCTGTTTTTTCTGTTCTTTCAAGTTCTAATTTACTTCCAAATTTAACTTCATTTTCTTTTTCCTGTATCATAGCTTTTTCTAAAACATTATATACTTTTTCTGATTCTGTCCTTTTAGTTAATATTATTTTTGAATTTGTTTCATAATCATATATACCAACTTCTGCTTTTCCTTTTTCTGTATCTTTCCTCATTTCAATAGCAGTCATATATATTTCTTCTTCTGCATTTCTTTTTTCATATATATCAATTTTTAGATCATTTTTTGATATATTATATATTTTTATAATCATATATATATCATTTGTTGTATTTGATTCTGAATTATTACCACCATTATTATTATTATTTTCTTTTGATTGTGAATCATTACCTTGACCATTTTTATTATTTGAATTATCTCCAGAATTCTGATTATTTTGTGTTTGACTTTTTTCATTATCAACACTTGTCATTGTCTTTGTACCTGTATTATTTAAAGTTATACTATTATTTAGTTTTATTGTATCTGCTTTTGTTTTTTCTTCTTTTGTAGGAAATATTGATGATAACATATCAAATGATTGAAATTCTGATTTATTTTTTTGTATATAATATAATGTCTTATTATATACTCTTGTCAATATATCCTTATATTCTTGTTTTTTTAAAGTAATAGTTATATTATCAACCTTTAAATCTTTCCCTTGATATTTTGTTGGCACATTTGTTCTTGCATCTATTTTTTCTTTATCTAAATCTTCTACTTCTTTTAATAGGTATTCCTTTGCTTTATTAATTGCTTTTTCCATATCTGCAAATATATTTTCATTCTTATTATCAGAATTAACTTTTGCAAACATATTTCTAAGTGTTTCTATATTTCCAAGATTTACTGTTCCAGATTCAGAAAGCCAATTTATTACATTTTCTATTTTCTTTTTTTCTATTCCTATATATTCTTCAAAAAAATCTTTTCCATATATTAAAAACATATCACCAGTATCTTCTATCTCAAATTCTAATATTACTGTCTCCTTATATTTAACATTTACAGTCATATTAGTTTTTCCACTTACTTTATCTGCTTTTGTCTCAAGATTTATCGTTATATCATCTAATAATACTTGTTTTTTAGAATTATTTTCTAAATTATTCTTATTTCCATCTTGTTTTAAACTAAACATATTCTTGTTTCTGATACTTTGTTTTATTACATGTTCTTCATTATTTTGTCTTTCAAAAATCTTCTTAAGACCAGGTATATCTGTATATTCTGTAATATTTGTTTTTGATATAACATCTCCGAAGTATACCTTTTGCATTATCTATCTTTGATGATGTATTAACCATTATATATATATATGATACTATACTTGCAAATATTATAAGAAAGATAAATACAATTATATTCCTCTTTTTTTCTTCTTTTTCCTTATCAAGTATCTTTTTTTTGCTTTTACTTAAATTATCTGTTCCAAACAATTCATCCATATTTTTATCCCCTTAAAAATATTATCTCATACTTCCGAAGCTTTTCTCCTGCAATTATATGATAATGTATATGTTTTACTTCTTGTCCTGCATTTTTTGCTATATTTGTAACAATCCTATATCCATCTTTTTCTACTTTAAAATTTCTTGTTATTTCTTGTATTGCTTTATGTATTTCAACTATATATTTAGCATCTTCTTTAATATCTAACTTTTCCAAACTTTCTATATGTTTTTTAGGTATTACTACAATATGAAATTTAGCAACAGGATTAATATCTTTAAACCCTATCACCATATCATTTTCATATACTATATCTGCAGGTATTTCACCTTTTATAATCTTACAAAATATACAATCATCTATTAAATTTTCTTTTACTAATTTATCTTTTTCTTCCATAATATATCTCTTCTCTATAACATACTAAAAATTATTCTTCTATTAATATTGCTTTTATTCTTCTAACACCTTTTGATGAAGATTCTTCTTTTAATATTTTAAATCTTCCCATTCCTTTAGTATTTTTAACATGTGGCCCTCCGGCATACTTCTTTACTAAAATCACCAATACTATATACTGTAATTTTATCACCATATCTATCTTCAAAAAGTCCTGTTACACCATTTTTCTTTGCTTCTTCAAATGTTGTTTCTATACAAGTAACTTCTAGCCCTTTTTGTATTTCTTCATTTACTATTTTTTCAACTTCTTCTATTTGTTCTTTAGTCATTTTTTGATCATGTGAAAAATCAAATCTTAATCTTTCTTCTGTTATATTTGATCCTTTTTGTTTTGCATGTTCTCCTAAAACTATTTGAAGTGCTTTGTGTAGTAAGTGTGTTGCAGTATGATATTTTATAGTCATTTCATTATGATTTAAAAGACCACCTTTAAATTTCTTTTCACTTCCACTTCTAGACTTATTTTGATGTTCTTCATATAATGATTCTATTTTCTTTTCATCTAATACTAATTTCTTTTCTCTTGCAAGTTCCATCCCTATTTCTATAGGAAGTCCATATGTTTCATATAATTTAAATATATCTTTTTCATCTATTTTATCATGTTTTTTGTTATACATTTTTAGAAACTCTTTTTCTCCTCTAGTTATTGTTTCTAAAAATTTCTTTCTTTCCCCTAAAACTACTTTAATTATATTTTCTCTATTTTCTTCAAGTTCAATATATAATTCTGATGAACCATCTATAATTAAATTTAAAGCTTTTAAAAATCCTTTTTCATCAATCCCAATCTTATTTATATGTCTTATAGCTCTTCTTAATAATCTTCTTAAAATATATCCTCTATCTGTATTACTTGGAACTACTCCATCTGTAATCATTATACTTCCAGATCTAAAATGTTCTGCAATTATTCTTTGACTTGCCTTAATTTCTTCTTTAGATAATTCTTTAGTAATATCTTTATCCATATTTTCTTCCAAGAAATTAATTGTAGGTGCAAATATTTCAAGTTCATATGGTGTCTTCTTTCCTTGAAGTAGCATTGCCATTCTTTCAAGTCCCATTCCAGTATCAACATTTTTTTGTTTTAATGGAGTATATACACCTTTTTCATCCTTATAATATTGCATAAATACATTATTCCATATTTCTATATATTTACCACATGAACATGATGGATTACAATTTTCAGAACATTTTTCTTTACCAGTATCATAAAATATTTCTGTATCTGGTCCACAAGGTCCGTGATTCCCCTGCTATCCACCAATTATCATCTTTACCAAAGAAATATATATTTTCTTCTGCTATTCCTTGTTTTTTCCAAATTTCAGCTGCTTCTAAGTCTCTTGCTGAATCTTCATCTCCTGCAAAACAAGTAACAGATAGTCTTTCTTTTGGTATTTTTAAATAATTTACTAATAGGTCATAACTCATTTTTATTGATTCCTCTTTAAAATATGCTCCAAGTGACCAATTACCAAGCATTTCAAAAAATGTTAAATGTCTATTATCTCCAACATCATCAATATCTACTGTTCTTATACATTTTTGATATCCACAAAGTTTATTCCCTCCTGGATGTTTTTGGCCGAAGAAGATATGGTATTATTGGTTGCATTCCTGCTGTTGTAAACAATACTGAATTATCACCTTGTGGCACAACAGATGCTGAAGGTATAAGTGTATGTCCTTTTTCCTTAAAATAATTTAAAAATATATTTCTAATCTCTACTACTTTCATTTTATTCCTCTTTTTTCCTTAACTTTAATTTAAATTATACTAAAAATATCCCCTTTTTACAATAAAATCAAGGAATTTTTACACTACATGTTACAAATTAAATTTGTATTTTTTTAATAAAAAATATATAATTTATTTTAGAATTAAATATCATGAAAGGAGATAATTATGAAAAAGAAAGGAACAGCTTTAAAAAAGCTAGAATCAAAAGGTGAAGAAATTGCAAATTTTGTTAGTCATACAGTAGGTGCAGGACTTGCAATACTTGGATTTATAATGTTAATTATACGTGCAGCATGGTTTAATAATATTCCTGCAATAATTTCATATATAGTATTCAGTCTTGGACTAATGGTATTATATACAATGTCATCAATCTATCATGGATTAAAACCAAGCAAAGCTAAAAATGTATTTGAAATTTTAGACCACTCGTCTATATATTTCCTTATTGCTGCAAGTTATACACCATTTTTAGTACTTGGACTAAAATCAAAGATAGGAATAACTCTTCTCATAATACAATGGGTAATATGTGCTTTAGGTATAACATTTAAAGCATTTTTCACAGGTAAATTTAAAGGAATTTCTACAGTTGTTTACTTAATAATGGGTTGGATGATAGTTTTTTCTTGGAATGAGCTTATATCAAAAGTATCTCCAATCTCAATTATTTTCCTAGTAACAGGTGGTATATTATACTCACTTGGAACAATCTTTTACATGTGGAAAGTATGTAAATTCAATCATATGATTTGGCATATATTTGTTGTACTTGGTAGTATAGCACATTATATTGCAATCTGGTTTTTAATATAACCAAAAATGTACAAAATAGGAAAAGAGATTAAAACTAAATTAATAGTCTTAATCTCTTTTTTGTTAAATTATTGCAGTTCACCAAGTTTTACGCTATTATTGGTAAACTCTATCCATACCTGCTCTAAACTTACATTATCTCCATCTTCTAACTTAACATTCCTATTTTCGATAATTAACTCTTTTGTAGCCTTATAATCTGGCACAAAAAGCTCTTCTCTTTTCTTAACTTCATCTAAAATCGCTAACTGCGATTTTCTTAGCACCTCTTTTTTTGAGGTACCTAAAATGGCAACTTTAACATCACTAGGGTAAGCTATAAAAGCTTTTCCCCGCTGAATCACTAGAACTTTAAATCTCATCATCTTTATCATCCTCTCTTTTGTATTGTATAAATTCATACAATACTTATATTATTTTAATTTCAATTACAACTATAATATAACATATTTTCATAATTATTTCAAATATTTATGTTAATAATAAATATTTAAAAAAGTATACTACTTTTTAGTATACTTTTTCTTCAACCTCTATGTACTCGATATGGATTTTAGTCATATCTTTTATATGTTGTTTTGTTCTTCTAAAGTAGATTTCTTTTAATTTTTCAATAGAATCTATTTCTTTTGTTTTAAATTCAATTCTTCCTTCGAGAATTTTTTCTAAATATATTTTAGCTATTATTCTGCAATTTCCTAATGTTTCTTCTGGAAATTTTGCATTTAAATCCGGGAAGATAATCCTGTAATTCCCAAAAGATGTCTTTTCCAAAATAATTGGATAAGTAGAAGTCTTTTTCATTCTTATCACCTCCATAATTAAATTTAAAATTATGAATTCTTTATATGTTTTATTTATTATTATATCTCTTTTCATTTAAATATAGACACCATAATAAATTTAAAATTCAATATTTACATATTAGCACTTTTTATTTATTCTATAAACATTAATAAAATAATTTATATAAAAATGTAGGTAATATTTTCTAAAACCTATATTATTTAAAAACAACATTCTATAAATCAATTCAAACTGTTATTTGAATTAATTCATAGATATTTATGTCAATCAGATCATTTATAACTATCGTTCCTTTATTTCTGCCCTCAATTACAATTTTATAATCAAAGGATAAAATAATCTAAACTCCATCTTCATAAGACAGGATGAAATTATATTTCATAATTAATGCCTCCTTAAAATATTATTTAATTTTTAAATAATTATTTTATGTATACAACTATAATAACATAATTTTTCTTTTAATTCCAACCTTCCTTGAGCCTAAAAAAGCATAATAAAGTATAAAACACTTTACTATGCTCTTTTTTCAATTATTCTTTAATATAGTATGCTCGTGGATATATATATTTGTAATATACACCCTTTCTATCTTCCTCGCTTAAACTATCCCCTGTAAATTCATAATACAATTCATCAGGATCAACTTCCCAATGCTTTTTTCTATTTTTATCATCTTTTAAATAAGCATATTCTTCAAGATCTACTAAGATATTTAACAGATCTCCTGCCATTCTCTCAGCTTTATACTTGGTATTTCCTGAAGTTGCTTGTCCAAAATCTACCGCAAATGCACTATACGCACCGCTCGATTCTGGATAAAACAAAAATAAAAATGAATTTTTATTTTTTATATGTTTTCCCATATTTGCCTCCTAAAATTTAAAATTTTAAATTTTATGTAATTAATCTTTGTACATTTATGTATAATATCAACTTTTTTAACTTTTGTCAATACCTATTAAATGTTTATTTTACATTTAATTTTTCTCGTAATGCTTCTGCCAAGATTTGAGAGAAATTTAAATTTTCTCTCATTCCCAAAACATTGAGATATTCAGGGATGGTTAAAGTTTTCTTAACCAATCTATTTTTTATTTTTGCAACCGCTAGCTCTAAATCAATTGAAACAATAAAAATAGTTTCATTTTTTAAGGCTTTTGGAACTCTTAATTCAGTTATTCCTTCTGGAATTGTTTCTCCTTTTAAAATTTTATTTGCAAGATACTCCGATATCTCGTGTTCTATAAAATCTAATGTTGCTTTATCCTTTTTAACTTTCATTATTAGTCCTAGTTCCTCACATTTTACAATATTGTAAACTTTTTCCTCCTTAACAATTACAACATATCTTTTGTTCATTTATCTTCCTCCTAAATTTTATAATTATAAAATTCATTTTATACTTTATATAACTATAATAACACCATTCTCTTTTTATGTCAACCTTGTTATTTTAAACCATTTTACATTATTAATCAAAATTCATCAAATATTCTAACATTTCCAATATATCCTGTTTCGTTATATCATTTTCTTCATTAATTACTTCATTTTCGTTTAAATATATCTCTCTAAAGCTTTTTAAACTTCCCTCTTCTATTTTCTTAATATATTTAATTACCTTACATATTGCATATGTATATGAAAGACTTGTTTCTCCATTAAAATCATAATATCCTTTAGTTATATAGTTCATCTTCTTTATATTACTTTCAAGCTTAATATCATAGTATTTTTCCTTTATTTCTTTAAAATCTTCTTCTATTTTCTTACTTATTTCAATATAATTGTTGTCTTTTATTTTATTTAATCTTTTTACATATTTTTGTTGTAATTCTGTTGTACTAGCATGTAATAATATACTTCTAATATGTTTAATTTTCATAGTATTTAAGAGTTCTTTATTGTATAGTTTTTTATTATTTTTAATTATTTTCATTAATAATAATTCAAATAATAATGACATTATTTCCTTATATTTCTTTTCCTTCTTTGGTTTTAATATCCCATATTTTTTGTTTAACTCTATCTCTTCTATATAATGGCCGAAGTTCATGTATAAACCTAGATATATTAAGAGATATATTATTCTCAAATGATAATAACATATATACATCTTGTCCTAAAATAGTCATATTTAAATTTGTACTCATATCATATTTATTGCAATATATTTTATTTTCCTTTATCATATTATCTATTATTTCGAAATATCTTTGTTTTTCTTCCTTTTCCATAAAACCGAAACATTTCTTCTAATATTTCAAATATGTTTATTTCTTTTTCTTCTATATTTTTATTATTTTTTTCTATATTCTTTAACTTTACATACTCATCTTTTAATTCTTGCAAATTGCTTCCTACAGCCTTTAATATAGTATTTGTCTCATCAGTATATAATTCATCATTTTTTATTTTTTTACTTATCTTTGCCCATATTTTAAAGGTATTTAAATATATATTTTCTGTATCTTCTTTTATATCATAATCCCTATTTTCTAATTTTAATTTTTCTAAATATCTAATCAAATTATATCTATATATATTTAATTCTTCTTTTTCCTTTGCGGTTACATATAACTTATCTTTTCCAAAATTCTTATTATAATCTATATACATCCTACTTTTTAATATTTTTTTCAAAATATTTAGTTTTTCATTTCCATTTTCTTTAAAGTAATTATTATTTTTATCATTATTTCTTAAATCAACAAGATTTTCTATATATTCATATGTTTTAATCATATTGTAACGAATCTGCTTATATACTCCTAGCTCTTTCCATATATCACTATATTTATTTTTAGTTATATAACTTTTTAAAAATGCATAATTTGTAATCTTTTCATATATTTCAAATATATGTGCAATATTTTCTATATTTAAAATTTCTACTAATTTAGTCTGTTTTTGTACATCTTCAAATACTTTTTCTTTACTACTATATATTTTTTCTAAATCTATTTTCATTTTTAACAGTGTTTTTGTATCTAATATTTTTTTCTTATTATTTCCCATACTTTCTTCCATATTATTATATTCTTATTTCCTATCTTATTTTAAAATTAGAGATATCCTTTAAATTTTCTATATCATGTATTGATATTATCATTATTTTAAAGTATATCTCTATTTATTTACCTTATTTACATTATTTTAATCTATATTTCTCATATCTAAAGCTATCTTACCTTGATCATCTATTTCTATAATTTTAGCTTTAACATAATCTCCAACTTTTAATACTTCATCTACAGTATTAATTCTTCTATTTACTATTTTAGATATATGAACAAGCCCTTCTCTTACTCCTAGATCTACAAATGCTCCAAACTTAGATATATTTGTAACTACACCTTCTACTATTTCTCCTACTTTAAATTCTTTTGTTAAAATTTTTATCATTTCTATAGCTTTATCCATATTTTCTTGTTCTTGACCATATACTAAAACAAGTCCTGTTTCTTGTATATCTATTTCAACTCCTGTTTCTTCTATAATCTTATTAATATTCTTACCACCTGTTCCTATTAAGTCTCTTATCTTGTCTACAGATATTTGTACTTTTTCTATCTTAGGTGCATATTCTGATACATGTTTTCTTGGAGTAGCTATTACCTTATTCATAATATCATCTATTATCATTGTTCTTGCTTTTAATGTTCTTTCAAAAGCTTCTTCAATTATTTCATAGCTTAATCCATCATTTTTAATATCTACCTGTATTGCTGTAATTCCGGTCTTTAGTTCCTGCAACCTTAAAGTCCATTTCTCCGAAAGAAATCTTCTAACCCTTGTATATCTGTTACCATTGTACTTTTACCATCTTCATTTGTAAAAAGTCCTGTAGATATACCTGCAACTGGTTTCTTAATTGGTACACCTGCATCCATAAGTGCTAAACTACTACCACATACACTTGCTTGTGATGTTGAACCATTTGATCCTAAAACTTCTGATACAACACGAATTGCATATGGAAAATCTTCTTTATTTGGAAGAACTGGAACAAGTGCTTTTTCTGCTAAAGCTCCGGTGCCCTATTTCTCTTCTTCCTGCTCCTCTTGATGGTTTTGCTTCACCAACACTAAATCCTGGAAAATTATATTGATGCATATATCTTTTTGATTCTTCTTCATCAAGTCCATCTAATTTTTGTTCTTCACTTATTTTTCCGAAGTGTTGCAATTGAAAGTACTTGTGTTTCTCCTCTATTAAATAATCCTGAACCGGTGTACTCTTTCTAAAAGTCCTACTTCTGCAGACAATTTTCTTACTTCATCTAATCCTCTTTTATCAACTCTTATCCCATGATTAATGATAAGGTCTCTAACAGCTTTCTTTTCTCCTGCAGTTATTGCTTCCCCTATAATTCCTTTAAACTTATCTTTATTTAAAATATATTCTCCTATTTCTGAAAAACTAAACATTTTAAATAATTCTTCATCTTCTTTATCTCTTATAATATCTAAAACTTTATCTCTTAATATAGTTAGATTATCTTGAAGTTCTTCTTTGTTTTCCCCATGATTTTTTAATATTTCTATTATATCTTCATAATGATTTTTTTGTATATATTCTTCCATTTGTTTATTCTTTTCAAAAATATCTAAATTGATTGCAAATTTTTCTTTACCAATTTCTTTTCTAATATTTTCTAAAAAGTCACACATAGATATAATTTCTTTATGTCCAAATTTAATTGCATCAAGCATCTCTTTGTTTGTAAGTTCAGATGCTTCTGCTTCTATCATAACTATTTTTTCTCTTGTACCTGCTAAAGTTAAATATAGTCTTGATTCTTCTCTTTCCTTAACATTTGGATTTAATATATATTCTCCATTAATATATCCGTACATTAACACCTGCAACAGGTCCGATTAAATGGTATATCTGACATCATACTTGCTGCAATCGCTGCTATCATTCCGAACAGCATCTGGAGTATTATTAGGATTTACAGATAATACTAAAAGTGATATAACCACATCATTTCTCATTTCTTTTGGGAAAAATGGACGTATCGGTCTATCTATTGCCCTTCCTATTAATATTGACTTATCTGTAGGCTTTCCTTCTCTTTTTAAATATCCTCCAGGTATTTTACCTACAGAATATAGTCTTTCTTGATAGTCTATAGAAAGTGGAAAAAAGTCTATTCCTTCTTTAGGTTCTTTTGATGCTGTAATAGTTCCGAAGTATTGTTGTTCCATCATATCTTACCATTACAGACATATTTGCTTGTTTGGCATATTTTCCAAATTCTAATTCTAATTCTTTTCCTGCATATACAGTACTATATTTTTTATACATATTTTCTCTCTTTCTTTTTTATTCTATAGTATTATATCATAAATCTAATTTTCTTTCTAAAAGTTTATCTTCATTTCTAGATGAATCTGTAAAAATTATATAATTAGATCCTGTAATACATATAGTATCTTTGATTATAAGGCCGGAAACCTTTATCTGAATATGTTTGAGGATGTAGTGATATGATCATATTTTCTTTAAACTTAGTAAAATTTCCTGGATCTATTACTGGAAGTTCTTCTTGTTCTAATCCTATACCTGTACCTAAATAATATGATATATTCCAGTTTATATTTTTAAGTTCATTAAATCCATATTTAGCAAGTTCTGATATTTCTGCATGGTTTTTAAGGCCGAAGTATCATCTTATCTTCTAAATAATATAATCTAGTATATTCTTCTAAAATTGTAGGCCATTTTTTTTCTACATCTCCAATAAAAAAATTTCTTGCAATTGTTGCCATATATTCTTTTCCATATTCTTTTGCAGTTATATCTATAATTACAACATCTATATCTTCAAGCTTATTATTTGTAGCTTTTAAATATGTCTTAGAAGTATTTTCTCCAAATGAAACACGTATATCTACAATATCTAAATATTCATTTCTAAGTCTTTCAATCAATTTTTTTTCAAGAGTTGTTTCTTTTATTCCGAACACTAAATTCATCTTCTATATTTTTCAAACAATTATTAAGTTTTTTAGAAACATTTATTATCTCTTCTATCTCTTCTTCATCTTTAACACTTCTCATTTTTTCTATAATATCATTTGTCTTAACAAGTCTTACTCCAAAAAGATCTACATATTGTTCATATTCTTTTATTGTTATACTATTTTCCTCTATTCCTACATTTAATGAATGTTTTTTTTCTTCTTCTAAAAATTCCTTAAAATTTCTACATTTCTCTATTGAAATAACTATAACCCTTGCATCTACAGTAAGTATGTTTTGAACATGTGATATATATCTGTCAAATGTTAAAAATATATTATCTTGAAGAGTTATTAAAAGTATCCCTTTTACATCTATTCCTGTTAAATAATATATATTTTTCTCATTTGTTATAATCATACTTTTTAGATTAATAGATTCTAACTTTTTTCTTAAAATATCAATCCTATTTTTCATAAATCCCTACTTTCCTATTAAAAGTAAAATATTTTGTGAAATCATATTACAAAATGCCATAAAACTATCAATTATTGTACCAGATGGTAAAAATAACATTAATACAATACCAATAACTAAAAAAGGTCCAAATGGTATATATTCATCATCTATTTTTTTCTTTTTCCTATATATAATTATACCTATTGCTATAATAGATGAAAGTAAAAATGCAAGTAATGTTATATCTAATATTTTTTTAAACCCAAAAAATAATCCGAATAGGAGCCATAAATTTAATATCTCCCATTCCCATTGCTTCTTTGCCTGCAATTATTCCTCCGAAGAAGTGCCATAACTCCAAAAATACCTACTGCAGTTAAAAGTCCTATTATTGATTCTCTTAAATATATTAGATTTGTAACCGGGCTTGTAAGGTCTATACAATGAAGCATTGTAAAAAATATTCCTGTCTGAAATAATAACATTGTTATCCTATTTGGTATTATCCTCTCTTTTATATCAACTACAAATGTTATTATTAAAAGTGGTATAAGTGTGAATTTTTGAAATATTGTAATAAGTCCTTGATATGTTATTTCATATCCATCTTTTCTATCTAAATATATAATTCCAACAAACATTATAAGTGAAATTATTGTATATATACTTGCTGTAAATATATTATTTTTTAATATATTTAGTCCTTCTTTTGAAAATACTGTTTTCTCATCCTTATATCTTTCTTTCCCTATTGTTATATATATACCACTACATACTGAAAGTACTATTGTTATAGCATATAATATAATTTCTATAGTTTTTCCTTCCATATTTCTCCTTTTTCATCAATATATTTCTTATATTCTTTTAAAACCTTTTTTTCATTTCCTCTTAATAATTTTGTTACAATATAATCTTTTTTTTCACTAAGTGGTTTAACAAGTATTGTTTTCATTCCTGCCCTATTTCCTCCGAAGTACATCTGTAAATACTTGGTCTCCAATAACAGCAATATTTTCACTATCTTTTATTTCCATCATTTCTTTTGCTTTTACTAATGCTTTAATATTAGGTTTTCTTGCAAATAATATATATTCCAAATTATACTTATTTGTCACTTTTTCTATTCTTTTTTTCAAAAAGTTATTTGTTACAATAACAATTTTTATTCCATTTTTTAAAATCTTATCTTTCCATTTTTCAAAATCTGGTACTTCTATTCCTTTTTTATCTATAATTGTATTATCAAGATCAAGTATTACTCCTTTTATTCCATTTTCAATTAATTCTTCTGAAGTTATATCCAATATATTATCAACATATTTTGTTGGAAAATACTTATTATATTTTAAATATAGTTTTTCTTTTTTCTTATCTTCCATATATTTTCCTTTATTTAATCTATTATTATAATTTTTCTATTAATTCCTCATTTGTTTTTGTTTTCTTTAATAAAGATATTATTGCTTTAGTAGCTTCTACATCTGTAAGTCCTGATATCTTATTTCTAAGTTTATCTATTTTTTTCTTTTCTTCTGCACTATATAATAATTCATCTTTTCTTGTACTAGACTTTTTAACATTTATCGCTGGGAATATTCTCATTTCTGCAATATTTCTATCTAAATGTAATTCCATGTTACCTGTTCCCTTAAATTCTTCATATACAACATCATCTAGTCTACTTCCTGTATCTACAAGTGCTGTTGCAATAATTGTAAGTGAACCTGCTTCTTTTGTATTTCTTGCAGCACCAAAAAACTTTTTAGGTCTATATAATGCATTTGGATCAAACCCACCTGATAATAATTTTCCAGATGATGGAACTGTTAAATTATATGCTCTTGCAAGTCTTGTAATACTATCTAATAATACTACAACATCTTTACCATTTTCCACCTTCCTTTTAGCTATTTCAAGTGCAAATTCTGCAATATGTATATGATCTTCTGGCTTTTGATCAAATGTTGATGATATTACATATCCACCTATTGTATCTTCAATATCTGTAACTTCTTCTGGTCTTTCATCAATTAAAAGAACCATTAATTCTGCACTTTTGCAATTTTCTTTTAAACTTATTGCTATTTCTTTAAGCATTGTAGTTTTTCCTGCTTTTGGTGGTGATACAATTAATGCTCTTTGCCCCTTACCAATTGGAGAAATTAACGAAATTATTCTATTTGATAATGTATTTCCTTTATCAATTTCTAATTTTTCCAAAGGATACATTGGAATAAGTGAATCAAATTTCTTAGATCTAAATGCTTTTGAAACTGTCTTATCATTTATATGTACAACATATATAAGTGCTGGATATTTTCCGTTCTTCTGCTTCTCTTGTAATTCCTAATACTGAATCACCTATAGAAAGACCAAATAATTTTATCATTGTTTGTGATACATATACATCATTTTTTGTATTTCTTAATGTTTTATCTCTAAGAAATCCATAATTATCTTGCATTATATCAAGATATCCTTTAACAACTGCTGTTCCTACTTCTAAAACAATTGGACTAAGTCCATCTATATATACTATTTTTTTTCCTGTTTTAGGATCTATATATACTCTATCACCATCTACATAGCTTTCTTCTATTTGTACATATTTTTTCCCTTTTATTATATCTTTTTCTTTAATATCTGAAAATAATGTTTCTGTTGTAACTCTATTCTCATTATTATTCTCATTGTCTTCTTTCATTTTTATTCCTTCCTAATTATTCTTATTAAATATTATATAATAATATTATAGTAACATATTTTTTTCAATAATTATTACATATATAGAAAAAGAAGATATTAAATATCTCCATATATTATATAACTTTCTTAACATATATTAAACTTTCATTAAATAAATTAAATACAAAAAAGAGATACATTTCTGTATCTCAAAATTGGTGCCTACACGTGGACTCGAACCACGGACACAAGGATTTTCAGTCCTTTGCTCTACCACCTGAGCTATATAGGCATATGGCGATCTGGAAGGGACTCGAACCCTCGACCTCTAGCGTGACAGGCTAGCATTCTAACCAGCTGAACTACCAGACCGTACTCTATATAACTCAAAGTAATAAATTGGTGATCGCAATAGGACTTGAACCTATGACCTCCTGCTTGTAAGGCAGATGCTCTACCAACTGAGCTATGCGACCATCAACATGTATTATAATACTATTTTATATATTAAAAGTCAATACTTTTTTTAAACTTTTCAAATTAAATCTACCATAAATATTTTTAGATATGATTATCTTTTTTTAAGTAAGCTTAAATATATAGATATATGTCTTATACCTATATATTTAAACTAATTTAATTTCTTAAAATTTAAAATCTGCTGTTATATCTTGTGTCCAGAAATCTTTAACTTCCTTAAAAACTTTCTTTTCATATGGGCTTAATTTTAATGATAAGTCCACTTCTTGAAATAAGAATTCTTTTAAATTAATTTCTTTAAACATAAAATTTTTAAATTTTGTCCAAAATCCTGTTTCTACTGGTGCATTAAATGTTTCTGTTACTTGTTCTGCTTCAATTTCTTCCATCATTCCTAAATTTGAATCAACTTCCACTAATATACCATCTTCATTTAGTCTATATTCTACCATATATTCCTCCTCATAAATTCTAATATAAATTACATAAACAGCCTTCATATATTAACCTGTATATATTAATATATACTCTTTTCATATTATTATTAATACCTAATATTAATACTTAACTTAAATACACTAATATATTATCATTAATAAAAGAACTTTTCATTTTTTTATTACATTTTTAACATTTTTTTAACATTAATAACATTTAAAAGTAATATTAAAAATATTTTCTGAAATATAAGAAAGGATTGTAATTCAATTTACAATCCCTTTTTAATTACATTTTATTTTTTTTACATTTATATTTTATCTTTTTATCCTTATCTCTTATTATTTAATTAATGATCTTTTTGAAGTCTCATAAACAACTTATCTAAAAATACATATTTAACTACTTCTATAATTATAAATGTTATAACTTCAAGTGATATATATATATTTATTGCATCTGATAATTTATATTTACTTGCAATATAACCATATAATCCGAATCTTTGCAAAAACAAATAATGTCCACAAGAATGAATTTAATGACCTTTTTGTAAGTTCTGTTTCTGATTTCCAATTAAAATTAGGTCTTATTAAATCTAGCATTCCTGCAAGTTCTATATTATTAAATATAATAAATATTGCTGTAATTAGTCCCACAACCGGATAATATGTAAACATATTTTCTTTTAAAGCAATAACAAGTATCAAATAATATATTGCAAATATTATAAATGATAATACCTTTGGTGGTCTTAATTTCATCATATATTGTTTTTTAAATGTTATAGGAAGTGTTTTTAAAAATGATATATTATCTTTATCTTTAGATATAACAATTGCTCCTAAATAATTAAATAATACTGCCGCTGTACCAACACCTATTATAATTATTCCTATTATTTCATTTGAAATCATATTTTTTACTTCTTTTGGGATACCATTTTTTATAAAATCTTGTATTCCATCAATTCCTACAAGTTTTTTAGTATTTAAATATCTTAAAACTTCTCCTATATCATTCATTGATGTTGCAGGTGCTGCCCCTTCTTTAGTTAAAAATCCTAAAGTCTTATCTGGTCCATCATTTTTAACTTTTTCTATAATATTTATACTTCTTTCTTCACCTGTTTTTATTACTACATATTTATAATTAGTATTTTCCTTTTCAAACTTTTCAAATTGTCTATTCATTCCAGAATAAAATCCTATTATTAAAACTATTGGAACAATTACTATTGGAAGTATTGTTTGAAAAATAATTATAGGTGAACGCTTATAAAACCCTATTTCATAACTTAAATATGTCTTATCTCTTCCTTTTTTGCTATTTGCTATATTTTTTATACCTTTTTCTAATGATTTTTCTTTACTTAAATTTACTCCAAACATTTTTGTAGGCATATTAAGTGAGATTTTTTCAGTAATTAAATATAATAAATAATCAACTATTCCCATAACCCCTGTTATAATAACTGTACATATTAATGTTATACATATTGATTTTAATATTTCACTTCCAAGTAATAAATCTGTAAATCTTCCAAATATGTTAAAATTTTCACTAGTAATTTTATTAATAAATTTCATCACAGGTTCATTATATATATCAAAAAGTAAATATATACCAAACCCCATAAAGAATGTTATAAATGTTATTAATTTTTCAATTACTTTTCTAGTTGTAAATTTTCCTATAAGCATATATATTAGTTTTACTATTATAACTGTTGGTATTGTTACAACTGTTCCTATAATAATTGTCATATATATTAATGATAACATAAGTCCTAAATATTTAAATCCTGTTAAAATATTAAATATTGTTCCACCTGTTATAAAAATAAATAAAGGAAATTTAAGACTTGTTATTATAGTATTTGAAATATCTACTATATATCTTTCTTTTTTAGTTATTGGAAATGATCTCATAAATACTGTTTTATTAACATTTATAATCCTTAAAAATTCTACAAAAAACACTGACATTATAACTAAAAATGCTACAAACATTGGTGATATTTTAGCAACTGATTCAATTATATTTGCTTCTCCAATACTGTTAATTAAATTTGACAATGCCATATATTCTACAAATATAAAATATAGAAATATTATCCCATATAATAATATATTCCCTATTTTTTTCTTCTTTAAAGGATTTTTAGCCTTATATGCATTTGTAGCTGCCCCTAAATTATTTTTGATCATTAATGCAATTCTTTTAAAATTCATTTTATGCCTCCTTACTATTATCAATCACTTTAAAGAATAATTCTTCTAATGTTTTAACTTCTGGATACATAGCTTGAAGTTCTTCTAATTTACCAGTATATTTTATACTACCTTCTGAGATTATTATAATCTTTGTACATAGTTTTTCTGCTACTTCTAAAACATGTGTTGAGAAAAATACTGTATTTCCATTTTTTGCATGTTCTCTCATTTTTTCTTTTAATATATGTGATGCTTTAGGATCAAGTCCTGTCATTGGTTCATCTAAAATCCATACAGATGGATTATGAAGAAGTACCCCTATTATCATTACTTTTTGTCTTGTACCATGTGATAAATCTGATATACTATCATTTAAATATTTTTCAACTTCAAATTCTTTTACAAGTTTTTCCACTCTTTCTTTTCCTAATTTTTTATCAACATTATACATTTCTATCATAAAATCAAAATATTTTGAAACATCAAAACTTGCAAATAAGTCTGGTGAATCTGGAACAAGTCCCATATTTTCTTTTGCATTTACCGGTTCTTTTTCTATATCAAAATTATTTATTGTAATATTCCCACTTGTTATATCTGTAATCCCTGTTATCATATTAATTGTAGTAGTTTTTCCGTGCTCCATTTGGCCCTATAAATCCTACAATTTCTCCGGTCTTCTATATCAAATGATATATTTTTTATAATTTCTTTTTTTCCATATTTTTTATTAACATTATTAACTTTAACCATTTTTTCCTCCTATAACTATTTTAATAATTCAAATTAATATTTAACTTGTATATTAAAATTTTATTATTTTCTATAAGCTTTTACAACATTTATTATATCCTTATTTATATTTGTTATATTACTCATATTTTGATATATAAAACTTTTTATTTTTTATTCCAAATTCTAATCCATTAATTATAATTTTCTTATTTCCAACATTTTTTAATATAAGTGTTGTAATATCTTCTATATTTGTATTTGAAAAATCTTTAAAACTTCCTGATATATCTTCAATAAGTGTTATTATAAGTCTTTTTAACATACCTTTTTTATGTTTAAAATCATTTTCATATATCTCTATTAATTTTTCCATATTTATACTAAAAAATTTCAAATTATTTTCATTATCAAAATTACATTTCTTTAATATTATCTCTTTAATATAATCATCTAAAAATTCTTCTTCTTCCCTTATAGTTTTAGAAAGTGTTATAAAACTTTTTTGTAAATTATAGCCCATTTCATTTTCTATATATGGAAATACTACATTTCTAATCTTATTCCTTGTATAATCATTTTCACTATTTGTACTATCTTCTACATATGAAATATTATTTTTTTCTAAATATTCTAAAACTTCTTTTTTGTATATATCAATCATAGGTCTTAATATTATATAATCACTAAGTTCTTCTATTCTTGTATGATTTTCAATTCCTTTAAGTCCGTTTTTTTCCGTGAACCTCTAAGCATATTCATAAATATTGTTTCTGCATTATCATTTGCATTATGTGCTGTTATAATACAACCTGAAAATCTTTTTTCTAAAATAGTTTTTCCTTCTGTTTTTTCTTCTAATATATTATTCATCAATATATATCTTCTTTTTCTTGCATATGTTTCAACACTTTCTTTTGCATTTTTTGCATCTTCTTCAATATTTTCACTATATATATATGTAAGGATATTTAAAGTTTTTCCGGAGATTTCTTACAAAGTCTTCATCTCTTTTTGCCTCTTTCCCTCTTATATTATGATTTAGATGCATTATAACAAGTTCTAAATCTCCGTTTTTCTATATCTTTTTTTAATAATTTATTTAATATTGTTATTAAAAATACAGAATCTGCTCCGCCTGATACTCCGAACTACAAACACCTTTTTATTCTTACCTATAAAAAGGTGTTCTTTAAATTCTAATATATTTTTTCTAACCTTTGATATTATCATATTAAATTTTTCCTTATCTGCTCTTGATAGATTATTTTCCATATTATTATTCATAATATTCGTCCTCTCTATCTCCGTAGATTATCAAATTTAGTAAAGCTTCCCATCCAAATAAGTTCAACAGTTCCGAAGTGATCCACCTCTATGTTTTGCAAGTATTAATTCTGCAACATTTGGTTTTTCCGTATCTGGATTATAATATTCATCACGATATATAAAAAGTACCATATCAGCATCTTGTTCTATTGCCCCTGATTCTCTTAAGTCTGAAAGCATTGGTCTTTTTCCTTTTTCTCCTTTTTCTACAGAACGAGATAATTGTGATAACGCTATTATTGGAACTTCTAATTCCATTGCAAGTTTTTTCAAACTTCTACTTATTTCTGATATTTCTTGTTCTCTTGTACCATTTTTTCTAGATACTGGTTCTATAAGTTGAAGATAGTCTATAACTATAAGTCCGAAGAGGATTTGTATTTTTAGTTTTTTCTTTTACCCTTCTTGCTTTTGATCTTATCTCCATAATATTTATACCTGGTGTATCATCAATATACATTTCTGCTTCTGAAAGTACTTCAGATGCTCTTGCTATCTTTTCCCATTCATTATCTTGTATATTACCTGTTGATAATTTTTGATTATCTATCAATGCTTCTGATGCAAGTACACGTTTTGCTATTTCACTTTTTGACATTTCCATATTAAATATAAGGACAGATTTCTTTTCTTTTACAGATACATTTGTTGCAATATTAAGTGCTAATGCAGATTTACCCATACCGAGGCCTTGCTGCTAATATTATTAGACTTGATTTTTTAAGTCCTGTTGTTTTTCTATCAAAATCTATAAGTCCTGTTGCAAGTCCTGTTATTCCACTTTTCCTATTATATAACTCATTTAATTCATTCAATGTATCTACTAATACTTTATCTATTTTTTCATATGTTCTTTTTTCAGATTCCATTGCAAGTTGATATATCTTCTTTTCAACTTGATCTATTATTGAATTTGTTGATTCACTACCTGCAAATCCTAAATTTAAGAGCAAATTTCCTGCTTCTATCACTGTTCTTAACTTATATTTTTCAAGTATTATATCTATATATTCTTTACCATTTGTAAGTATTGTTACATTTTCTAATAATGATGTTAAATATTCAAGACCTCCTATTTTTATAAGGTCTCCTTCTGATTGTAATAAGTTTTTAACTGTTATTATATCAATTGGTTCAGATGCTGCATTTAATTTTTGCATTGCCTTAAAAATTGTCCTATATTCTGGTCCATAAAAATATTCCGGTTTTAACATTTCCATAGATTCACCAACAAGTTCTTGATCTACGAGTAATTTACCTATAAGAGCTTTTTCTGCTTGTATATCACATGGTGGCATTTTTACCATATTATCAAATGTTTTTTTTGCATTTTCCATCTTAATTTTCTATTCTCCTACTATATCTACTTTTAAGTCTGCTATAACTCCTTGTTCTAATTTAATTGTTATAATATATTCTCCTACTATTTTAATAGGATTTTCTACTATTATTTTCTTTCTATCTATGTCTACATTATATTTTTTCTTTAACTCTTTTGATATTTCACTATTTGTTATTGTTCCAAATAATCTATCATCTTTTCCCTTTTTAGCCTTAATTACTAATGTTTCTTTTTCAATAATTTTCTTTATTTCTTTTGCATGTTCTAAAGATAATTCTTTTATATGACTTTCTTTACTTTTCTTTCCTTCAAGTTTATTTAAATTAACATTATCTGCAACTATTGCTTTCTTATTTGGTATAAGAAAATTTCTTGCATATCCACTACTTACTTCTATTATTTCATCTTTTTTACCTAATTTTTTTACATCTTCTAATAATATTACCTTCATATTTCCTCCTAATTTAGTTAAACTATACTTTTAATCACAATTATTATATCAAATATATTGTATATTATAAAGATAATACAATATAATAAAAAAGAGATAGAAACCAATTCAGGCTCTATCTCTTTAAATACCAAAAAGAATGATTAATATTTAATATATTTAATATAATCTTACATTCATCTCATCAATGAACATAAAAATATCGCTCATCGCTATCGTTGTATTTAAACAACTTTTGATCATTTTTCATTTTTTTTATAAAGCTGTTCACTTCATCAATATTTTCACTAACATTATTAAAATTTCTACATTCAAGTTTTTTATGAATCTTTTGCTTTATTTCTTCAATTGTGAAGCTACCTCTCTGATTCTTCACAATTCTATTAATGATTAAAATCATTTCTTTTTTCTTATTGATATTCATATACCAAAACCACTCTCCTATCTTATTTCAAAAATTTTTAAAATAATTAACCATTCTTTTACAAAATATATTATACTATTATTTTGGTTTTATGTCAACTTATAAAATATAATTAATTTACTATAATAAATTTTTTAAGACCAACATATTGCTTTATATCATATGATTTATCTACTTCTATATATCTATATTTCTTATTCAATTTAAGATTTATAGAAATATCCTTTTTATCTATTATAATCTTCTCAAGATATAACCTTATTATATTCTTATACTTAAAATATGATATCTTAAAAAACTTAAAACTATTTCTATTTTCTTCACTTTTAAGTAAATAACATAACTCATTATTAACAATAGTATTACTATCTAAAAATATTACTGGAAGTAATTTTTTAGTCCTTTTTTCATAATAAACAAGAAAATTATTATCAACTTTCTCTTTTAATTTAAGATCATTTTTTATAATCTCAAATTTTTTAATATATATATAACCTTTATTCTTAATTATATATACCTTCATTAATTTTATCTCAGTTATTCCAAAATATGCTACTATTTCTTTATTCCGTTTTAGAATATTATTAAACATTTCTACCACTTCCTATTTTATATTTTTATATTAAAATTTTATTAATCAAAAAGAACAATTTATATAAACTTTTATTATAAATTGTCCTTCTTTTTACTATTCGATAACTTCGTTAACTATATACTTTTTACCATCCTCAAGCATTATTAATTTTCTTCCAGCACATATTTTTTGTTCTAAAAATATGTCACTTTTCTCTATTTCTAGGCTGCTCCCAAGAATAATAAGTTCATTTTCCTTCTCATCATAGAAAATTGGATTTATTAATACTCCACTTATTCTTTTATTATGCTCTTTTTTTACAAACATATAACTAACTTTAGTCTCACTAATATCGTCATTTAACAATATAACAGGATACTCCTGTATACTATTGTTTACGACAACAAAATCATAATTTGTAATACTCTTTTCGACTATCTTCCCTTCTTCTTCTTTTTTATGATCTTGATTAATTGAACTTGTTTCCATTACTCTATTTGTGCTAGATTCGTTCAACCTACAATCAAAACATATACATTTTTTTCCTACACTTAATGCATAAATAAACCTTTTGTCTTCAATCGGTTCTAACCGATTGCTTTCTTCTCTAGCCTTTTCGAGCAAGTTCAAAATTCTGTTTAGATTTCCATTTATTTTCATTTTTCTTGTCCTTTCTTCATCCCCACCTATTTATGCAGAGATTTACTAATTTATTAAATTTATATTCTCACAAACTTATTATAATATCTTCTTAGAATTATGTCAATCTATTTAAATAAAATCATATAAAGACTTACTGTAAGAATAGAGAATAAAAATATATATACGATTATATCACCAATTGGTATATTTCTTTTCTTTTCTCTTTCAAAATTAGTAATATAATAATCTTCTTTTGCCTTAACCCTATTTTTCTCTTCTATTTTCCTTCTTTCCATTTCTTCTCTTATTCTATCTTCTTCAAATTTTTGCAGTCTCTTCTTTCTTAGATCTTCTAATAATTCTTCCTCCATAACTTGCATATTTGTTTTAAAGTTTTCATCATAAAATTTAGAAAAATCATCTTTTTTCTTTTTTCTTATTCTATTATAATCACTATCTATCTCTGTAAACATAGAATGATCATCAGAAGATATGTTTTGATCATCATATTCTAAATTTCCAAATAACACATCTTCTTGTTCTTCATTATTTGCAAAAAGGTCATCCATACTTCTACTTTCTCCTATCTATATAATCATTATACAATAGTTTATTGTATTGGTATAGTATTTTTAGGTTTGTTTTCTTCACTATTTGTATTATTTACATTATTATTAATATTTGTATTATTTTGTATGTTATTATTTTGCTGAACTGGTTCTTTATCTGATGTTATATATGGAAGTGGATCTACCCTATTAGCATATCCGTGATCCTCCTATTCTTACTTCAAAATGAAGGTGTGGTCCTGTAGAATTTCCTGTACTTCCAACATACATTATTTCATCACCTTTATTTACATATTGTCCTACTGAAACAAATATACTATCTGCATGTCCGATAAAGTGTATATACTCCGACCTCCATGGTCTATAACTATATAGTTACCGATAGCTTACCTTACTTCCTTTTTTATCACCAACTGCAACAATAACTCTTCCGGCTTGCTGCTGCAACTGCTTTATGTTTTCCGAACCTCACCTCTTGGAATTGCAATATCTACACCAGAATGATTACTTCCGAGGATACCCTTGACTTGCTCCTGCACCAAAAAATGCTGTTATCCATTTAGTACTATTTGAACTTGGAACAGGCCACATTAATGTACCCCCTACATATTTAGGTATTCTTTGAATATATCTAGTTTTTTCTGCAATTTGTTTTTCTGTTTCTATTTTTTCTTTTTCCAAAGTTTCTAATTCTTTTGCTATTTCTTTTTGATTTTCTGTAAGTTCATTTATTTTTGCATTTTTTAATATAACAAAATTTTCTTGTAATTTTCTAAAATGTTGTTGTTTATCTTTTTTTGTTTTTATAACTATCTCATATTCTCTTAAATCTTTAGTTATAACCTCTAATCTCTTTCTATCTTTATCTAGATTTTCCAAAAGTCTAACATCCATCCCATTTATTTCTTGTAACATATAATAATTTGAAAACATCTCAAGAAGATTTTTTGATCCTAACAATATTTCCAATGTCTTAAATTTTCCATTCATATACATATATTTAAGTCTTGTTTTCGCTATTTTTTCTTGCTTAATTTTAGCATCTTTTAGCCTTAACTCTTCTTTTTTTAGTGGTATGATCTTATTTTCTAGTTCTTTTAATTCACCATCCAATTTTGCTATTTCCAAATCATTTTCTGCTATCTTATTTTGAAGTGATACTACTTCATTAAATGTAGTATTTAGATCTTGAGATATATTTACCTTTTCTGTTATCTCTTTTTTTATTTTTTCTTCTAATATTTGTCTTTTAGAAATAAGATTATCTGTATTGCTATTGTTAGCATTTGTATTATTATTGTTATTATTATTTGTATTTGCATTTGTATTATTACTATTCTGTTGTTCTGTTGTATTTATATTATTTTTAACAATCCCTATATTTAGCCTATCTTTTGATATAATATTTGATATATTAAAACCATATACTATTAAAATGCAAAAAAGAAGTACAACTATATTAATTAAAGTTATACCTTTTTTATCATGAATATTATATGCTTTTTTTACTAACTTTAAATTATCCATATCTTTCTCTTTCTGTACTTCTCTTTTTATCTTATCTCAACATATTTTATATTACTTAAATAGTTATAATTATAATTTTTCCTATTCTTTCATATATTTTTTAGAAATATCTTCTTGGGTTTACAGGATTTCTATAACTTCCTGGATGTATTTCTAAGTGAAGATGGTTTCCTGTTGAATTACCTGTAGAACCAACTCTACCTATAATTTGTCCTCTTTTAACTTCTTGTCCTTTAGTTGCATATCTTTCACTCATATGTGCATATAATGAATATACATCTTCTGCTGGGTGATATATTACTATATATCTACCAAAACTCCTATATCCACCATTTTGATTTCCTCTTAAGTCTTCAGATATAAGAACTATACCATCTGCTATTGCTTGAATTCCAGGGTTTCCACCATGTGTTGAAAGGTCTGCACCAGTATGTCCTGGATATCCCATAAATTCTGTTGTTATACTATATCCTGGAAGTGGCCATTGGAATTTCGCATTTGATGGATTATAGTTTGATGTTCCAGAACTAGAACCCCCACTACTTGCCCTTCCTGAACTTCCACTACTACTTTGTTGTCTTTTTCTCATTGCTGCAATTCTTGCTTCTTGTTCTATTCTAGCTTTTAAAATTGCTGCTGCAATTTCTCTTTCAACTTTTGCTTGTTCTGCTTTTAAAGCATCAATATTTTCTAAAGTTTTCTTTTCTTCATCACTTACTTTTTTAAGTGCTTCTTGTCTTCTACTTTTTACAGCTTCTGTTTCTTTTTTAGCCTTTTCTTGTTCTGTTCTCTTTTCAGCTATAAGCTTCTTTTTAGTTTCTAATTCTTGACTATATAATGTTATTTTTTGTTTTTCATCTGTAAGTTCTGTAACAAGTTCTTTATCAAGCCTTGTTATTTCTCTTAACATATTATAGTTTGATACAAAATCTGTAACATTTACAGATGATAATAATATTTCTAAATATTGCATATCACCATTCATATATATTGATTTCAAACGTTTTTTGAAAGTTTGTGTTGCAATTTCATGTCTTTTCTTTTTTTCCTCAATAAGCTTTTCTGTATTTTTTATTTCTGTTTCTAAATTATCTATTTGTATATTAATATTATTAAGTTTTTCTTCTTTTTCTATAAGTTCATTATTAATTTTAGATATTTCACCACTTAAATTATTTGCTTGTACATGTAGAACTTGTTTTGTATTTTCTTGTTCTTTAATCTTTTGTTCTACTTCTTTTTTTTGTTTATTTAAATCTGTTGTTGTTGCATATACTGCTGTTATTGCAAATAACATTACAACTAAAACTCCAGCAAACAATTTCAGAAAATATTCTAAACTTTTCTTTTTTTCTTTCATATCTATACCTCCAAGTATTTCTTCATAGATATTGTACTTCCTATTATTCCGAAGTCCCATTGATAATACTAGGAATATTCCAGCTATTTGCGGAAGTACTGTTACAAAATTGACTAATGTAAATGCTGTTGCTTGCTCTCCATATTTCATTGTTGTGTCTGCTATTGCTTTTGCAACTCCAACTGACAATACACTATAACATACTGCTAAAATTGCTATTACAATAATTGTTGAAAATATACCTATAAGCATACCTTCTATAACAAAAGGTCCTTCAACAAAACTATTTGTAGCTCCTACATATTTCATTATAGATATTTCTTTTCTTCTTGCAAACACTGTTAATTTAATAGTATTTGAAATTATAAGTATTGAAACTATAACAAGTATAACTGTTATAACTCCTGTAAAAGTATTTATAACCTTTGATGCTGTAACTATTGCAGATATTATACTTTGTTGATTTCTTATCTTATTAACATTTGCAAGTTTTTCAATTTCACCTTCAATAGAATTTAATTTTTCCAAATCCTTAACTTTTACTATATATGAATTTGGTAAAAAATCTGGATCATCTGAAAATCCTTCTATTATTGAAGGGTTTTCTTTAAACATTTTCTTAAGATCATCTAATGCTTCTTGACTACTTTTAAATGTTGCTGTTGTAACACCATCAATTGCTGTTATTTCTTTTCCGAAGTTTATCCATATCATCTTTTGATGTATTTGCATTTATAAACACTTGCATTCCTTGATCATATTCAAGTTTTTTTATTATATCTTGTGTATTTATAGTTATAAGTATAAATATACCAAACATAAATAATGTTGAAACCATTGTTACAAATGATGCAAATGTTGATTTTTTGTTTTTAAATAAATTTTTAAATCCTTCTTTTAAATAATATCCTATTACACTAAATTTCACTTCTATATCCACCTTTTTCATCATCTCTTATGATTTTACCTTTTTCTATTTCTATAACTCTTTCATTCATATTATTAACAATATCTTCAGCATGTGTTGCCATAACAACTGTTGTTCCTCTTCTATTTATTTCCTTAAATAATGCCATAATATCCCAAGCTGTTTGTGGATCCAAATTTCCTGTAGGTTCATCTGCAATAATAACAGATGGATTATTTACTAAAGCTCTTGCTATTGCAACTCTTTGTTGTTCTCCACCTGATAATTCTTCTGGTTTTTTATCTGCTTTATCTGCAATCCCAACAAGTGCAAGAACCATTGGTACTTGTCTTTTTATATGTTTTTTATTTGCTCCTATCATATACATTGCAAATGCAACATTATCATATACTGTTTTTTCAGCTATAAGCCTAAAATCTTGAAAAACAACTCCCATACTTCTTCTTAAAAAAGGAATTTGTTTTCTCTTAAGCTTTGTTGTATCTGTACCATTTATATATATCTTACCTGTTGTTGGATCTTTTTCTTTTAATATCATTTTTATAAGGGTAGATTTACCACTACCAGATGATCCTACTAAAAATACAAAATCACCATTATTAATTGTAAATGTTGCGTTTTGTATTGCTACAGAACCCTTATCATATATTTTTGATACATTTTTAAATTCAATCATATTTTCTCCATTTTTGTCTTTAAATAAAATCTTAATGTAATTATTACACAACAGAAATGCTTTTGCAATTATTTATTACTTTTTTGTTACAAAATAAAAAAATAGAAAAAGCTCATATTATTTAAAGCTTTTCCTACTTTTAATCATTATTACATTACATAACTTGTTGGATTTATTGGCTTACCATTTATTCTTATCTCAAAATGAACATGGTTACCTGTAGATCTACCAGTAGATCCAACCCCTGCAATTGTTTGTCCTTTACTAACTCTTTGTCCTAAAGATACACTAATTGTTGAATTATGTCCATATAATGTTGAAATACCATTACCATGGTCTATGATAACCCTATTACCATAACTCTTATTACTATATAGAACAGTTGTTACAGTTCCTGCTTCTGCTGCCATAACAGGTGTTCCTTGTGGTGATGGGAAATCTATACCACGGTGTCCTGGATACCCTAAATATCCTGCACTTATACGCGAACTATTAAGTGGTCTTCTAAAACTTAAGCTTCCAAGCATTGCACTTGCATTTGAACTAGAAGATGTTGAAACAGTCCCCCCTTTTCTAATATTTTTTATAATATTAGTATTTTGTTTTTCAATTTTTGTTTTTGCATCTTTTTCTTTCTTATCATTTTCTATATTTTCAGCAGTAGAAAATGCAAGTTGTTTTGCTTCTTCATATGATATAATGTAGTTTTCTTTAGTTTCTTCTTCTTCTACCTTAATATCTTTAACATTTTTATCTTTTTTAAGTTCTTCTATAAGTTTATCTTTTTCTTCTTTAGTTGAAACTTTTGCAAGAAGTTTATCATCTTCTTTAAGATTATAATACCTATATTTCTTTTCTATTTTTTCTTCTATTTTAGCAAAAACATAGTCATCATCAACATCAATATCTTCTTTATCTACTAATCTTAATGAATATCTAGGCTTTTCTGCTAATGTTGCAGAAACAACAGGTTCATGCACATCTTCAAGTGTATCTTTTATATCTTTTTCAAATTTGTCTTTATCACTCACAAGACCCATTTCTTTATCACCGAAGCTCAACCATATATACTATTTTAAACTTCCATACCATAAACCCTATAAAAATGGCTGTTACTATTAATATAATTAGTATAAACCTAAAGGCATTACTGGTATAATATTTAATTTTTTGCTTAATAATTTACTCCTTCTTACTATAATAAATATAGTATCTTAAAACTATCAATATCTTTATTATATTATCATACGAATAAAAAAAGTCAAGTTTTTAGTATACATAATTCTTAAAAAATGATTGTAATTATATAACTTTTATGCTATAATTTAAATATATTGGATATTAAGAATAGAAGGAGAAAACAATGAAAAATAAAATTTTAAAAAATAATTTAATAACAAAATCTATAGCATTTTTAACAATATTAATGCTATTGTTAAGTTTAATGATGCCATCATATGTTTTGGCAGAGGAACTTCCTACAATTAAACTTAATTTAAATGATACATTTACTATAAATCCATATGAATATATACATAAAGATTACAAAAATAAAGAAATTAATTTTAATATTTCAAAAGCAAATGTTGCTTCAATGAATTTAGTAGAAAATAAGAAAATAGTATTTACAGGAAAGTCAGCAGGTGATTCTCTATTTACTATTTCATCTGAAGGTAAAGAATTATATAAGATTAATATAAATGTTAATGAAAATAATACAATAGAAACTAGTAATTTAGATCCTGTAGAAAATAATGCAGCAGATAATAATAAAGATACAAGTGAAGATATAAAACCAAATATGCCTACTATTAAATTAAATCCAAATGGTAAATATACTATAAAACCATATGATTATATTTCTAAGGAATATCTAACAAATGGTAAAAGAATTCATTTTAATATGACTAGTAGTAATGTTGCTACAATGAATTTAAATAAAGAAACTAAAGAAATAACTTTTACAGGTGTTTCTAAAGGTTCTTCAGAATTTACAATGTCATCAGATGGTAAAGAATTATATAAAATAGACATAAAGGTTAATGATAAATATTCACCAGAAGGTCTTAATTTAAATCCAGTAAATGATAATAAAGATAACAAAGATAATAATGATCCAAAACCTAACCCTAATCCAGATGATAATAAAGATAAGGACAAGGATAACAAAGACAAAGATAACAAGGATAAAGATAATAACAATAATCAAAATCCTAAACCTAATGATAACAATAATAATGGTAATGATGATAATAAACCATCAAACATGCCTACTATTAAACTTACTGTTAATGGAAACTATACTATAGATCCATATGATTATGTACATAAAGATTATAAGTATAAACAATTAGATTTTAATATTTCAAACACTTCTGTTGCTAAAATGGAAAAAGATAATAATAAAATCAAATTTACAGGTACAGGTAATGGTAATACAACATTTACTATATCATCTGAAGGTAAAGAATTATATAAAATAAATATTGATGTTAATGATAAAAATACTATTGGTACTAGCAACTTAAATCCAATTAAAGATAATGCTAATACTCCTGATAATAATAATCCAGGTAACAATAACAACAATACAGATCCAAATGTAACACCAAATATGCCTACTATTAAGCTTAATATTAATAAAGAATATACTATAAACCCATATAATTATGTACATAAAGATTATAAATACAAACCATTACATTTTAATATTGGAAACACTTCTGTTGCAACATCAAGCCTAAATAAAGAAACAAAATTAATAACATTTAAAGGTATAGGTAATGGTAATACAATATTTACTATTTCTTCTGAAGGTAAAGAATTATATAAAATAAATGTTGATGTTAATGATAAAAATACTATTGGTACTAGCAACTTAAATCCAATTAAAGA
>ERZ773003.94-NODE-94-length-73908-cov-15.725048_pt1 | contig 73908 bp, 76 predicted proteins | sample MGYA00580668_ERZ773003 | MGnify/ENA primary metagenome ERZ773003 (study PRJEB29015, sample SAMEA2738002) | human oral metagenome | biome: human oral; feature: human-associated habitat; material: dental | place: China | collected 2126 ...
CGGACTCAATCGCTTTTTTCTACCCTTGAGGTCTCACATCTATTGTAAAGCTACAATTAAGTATCATAATAGTAGATTTTCTTGTTCTAATCTTCACACTTACTCTGTATAATGAACTCTATATAAGATATAAAAATACTGAAAGGATTTCCATGCGTAATTCTAATAAAAAAACCACAGCTATTGTGCTCGTAATTGTTTTAGCATTTGTCGGCATTATCGCATATTATAAAATGACGAAGACTCGGCTTGTTAATAAGGAAAACTACATGAGTTTTCGTGAGCAGCTCTTATCAAAATCAAAAGATTTTAAATCTAATTCTGAACTGCAGAAATTTATCGAAAGCGAAACCGCTAAAGATAAGGTCTTATTTATAACCGATGAACACGGTAATATAATTATCACCAAGACAGCATCAGATGTTACGGCTCCTGCCACTGTTGTTATCGCCGATTATAATTATAAGACTGCTGCTATTGATGCTGATGCACTTGCTACTCTCCATGAAGTATCAACATCCAAGACAAATGGAGGCAGCGTAATAGCAATATTTATGAATAACGAAAATAATGATCATGTCGGAGCAAAGAATATAAACAAATCATATATACCTGCAAATTCCAATGTCATATATGTAAGTGGCGGAAAGAAACTATATATATCAAATAATTCATTCGCAAGTGGTATGAGTGATATATCTATCCCATATACTACAGAAGCGAGAACACAGAATACTGGTATCAAAATTAAGATTACTGGCATCAAAACCGATGTTCCTAGCTCCTACATCTCACAACAACCAGATGTGTTTGATGTATTCAGTTCCATAGTATCTAAATATAAAAACAAATCTGTATCATACCAGATTGCTGATATGAAGGTAGGAAATAACGGTAATATGTATCCAAGTTCGCTTGAGTTTACACTTCTTGTAGATTCATACAACCTAGATGATACAAAGGAGTACTTTGACGGCCAAGTCGAGAAATTTATGAAGGCAAACAAAAAGTATTTCCCAGATGCTAAGATGACCTATTCTGTCATCACGGATGAATCAAAGTTGCCAGACACTGCAATATCTCAAAGTACGATTGAGTATTTAACAACTTATCTCTATATAGATAAAAATAGCAATTATAGGTTCAGTGACGAGGATAAGATTCCTCATAAGTATTCAAAGGGTGATGTATATGCTACAAATACAATGGAAGAGCTATATGTAGAAGGTGATACTATGCATCTTAAGATGAATACGACAGGTGTTACCAATGCATATCGTGACCAAATAATGAAGGATAATGCATCGGCGGCATCACTATCTGGCTTAGAGATTAAGACCTATGACTTGTATGATGCATATGAAAACAAAGACCAGAAGCTTTCTAGTGCTCTAAGTTCTATTTACTCAAATGTAAATGATAAAGCAGCGCAGACAATCGCAATTCCAATTGACAGGGATCAAAAGTTTACAACTATGTCACTGCTTAAGAGTGTTCAGTCCAAAGCTAAAATTACTCATATTAACCTAAATGATGATGATCCAGATGCTGGTATAAAGGTAACTAATACTATACTCAATTATGTAAACTCTTATACAAAATCTGGGCTAATAAATTTTTAAAATACATTTGTTTAGTGTGAAATAGAATATGATTTTAAGTGTTCTATTAAAAATACATTTTAACGCTTCTGCCCTATTTGATGACTATCAGATAGAATAGAGGCGTTTTTTCATAATAATTTAATTTAAGCTTCTATTAATATTTTTCATACGAATATATGTGATATAATGATATGAGTTATATAATGTAATAATCTGCTTTATATTTATTATTTATAATTGGAGGGTTTCTAATGAAGTCTGATAATGACAAGATTTCTAATAACGAACGTGAAATAGATGAATTTCTATCTAAGTTCGAAGCGCTTGATAGCGATGATTCACCACAGGCATCTGCTAATGCCGGAGATAAATCGTCTAATAAAGGCAGCAAAAGAAACAAAAAAAATAAAGCTAACACTAAAGGCTCTAAAAACAATAGAGGCTCTTTTCTTGCACGATTACTTAAGGGAAATGGTGAGCCTCTCAAAGATAGGCTGTTTCTTAAGGAAAATCCCTACTATAACAGAAGTCTCGGTGCATCTGTAGTTGTCAATGGGAAAAAAGTTAAAAATACACCGAAGGTTATAAGTAAAGGAAAAATTGCAAGGGATCTTATCATTTTATTTGCTATCTTATTTGTGATTGCAATCCTTTACACATTCGTTGTAATCAGCACTGCTCCTAAGATAGACCCAGAGAATATCTATGATTCGGTAGCTCAAAGCTCGGTAATTTACGATGATCAAGACAAAAAGGTTTCAACTGTTTTCTACAATCAGGATAGACAGCTCATATCTTATAAAGATATGCCAAAGAATATGATCAATGCCTTTGTAGCACTAGAGGATAAGACTTTCTGGAAGCACCACGGGTTCAACTGGACGAGAATGGCGGGAGCCGTAGTTCAGTCTTTTACAGGCTCTGGTCATATAAGTGGAACAAGTACTATAACGCAGCAGCTCGCACGTAATGTATACCTTCCAAAGATCAAGAGTCAGCGAAGCATTAAGCGTAAAATTCTCGAGATGTACTATGCTAGTCAGATTGAACGTTCTTTATCAAAGAAGCAAATCATCGAAGCGTACCTTAATACAATTTACCTAGGTTTTGGAAGTTATGGTGTATATTCAGCATCGCATGCTTACTTCTCGAAGGATCCTAAAGACTTAACCCTCGATGAGTGTGCAGCGCTTGCAGCCCTTCCTCAGGCGCCTGATACTTATGCGCTAGTTAAACTTGTTGGTAAAGACTCTGTAACCGAAGGAAATACCAATATAATCCTCCGTGACCCAGATACTTATATAGCTAATGACACATCTAAGAATCGCCGTGATACTGCCCTTAAGCTGATGCACGAACAAGGCTATATAACAGATAAAGAATTTAAAGCAGCTTATAATAAAGACTTAATCAACTTCATCAACCCATCTGTTAAAAGTAACAAGAGTGTGAATTCATATTTCAATGAATATGTAATTGATGAAGTATCTCACGACTTACAGAAGAAGTACAATATTTCACCAGAAGAAGCTGAAAGAATGATCTACACCGGAGGACTGCAGATACACTCCACTATGGATTCTACAGCACAAAGTGTAATAACAAAGGAATTCGAAACAGGATCTAACTTCCCTTCCCTAGTAAGTATACGCAAGGATTCTTCTGGCAATGTGATAAGTGCCAACGGAACTATATTATTATATGACTATAACGATAGCTTTAACTCTGACGGTGACTTCACGCTAAAGAGTGACGAAGTAACCATTAATAAAGATGGTTCAGTTACTATTAAACGTAACAAAAGGCTAAATATATTCACTACAAAGGCTGGTGGAAAAGTAAATTATAGCCTTGAGTTCAAAAAACAATATGTTCAAGAAAACGGTACATTCTACATATATTCAGGTGGATTTATAAATGTGCCAAGCAAGTATAAGAAACTGGATAGCGACGACAATCTGGTTATTGATAAGAGTTATTTCAAGGACTTCCCTAAGGCTATGGTAAAGTCTGGAAACACATTGATCATTAAACCAGACGCATACTCTTTAAACGAAAAGACCATTCAGCCACAAGCGGCAATGGTTGTAGTCGAAGTCGGAAGCGGCAAGATAAAGGCGATGGTAGGTGGTCGTGGTCAATCCGGCAGCAGACTGTATAACCGTGCACTTAACCCAAGGCAGGCAGGTTCATCAATAAAGCCACTCTCCGTATACGGTGCAGCACTCCAGAAGAGTTTCGACTATGCAGAAAAAGGTGAAACATGGCCGTTTGTAGATTACAAGCATGATAAGCAAGGAGTTAAGAGCTACGGTAGCTATCTAACTGCCTCATCTACTATTGTCGATGAGCAGATGACATTTAACGGAAAAGTATGGCCTAAAAATGCAAGTAACAGCTTCACCGGTCCAGTTACCATGCGTAAAGGATTGCAGCAATCCATCAACACTATAGCTGTCAAGATTCAGCTTCAGGTTGGAAATGAATATTCTGCAGACATGTTAAAGAAGTTTGGATTAACAACAATTGTTACTAAAGGCGATACTAGCGATATGAATTCAGCAGCTCTTGCCCTCGGTGGTCTTACAAATGGTGTAATCCCTCTCGAGATGGCTCAGGCTTATGCTACCTTCCCTAACGGTGGTGTGCGTCAGTCCTCTATAGCTTACACTAAAGTTACAGATAGGCACGGTAAGGTTCTGCTAAAGAGTAAGTCTAAGAAAAAGAAGGTTATGGACGAAGGCGTTGCTTTCATCATGACTGATATGCTTAGAACTGTAGTATCGAACGGTATTGCCGGAGCAGCATCTATAAGTGGTGTTCAGGCCGGAGGTAAGACCGGTACTACTAACAGTAATTACGATATTTGGTTCGATGGATTTACACCTAATTACGCTGCTTCACTATGGATCGGTACAGACGTTAATATCAAGCTATCATCCATGTCCGGTATGGCCGCAAGACTATGGGGCAGAATTATGAATCAGGTGCCTAATGCTAAGAATGGCAAGTATAAATCAATGCCAAACGATGTCGTAAAGGTAGGAAGCGAATACTACACTAAGGGTACAGAAAAAGGTCGTTCCACGTATGTGCAACCTAAACCTACTCCTCAGCAGAAGCAATATGAAGAGGATGATGATACCGATGATGACACTAGCCAGTCATCATCAAATACTAATTCTGGACCTACCATTCCTGGTGCATAAAGCTTGATTAGATCAATTGTTGAAATTTTATAATGACTGAATAATTACTTTATAAAAAACAGCCCCGCAAACACTGCGAGGTTGTTTTTTTCTATACATCGAAGCACTTTATCCTCACCTTTTATATTAATAATGATGTTACAAATTCTAGCTATTTTCTAAAATTTTTATTGATGTAACAAAAATTTTTAATAATTAAAATTATATCAATATCTCTGTATTAGTTGAAATAAAAGGCTTATGCCATACGAAGTGAAAAAGTGTCGAATTTGTGATGATGAAGTCATATTGACAACACAATATACCAATTCTATAATCAAACTGTACTTGTAATAGGACTTTGATTATTCTATGTATGGAGGTTATTTAAAATGGAACAGGAAAACAACAAAGGCCAATTTAATTCCAATTTTGGATTTTTGATGGCTGCACTTGGTTCCGCTGTAGGTCTTGGTAACCTATGGTCCTTCCCTTATAAGCTAGGACTTGGCGGCGGATTCGCATTCCTAATTATTTACACAATTCTTGCTATCGTAGTAGGATATCCTCTGATGCTATCCGAGATTGCTCTTGGACGTAAGACTCAGAAGGCTGCTATCGAAGCATACAAAGAAGCTGATCACAGATTCAAGTTCAACGGTGTTCTTCAGACTATCGTTCCTTGGTTCCTAATCTGCTTCTACTGCACATTTGGTGGATACATCACTAAATACTTATTTGAGTCAATTCAGGCTCTATTCGTGAAGAATTCAGTTCTCAACACTGGAGATCCTGGTGCTCTATTCGGCGGCATGATCGGAAATGTTGGAAACTCTGTAGCATGGATGACTGGATTCCTTCTAATCACTATGGTAATCGTATTCGGAGGAGTATCAGGAGGTATCGAGAAATTCTGTAAAATCGCTATGCCTGCACTATTCTTCCTACTAATAGCTGTAGTTATCAGATCTTGCACACTTCCTGGGGCTGGTCCTGGACTCAAGTTCCTCTTCTACCCTGATTTAACAATGTGGAAGACTGACTTCTTCGAAGTAGTAAGACTTGCTGGTGGACAGATGTTCTTCTCATTGTCACTTGCTTCTGGCTGTATCATCGCTTACGGTTCATACCTCGGTAAGAAGGAAAACCTCGAGTCTAACGCTGCTATCATCACAGCAGGTGACTCCATAGTAGCTGTTCTCGCAGGAATGGCTATCATGCCAGCTGTATTCGCATTCGGTCTAAAGCCAAGCGGTGGCCCTGGACTATTGTTCGTTTCGATGACTACTGTATTCCAGTCGATGGGTACTACTGGAAAGTTCTTCCAGCTAGCATTCTGGCTACTAGTATTCTTCGCAGCTCTATCTTCCTCAATCGGAATGATGGAAGCTGGTATCTCTGCAATCCTCGACTCCAGAGTTAAGGCTGGTAAGCCTGCAAGCAGAGTTAAGGTTTCGGTTATCATGGCACTTGCAGCATTCGTAGGAAACTTCCTAACAACTGCTGACAGCCTAGGCGGAAATCCTAAGATGAACTGGTTCCACCTATTTGGGCAGGCTGACGTTCTCAGCGTATGGGATTGTCTAGCTGAAGGTATCTTGATGCCACTAACAGGTCTCATCATGGCTATCCTACTTGGATGGGTTGTACCTCACTCCCTCGATGAAGAAATCGAGAACGGTGGAGCTCGCACATTCAAGACTAGAGGATTCTACAATTTCTGCATCAGATGGATTGGACCTCTCTTCATGGCTATGATTGTATATGGACAGTTCAAGGATTTCTTTGGTGCAAAATAAGATTATAATCTCGTAATGAGGTAATAAATTATATGATCAAAGTCTCAAAGGCCCTCCCTATTGGGAGGGCCTTTAATTTCTACTATAAATGACAAAACTAAAAGCTGCTCAAATTATGCGGCTCAAATTGGGTAATATATTTGATAAAATTCTTTCATGTGGTCACTCTATTATGCTGTCAACAAATGAAGAAAAAGTCTTCTCATATTCATATGGCTGTAAAACATACGAACACACATGTCCAGCTTCTTCTACTATAAGTAACTCCTTAATCTCTGACTTACATACTTCATATAATCTTAACGAATTATCAGGCAGTACATATCTATCGTCTTTTCCGTGTACAAACATAACTGGGAGCTTTATATGTGACATAGATGTAATCGGAGATGCATCACTAGCACTAGCCTTTGCTCTAAGCTGCATATTTACCTTAAATAGGCCTATAGCTATCTTTTGGGTGATATTACTCCTCTCTCCCAATAAATACTCTATCTGGCCGATTATATCGTCATATGGGCTATCTGCTATGCAGCAGATTATATTAGGTTTGCTATTACTATCTACAAGCTTATCATGCATGCCCGCAGCTATTAAAACTGTAGCCGCTCCCATGGATGCTCCGTGTAAAATTATAGGAATATCGGGTGCATATATCTTGCGTACAATGTCGGCCCAATCAAGGATATCAAACGACTCCTTTGCACCAAAAGTTAGATATTCGCCTTCTGAATCAAAGTGGCTCCTCTGAGAAATAATTAGATAATCAAATCCGTTCCTTGAATACATATCAGCGAATCTTCCCATATCCCTTAGACCTCCGCTGTGGAAGCCGTGAACGGCAATTACAACAGCTCTAGGCTTATTTTTTTGCTTCTTATAGAGCCTTCCCTTGAGCACTAGTCCATCTCTAGATTTGATATGAACAAGGATAGGATCTCGGAGAGCTTCACCTTTTAGAGCTTCTTCATACTGAAGCAAATAAGCCCTGTCTCTCGGTTTACAGTTGTCAGATGTTATATTGAGAGCTCTGTCGCTCCTTTTCATAAATTCAAAAATAGCAATACCTCCTATTTGAGCGGGAGCCTTAGCTAATCCCAAAATTTCTTTATACATTATGGTAACAATAATTGTTACTTTGCATATTTTAACTTAATTTTAAATATTTGCAATAAGAGATTTATATATCGTACTTATGAAGCTCATTACAGTATTATGGCACAATAATACCCTCATCACTCAAATTAAGCAATGAGGGCAATTATTAATGATGTCGTTTTAAAAGTAAATTAATTAGCTTTCTTTCCACGTCTATAGCATAATAGTCCAAGCGCCGAAGCAGCTGTCCAAAGCGTCAATATATATAGCGCTAGATGACTATCATCACCAGTTCTAGGTGAAACATGTTTCTTTGGAACAGAAGGCTTTTTAGGTGCTGGTGTTGTCGTCGATGGAGGGTTTTCTTTCTCATTGGTAACAGTAAATCCGTCCGTAACATTTCCCTTATAACTAACACTATATGACTTACCATCGAACTTGATTAGATTTGCATCTTCTCCTACTTCTTTTACAGTATATTTAATCTCTTGATTGCTATTATTGTATTTCTGTAGGCCTGCAAATACATGTTTCCAGTTGTTAGCTTCATTAAGCTCTGTTTCACCAACTTCTGAACCATCTGCAAATAGTTTAACCTTTGTACTAGCAGCAGCCTCACCTACCCACTTCTTCTCTACAGGAATAGAAATTTTATCAGTTGAGGTATTTGTTATAACGAATCCTTCATTCCGATCGCCAGTAATAGCCGTATCGTAGCCTGCGACATTTACTTCCTTCACGTAGTATTTGTAGATAACTGGATTTTCGCCATCTTCTATATAGAATTCATACATATCCTTAAATGTATGCTTCTAATTATTAGAATCGTTAAGTACTGCAGAATCTACTTCTTCATCTATAGTAGTTGTTACATTCCTGTTAAGATTATAGTCATACTTTGTAATCTTTCATGTCCTATAAAGCTTAACTTCCACTGGACCGCTCTTCTTACCTACCCATTTCTTCTCTACGGGAATATCTATTATGGATTTATTAATCACTACATCGATAACACTTGTATTAAGATATTCTGTCTTATAGCCGAGTACAGGTGTTTCCTCAATTGTGTATTGTATCTCGTGATTATCTCTCTCATCATACCTTGGAAGGTTTTCAAATTTACCAGTCCAATCCATATCCTTTGTTAGCTGCATTGTATCAACTACTCTGCCGTCAGCTAAAAGCTTAACTGTGATAGAATCGGGAACTGCAACTTTTGATTTACTTCTGTCATCAGGTTGCTCTCCATCATCAAAATCATCAGAATCGTCATAAGAATTGCCAGGATCATCGTAATTTTCATCTTCTGTATTTGAATCAGCAGCAAGGCTTGTATCCAAGGAATAGCTCATAGCATCATCAAAGGCACTCAAAACTTTTGTCACGAAAAACATGCTAGGCGGATCCGCAGGACTTGGTGTACCTGGAATTACAATATTAGGTACCATGTTCCACGACTTACCTACAGTTATGTCGATTAACGAGAAATTCTTGATAACAAAACCACTTGTCGCATCGCCAGAAATGGTATTCTTATACTTAAAGCTTCCATAAGTAACGATATTAGGCTGAGTTACTGTATATTTGATTTCATCTCCATTTTCATCATACTTAGGCATATTTCTAAAGGTATGCTCCCAGTGTTTCTGATAGTCTAGATAAACAGTCTACTTTCTAACACCGTTAGCCCACAGTGTAACATCAACTGGCAGCTTATCGTTACCTGTCCATTCTACCTTAAGAGGGATATCGATTTTTTCATTTGCTACACTAGGGGATACGCCGTTAGCTACACCGCTGCCCGCCGTTGCTACAACTCCAGCTGTAGATCTAGTTGCTGGTTGCGTCTCATTTGTTGCCGCATAGACAGAAATTCCTGCCGACATAAATAGAACAAAAGAAAATAGCACAGCCATAACTCTTTTTAGTCCTCTAGAATTCATTCAATCTCTCCTTCTACGTCTTCCTTCTTCACTGAATTATACATAATAAATCAATTTTAATAATTATACTAAAATTATAACTGTAAGTTTACTTTTATAGTCCAATATTTTTAATAAATATCACAAAATACAATTGCGCTATAACAACTTTAATTGTACATTTTATACTTGCATACGTTAGCATAAATTAAGCAAATCCCAAGATTTTTTGGTATAATATATTGGTTATTGAGAAAAGGAGTTTAAAATGACTGTAATTTTGCAAGCGATTTTCTTTGGTATTGTTGAAGGCATTACAGAATGGCTACCAGTTTCTAGCACTGGTCACATGATTCTTGTTAACGAGATTTGGCCTATGCAAGTCAATAAGGATTTCATGAGTATGTTCTTGGTTGTGATTCAGCTTGGGGCGATTCTAGCCGTAGTAATAACATTTTGGAATGACATATGGCCTTTTACATCAGACAAATCTAAGAAATATATCCGCAAGGATGTTTGGTCTATGTGGTTCAAAGTTATCGTGGCATGTATACCAGCTGTAATCGTCGGCCTCAAGTGGGATGACGAGATTGAAGAGCATTTTTATAACTACAAGGTAGTAGCAATCATGCTCATATTAATAGGTGTTCTCTTTATCATTGCTGAGAACCGCAACAAGCATCTTAAACCTACTACTAATTCTCTGGATGAACTGACCTATAAGCAGGCGTTTATCATCGGATTATTTCAACTCGTGGCAGCTGTATTTCCTGGTACATCACGCTCGGGATCTACAATTCTCGGTGCATTAGTTATAGGTGTTAACCGTAAAACTGCAGCGCAGTTCACATTCTTCATGGCAATTCCTGTAATGTTTGGAGCTAGCTTGTTAAAGCTTCTAAAATACGGATTAGATTTTGGAGGAAACGAACTGGTAGTTTTGCTCGTCGGAATGATAGTAGCATTTGTAGTATCATTATTCATTATCAAAATGCTCATGAACTATATCAAGAAGCATGATTTCAAGGTGTTCGGTTACTACAGAATAGTGCTCGGAGTCGTTGTACTATTATATTTTTTATTTAACTAGCATTTGATTTATCTAAACATTAAAAAATCCACACGCGAGCGAGATTTTCATATCTATGGAGTATTCTGCACCGTGTGGATTTTATATTATTTTCTCAGTGTATTATTTAATTGTCTAAGAATGACGTTATTGTCCTATAAAAATTTGGATAAGTTTCTTTTAGATATTTAGCATTTACTACCCAGTTTATAAGTAGGAGTTCCAATACCTGGGCAAAATCACTATTTAACTCCGTCAAATCATTTGGCGTGAGCTTAACGTAATCGCCTCGTAATCTAAACTCATCCATTAAGTGTAGAAGCTCCCACAACAGATCAGAGAAGTACTCGTGGTCATATAACATAGGATTTGAAGAAAGAATCAAGATATCTGTCTTTGATGCTGTGATTACATCGCTGATTATTGTATAAATCCCCATATCAGCATTGACCGTAAGACCACTATTCTTAATGGCGGTAATTTTATCCGATTCAGATAACTCTGTGTCATTTATTGTGTGAAGTAGTTCTTCATCTATATTGGATACAAGAGCAAGCATACTCATAAGCTCAAAACCTATATCGCTAAAGAATGTGCTCGTTAACATTCGCGTCTTTTGACGACTGTCACGCTTATTATTGATATCGAGAAGCTCACCGACTACAACAGTTGTAATTGCAATACTTATAGGTATGAATGCCATATCTTGAAATATATAGAACTCTGTATTTCTCACATCCTTAAATATGAGGATCTGCATTCCATATATACAAGCGGATATTGCGAGCAGTACCGATATGATAATAATATTTTTCTTATTGAACATAATATCCTCCCGCTTATAACATCCAATGTGCAACCATACTTATGTTAACACTAATCTCTTCTATACTAATTTATCATATAAATGGTTCGTTTTATCTTTTACCGTAGTATCTTTTGATAAAAAATCACTTAAAGCGCTATTAAATTTCTTATAGTTCCAACGCGCAACAGTATGTTTTCCAGGAATAAATTCAAGCTGTGCATCGGGTATGTGTTCAGCAATAAACTTTGTATGACTTCCATACATTAAGTCAAATGTGCCAGCAATAACAAGCGTTTTAGACTTTATCCCCTTCAGCTCATCGGCACTTACTACCGGTTCATTCTTCATTAGTTCAAGCCTCTCAGCTCTAAGCCTCCTCTTTTCAAGGCTCACGCTAAATGTTGCATTGATGAGCTCGAGCAGTTCAATTCCAATACGAACAGTAAATCTAAGTGCCCTATACTTGATATTCGCTCCGTTAAGTATGAGCTTATCAACACGTTCTGGATGATCTATAGCGAAACGAATTGCGACATTTGCTCCATCTGAGAAACCAAGGATATGTGCTTTCTTAATATCATGCATATCCATAAAGATTCTTAGGTCTTCAGAGAACTGCAAAATTGTGAGAGGCTTATCACCACGCGGAGTCCTCCCGTGACCTCTCGAATCAACAGCTATAACCCTATATTTAGTTGAAAAATAGTTAATCTGGTGATAAAAGTAGCTGCTATCTAAACCATTTCCATGAAGCATAATCAGCACTTCACCTTCACCTTTTTCTATATAGTTATGCTTAATCATGATATTTACATTGTATCAAACTAGTTTTGTTTTTGAATATCATTTTAGTGAATTTTTGAATAAAATTAAATGTATTTTCACATTTGACTCAAGCAAACAACAAGTGAACTCTACCAGATGCATTGATGGTGCGCTATAATTAAACTATGAAGAATAAGTATTTGCTAAGAATGGCTATCTTGATGGTGGGTTCGGTCATTTTATTTATGTTTGTCGTTAATAATTCCTGGATGTATAAATCTCCAGTCGCTAAAGTCCTTGCTGTCCATAACAATGGTAATAAGCAGTCTATTGAACTGCGCCTTGAAAATGGCAGTGATAAAGGAAAGACTGTCTATGTAAAAAATAAGTACGATAAATCGCAGGTTTACGACGAGAGATACTTTAAGCACGACTACGTATTTCTTAATGATGAATACACAGGTATAACAGGAGTTAAAAGAGACTACTGGGTTGCGGCTATATTCTTAATTTTGCTTTCTGCTCTGATCACAGTTGGCGGAAAAAGGGGTGCTTACACATCAATATGTATCCTCGGCAATATAGCGCTTTTTGGTTTTATTATTTATATGAGTATGCGCGGCATCGATATTCTCTATATGACAATTGCAGGTACTGTGGTATTTACATTCTTCGTGCTACTTGTGGTCGACGGATTGTCTCACAGGATGATGCTTTCCTTCGCTGCAGCATTACTAACTACACTGCTGCTCTCTAGTCTTGTCATGCTTCTGATATGGAATACCGATATTGATTATGATTTTCTTCACTTCTTGCCTGAGCCATTCACAACTACAGATGCAAATCATTTTTTCCTCGCTCAGATAATAATCGGTTGTCTAGGAGCTGTAATTGATGTATCAGTTACAATTACAGCAGCTTGCATGGAGCTCATCGAGCGGACGCCTAACATCAGTAATAAATCGCTTCTTAAGTCAGTGCGCGAGGTAGCTGATGATATAAATGGAACCATGATAAGTGTCGTTCTTCTAACGAATATCGCCTCAACTCTTCCGATATTCTTGATTTCAATGTCCAATGAAATAGGTTTTAGAACGGTAGTAAGCCACGACGCATATTTTTATATAGTTCGTTCACTTACCGGAATGCTCTCTATAGTTGTTGCCATACTCGTCTCAACGTTCGTTACCTCGCTTGTAGCTAGAAAGGAGCTTAAACATGATTAAAGTTCTTATCATTGTATTCGTACTCCTCTCTCTCCTTGCAGGAGGTGATCGCACTGCCAAATCACTTATGACAACTGCAATTAATGTAACAATATTTGCCGTGCTCATAGAGCTAATCTATCTTGGATTCAACATCGTGTTTACAACGGCCATCGCTGCTATTCTAATTACGGCTACGACAGTTTTTTACCAGAATGAGAATAATATCAAGACAGTTTCTGCATTTATTTCAGTTGTTATAGTTCTTGTTCTTTCTTCATTTTTTATAACTTATATCATAACGCATGCTCATCTTCAGGGTTTTGGAATAGTCGGGGATGTCAAAATACAACCTTCAAATGGATACGAGGAAGACATCGGAATTAATATGAGATTAGTTCAGGTAGCAGTCTTTATAGTTATTCTTATTGGTGGATTGATAGATACTGCCGTAGCAATATGTTCAGGGACTTATGAGATTATAAGGCATAATCCGAATGCAAACCGTTCAGAAATCATTGAGTCAGGCATGAACATCGGTTGCAAAATACTAAGCTCTAACGTTAATACACTATTTTTTATATTTGCAGGAGAGTTCATGATTATGTGCATTAGTTTCCTAAAATTTTACTCTTGGAGCACATTGATCAACTCTAAAGATTTTACTCAGGAACTCATTGCAATAATGATTAGCGCAATAGGAACGGTTGTAATAATCCCTATTTCTTCATATGTCGCTTCTCGGTTCATGTGCCATAGGAATGTAGCTGATTAGCGAGTACATGTATTTACATTTATCAACACTCATGTAAAATAAATGTATGGAGACTAAGATTAAACGTAACAAAATTCAATTATCAGACCATTTCACTTATTTTAAGTTGATAAGATTCGTCCTTCCTTCTATAGGTATGATGGTATTCACTTCAGTTTATGGAATAGTAGATGGTCTTTTTGTGTCTAATGTTGTAGGAAAAACGGCTTTCGCTTCTATAAATCTCGTCATGCCAGTCGAAATGATTGTAGGTGCGATAGGATTCATGATTGGTACTGGTGGAGCAGCACTTGTAGCTAAGACTCTCGGTGAACAGCGAAGAGACCGCGCAAATCAATATTTTTCTATGCTTATAGGCGCTACCACGATAGCCGGAATTTTTATATGTATCTTAGCGTATGTGTTTATGGAGAATATATGTTTAGCACTCGGTGCTGACTCTAACATGATAAGTGACTGCGTTACATATGGAAGAATAAGCATGTACTTTAATGTATTCTTTATGCTACAGAACTGCTTTCAGGATTTCCTAATCGTTGCTGAAAAGCCTCACCTTGGACTTCTATGTACTGTAATCGCGGGACTCTCTAATATCGTGCTTGACGCACTATTTATATATGTGTTTAAATGGGGCGTTGCAGGTGCTGCTATTGCTACAGGCATTAGCGAAGCTGTAGGTGCGATTATACCTATAATTTACTTCATCAGACCTAGCTCCAATCTTTTGAGTCTCGTAAAATGCAAACTTGAAATTAAGCCTATCCTTAAAGCTTGTGGCAACGGAATTTCGGAAATGGTTACGAGCATCACTTCTTCATTTGTAAGTATGTTTTATAATGTACAGCTTATTAAATACGTAGGCTCTGATGGTGTTGCTGCTTATGGCGTTCTAATGTACGTGTTATTTATATTTGCAGCTATTTACATCGGTTACTCTATGGGTTGTGCTCCTATCATTGGTTATCATTATGGTGCTAAAAATCCAAGTGAATTACGAAATATACTTAATAAGAGCTTCAGGCTATTAACGTTCACAGGATTCGTAATGCTGATCGTCGGAGAGGTATTTGCTAGACCCCTTTCAAGCTTATTTGTCGGTTACGATGTTACGCTAACGGATATGACTGTTCATGCTATGAGAATTACCACGATATGCTTTGTAATCCTTGGCATTAATGTGTTTTCTTCATCATTCTTTACTGCACTTAGTAACGGATGGCTCTCAGCGATAATATCGTTCCTTAGAACTTTCGTATTTAAGTTTTCGTTTGTGATTTTCTTACCTGTGATAATGGGGATTGAAGGTATCTGGTGGTCAAATCCACTTTCAGAAATCGTAGCATTTATAATTTCAGTCGTTTCCTTATCATTAATGCGTAAACGTTACGACTATTAGATTTAAAATTAAGTTGAACAAGCAACAATCCTGGTCTACAGAATACTGTATGACCAGGATTGTTTTAGTTTAGATAATATAGTTAAGCATATCATCTATAATTTACTTTGAGTGTTAGTAGCGTATTCTCTACTTCTCGTTGCTCTTTCTTCTAGCATAAACTGTAACAGCAGCGAGCATTGTAGCAACAAGCATACTTAGTGAGTATAAAATTACTGAGCTTGAGTCACCAGTCTTAACTACTCTGCTAGTTGACTTTCCATGTTTTGTAGCCTTTGCGACATGGCCTTGATTTGACCTGTGAGCAGAAGCATTATTAATTGCTGATGAGTTTGCTGGCTTCTTATTTGCAAAGAAGAAGTTCGAGAAATGATCAGCTTCAAACTCAATCTTCTTTCCATCGATAATCTTGAAGTCCTTGATTTCCTCAAGCTGCTTATTTCCCTTGTCGTGGAGTATAACAAGCTTTTCAGGATCTACCTTCTTAAGCTCAAGCTGAACCTTAACCTTCTTACCAGCCTCTGGCTGAACCTTGTTATCTGAACCATCTCTTAGAGAAATATCATATGCCTCATAATCATAATCGTTTAGATTATATCCAGCAACATTGTAACCGAGGAAGATTTTCTTAATAGCATGTTCAGAATCAATCTTTTTAACCTCAATATCCTTGGTTCCAGGAGCAACAATCATTTCCTTTACGCTAGGATGTCTATCTGATTTTAGTTCGATAGTATAGATACCAGCTGCACCTTTATTGAAGATTGGAGTCTCAGAACCGTCTTTGCCCTTTAGCTTACCATCGAAATTAACTGTGCCATCTGCATTAAAGATAGCCTTCATTAAATCGCGGCCTCTAACTCTCTTTCCATCAATAAGAACTGTACTGATTGATGATGCATAGTCTTCCTGTGAAAGTCCTTCTGGAAGAGTTAGTTTATTATCTACTAGCTTAACTTCACCATCATGGTACTTAGATCTCAAATTGAAAGATGTTTCGATATCTGCAAAGTTATCATCTTCGTAAACAACTGTATATGTGCCCATTCCAGTTTTGTCTGTTTCCTTGATGGATATCTTGTTACCAGAGACTGTGTAGTCTTTACCCTGCTCAAGAGTATTTCTGCCCTTGTAAATAGCGGCTAGCTTATAGTTGCTTCCCGCAGGAGTCTTAACATCAGATGTTACAGTAACACCGTCCTTGAACTCAGCATCATTTATAGTAGCTCCATACTTTTCGTCTAGAAGTGTCTTGCAAAGTACATTAGTGTTGATAACAAGATCAGCTTTATCTCTTACTAGGTAGCGAATCTGAGTGATTCTCTTACCCTGTAGATCCTCGTGACGCTTATAATCAACTGTGTTACCGTGTGGTTCTACGAAATCCTTCTTTACAGCAAAAGAAAATTCATTTGGACGAAGCCAGATATTTTCAAGATGCTCCATACCATACTGTTTGCCATCACTAGTCTTAACAATAATTCCTTCGATTTCATCAACCTTAGGAATCTTCTTGGAATCAACGTTTACTAGGTAGTGACCCCAAGCACTTCCAGTCTCAACTGTTACCTTTGCATCAGGATCGAGCACTTCCTGTGTGGTTGTAGCTGATAGTGTTCCATCACCATTAAGAACCTTGTACTCATAGGAAGCTGCAGCAGGATCTTCATTTGCCTTGAAATTCTTGACAAGGTTTAGTAGAGGGTTGTTAGAAGATTTACCTTCTTTGATTGCCTTCATCGCCTCAACATATAGGCTCTTTCTGATTGCAACATTTGCATCCTTTATACCAAGGATTTCAACGCCGTTTTCCTTTTCCTCAAAGTAAGTAGTTGGGAATCTCTTTGACTTTACCTTTGTAGCACTTGTCACTGCATCGTACTGCCCTGCACCCCTCATGCTTGCAGCCTTATCTACAGCATTCAGATCCATACTCTGAATTCCATTTCTTAGATTGTTAAGCTCACCATAGTAGAAATCAGCATATGCTAGGTTGATCTTGCCGTATATATAATCATTATCGGCTATCGCATCTATGCCTGTCTTTGGATCTGTGTTATTTCCTGGTGTTGGGTTATTATTTCCAGGATTTGGATTAGGGTTTGGATTCTCATTGTTACCAGGATTTACGGGTGTAGTTCCGCTCTCCTTAGCTTCGGCATCCTGCATCATCTTAACAGCGATTCTCTTCGCTCCCTTGAGCGAATATGTCGCACCAGTATTAGAATCAACTAACCCGTTGACAGAACTTAACGTAGCTGGCTTTCCAACAAGTGTTCCTAACTGCATTCTTGTTAAATCTACATATCCCCTGTTCATTTGATCCATATTTGCAGCAGGAGTGCACTCTATAGACTTGATAACTCCATCTTTTACTTCCATCTTAAGACTGATATCGTAACCACTCCATATAGAATGCGGATCCTCAGTTACTCTACCGGAGCCCGTATATACTTTGTCCTTAGCAACCTGGTCACCTGTAACCGCAAAAGAGTTAGCGGCACCCATGCTGAACAACATACTGGACGTTAAGGCTGCGGTAAGAAGCTTCTTCGACCAATTTTTCTTCATCTACTTATTCCTCCTTAATGAATAAATACATGCAATGCAAAAGCGTGTTAAATAATACTGCTGGGTTAATATAAGAAAACCAAGTTAGTTCGCTTAAACTAACCCATGAAAAATTTTAACATCATATCAGTAAAAAATCTACACATAATTTATTTAAATTTATTACAAATTTTCCACAATTTAACTAAATATTACAATCATATTGTCACGCCATATTGTGACGCATACTAAATTATTGTTAATTACAGTAAATAAAAAGCCTGATCAGGCAACAGAGGATACAACTCCCTGTTAACGTTCAGGCTATCGTCAACCATTATGATTTGAAATTTGTATATGGCATACTTATGAAAAATATCCAAATAGCTCTACCATAGTCCCAATACATACTGAAGAATAAGGCTCACTATCGTAATGCCTGCCCAACAGATTGCCCCAAGAACAAGTGGCTTTCCTCCTGTCTTTATGAGCTTCACTACGTTGCTATTTAGACCTATCGCTCCCATTGCCATTACTATAAGGAATTTGCTGAGCATCTTAAGTGGTTCGAATACACTTGCATCTACTCCGGCTGATACAACTATAGTCGTTATCAAGGAAGCAATTATAAAGTAAAGTACAAACATCGGAAATGCGCGCTTTAGGCTAAATGAATTTTCACTTTCGGCTTTGCCACAAGTGTTACTTTTCTTTTTCGCTGTATATACTGCAAGTACTAGTGTAATTGGAATTATCGCTAGTGTTCTAGTGAGCTTAACTGTTACGGCTTTATCGAGCGACTGCGTTCCAAGGTGCCACATACTGTCCCACGTAGACGCAGCTGCTGTAACCGAAGATGTGTCATTTACAGCAGTTCCAGCAAAAATTCCAAATGCATCCCCGCTAGTCGTGCTCATTCCAATCATATGTCCAAATATTGGAAATATCAGCGCTGCAATAACATTAAAGAAGAATATAACCGAGATTGACTGCGCTACCTCATCATCAGTAGCATCAATTACAGGCGCTGTTGCTGCAATTGCAGATCCTCCACATATAGATGAACCGACTCCTACAAGTGTAGCTGAATTTACATCTACCTTCATAATCTTTTGCATCATGTATGCTAGTACAAGGGATGTCGAAATTGTGCATACAATAATCGGCAGTGACTGGGCACCAGTATCGAGTATGACCCCTAAATTAAGTCCAAACCCTAATAACACAACTGCCATTTGTAGGATATACTTTGAAGTAAACTTTATCCCCTTCCCAAATCTGCCTTTATCAGTCCAAAAAAGTGTAATAACCATACCTAAAAGAATTGAAAAAACCGGTCCGCCAACAACCGGTACGAATTTACCAAGTAGCCAGGCAGGCATGGCAATCGCAAGGCATACGATTAGTCCCGGCAATTTGGTTATAAATGAATTCATGTAAATCTCCTTGAAAAGCTGTCAATAAGCTATAAGTATACTAATAATATATCACAAATAGTCTCAAATTTCATAATCGGCGAGAGCTATTATGCCATATCTTATCTCGGATTTGCTTCAAGCCCTGCATCACTTGGATCAAGAGATATACGTCCATTTTCTAATACAAAGCAAGGAATTCCAACACCTCCCGCTTCTTTTACATCTTTAAAGATTTCTACATTTTCATCTGAATCTCGCAGTCTAAGAAATTCCTTCATCTTGAGCACGTGTTCACCTATCTCTACATACTCATATTTATCTTTAAGACCAGCGATTTGGTCCATTAGATAAGAACAATCTGGACAAGTAATCATACCGTAAATCTTGATCATTTTACACCTCTCTTAAAATACTTTTGTAGTCCACTCGGTACAGTCCCATACCTCTGTAGCTAAATCCTCATAGAAGAACGGATCGTGACAAACCATCAGGATGCTACCCTTATATTCGTTAAGCGCTCTCTTTAACTCGTCTTTTGCATCTACATCTAAGTGGTTTGTAGGCTCGTCAAGCACTAGCAAGTTAGAAGGTCGATTTAGAATTTTGCACAGCCTAACCTTTGCCTGCTCTCCTCCAGACAGCACTTTAACTTTGCTCTCGATATGCTTAGTCATCAGACCGCATTTTGCAAGAGCCGCACGCACTTCCGCTTGTGTGTATGAAGGAAATTCTTTCCACACAGCCTCAATACAGGTATTGTCATCATCAGATCCGTCTTCCTGCGCAAAGTAGCCGATTTCAAGACCGAATCCCCTTTCCGAAGTTCCAGAAAGTGGACTGATAAGCCCGAGTAGGCTCTTAAGTAGTGTCGTCTTGCCAATTCCATTAGCACCTGTGAAAATCACCCTGCTGCCCCTCTCGAGGGATATATTAAGCGGCGAGGATAGAGGTTCATCATATCCGATAACTAAATCCTTTGTTGTAAAAATAAACTTTCCTGGCGCCTTGGAGTACTCAAAGTGAAACTCTGGCTTAGGCTTCTCGACAATTTTCTCAATAAGCTCCATGTTATCGAGTTTCTTCTTGCGTGACATCGCCATATTTCTAGTGGCAACCCTGGCTTTATTCCTATTTACGAAATCCTGAAGCTCGGCAATCTCCTGTTGCTGCCTGTTATATGCAGCCTCTCGCTGAGCCTTCTGCATTTCAAATACTTCAAGGAAATGATCGTAGTCGCCGACATATCTGTTAAGCTGCTTTTCATACATATGATAGATCGTATTAATAACACTATTCAGGAACGGTATCTCGTGAGAGATTAAGATAAATGCATTCTCATACTCCTGAAGATACCTCGTCAGCCAAGTTATGTGTTCCTCGTCGAGATAATTGGTCGGCTCGTCGAGAAGCAAAATTTCAGGTTTCTCTAGTAAAAGCTTACCAAGAAGAACCTTTGTACGCTGTCCGCCTGAAAGCTCTGATACATCACGGTCTAGTCCGAGATCCGTTAGCCCTAATGCACGCGCAACCTCACTTACTTTTGCATCAATCATATAGAAATCATGTGCGGTCAGAAGCTCCTGAAGTGTGCCCGCTTCCTCCATATAAGAATTCATGGTTTCTTCATCCACGTCAGCCATTGACATATACAGCTCGGTAATGCGTGCTTCCATATCATATAGATAGTCAAAAGCACTTGCTAAGACGTTTTCAATCGTCATGCCCTTCTTGAGTACAGAATGCTGATCAAGATAACCAACACGTACATTCTTTGACCACTCAATATTGCCCTCATCTGGCTGTAAACTGCCAGTTATTATATTCATAAAAGTAGACTTTCCTTCACCATTGGCACCGATTAAACCGACATGCTCTCCTGGAAGAAGCCTAAATGAAACATCCTCAAGAATTGCTCTATCACCGAATCCATGTGAAACGTTTGAAACAGTTAAAACACTCATTAATCTCTTTTACTCCTGTATATGCAGATATATATATTATCAAAATTCACGTCCCTAAATTATACACTATCACTACTATATTGTAATGCTTAAGCTGATATTAAGATTTGGAAGTTTATGCAAAATAATAAGGGTACCCATAGGCACCCTTATCTGAATATTGTGTTGGTTATACGGCTTGGCATATCGCCTTTATCAGCTATTATTTTGAAGGTGATGGAGTTGGCTCACATACGGCTGTGTAGTATGCTTTGCGCGCCTTGAAAGTCTCATCCTTAAACAGGTTCATGAGTTTACCTTCGTTCTCAAAGATATCCTGACCATGTAATGCTTTTCCAGATAGAATATCGTGAGCATGATGAAGTGTAGCTGGATCGAACTTGAGTCGTAATGCTCCGTCCATCATAACGAGCTCACCCTTAAGTCCACAAAGCTCGCATTCAGCTTCGTTGGTATCTGGGTGGATATAGAAGTTGTTACCATGACAGTGAGGACATGCACCCTTGTGTCCCTTGAAATAGTCAAGCTTATCGTTTTCTGGATCCATAATCATGAGATTTCTCTCCGCGATGTCCTTCGCAGCTTCAACCAGATTCCTTCCAATTTCCTTCACGCGAGCAACCTTGTCATCCTGCATGAGAACATCCTTTGACCAAGAGAAGTAATCGTTATCCACAACCTTCCAGCCAGGGCTCATAGCGAGCATTGCGTGATCAGTCTCAGTACGCACAGCCCAGTCAGATCCGCCGATTCCGAGGAATGAAATCGCTCTCTGCTTAAAATACTTCATTGGTAGTGGCTCCTTGCCCTGTTCCAGCATCTTTGTCTGACATCCTAGCATTAAACCAGTATCATGACCAGGCCCCATTCTATCCATTAGATTATGGAACATACCTGTACCACCTGACTCAAATATTGGGTCTACAACTAGTATTCCGTCTGAATCGGTCATCTTCTCATATAGCGCTGCAAAGTCGTCCTTCTGCGAACAGACCATCCCCTTGCCCATTACGAGAGCTCTTGAACAAGCGACACATCCAGTACATGGTTTGATGTTCCAGTCAAATAGATGGATAAACTCTATATCGCACCCCATCTCCTTTGCCTCTTCAAGTGCAACGCGACACATAGTGTCATTATTACCGTTCTTTGTTCCTAGAGAAATTCCTAAAATTTTCATACTCAATCCCCCAACATTTACCATAAATCATCCATTTATAAGCACTTGTTAAAAACAAAACACTGCTTACAACTAGATATTACAATAGGAGGATTCATTTGTATAATTGATATATACACATAAGTATCATAACTGTTGTGTTATGAACTACTAGCCTATAAACCCATTACTTTTAGTCCATATCAGCTTCGATTTGCTCTTAACAGCATTAAACTCTTTTTGATATTTTTCAAGATTAAATTTATCTTGTGGTATATCGTAAATGAGAATCTCTCTTTCCCTATACCGATTCCAAGCAGATGATGACATATAATAAACTTCCTCTATATTAGCTAACTTTTCTTCACCATTCTTATCTTCATACGAATATTCTCGATTTGGTCCTTTCCAAATTATTCGGTCAGAATAACTGCTATCGTTACTAGTTCTATGTGTTCGATTCAAAACTATAATTAGTGCTTTTCCGTCAGTTGAGATTACCCGATCAACGTCTCGATACTTCTCACTAGTTATCATACTATCTTTTACCCACTTTATTTTCGCCTCTTTGTATGGCATATAAATCCTATGATTATCGTAGTAATCCCAAGCAAAGACCGCAACTATCGATGTAAATATTACCGAAATCAAAACTGTTATCTGTATCTTAAAGCTTATCCTCTTCCGTATTTTATTAAGGGAATCATAGATACTTTTATTTTCAATTTGGTTAACTGCACAGCTATGCACTTCATCTCCTGATAGTTTTTTTAGCTCATCCCTACAGCTTTCACATTGTTCTATATGTTCATCAACTATATTCGTGCTATCATTAGACAGCATATCTTCGACATATAAAGGCAGTAAATCTCTAATCACGTCACAGCTTATCTTCATTTTAAGACCTCCAAACTATCCATTATCTTTAAACGACCTCTGTGGTAAGTAACGCGCGCCCATCCATCAGATTTACCAAACAGTGTCCCTATGTCACTAAATGATAAGTCGGCATAAACTCTAAGCATAAAAACTTCTTTATATGGTTCCTCTAAAGCATGGATTGCGGCTCTTAATTCCTCTGACTGTTCCTTGCTTAGGATAGCGCTCTCAACACTTTCATCCACAAGGTTATCTGATTCATCGAATTTAAACTCACAGAGGCGATTATTCTTATTGAGATAAGAGAAATAGATATTCTTAGCAATTTGACAAAGCCACACCCTGGCACTCGCTTCTCCGCGGAATGAATCAAGTTTTTTGAGCGCTCTAAAGAACGTCTCCTGTGTAATCTCTTCGGCAAGTAAGGAGTCTTTACACATAGAGAAAATGTATCTATAGACCGAGGTGAAATATTCACGATACAGCTGGTCTAAATCCATCATATCCTCCTTTAGTATTTGCGTTTCTATATATATATGACTCTGCTTAATCTAAAACGTTACAAGAAACTCTCTTATATTTTAAATATATTGAAATAAAAAAAGAAAGTCCATGAGTATAACACCGACTTTCTTAGAATTTGTGAAAAATATTTAATTAGCTTAGCTTTTATCCTTTAAGCTCTTCAAGTAGCTGCATTACTGTCTTGTTAAGTGCAGGATGGCGGAGATGAGGTGCAATCTGAGCTAATGGAACTAGCACAAAGTCTCGCTTATGCATCTCGATATGAGGAATAGTAAGGTTCTCTTCCTCCACTATATAGTCATCATACATGATGATATCGAGATCTAGTGTTCTTGGCCCCCAGTGCACCTTCCTCTCGCGATGTGCCTCAAGTTCAATTCGCTGTAGCTCGCTAAGGAGCTCTTTAGGATATAGTAGCGTATCAACTTGCAGCGCTCCATTTAAGAAATCATCCTGCTCAACACCACCATAAGGCTCTGTTTTAATATATTCAGATACTTTGTTAACTCTGCACCCTTCGATTTCTCCTATACTCTTAACTCCGAAGTCAAGGTATGCATCTTTATCGCCCATATTTGATCCGATAGCGATGTAAGCACTGTGCCAGAAGCGCTCAATCTTGACAGAAGCCTCTCTAAGAGGAAGTCCAATCGGAGCCCATGGCTTCTTAATCTCAACAGAGACACCCTTCACCATATCATATCGGAGCAGCATTGCCTCAGCTAACTCTTCAGCAGCAGTTTCAAGAAGCTTCACGGTATGAGTTTTAGTGTATTCGGTGACAAATGATGCTACATCACCATAGTTAATCGAATCCTCTATCTCATCTGTCCTGCCTGCAAGTCTAGTATCCGTATACAACTTTATCGTAAATACGAACTTCTGCCCTAAAGTATTCTCTTCAGGGAAAACCCCATGATTTGCAAAGACTTCAAGGTCAGTTATTTTAATCTCATCGTGCATTTTCCGTCTCCTCGCGTACGTTCAAGCTTTGAAAATTATCGGTCAGCAAGTAGTATTTGTAAACCTATCCTAGATATGCTCTCTGAGAATTGCCTGCATAGTCTTCATCGCACGGTAATTTTCTTTAACATCATGAACTCTAAATATAGACGCACCCTTAGCCACACCGTAAACAGTAGTTGCAACTGTTGCCTCAACTCTCTCTTCAACAGGAAGGTCAAGAATCAGCCCGAGAGTAGACTTTCTAGAAGTTCCGAGCAGAATCGGTAGCTCTAACTCCTTCATCTTGTCTAGGTGATGCATAGCTATAAGATTGTGTTCGGGTTTCTTACCAAAACCAAATCCAGGATCCATTACAATCTTGTCCATGTTTACGCCGTGAGCCTTAGCGATATCGATACAACCACGCATATCATCTAGCCACTCTTTAACAAAATCAGTGTATTCGGTATTATTTCTGTTGTGCATGAGGCAAACTGGGACATCATACTTTGCTACTGCCTCAGCTACCTTCTCATCATACTTAAATCCCCATATATCATTAACCATATCAGCTCCGCATTCAAGAGCAGCCAGAACAACTGCCCCCTTGTAACTATCGATAGATACCTGAACATCAAAACGCTCTTTGACAGCTCTTATTACAGGCACGATTCTCTCAATCTCTTCCTGCTCCGTAATTTGAATGTGTCCAGGTCTAGTCGACTCACCGCCGATATCAATAATTGCAGCACCTTCATGAATCATCTCTTCAACGTGACGCAGCGCACTATCCATGTCGTTCCACTTGCCTCCGTCAGAAAATGAATCGGGAGTGAAGTTAAGAATTCCCATGATGTAACAGTCGTTTTTTAAATCAAAGTTTTTATTTCCAATTTTCATTTTATTCCTTATCCTTTCCACATAACTATTGTGGACTTACACTATTAACCCAATTAGTACTTGATGTTCATATTTTTCTTATCATCAGGCCACTTACAGGTATCACGTGCATCACAGCTCAAGCATAGACGCGACTCCTTATCCGCACGTTTAATTACGTATGATAGTCTCTCTATTAATCCGCTAGCCTCTTTGGGTACATAATGACCTCGATGATCACGAATTGCAGTAATTATCGCTTCTCGCTCCTTTTCGCTGTATGATGACCTCTTTAAAATTTCCTCTGCGATAATAGCGCCCGCTTCGTCATGAGGAATACCATCAGTATACTCCTTACTTCGTCCAATATCGTGAAGTAGTGCTGCAGCGTAGATGACATCCTTCTGTATACATAAAGCTTCTTCAACCGAAAGAATATACGCTATACGAGCCACATCCATCAGATGAGTAAAATCATGCCTACAGTAAATTCTGCCACTTTCAGCGGCTTCTATCTCTTCCATACAAATCAGCCAAAGTTCGTCATGATAAATATCCTTAAAGCGGTCTATAAACCCTCTCTCATACGGAAAAGCTACATCAATCGTGTTCATACTTTTTACAGAATAAGCCATTTAATTTACTACCTATGCTCTAACATTCTAAAGAATGTATTTTGTAGGCATTCATCGTTCTCGAAGCTTCCGCGTGCCATAACCGTAACTGTCTTGGTTCCTGGTTTCTTGATACCACGCATAGTCATACACATATGTTCAGCCTCAATCATAACCATAACACCCTTTGGATTTAACTCCTCCATGAATGCATCAGCTATCTGCGTTGTCATTCTCTCCTGAAGCTGAAGCCTCTTAGCAAATACTTCAACGGTCCTCGCCATCTTGCTGAGTCCGATTACCTCGCCATTAGGTATATATGCAATAGCTACGCGTCCATAAAACGGTAGCATGTGGTGCTCGCATAGGGAATAAAACTCTATGTCTTTCTCTAGCACTATATCGTTATTTTCAACATCAAAGCGCTTTGCTAGGTGTGTACTTGCTGAATCGGTATATCCACCTGCAAGCTCTTCATACATTTTAGCGACGCGTTCAGGTGTTTCGAGCAATCCTTCTCTTGTGACATCCTCGCCGATTCCATCGAGTATGAGCCTTACACCCTCCATGATTTTATCTCTATCCATTGTTAGTCCCTCTTCTTTCTACAATCCTTTTTACATCACCTAGGAACGACAGTGAACCGCATATTAGTATCACATCATCCCTACTAGCGTATGCATACGCTTTTTCCATTCCCTGGCAAATACTTTCCGCCGCCTCGACATGCTCCGAGTATGCGAGCGCTTTTTCTCTTAGCTCGTGCGCCGGCATTGCTCTATCGTTATTTGGCGTCTCAACTGTTATAACCTGCTTTGATAAAGGTACCAGGTGTGATAGTAACTTATTGTACTCTTTATCTTTAAATACACCAATAACCAGTATTACCTTCTTATCCCCAAAATACTGACATATTGACGACTCAAGTGCGATTGCCGCACTTTCGTTGTGTGCGCCGTCGATGATTACAGTAGGTTCCTTTGCTAACTCAGTGAATCGCCCAAACCACCTTGCAGCCTTTAGTCCATCGTATATCGCTTTATCTGGTATTATGAAACCCTTATCCCTTAATGCCTCTATTGCTAGTATCGCTAATGATGCGTTACTGAACTGGTGCACTCCTGCAAGCGATATGGTCACATCTTTCCATGAGTTGTAATTAAAGCGTTGTTCTCCTATTCCATATGAGATTGGTTCAATAGCAGCCTCATTAACCACTCTAAGCTCAGATCCGAGTTCATCACACTTAGCTGCTAGTACTTCTTCAGCATCCGCATGCTGCTTAGCACTTACTGCTATTGTATCCGGCTTGATTATGCCGGCTTTCTCACCAGCGATTTCCCTAATAGTCTCTCCTAGAAAAGCCATGTGGTCTTTTGATATAGGTGTTATAACTTCAACCAAAGTTGTACTTACGACATTCGTCGCATCTCCCCTACCGCCTAGACCGGTCTCTAGCACTACGAAGTCGCATCCTCTGCTCTTAAAATACACCATCGCTAGAGCCGTTTCGGCTTCGAACAGCGTTGGAGAATTTAGTCCATCTATCTCCATGCTGTTAATTGCTTCTGCTATCTCTGTCGTATGGCGAGCTAGCTCATCATCTGTTATATGAACACCATTTACCTGAAACTGTTCGCCGTATTCAAAAAGCCACGGAGAGGAGTAGCACCCCGTGGTATATCCTGCTTGAATTAAGATACTAGATAGATACGAGAGAATCGACCCTTTGCCATTGGTGCCAGCGACATGAATAAACTTTAACTCGTCCTGTGGATCACCCAGTCTGTGGAGTAGCTCGCGCATACTGTCCAGGCCAAGTACACTTCCGTATCTGGAAAGTTCATCCAGATATACTCTTGACTCCTTGTAATTCATTTATTACTCCTAAATCATTCTAAACATGTATATATTTTAATTCAGTAAGAGTTTAGTATCAAGAGATATTTCAACAATGAAAAAGCCCCATTATATTGGGGCTCATAAGTACTACTGCATTTCAAAAGTTTATCCCTTATCTCAATAATAAAAAACATACTTCATTGCACAATTTTATAATACGTACGTGATGTAAACTTGAAAATAATGAAGTAAACCATGAAGAATACCGCAATTACTATACCAAAGAATTTACCATATTGTATAAAACTGTTAACACCAAACAATCCCAGTAATTGATAAACTATCTTCGATGCAATTGTACTATGAATAACTGCGACGATGAGCGGGGCAAAAAACATCCATACTATTTGCGATGAACTTGTTTTCTTAATTAGTTCATCGGACAAACCGATTTTTTTCATTATCTGATATTTTTCCCTATCTTCGTAACCCTCACTAATTTGTTTATAGTATATAACTAGAATAGTTCCAGTTAAGAAAACTAACCCTATTATGATACCAAGGAAAAGAAATCCCCCGTTAATTTCATATATTTTATCTAAATATTCCGATTTAGATAAAACAAAATAATCTTTTCCTTCCTTAAGCTTACTTAATTCATCTTTATATACTTTTTTCGAAAGTCCTGAAACATTCCAATTAACATTACAGTTAATGATTGAGTTTTCGCTTTTTTGCGTGTTTACATTTGTTGTTTTCAATGAACTGCTTATATATTTCATAGTGGAGAAATCCCTTACTATGATAACATATACTTCAGCTGCATAATTTGAAGGAGCTATATTAGGAATTTCTTTGACTTTAAATGTGCGATCTCCTATTTTAAGATTCTTCATACCAAGAAGTTGTTTCTGATTGGCGCAAATAAGTATTTCATCATCATTTAGTCCAATATTATTGTGAGTTTGGGCGTTATACCCATCCAAGTCATTTACAAAAACGTATTTAGGCTTAATATTCTTATAAGGAGTATATTCTACAAAGGAATTTCCTTTTTTAAGAATTGCTGTTGTCATATTGTAGGATATATATTCATCTTTAATTTGTTTATCATCTTTTACAGTTTTATTAACTTCCTCTTTAAGTGACTTTGCAACTTCTTTATAATTGTTCTCATCCACAGACACTTTACTATTAATCTGATAATCCCTTGGAAGAATATTTTGTGCTGTAGACTGTATGTTTGAGTATATTGTTGCAGTAACCGATAAGGTAATAATAATACCGACACTCATAATTGATATGCTGGCAAGAGACACCGCATTACTCTTCATACGATATATAAGACCACTGATACCCAAAAATTTTGTAGGTTTAAAGTAGCTCTTTTTCTTTTTCTGTCTCTTCAAAACAATGATCGAGAACGATATGTAAAGTAGGTAAGTTGCAATCATAACCAGGATAGCGGCGATGAAAAAGTTCAATAATGATGACAATGAACCCTTTGTTGTCAATGCAATATAATAACCTGCTGATAATGTTATTAGCCCTATAACTGAGATTAGCCACCTGGATTTAGGCTCTCCCTCTCCACTGTGTTGTTTACTAAGCAATTGAACTGGTGTGGATAGATAAATTCTATAACTGCTACGAAGTACAGTGATCATGTATAGTACGGCTACTATTGCCAAGCTTAAAAGCATAGCAATAATGCTGAAAGGAAAGTCCATAAGTCTGCCTGAAACATCATGCATTAGACGATTAAGTCCTAAAAAAGTAAGCTGCCCAAAAATATACCCACCAACAACACCAACAACTGCTATCATAGAAAACAATACAAAAAACTCAATGCTGATTATTTTACGAATATGTTTCTTTTCTAAACCGAGTATTGCGTATAAAGCAAACTCTTTATTTCTTTTTTTTAGCAAAAAGTTTGTCGTATATGTTACGAATATAAAAGTAAATATACCTACTACTATTGCTCCCATTACTATAACGGTAGGAAGAGAATCATGTCTCGTCTGAACATAATTATTATTGATTAAACTCGCCATTATATTAAATAGAATCAACATAATACCTGCTGACAAAACAAATGGAACTTCCAACAATCTATTTGCCTTCAAATTTTGAAAAGCAAACTTTCTAGCCATTGAGAATGTCATTATTTATCACCTCTATTCAACATAAATTGAGCTTGATTAATACGCTCCATGAATTCTGCTTGCCTCTCATTTTCCCCACGGTATATTTCGTGATAAACGACTCCGTCTTTAATAAACAACACTCTGTTTGCATATGATGCCGCCCTTAAAGAGTGTGTAACCATAATGATTGTCTGCCCATTCTGATTAATAGTACGGAACATCTTTAGTAACGTTTCAGAAGACTGTGAATCAAGCGCACCTGTAGGTTCATCCGCAAGAAGCAGAGACGGCTCGGTAATTATAGCCCTTGCAACAGCTACTCTTTGCTTCTGCCCACCTGATACTTCATACGGGTATTTTTCCAACAAATCCCCTATACCAAGCGGCTCCTTTAAATTACTTAACCTTGACCTCATGATAGCCTCTTTTTCATCTGAAAGAACAAGTGGTAGGTATATATTGTCACGGTTGTTAAATTGATCAAGAAGGTTAAAATCTTGAAAAACGAAACCAAGCTCTTTTCTACGGAATTCCGAAACTTCAGTATCCTTTAACGAGTTTGTATCTTGGCCATTTAAAATAACCGTACCAGAAGTAGCCTTGTCAAGGGTAGCTATTATGTTTAATAAAGTTGTCTTTCCGGCACCTGATTCGCCCATTATTGAAATAAATTCACCTTTCTCTACGGAAAAATTAACACCTTTTAGGGCTTCTGTAGTAACCCTTCTAGTTTGATATAATCGCTTTACATTTTTTAATTCTAAGATTGCCATATCTTCATCACTCCTTTTCTTTATGTCATAATTTTACTAATATACATGTATTCCTGCATTTATTTAATATGACAATCTCTATTCCTAAACTTACAGTTCTGAAAGATTGAAAGGAAATTGCACTATAAATTTACTTCCGACGTTTATCGTGGATTCAACTTTTACTTTAACATTAATCATCTCTGCAATAGATTTAACAAGATACAATCCAAGTCCACTTGATTTCTCGTTAATTCTTCCATTGAAGCCTGAATAACCTCTGTCAAAAATCTTTCCTAAATCTTCCGATCGAATCCCAATACCTGTATCTTGAATGCTCATACTATTGGTCTTTTCTTCATATGAGATTTTAATATTACCAGATTCCGTATATTTAATTGCATTAGAAAGAATCTGTTCAATAAGAACTGACAACCATTTTGCATCGGATATAACTTCTACGTATATTGGTTCATATATCAAAGAAATCCCTTTTTCTATAAACATCATGGAATACTTCTTGAGTAAGCTCTTTATGATTTTATCAAGATTAATGAACGTTACATCCATATCCGCCTGTCTATCAATTAGCTTTACATAATTGATTGCCATATTAGTATATTCTTCAATATAAAAAATTTGTGCTTTAAGCTTCTTGTTATATGACGAGCTATCCTTTTGTAATATCAGGTTTGCAACCGTAATAGGAGTCTTAATTTGGTGTACCCACAAGAGGAAATACTCCTCAAGATTACTTCTGTCATTCAAGGCTTGACTTTGCAATTGTTTATTTTCTAATTTTAATTGTTCTGCTATTTCTCTATATCCCTCTTTTTTACAATAATTGAACCACTGAATGAATAGATATAAGAATACTCCAAATGAAATCCCTTCTATACCTAACACTAGATACTCTTTTTCTAAATTAGCAAATAAAAAAATAGCGCTGAACACTATTATTGAATATATTGTGGAAATAATTACTTTATATTCACTTTTAATATAATTTATAAACTTATGCATATAAACCTCACTGTAGATAATAACCAATTCCCTTCTTTGTCTGAATAAATTCATCTAACCCTACGCCAGCTAGCTTCTTTCTAAGCCTTGTCATATTAACAGCTAACGTATTATCATCTATAAAATCATCCCCTTGCCAACAATGGTTTATAATATCCTCTCTCTTGGCAATTTGTCCTTTCATATTAAATAAAATATCAAGTATCAATAGCTCAGTTCTTGTTAGTGAAAGAGAAAATTCGTCTCCCTCAAGTTTTGCTGAAGATAAATTTAATGTTAATTCCCCATATGCAAGCTTGTCACTATCTAAAGTATAGTCATATGTCCTTCTCAAAATCGCCTGTATCTTGGCTATAGTTACTGTTATATCAATAGGCTTTGTAATATAATCATCTGCTCCAAATTGTATTGCTTGCACCATATCCATAGATTCTGAGTGTGATGAAATGAAAACTATAGGAACATTAGACTTTTGACGAATCCTTTGCGTCCAATAGAATCCATTGTAATAGGGTAAACTAATATCCATCAGGACAAGATTGGGTTCAAAATTTTCAAAAATCTCAAATACAGCGCTAAAGTCCTCGATACTTTTCGTCTGATATCCCCATTGATTAAGTTCCTCACTAAGAATAGAATCTATCGATTTATCGTCCTCAATAATTAAAATTTTTAGCATTCTTATCTCCTAAAACTTCTGAATTTATACCTTCACAAACACCATTATATCAAGGCTATGGGTCATTATTTAGTTGTTGTCCTTGGAGTGTAAATTCAAGATAACAACTATCTCATACACTACAATTTATCACATATAAGATTATAAATCTGTACAAAAAATAGTCCCATCGATTTAATTATTAGAAGGACTATTCCATTCGATATTACCAATCATTACAAAAGTCAAATCTATTTAAGCGCATCGACTGGACACACCTTTGCGCATTCCATGCAAAGTATGCATTCTGTACCATTTTCCCTACTTCTCGCATTATCTGTCATATCGATATCCATCGGGCACACCTTTTTACATTTACCACAAGAAATGCAATTATCAGTATCACATCTGATACGTACCAGTGAATAGTAGCTCATCGGTTTCATAAACACTGTAATCGGACAGACATATTTGCAGAATGCACGATTATCCTTAAAAGCAAATGCCATCACTATTCCAACAGTATAATATATAATGTTACCAACTATGAATGCATAGAACATTATTCGCTCAATATTCCCAACTTTTGCTAAGAAAAGAGCTACAACAAATATGAATGCAATTACAAAAGCTATATACCTTATCCAGCCCATCTTCTTACGAGGGAATTGTGCTACCTTTTACGGTAAAAAGTCTAGCACAATTGCCGTCCAACACGCGTATCCACACCAACCTCTACCAAATATTATCGGATCAAATATCTTTGCAACAGCATAGTGAATAGTAGCTGCCTCAAATACACCGGTAAATAGATAGTACCAGAAGCCCTCGATTTGCATATTTTCATTACTTAAAACTCCAAGATAGATAAGCATATAAAGTCCGATGAGGAGCTGCACAATACGTCTTGCATGCTCGTACTTGCAGATAAATAGCATTTGTCCTATACAAATTGATAAACCTATATAGCTGAAGTTAATCAGGTAAAACAAGTTGTCCTTAGTCAGCCAGAGTGTCACGGCTATTGTCTCAAATGTTACCAGCATCAGGGCTGGCATCCAGTATTTTTTCATCTATATCCCCTTTTATTCCCTATTTTCATTCCCTAAATTGTAAAGCCAGCTTCATGCTATTATAGATTTATAAACTATAAGCCAAATAGTAGATGTCCATACGATAATAGAAGCACTACCATTAATAATGAATAAAACGCTACAAATACCCACTTAATCTTTACACATAGTGCGATAAACTCTCTTATAAAAGCTGATGGAATGTAATATCTCGCGGTTTGACAGCCAAGCCCATCTCCATTCAAACCAATTTTCTTAGCATATGCACCTGTACGATATACATGATAATTATTCGTAACGAATAGGAACTTTGGGTTTTCCACCAATCTTTCTCCATGTTCTTTTGAGAATAGCAAGTTTTCATATGTGGTGGTCGATTTATCCTCCAGAATAATTTTTTCACTCGGAATGTCTGTCTCTTCAAGAATATAATTGGCCATAGCCTGTGCTTCAGAAATTTCCTCATCTGAACCCTGTCCGCCACTTACTATAATCTTAATGTCTGGATTTTTTGACTTCTTAAATGCTTCTACCGCCTTATCGATACGCAATTTCAATAAAGGAGTGACATATTTCCCCTCTTTTAATCCAGCACCATGAATTATTATAAAGTCATAATGCTTTTTCTTTGGAATCGCAAGATAAAGTATTGAATAAAGTAAAAATCCCATAAAAGCACATCCAAATAGCAAGTACGAGTAAATAACAAATATGAAAGATATGTTTACCAGAATACTTTCATAAAATATTTTGCTATTAGCCGTAAATCTTACATACATAAGAATGATAAACATCATTATCATAATACCCATGACAAGAGATAGTACGTTTGTCTTAGATAATCCCTCTCTCCTAAGTAAAATGAATCCATTGTAAACTAGGAACACAGCACTTAGCAATATTAAAAGAATTATAATGATAATTGTTATGTCTCTGAATATGTAACTAGCCGAACTTAACCCTAGATCATATAAGATCTTCGCAATTGAAATATAGCTAAATATTAAGCTAGAAATTAAAAGTGCAGGATTCCACAAACTCCTACGATCCTTAAACATTGAAAATACAAATGCGCAGATGAATATTATAGTTAATACGTACAGCAATCCAAGTTCTCCCTTATTATCCTATTATTTCTTACCAAACAGCTTTGATAGAAGCCCCTTCTTCTCTGGCTTAGGAGCACTTTCTTCTGGTACCTCATGATCAGTCTTCTTGTATACGACATTCTCAGCTATTTCATCATCATTCATACCAGTCGCTTCTCTAACCTGTGCTAAAGCCACCTCACGGTATATAAGAGCTCCTCGAGGATCGCAGAATCGTATATCTGAATAGCAAGTCGATCTATTTAAGTCAAATGGTTGAACCTCCATTACTTCGGTTGCCTCGATAAGACCACTATCTGTATTTGCAGCATCTTGTAAAGCAAATTGAAATACCCCGAGGTTGTCCGGTCCAAACGATTCCGTAAGAATGCTGCGGACTCCATCATCACTTTCTATATCTCTTAGTAGTTCCTTTACGTGATCAGGACCAATGAATATGCCTGCAGAGTAATTCTCCTCAATCAAGTCGTTACTAGGAGTAGGAATCCACGAAGGGAGCACTTCAGACCAAGGGGTGCGGTATCTATCCATCTCGGGATGTCTTTCTATTACAAACGAAAAAGCAGCACCGCGTACATATTGATAGTCACGGAAGAATCCACCGATTATAGGTAATCCGTATAGAAGTCCCTTTTCCGATGGCTCTCCTTCATCTATCGATGTGAAGTATTTCATGTGATCAACAAACTTTTCGTGAAAGAATTCCTCTCCTTGTGATTCTATTAAAGAATTTAGAACACTCTCATCTCCATCTCTAAGAGCCTTGAGCGGAGCAAAGTACCACTCCTCCATCTGCGTTCTGCTCATAGGATGATAGCTAATATCAAAACCCATATATATCCTCCTTAATAATATTACTTATAAATTAAAACTGTACAGATATCTTCATACAAATAGGTGTTTTCACCGCATGCTTGTTCTCAGGATAATCCGAGTAATTAACTACCGGATACTGATCCAAATACGACCTTAGAGCCTTTCGGATTACCTGCATATTTTCGATAACACCTATCTCATCACCCCATTTAAAGTAACGCCTTAGAAGAACTCCATAGTATCTTTCTCCATCAAGATTCTCTTCTCCTTCTACTTCTAGATAGCTTGAAGAATCATATTCACTCGCTGGAAACTTAGATGCCAAATTATATATCATATCTATGTAAAGTGTATCTGTCAGCTGACCTCGCTTACCGTGCTTAGTACTGGTAGCAAGATAGAAAGGCATATCCGGATAAGCATTCAGTTTTACCTCTACTTCACCATCATGCGAAACTTCATCTGATGGAACTTTTCTGAATGTGTAAGTTCCACTACCATACTTAGAGTCTAAATACGAAATAATTTCAGACTTGCTAATTTTATCTCGCATCGCTGGTTTTTTATATTTGGTAACAGCTGGAACAGCTCCCCGTGGCTCCTTAAAATATGCCATAACATATGCATCCTTAACGACAGGACCATAGTTTTCATTCATGTATTCGCACATTGCCTGTAGCTTAGAGCACAGAGCTTCAACATCCTGATCATTTTTTACATTGCATTTATACTTAATTATCGAATCTGAAAATTCTATATTTTCTATCTCTTTTCTGCTGAAAAACTTAGGCAGGACAATTTTACCTAATACTTTCATTCTATTATCATCATCCGTATATGCAGGGACTGGAATTACACCTCCATGACCAATTTTCTGTTTAATAGTGTACTTGATATCAGGATAATCAGTAGGTGAAATTTCCCAAGTCTTCTTGTCAAGTCGTTTGACTTTAACCTTACCTGCACCGTAACGCTCTTGGGCCTGCTCTGTTACACTCTCAGTGGTTAATGGTTTACCATCAGGCAGTATACATCCAGAGCACAATATCATAATTAATACGATTATCAATCCTAATGAATATATTTTTTTCATATAGTAATATGCCTCTTTCATATAGCATTGTTAATACAGCTTTGATCTAAGATAGTAGTTCTATAATCTTCTCTCGCGTTTGAGAATTTATTTTATTGTTAGTCCTTAGATGAATAGCAGCATCGATATCCTTTTGATCATGCAATATATATGCGCTCTGTATGGGGCTATTACCTTCTACTAGAAATGCATACCCTTCTATCCATATATTTATACCATTTGCCTTTAAGTAATTAGCTAGTAAGTAGACTTGACGCCTTACTTGGTTTATAGGATTCTTAACTACACTCGTATACTCATTGCCAGAAGCTGTAGTCTTCGTCTTACTCCACTCATAGTCATTAAGCCCGCCTGTAATTGTCCCGACGTAATTCTTAACCTCGATTATGTAAATGCCTCGTTTATTTAGAATCACATTATCTATCTCAGTTTTTTTACCTTCAAAGGAAATCCTTACGTTACAGAGTAGAATATCGTCATTACGCATAGTTTCTCGTATCAGCTTAATTGTGAACTTCTCGCCTCTTAAACCGGCTCTTTTCTGTCCGGATTGTGCAAAATCTCCATTAAGCCAGATAACTATTATCAGTATAATTACAATTATTACAAGTAATATGATTTCAAAAATATAATTCATGATAGGTATATCTCTATGTGTTACATTATACAGAACCTCTTCCATTATAAATTAAAATTATAAGAGTCCCAACAGTTCTTTTCGCTTAATATATAAAAAAGCATCTAAGAACAAAACGAAGAGCTATTTTGTCCTTCTCCTTGCAGTCTTTTATCTTTCATATTTATATTAATTTAGTCATAGTTGCAACTGCACACGGGATCCTTCCATCTGCCAGTTCTACATTGACATCATCATATCCAGCTGTTTTAAAAAACTCAATATAACTAACAACATTGAAATATTGCTTAAAATCGGCGCCTGCTTTTCCGACCGAATCAGTCAGTGCACTCTTCTTATTTTGTTTATCACGATTCATATACGTTGGAATTATTAAGAGTCCTCCAGGTTTGCAGACACGGTTTAACTCAGTAAGTGCCTTTAGTGGTTCATCTAGAAGATGTATCACATTACCAGCAATAACCTTATCAAAGCTATCATCCAGATATTTAAGCGACATGATATTCGCATATTCAAAAGTGATATTAGTATAAGATGAGCAATTCTTCTCAGCACGCTTAATCATCTTCGGAGCAAAATCGGTTGCGACAAGCGTATTACACCTTTCAGCTATAACAGCACTAAGCATACCGGTTCCTGCCGCACACTCGAGTACATTGTCATTTGACTCTATGTATTTGCCAACTATCCTCTTTAGCTCGTTATGCGTCTTTCTGTTTATAACTTTAACGAATATGTCATATACGCCTGCTATATTATCCCAGAACATTTTTTAACTCCTTTATCAATTCCGAGTGTAAATCAATCTTTCTCAGCTTAGTTAAGCTTCATTTTTATTCATAGCATAATTAAATTATGATAATCTGCCGTTATCTATCTCATATATTCTATCGGCAAGCGAAAGTGTCGATTTCCTGTGAGATACGAGTACTATTGTCTTTCCTATTTTTTCATTTTCAAGAGACTTCAGGATAATTCCCTCATTCAGAACATCTAGATTGCTGGTCGGTTCGTCAAGGAGCAAGAGCTCTGAGTCATGAAGAAATGCTCTTGCAAGCCCTACTCTCTGCTTCTCACCATCAGACAGAGTGCTACCGAGTTCTCCTACGTTTGTCTCATAACCATGCGGAAGTCTAATAATAAAATCGTGAATGCTAGCCTTCTTAGCTGCCTCTTCAACTTTAGCGAGCTCTGCATCTGGATTAGCAATCCTAATATTATTTGCTATGGTATCACGAAACAGTATAGTGTCCTGTGTTACATATGACGACATTGAGCGAAGGTCATCTGTGTTGATTTCCTTGATATCCTTTTCAGATATCAGCATCTGGCCCTCTTTCACATCCCAAAATCTCATTATGAGCTTTAAGAGAGTTGATTTTCCAGAACCGCTAGCACCATGTATTCCTAGCACCTTACCCTTTTCAATATCTACCGTTACATTTTTTAATATAATCTCGTCTTCATATGAGAAAGTTATATCGTCTGCCTTAGCCCCTTCAAAATCAGTATGCTCCTTGCCACCTACTTCCTCGACCGGAGGTGCTTCCTCGAGTAGCGCCAGGACTCTCTCCCCGCAGGCAAGTGTCTGATTTAAGCTATTAGAAAGCGATGCAAGTGCAACGACTGGTCCGAAGGAGCTCATCATGGCAAGTGTTGAAATCAGCACTTCAGAAAATGTAGCCGCACTTTCCATATAAAGGTAAATCATCGTAAATAACATGCCCCAAGAGAATAGCTGGATGACAATATTAGTTACTGCCCTCTGAGAGCCTTCGAATTTGCTCAGATTCTCCTGATCCTCAGCAAGCGATTGTGACTTTTCATTCATCTTACTGAGCTGCTGATCACCTTGACCATACTGCAGAATCTCATCCACACCGTACATGCTATCTAGTACGAAGCCATTTAGTTCACCGACACCGTTACGAAACTTCATTCCAGCACTAGCACTTCTCTTACCGTTCCATATCGGTAGTACAACTCCAACTACAGTGTATCCCATACATGCTATGACCCCAGCCACCATGCTTTGAGCTCCTATGAATATCACCATAATTAGCGAAGTTAAAAATGCAATTACAATCGGAGATATGGTATGTGCGAAGAACACCTCAAGAAGTTCGATATCACCCGTGATAATAGAGATTAGGTCGCCCTTGTTCTTTCCTTCAAGCTTCGCCGGACAGAGCTTTCTAAGGCATTCAAAAACCTTATGACGTATAATCGCAAGAATTCTAAAAGCTATATAGTGATTACAATACTGCTCGCCATAGTGAAGAATACCTCTCGCTAATGCAAGCCCAATAAGCAGCACAAATATCTGATTCCAAGAAATCACTTCATCTAGTGCAGTGCTGCCGAACATGACGTCTCCACCAAATACGGATAGACCTTTTATAACTCCAATGCCACCTACAATGGTTAGGAATATAGCACAGAGGAATCCGGCTACACCAAGTATGATGCCTGTTATCATTACGCCTGTAAGAGGCTTTACTAGTACGATTAGTCTCCGCATTATCGCTATATCAGACCTACGCTTATCTTTGTCCATATTTAAGCCTCCTCTCTTCCTCTTGAATAGTTTTCAAGCTCTGATTGTTCAGAGAAAAGATTAGCATATGTTCCATTGACACCCATGAGTTCATGATGCGCACCTTTTTCGATGATCTTACCATCTTTAAGCATATATATCGCATCGCTATCTGTGACATTAGCAAGTCTATGGGATATTAAGATTACGGTCTTATCTTTAGCGATCTGCTTAACAGCTGTCATTATAGCTTCCTCACTGTCAGCATCGATGTTAGATGTTGCTTCATCAAAAATATATACAGGGGTATCATGGAGAAGCGCTCTAGCTAGGGCAAGTCTCTGCTTCTGACCACCTGAGAAGTTAGAAGCATTTGATTCAACCCTAGTATCTAAACCGCTCTGTGACTCAAGAAAATTCTTTAGATTTACATTATCTAAAGCATCTAACAGTTCAGCGTCAGTTGCCGTAGGATTTCCCATAAGCAGGTTCTCACGCACTGTACCCTTAAAAACCCAGCTGTTATGGCCAATCATGGTGAAATTCTCCATAAGCGATTTGCTAGATATTTCTCTATGCTCAGTACCGTTAACTTTTATACTGCCACTATAATTATGATTCTTTCCGAGCAAAATACCTGCAATTGTAGATTTTCCTGATCCTGAAACTCCAACGATGGATACAAGAGAGCCTGAATCTATATTCATACTTATATCATGTAAAACCTCTCTGCTCTCATCATAAGAAAATGAGACATTATCGAGCGATATATCTATCTTGTTCCTAGCAATTTCCTCTTCTCCACGTTTCTGCTCTGGCAGATCAAGAAATGCAAATATTCTATCGCTTGCTTTCATACCGTTCATTCCGATATGGAAGAAGCTACCAAGGAGGCGCATGGGAAGAAAAAACTCTGCAGCAAGGAATATGCACATTAACACTCCCGAAACATTGATGTTGCGGTCAGAAAATTCTGTTAGCGCACTGATGATTCCTGCAGCTGCCCCACCGTAAGCGATAATGTCCATAATCGAGGTGCTGTTAAGTTGCATCATCAGAACCTTCATCGTTATCTTGCGGAACTGCTCTGATTCACTATCTATCTGCTCTACTGCCCTCCGGTCAGCTCTATAAATCTTCAGAGTTGTCATTCCCTGCAGCTTCTCGAGAAAGCTGTCTCCAAGGCCATAATATATATCGAAGTAATTCCCGAGAATCTTTCTAGCAATAAACATTACTAACATGATTACAATCGGAATAAGCGGAACTGCAGCGAGTAACACGACAGCTGTTCTTAAGCTAATTCTTGAAATTATAATAAATAGAGAAAACGGTGCTAAAAGCGCGTATAAAAACTGGCTTAGATACCTGCCAAAATAAGTCTCAAGCTGTTCTACGCCTTCACCAGTCATCTGCACAATTTCAGATGTTCTAATCTGCTCGCGATATGATGGTCCTAGCCATAGAACCTTTCTATATATTTGCTCTCTAAGCACACGCTTAACATCGACACTAGCCAAATAGCACGCACGTGAATATAAACGGTCGCAAATAAACCTAACGATAAGTCCAGCCGATACAATTCCAATAGTCATAAGAACATCGGAGCTTGTAATGCTCTTTTGCCACGCTTCATCGATTAACTGAGTTACCTGCCATACTATCGCAATCTGAGCGAGCAGTGAAAGCCACTGCCATGCAATCTGATAGATTATGTACTTTCCAGAGCCCTTCAAGAGCTTAATAAGCCTCATCTTAATCACGCCTAGTTCTCCTCTTTTCCTTCGCTCCTGTTATAACATGTCTTAGACACAGAAGCGGATGATATATGATAATTCGCGGTCCGCTATAACGCATAACCTTCTGAATCTTCTCTTTCATCTCTGGTGAGTAGCAGTGTACCTTGCAGTTACTGCAAAATGTTTTGCTCTTCATAAAACGGCATTTCTCGCTACGTTCACGTGCATACTCGATCAACTCTTGACATTCATCGCAAAGTTCTTTTCCATTCCGATTTGTATGATTTTTATGACAATAAAGCTTAATCATCTGTGAAACTAGCATTATCTCTTTTTGGCGTTTACGCTTGATTCTACTTGATTCCATATTTCCTCAAACCTCTCATTATCATATAAAGCCATTATAATAAATTGTAATCGCAGATTTATTATGTCTATATTATCATATTAGATATATCTAACAAATATTAGAGGCCAGTATACCTTAAAAAATCACATATATATATACTGTGTGCATAAGATTTTATAAAATAATAAGAGCACCTGCTTTTGATATACACAGAATTATAATCATATATCGTTTACAGATACTTAAAATTATCTCATATAAAATTGTTAATATTGACTTGTTTATTTCTATCCTATAGCAAGAACAGGAAGATAAATAATATTGCATAGAGTACTACAAATGCCCATTTAATCTTTACGCAAGCAGCGATAAACTCTCTTATGAAAGCAGATGGAATATAATAACCCGCGGTTCTGCACCCTAGTCCGTCTCCGTCCATCTTAATCTTTCTTGCATAAGCGCTAGTTCTATACACATGATAATTATTAGTTACAAACAAGAACTTCGGTTTATCTACTAACTCTTCTCCGATTTCTTTTGAAAACAGCAAATTCTCATATGTCGTAGTAGATTTTTCTTCGAGAAGCACACGGCTCATCGGTATTTCCGTATTGGATGCAATGTAATTTGCCATGGCTTTAGCTTCAGAAACTTTCTCATCTGACCCTTGTCCACCACTACAAATAATCTTAATGTTCGGATTACTGGAGTTATGAAAAGCTTCAATGGCCTTGTCAATTCTCTGCTTTAACAGCGTCGTGACATATTCACCGTCACGAAGACCAGCACCATGAATGATGATGAAGTCATATATCTTTTTCTTTGGAGTAGCTAGATAGATAAATGAATACAGCAGGAATGATATAAATACTGTACCAAATATCATGTACGAATATACTGCTATTACAAAAATGACATTAAAAAGAGTATTTACATTAAACACTTTCGTCCCTGATGTGAGATAATAAAAAGTCACTACATAAAATGCAAGAACCGAAACTCCGAGAGATAACGATACAAGGTTAGTCTTTGAAACTCCTTCTTTTTTTAGTAAAATACATCCATTAAAAATCAGAAAAATAGCACCCATAATTATCAGGCCTTGCACACCAAAAAACATGATTAGTAAAAGAGAATGACGAGCAGAATTATACCCCAGATCGTAGAATAATCTAGCGATAGACAAATAGCCAAATATAATGCATAACATTAGTAGGGCCGGGTTTAAAAAGCTTCTCCGATCTCTCCAAAATGAATATATAAATGAAGCAATTAGTAATATAGTTATTAAGTACATTTAAACCTCTAATTGTAAGTTGTTAAATGAAGCTTTCGGTCTTCATATTCACCTAGAAATACTTCTCTATGTGATTTTATACCACGTTTATTTAATTCCTCAGTCAGCCAAGCTTCATCCTTACCGATAATTCTCAATATGTCTGTCTGCATCTGACCATCGGTTATCAGAGGATACTTTGGATTCTCCTCGCCCTCATTCACTATAATTAAATCGCCATCTTGTTCAATAACGGCTCTTTTTACCTTATTGGTAGAATAAATCTTCTTAGTCCTTAGTTTAAAGGAAATTTCGTGTGCGCTAAGTCCAACTCTCCTACAGTTATCAATATTTACTTTGCCATCTTCTATTACAATTAGTGCCTTACCATCGAGTATTTGTTTAGCCTTAACGTTATGCTGTTTAATCCATCTCAGAATTAATACCATAGCACACCAGATGAACAAAATGCCGACAAACTGAGGTATCTTAACGCTATCATTGTACATAGCACCTCCGATTATTCCACCGAGCACATAGTTTTGAACCTGATCGCTCGCAGAGGATGGTGCGAGATTACCTTTTCCTGTGATATTAATAATTAGAATCATCACAATGAACCCTATAAACAGTTTAAGACTTATCAGTGTAAATATATGCATATAATATCCTTTCGTAATTGCAAAATCATTTTGTTATTCTTGTCATTGTATAATGCCCAATCGTTTTTTTCTATTATCAATTTAAGGTTTATGATATCATATAAATCAAATGATTGGAGGCAAATAAATTGGATACAAAAAAATCACCTTTAAAAAGACTACTATTTTTATTTCTACCATTTATATTTTTATTTGTATATGACATATCGGCATCTTTAGTAGCCGTTATTATAGAAAGAGGACTAACATTATTGTCAGTTAGCGATAAATTTCTGAGTTCAAGCGCGAGCTTTATGGATGCATCCATAGCTTTCGTATTATCTATTATATGCTACATATTTTATCGCATAGTTTTTACCAAAAGAGAGCCCGAAGTTCGTATATCTAAACCAAAGGGAGTAATATATGCCATAATACTCGGCTTCGGTGCAGGTGGAATATCGAGCCTTTGGTTAAACGGCGTGTACATTCTTGCTGATTATTCACCTTTTCTCGCAAAGCAAGTTAAAGGATTTGATTCTCTATATAGCGATATGGAGAAAGGCCCGTATATATGGCTATTCCTTGCGATTGTTGTAGTAGGACCGATAATAGAAGAAATACTTTTCCGCGGAATCATCTTCAGCAGCTTTGAAAACACAACGAGAAGTTCATGGTTTCCTGTAATCGTAACCGGTGTTATGTTCGGTATATGGCACGGAAGCTTCATACAGGGTGTGTATACGGCAATCTTTGGCATGATCCTAGCTTACTTCATGAAGAAATGCAGATCGTTGATGTTTGTTGCATTTGCACACGGCATTAACAATCTGAGTGGAACATTGCCACCTTCACTCGATACTGACTTTACTAACACACTTCTAAATGTTACATCGTACGTATGCATTCTACCAACACTTGCGATCTTATATCATCTGCACCGCAAGAGTAAAATAATCACTAATTAGTATGATACATTTCGAGATTTATTATCACTTATACATGGTGTAAAGTAATTTAAAAATCACTTATTTATAAGAAAAAAGCGTTTGCCGAAGTTCATGGCAAACACTTTAATTGGCTCTGCTTTAGCAGAGCCAATTAAAAGAGTGGATTTTGGGTAATCAAAGTTTTTTAGGATCTAGATATTTTAGGGGCGAATTTTAGGGTCTAGTTTTAGGGGCAGATTTGGTATATGAAAAGCGAGGCAATTTTTACTCTTGCCCCGCTTTTCACTTTCTCATAATATGTTTTGGGTAAACATCTGATAAAGGAATTCATATGAATATTATCACATCTTTGCTAGACATAGAAGACAATGCTCTTGAGTTATTGTCTTGTGAAGTTCAGGAGTTAAAGAAAATTGTTACTCTTGGAAGTGCTCCTGCACCTCACTTCTGTTCGAAGTGCTCTTACAAAATGCATTCTCGAGGAATCAACGCTAGAACCATCAATCATCCCATACTTCAAGACGGCTATCAACTAGTAATAAAACTCAAACAAAGACGCTGGCGATGCACAAATAGCGATTGTCTTTATGAATCAAATGAGCATTTCAAGCTCGTTAACCGTTATAGGCGTAATACCAATGCTTCGGATCTTCTAATCCTTAATAAATTCAGAAATCTTAATAGTTCTGCTGTAGATATTGCAAAGCAATTTCATACTTCAGATATGCATATTCTCAATGTTTTCGACAGGTATATATAAATGAAACGTCTTCCACTAACAGATGCTATTTCTGTGGATGAAGTATATCTAGATATGGATAAAAGCTGTAAATATGCTCTCGTTATTCAGGGCTTTTACACTGGTGATCCAATAGATATTATTCACAGCAGATTAGATAAGGTTACTGAGCCATATTTCTCAAATATCCCTTTAAAAGAACGTGCAAGTGTCAAGTATCTAATTTCAGAATTATTGGGACTAGTGACCAACACGTTTTGTCCTATAACCCCTAAGTTATGTGAAAAGATACTTCCCAAATGCTGTATCTGTAGTGGATTCTTTTCACGTAATGCAATGGCTCATTCATTCTCTTGACATATTTCTTAGAAGCTTACAAAAGGAATATAAAGCACGAGATGAATCTAGGAAACAAATACATTATTCTAAATATGGATATAAGAAAAGAACCCCTATTTCAGATGAAGTATATCTTCTAAAAAAGTATCGCTGGCTTCTTCTTTCAAATCAAGATAATTTAGAGCATCGCCTGGAACCTAGGTATGACAGACACTTTAGGTATTTCATAAACACTTTTGGATACGAAGAAAAGTTTCTAGCTCTTCATCCATGTATTATAGATTTCAGAGATTTAAAAGAAGAGTATGTAAGATTCAACTCTAGAAATGCTGGTAATCCCTTGAAAGCTACTGAGGAAATCGAACTCCTAATTCACAAATTCTGCAGCAGTGAATATAAGATATTCGTTGAATTCGGAAATTTAATACGTTAATAAAAAAATCCAATTATTAACTCATTCATAATGGTGGAGCGACTAGGACCAGATGGTATATAATAGTCGACTTTCTAATGGTCCAATTGAATCTTTAAACCATAAAGAAAAAGACCTAAAACGACTTGGTATAGGCTTTCGAAACTTTGAACACATGAGAAATAGATTTCTTTTTGCTACTCGTAAGAATCCAATTTACAAAGACTATTAGACTAAACACTGATGTTTTCCCATGCAAAAGGGATTGGGCGAAATGCCCAATCCCTTTACATTTCGTAAGACCCTAAAATTCGCCCCTAAAAAACTTTGATGACCCCAAAAGTGCCAAAACAATTCATCTTGTTCCTCCGAAAATTATCTCTAGTTAACATACTCTTGGTATATTATCATAAATACTCCTTGAAATGGTATCTTTTTTAGACTAAATTAGTCTTTTATTTTAAGCGATTCAATTGCGTCAGTTTAACACGAGTGGTATTTTATCCAAAAACTTACTTTTTAGGAATTAATACTCCAATAGTCATGCCTAACATCCCACCAAGAGACATTCCCATAATCATTCCAAATCCAGATCTTTAAAACAGGATGCCTGCTAACAGACCTGCGGAAATACCGATAATCATTCCGCTCGCCATATGGTCGCCTTTATACTTTTTCGTTATAACCCTTCTAACAATGGTAAATATCATAATCGCAATGCATAAAACCGTTAGAATTATAGTGCATTTACCAATTGCCAAATAATTACTATCAATCACAAGTTTCTCCTCATCAATTTTATTAATTTTCATTATTGAAAGTTAAAATATTTCTTATTCCCCATAAATAAAACACTACTGCCGAACTACCAGTCAGATATGGGCTCATAGTTGATCCACTACCATTTAGATAGTGAATCAGTTCAATTAATCCAGCAGTTGCTAAAGATATCTGCAATACTATCATAAATACTTTAAAAAATTTTTTCATTTTACATGCCTTCCATTTGAGAATCCTATAATTTCTAAGCTTTTAAATGATAATTAACAATTTCATACGCGATTAGACCTATTTTATCTAAATTATAACCCGAAAATAGTTTCTTCAAAACCATTTATCCAATTATTATCTTCTTTAGCTTCATATTATTATATCTATTTCCAATATAACAAATAAAAAGGAGCCTCTTTGCCTCGGAAAACCAACTGGTAAGAAACTCCTTTTAGATAATTCTATTTATTTAACTTATAAAGCGATATTTAAGCAATTACTGCTCAAGAGCCTGATCAACGTCAGCGATGATATCATCTATATCCTCGATACCTACTGACATTCTCACTAAATCCTGAGAGATTCCAGCTGCTGCTAGCTCCTCGTCGTTCATCTGTCTATGAGTAGTCGATGCAGGATGAAGTACACAAGTTCTTGAATCAGCTACGTGTGTAACTATTGCTGCGAGCTTTAGCGAATCCATGAACTTAATGGCTGCCTCTCTACCGCCTTTTACTCCAAATGCGATAACTCCGCAAGATCCATTAGGAAGGTACTTCTCTGCAAGCTCGTGCTGGCTATCATTTTCTAGTCCAGAGAACGAAACCCAGGAAACCTTCGGATGATTTTCGAGATGCTTAGCGAGAGCAAACGCATTCTGGAAGTGTCTTTCCATTCTCAGATGTAGTGTTTCAAGCCCAATTCCTAGATAGAAAGCGTTCTGAGGTGAAGGAATAGATCCGAGGTCACGCATAAGATTAGTCGTCATCTTTACAATGTATGCGGCCTTGCCAAAGCTCTCTGTATAAACAGTGCCATGATATGTCTCGTCAGGAGTTGTAAGTCCCGGGAACCTGTCGCTGTGCTTAGTCCAGTCGAAGTTGCCTGAATCTACAACTACTCCACCGACTGAATTAGCGGTACCATTCATGTATTTTGTAGTTGAGTGTGTGACGATATCAACACCCCACTCGAAAGGTTTGCAAAAAATTGGCGTAGGGAATGTATTATCTACGATTAGCGGTACCCCATGCTTATGTGCAGCATTTGCAAACTTTTCAATATCTAATACGCTAAGTGAAGGGTTTGATAAAGTTTCACCGAATACAAGTTTTGTGTTAGGCTGGAACTTCTTCTCTAACTCCTCAGGTGATATATCTGGTTCAACAAACGTAGACTCTATCCCCATCTGCTTCATAGTATGTGCGATAAGATTGTATGTCCCACCGTATATAGCAGAGCTAGAAATAATGTGATCCCCTGCACTTGCAATATTCATCATTGCATAGAAGTTTGCAGCCTGGCCAGATGATGTAAGGATAGCTGCAACACCACCCTCTAGTTGGCAAATCTTATTTGCTACTGCGTCATTAGTTGGATTAGAAAGTCTGGTGTAAAAATATCCAGACTCTTTTAAGTCGAATAGATTTCCCATCTGCTCGGATGATTCGTACTTAAAAGTAGTGGACTGAACTATTGGAACGACCCTTGGTTCCCCGTTCTTTGGCTCGTAGCCACCTTGCACGCATACCGTGCTAGTTTTGTAATTTGGCATATAAAAGTCCCTCCTTTTTGTATCTAATTAACTATATAGTGTTTATTCGTGAATTGCAAGATACTCACAGAGTAGTTAATTAAATGACATTAATTACTTGATCGATCCGAACAAATCATTAAGTGCTTCCGCCATTGTCGGATGTGTAAATATCTGATTAGCGAGCACTGTGTATGGCTGCTTTGCAATCATCGATGCAACTACTATATTGATAACTTCGTGAGACTCCTCACCAAAGAGAACCGCTCCAAGGATTTGATTCGTATCCGCATCAATGACCGCCTTGTACACTCCCGTCTGATTTCCAAGGATTTTCGCCTTTGGAATAGCTGTTACAGGTAAGGTAGAAACTTTCACGTTATATCCTTTTTCCCTTGCATCTTTTTCACCGAGACCAACTTTGGAGAATGTAGGATGTAGAAATGCTGAGAAAGCTATTCCCTGTCGATCTTTTCGCGAGTAGCTCCCATCCCCATCCAAATAGCTTTTCACAATACGATAATCATCGAGGGAAACGTAAGTGAACTGAGGTCCGCCGTTTATATCACCCATTGCAAAGATATGTGGCTTGTTAGTCTGGAGGTGATCATTTACATTTATAAATCCTCGTTCAGAGACTTCAACTCCAGCATTCTCAAGATGCAGCTCCAAGGCATTAGCTCTTCTGCCAGTAGCTACTAGTAGTGCATCTACCTTGAGTTCTTTGATGTCACCATTTTCAGTATATGAAATAAATACTTTCTCATCGCTCTGCTCAACATGATCAATTTCTGAATTGAATAGAATATCAACACCTAATGACTTATATGATTCATATACTACTTCTGCTACATCATCATCTTCTCTTGGAAGTAGTCTGTCCCCCTTATCAATAATCGTTACTTTAGTTCCAAACTTTGCATATGTTGCTGCAAACTCTAGCCCTATAAATCCGCTACCTAAAATAGCTAGCGTTTCAGGGAATTCCTCGAGGTTCATCAGCGTTTCGCTAGTATGAATGCGGTTACCTACTTCCAGTCCTTTTACGTCAGGAATAAACGGCCTAGTTCCAGTATTGATAAAAATCTTTTCAGCAAATATCTCATATGAATCCGAGCCGTTATCAACTATGATAGTGTGGTCGTCTTTAAACGAGGCTGTTCCATCAAGAACTTCTACGTTTTCATTGCTTTCAACCTTGTCGTAATTTGCTTTATTCAGCTTCGCTATAAGGTTTTTCTTACCTACTACAGAATCTTTATAGTAAGCTTTATTATCTGCATTGCTATAAGCCTTCCTATCTGCACAAGTTGCGAGGAACTTAGATGGGATGCACCCCACGTTTATGCAGGTTCCACCATACATATTTGACGATTTCTCAACGAGAACAGTCTTCTCGCCTTTATTTCCAAGATAATTAGCCAGTGTCTTTCCAGCTTTCCCGAACCCAATTATTATGTTATCTACTTTTCTATTCATTTTTATTATGCTCCTTATTGTAATTTTAAATTGCGTGCTATTTATTTAAACCATATCATATTGCGCAAATCATAATATGTTGAATTGTAGAAGTTTTTAGTTATCGAAATATATAATTTATTTCTTAAAAATATCCCTCTTTTTTAAACCATTCTTCTTAGCCTTTGGAATCCAGTACATTCTATTAGCTTGATACTTCCACATAAACCTTGGCCAATTAGGATTAATATAAAGTTCTTCACCAGTGCCCCGTCTATTAATATTTATGGCAAAATCTTCTAAAGCATCCCCTAAATTTTTAGTGGGTCCATGCCCAAGTGGTACTTTTTTTAAAAAAGGCAGCATTTCACCAGCTCCGCAGCCTATTCCTTGCCCCCATACAAAACCATTACCATCACACCAAAGTTTCATCTGCTGAATGGCAATATGATTCTGTTTGCCTTCATAAAAGCCATTATTCATAATTACGTATATAATGAAATTATTATTTCTATGATTTTCACTTATTTTTTCCATGAGATAAAGGATGTGAGATGGAATACTATCAACATATAGAGGAAATGCAAAAACGAGAATATCTGTTTTAACGATTTCGCCAATATATTTATCTACGGATTTATAATTCTCCACATGAGTAATGTTCACTTCATTTTTCTCCTGTATGAATGGTAATAACAACTCTATAAGAAGTCCCGAGTTACTCTTACCATGTCTTGGACTACCGTTAACAATTGAGAGTTTCATATGACACCCACCTTTCTCAAAACCTCATCTTCATTCTCGTAGAAACTAATTTTTGTTTTAAGTGCCTCAAAGTTAATTGCATTAGCCTCTACTAGCTTTGTCGCGATTTCTTTTTCTTCATTTTAGATATCACTTCCATAAAAATATACAATAAGATTGAACATATTACGGTAGCGCTGTTTATGATGTGTTTCATTTAAATTTTTCAACTTAGATTTTATTTAAATCATGAATTAGTAGATTCATATTGTATCTCCTATATCTCTCTGATGATACGTAATATTATACTCCCTCACAATCCGCTCTTTATGATGTGCGTTTATTCTTTTTAAAAAACTATTACCTATATCAAGATATGAATTGTTATAATATCAATATATGCTTTTTATTGTATTTTAGAGGGGAAAAAGAATTCATATGGGCTTTTTAATTGTATTTCTTGGCTTTTTTATCATTCTGATTCTGTCTTTTATTGCTACTATTTATATATACATTAGATTCGCCCTTGCTGTTAAATCTAATACAGAAGTTCCTGCTTGGATTTATAAGATCGGTCAATCTTTCAAATCTAGAAGCTACATTACTTTTGATAAAGTTACTGACTCCACAGCATTCAAAGAAGCAACACTATTTATTGTTAGGCTCATTTTTATAAATCTTCTTTTTATAGCCGTAGCTTATCACAATACTCACAGCCTAACATTCGCCACATACAAATGCATAAAGGCACAGTTTGCCCTTGTACTCGTAACTACTTTTATTCAAAAAATCATTAAATTAATCTCTATAACGAGAGCTAAATTAGATAATCCTATTTACTCATATGCTTCGACGAATGCTGTAATTGCTTCGATATTTTTTACATCCTTTATCTTAATGCTCTGCACGTCCATGGCAGGCGTCCCTGTAAAGCCGCTTAACGTACAGCTTGATAATACCAATGTGCTTATCGGCGAGACGTCAGCAGCCGACCTAATCTCCTCGGGATTCACTTTCAAAGATGCTTCCCCAAATGATATAGTTGTAAATCAACGTAACGATCACTTTTATTATGGCAAGCTCGTCGAGATTACTAAAGATGGTAAGTCTTACGGGAACATGTTTCTCACTCCGGAAAGCGGTGATAAAGACAAGCTCAGGAACTGCATAGTTACATTTTACAGAGTAGAAGCTACGAACAAGCAGATATCAAAAGTGAAAATAAACAATACAAGACTAGAAAATCTTAGATACAATGACTTTAATAGTAAGAAAATGATTAATATCTTCTCGTTGAACCCACTTGATTACAAAGAAGATACATATGACCACTCTTTTAGCTTGAAGGTCGGCACCGATGAATACCTAATATGGAAAGCGTACTGGGTTACTGCTGATTTTAACGCTGATAAATCACCTTACAGATATAGTATAGGAGCGCACCACATAAAATGGGAGTAAGCACTGCGCTTACTCCCTTTTACATATTTTCTAACAAACTTATTTCCTTTTGTAAAATATTTTTTTCTTTCAAAATAGCTATGAGTTCTTCTCGCTGCTGTTCAGACATATATTTTTTTACTTGATTGTTTTGCGAAGAACTATAGCACTGCCTGATAGCAATCTTAATGTGGGACAACGTAAGTTTATCTCTTTTCTTCTCTAATACTTTTATGAAAACATCCCATACAAATGCTTCTTCATATATCCAAAAGAACGATGCTACAGCCTGCAGTACCTTGGGATGTTTTTGTGTCTCAAGCAAATATCTAACGTATTTTTTACTTTCTTCTTCGAAATGATTAATTTTGTCTTCTGTAATTATATCTGAGTCAGCCTTATATAAATGACTTAAATGAATATATCGTGCACAAAAGCTTTGGAGCGTATATACATTGTTCCATATAGTATCAATATCGGTCTCTTTTTTAATTGCTGAGATATACCTATCTGTATTGATAATAAACCAAACCTTTATCTGTTTTGTATCTTTAGTACCAAGCTCTTTGCATGCAGCTCTCATAAAATAACTTGAGGCTTTTTTACGTTCTTTCTCATCATTGCTTTCCAAGTTACATAGTTCATTATCCATTGTCTCAATCGTATATTTCATATCAATTCCTCGTGATATTTAAAATTTGTGTCTTACACAGTCTACCATATAACAAGAATATTATGGATATAATTTATAAGCTCTATTTCCTACATTATGTGTGTAAATCCTATAGGTTTCTACTATAAAAACACAAGTTTATCTATAGACATAAGTTAATTCTATCAAAAAAAGACTGACATGATATACCCGACTTTCAGTCTACAATGCTATAGGTTTCTTTTTAACCAGTTTTGAAGTTCATCAAAACTGTACCCTCCCTTTAAAGCTAATCCATCTTTTATTATTGAGTTGTTACATTCTTTTTTATAATCTTCAATCATTCTCCCAAAACCACCTCCACCATGTGTACAAAACGGAATAATTGTCTTTCCGCTTAAATCAACTTTCCTTAAGAAGGAAAGAACAGGTGGAGCAAAAGTTTTAAGCCAATTGGGGGAGCATATAAAAATTACTCCTGAATTATCAATAGGCTCTGTCCCTTCAATAAGAGGTGGACAGTATCCCTTTTCAATTTCTTTTCTTGCTTCTTTCACAGCTGTATTATATGAAAATGAGTAGGGTTTTTGTGGTTTTAGTTCTCTCAAATCGCCATCCGTAATTAATGCAATATCTTCTGCAAGTCTTTTTGTTATTCCAGAGTACGAATAATATACAATTAGTGGTTTCAATTATGTCACCTCCATTTATTTTTATATTTCATATAACTTTCTTTGCTTATTATCTTAATATTAACCTACACAATCTAGGCTAAAAGAAGAACTTGTGTTCCTATACCATCTTCATCACCTAACAAAATGTATAAATCTTTAGATATTTATTATAGACGTATAGACGTAACAAATATCACCTACTTTTCATTAGAACTCCTTCACTTCATCGAATACATTTATAAGTTCATCCTTGTTAATAGATAATTCATCAGGTATCAGATTTAAAATTTCATCTAGTGCCTGGAATATTTCATCCCTTTCAGTGGTATAGATAAAATTTTTTCTTTTATCCATCTTGTTAAAGCCCACGGTATACTCTCTCACTAAAGTCTCTGTTTCCTTTATTAAGTCAGTATCTGGATCTGCGATTAGTTTAACCATGGCTGACCTAGTCTTTCTATATATCGTGACCGCTTTCTTTGCAACACCTTGTGGTATATTTTCGTCCCCATCCCATAAGCGAAAAGGATTGTCAAGGTTCTGTGCGAGCCATTCTTCTTTTCTTGGCTTTGTTATCCGTAGGTCAAGTCCTTCACCCTTACGTTTTTTGTAAAGCTTTTTAACTTCCTTCGCGGCTTCTTCTGGAAGACTATCCATCCATAATCTGTATAGTTTTTTTAAATCTTCAGGTCTTGGCACCTCACTGGCTGTAAATCCGAAGACGTCCATAGTTGTTAGCACCTCTAATTCACTAAATTTCGCCAGTTTTTCAAAATTTATTATCTTGCCAGGTTTACCCCACAGCCTTAGCTCCTTAAGCTTCGGATATTCTCCTTCAATGTCATCAACATCAAGTTCTGTTACTGCTGTCACATGGAGTGCATTTAGCTCCTCTAAACCTTCCAGTTTAGGAACCATACCTTCACAGTTTAAAATCAAATATTTACCAGCATCGCGAGCCCTTATTTTGCAAAGCTCCTTTACTTGTCCAGTTAAAGATAGCATGTTCAAATCATCATTTAGTATTAGCTCATCAAGTCCTGTCATATCAACCGTGAGCCTATGTATAGAAGTTTTTGAGAAGTCGAGCTTCGATTTGCCATGATTTTCAATTATAAATTCTCTAATAAAGGGATTCGAATTTAGATATTCAAATAAGTTCTTATGCCATCGTGTAACCGTCAGAGATGAAAGGCAAGGAAATACCCTAAGCTTAAATGCATCATCAAAATCATGCCAATTATCATTTTCGTTATGAGTTCTTATTCTTCGTCTTTTGCCCTCAAATTCTACAAACCCATCACTTGCATTTGCTTTCTTAAAAGTATCTCGTTTATCTTTAGGAATTTTTTCCCATATAAACTGATTATATACTTCATGCCCATTACTCCAGCTACCATAAATATCTGTATCATCATTATTAATCGGCGCGAGATTACCAATGTAAACATAATTGGGCGGAACACTTATATCAACCTTTTTCATATGCAAAGCTCTATTCCAGTACATATAATCGATATAAAGTGGTGTCACCGCAGCAAGATCATCCAGTTCAGGTAGTTTATCACCGAACCAGTCAAGTGACAATATAATAGCCTGCGGATTTTTACCGCTGTCATCTACCTTTGTTACTTGGCAAGCAGTGTATTTCTTAAAAAGTTCATTGTAAACACAGTAAATATCTCCAGCCTTTGCTATCATGTATATCTCCTTAGGTTAATTCACATAATTATATAATTTGTCCAGCAGCTTATTTTTAATGATTTGCACTCTTTACGCGGAACAGCATCGCTGGTCTATGTCCATATCCCTCAATTATCTCTCCAGTTTCTTCAACGTATTCTGCAACCTTCCTTCTGAAGTTTGCAGACAGGAACTTCTTATCCGTCACTTTTTCAATAGTGCTCTGTAGCTGAGCCAAGGTAAATGATTCTGGCAATAAATCAAACGCAATTCTAAGGTCGTACTCCATCATATCTCTGAGCTCGAGAAGTGACTGGACTATGATTTTAGCATGATCGAATCCCAGCTCACCGCTGTCTACTATCTGATAACTCGATACGTGGCTGTAGCCTTTTCTTGATGATTTCTCTGACACAATTGCTTTAATCTCAATATTCTCATCACCTTTTATATTGCTATCGGAAGAAGCGCTATCAAAGGATAAGGTGAGAGTGTGTTTTATCATTTTAGTTGTGCTTGTAGAATCATCGGATGAAGTATTATCACTCTGAAGCTTTACGCAAAACCAGGCCGCATCCCACGCATCCGTATCCGCCCTTAGTGTGCAGTTTTCCGCATTAATTAGAGATATGAAACTATTTGATATAATCCAGCCTCTTGGGTCTCTTCCGGCTTCTGAGTACACCCCTGCTAGGTGTAAAAATGGATTCTCAACGCCTGTTTCCTCAAGAAGTTCCCGCTTTGCAGTTTCATAAGCAGTCTCACCAGGTCGTAAAAAACCTCCGGGAAGCGCCCAGGCACCTTTGTACGGAAATTGAGATCTCTTGATGAGCAAAAGCTTAAGCTCTCTATTTGCCAGTTTCCTAATATTGCTCTGCTCCCCATCCTGCATTACAGCAAATGCAACTATATCGGCAGCGACCGACGGGCGTTCGAATTGTTCAATATTGTAATCCTCGAGGTATTTCCTTTCATCAGCACTATTTACATCGTATGTCATATCGGTCTTCTCCCGTTAACTAATTATACTTCTCCTTATAACAATAGATTTAAAATCTCAATCAAGTAGCCTTAAATTTAGATAGTATCAATTTTAGGATCAAACATCGGCATGAGTTTCAATTTAAATAAATTTTGCACATGCTTTCTATCTATAATTTCTTTCTTTTCCAAGTCGGTAATCTCACCTGTCCTAATATATACATCCAGCATTTCATAAGTGAACCCGAGATTATTCTCATCGGTTTTTCCACACAGTCCATCGATAGGCACCTTGTCAATAAGCACATCTGGCAAGTTTAACAGACGACCAATTTTCTTAACTTCTGTTACAGTCAAATTAGACATCGGACTAAAGTCACCGACAGAGTCACCATATCTAGTTGAATAACCAACCCAATCTTCCGATAAATTGCATGTATTAACAACCCTGCCATTTAGGCTTTGGCTAATCGCATACAAAGTCGACATTCTAATCCTAGGCGTGAGGTTTTCTCTTGTCTGTTTTGAAATCTCCATTGATAAACCGTTCTTCTCACCTGCTTCAATTCCATTTAGCACACCATCCACAGCAGACTTGACATTTACCTCAATGCTTCGTATGCCTAGATGATTAACTAGTAATCTTGCCATTTCGATATCAGCTTGCTCGCCATTTGGCATAAGCACGCCTATTACACGCTCCCTACCTAGCGCCTCTACGCATAGAGCAGCCGCAATCGAGCTGTCTTTTCCACCTGATATGCCTAGCACTGCATTACAGCCAGGCCCATTCTCCTCGAAGAACTGGCGAATCCACGTAACCACTTCATCCTTTGTCTTTTCTGCATCGAATTTATATTCTCTCATAATCATATCCTTTTAAAGTATCACGAAATTACTATTAAGATTTATTTTTTAAAATTCGCCTTCATGTAGTACCGCTCTTATTTCTGCTAGAGTCTGGCTTACTGTAAGTTTACCATCTTTGAAAACTGAAATTAATTCGTTCTTAGGATTTCCGCACACTTCTTCCCAAGTGTATTCATCCTTATAACTAAGCTCACCATTATCATCTTTAAACACAGCGCAGCAACCCTTCTGCGACGTCTTGAATCCACCGTCTTTAGGATCCTTAAAAATAGGATATGGTTTTCCCTCAATCTCGCAGTAAGTAGCTTTAATGCACGAACTGAAAGTATCTCTTGTAAACGGTTTCAGTACGCCATCTTCTTCGATACACTGCATTGAAAACGACCCTACACCTAGTGCGACATTAGAACAAGCAAATCCATTTTCCTCGAGAATTCTATATACTTCTTCGCATCTTTGAACAGTTATCGAGTCACCGTAAATTGCTTTCACGTGAGGATCAAGAACTTTATACCCCTTGCTATTTATGGTTCCACCAAACTGATCCCACATCTTGAAGACAGTTTTAGTTACGACTTCGACGCAGTCCCCCGAATCTCCTCTCATTAGCATGCATCCGTTATGGGCTTTGATTTCAGGCTCTAATTCAGGAAGCACGTTATCAATGATATTCCAGTAGTCGTATGAATCTAATACAGCGCTGAAGCTTGTATTTGGATATATCTCAGTAAGCAGCCTTCTGAGTAAGGTAATTTCATCCCCATCTATCGCATAATTGCTACACATAACCGAATGCTCGGTGCTAGGACTTCCAAATGCCACAGGCTCCTTCGTACAATCACAATCGTAGTTAGCCTCGAGGTAAGGGATAGTCGGAACAGTAGCGGTATTTAAAAACGATAAGCACCAGCCTGCACCAGCCTTTACAGCAGATTCAACAGATTCTTCACCTCTGAAGTCAAATGCTCCTAGAGCTCTCGCACGAGGAATATTATCGTCACATGTTTTGTCGTAATATTCATTTACAATCTGCCTATACGTATATCCAACAGTTGCAGCGATCATAGGATGCCAGCTTTCAGCGGAAATTAAGCTTTCAAGCGACTGCGGAAGCCATGCGAACTCTGGATGTGTATTAGTAATTCCGAACATAGGCACATGCATTGGCACTAATGTGCCCTCTGGTAGGGCCACAATCTCTATTGGCAGGTACCCAAGATGATGTAGCTTTTCCACTTTCTCTATTTTATAAGCCTCACTACCAAGGGCATTATCCATAATCCTTTTGTAATCTTCAATTACTTCATCAAAAGGTCTTCCAAAGAACTCCTCATTAAAGTAATCAATTAAATAGGTCTTAATGAAACCCTGAAGTCCGAACATTACAACCTTGTCCCATCTCTTTATCCGGCTCATCCTCGATGTAAAGTATGAAACAGATTTCGTTATTCCTTTAGGCAGCATCTCAGCATGTACAGCCTTGTAAAAATCTATAAGCAGCATAGGATTTATCTTCTTCGCACTCATGATGAACTCCTCTCTAATACTCCTGTACAACCTTAACTGGTCCCTTATCCTGTAAGCGATATATACTATTAGTTGTATAAATATTTCTAACGAGCCCGCTCTTAATCATATCGCCTTCCCAAACTGCATTTTCGAGGTGGGACACATATAGGTCAATATCGGCAGCACCCATAGCTTTTAAAGCTTTAGCACTATGTAAAAACGTTCCGCCCCTCGAGCATATATCGTCGATAATAAGGATATTTTTACCTGGCACTACATCGGTTTCTCCAAGCACCTCAAGTCCCAATATCTCCCCTGTTCTCCAGTCACGATTCTTCATGCCGAACACATACGGAATATCGCACTTTGATGCTATGTGAGAATACCTTTTCATTGCCCCTTCGTCTGGAAAAAACAGAATGGTATTTCCATCACTATTCATGGTTTCAAGTAGATGTAAGATAATATCCTTCGGTTCAATGACAGAGATGTTATCGATTAACGCGGTACTGACATTTGAATGTGGGTCAAGTACCTCCACGGTGTCGAATTTAAGATCATTGATAAACTCAGCAAAATACTTAAGCGTGAATAATTCATCGGAGTTTTTTACTCTATCCATTCTGGCGTTTGGAATATAGGGCATTAGTAGTTCAATTCTCTTTACCCCCTGAGTTCTCAGGTGCTTCACCAGAAAATAGATTACCATGCACTCTTCATCATTATCATAGAGCCAAGTGATTTTGGTATTTTCGCCATCAGACAAGTGTTTTATGAGCATAGTACCATCCGGAAAATGCTTCAAATCAATTTCTTTATTATCTATACGAATCATATAAGCTCTCCCAATTACCGTTAAAATAACTATAAATAACTAAATATGGTTACTATTCACCTATTACGTTTACCTGACAGCATCTCATGGTGGTCAATGCCGCCTCATGAGTCTCTGGTGTTACTCCTGCACAGCAGCGCGCATCTACAGTTACATCAATTTCTGGAAATGCTGCCTTGATTATAAGTGCGTTCGAGACTACACATATGTCTGTACAAAGTCCAATAATTTCAACATCTTTAAAATCAAATTTGTCCCAGTCAGTGTATCCGAAGCTCGGTTTATTTATATAAGTAGCACCTTCTACTTTAAGCTCTTGCGGGATTTCCCAACCCTCAGTCTCCTCGATGCAGTGCTCTACTGGGAGATGTCTACCCTCATTCGTCTCAAGGTAGTTTTGCTTATGAGTGTCTCTCGTAAAAATTATTTCATCACCTCTAGACTTATATTCAGCGATCTTATTCTTAACATTTTGAACTATGTCCACTGCTTCTTTCGTCCCTAATGCTCCATCTATAAAATCCTTCTGCATGTCTACAACAATCAATGTTTTTTTCATGGTATTCACCTCATCTCAACTTATTATCATCTTGATAATATCTTTATGGCTACAACTTAACATCATTTAGATAATAAGTCAACAGCAAGACGTGATTTAATGTAAATAATTATATACATAAATACAATCAATCATGGAATATGTTGACTCTCACAGATTTCGATGTTAACATTGTAAAAAAATTACAAACCGTTGAGGGAGAATAGTAAGCTTAGATGCAGCAGAAGAGAGATTTGCAGATGGTGTGATTGCAGACTGTATGCGCTTTGCCGAATGGCCTCCTGAGGGCAAACTGAATGAGTTTAATATCTAGACTCTATTAGGGGCGACGGAGAAGATACTTCGTAAACAATATCTGCATATGTTAGTATGCGAAGGAGTGGGCGTTTTTACGTCAATGCCGGGTGGCACCGCAGGAGATTCAACTCTTGTCCCAGCAATTTGGGGACGAGAGTTTTTTTATTGCTTTCTTTTACACTTCGCAAGATTAGATGAGATGACAAAGGAGGTAAAATGTCAAACAACATCAAAAATAGCGCAATACCTTATAAGATTTATTTGCAAGAAAATGAGATGCCAACACACTATTACAATGTGAGAGCTGATATGAAAGATAAGCCCGCTCCACTTGTAAATCCAGGTACTGGAAAGCCGGTAACCTTCGATGATCTGAAACCTGTGTTTTGCGATGAGCTTATAGAACAAGAGTTAAACGATACCGATAGATATATCGAGATTCCGGAGGAAATAAGAGACTTTTATAAGATGTACAGACCTTCCCCTCTCGTACGTGCTTACTGCCTTGAGGAGAAACTAGAGACCCCTGCCAAGATTTATTATAAGTTCGAGGGAAACAACACTAGCGGCAGTCATAAGCTCAACTCGGCAATAGCACAGGCTTACTACGCTAAGAAGGAAGGGCTCAAAGGCGTCACAACCGAGACTGGTGCTGGCCAGTGGGGAACTGCCCTATCCATGGCGTGCTCTTACCTCGGTCTAGACTGCAAGGTGTACATGGTTAAGGTTTCATATGAACAGAAACCATTCCGCCGTGAGGTTATGAGGACTTATGGTGCATCGGTTACACCGTCTCCTTCTGAAACTACAGAGGTAGGTAGAAAGATACTGAGCGAGCACCCTGGAACTACAGGAAGCCTTGGCTGTGCGATTTCCGAAGCCGTAGAGGCGGCTGCGACAAGCGATGGATACAAGTACGTATTAGGAAGCGTATTAAATCAAGTGCTTCTACACCAGAGTGTAATCGGCGAAGAAGCAATGACCGCAATGAAGAAGTACGGCATCAAGCCAGATGTAATTATCGGATGCGCTGGCGGCGGAAGCAACTTAGGCGGTCTCATGTCACCATTCATGGGCGAAAAGCTTAGAGGCGAGGCAGACTATCGCTTCATCGCAGTTGAGCCTGCATCATGCCCTAGCCTTACAAGAGGTCGTTATGCTTACGATTTCTGCGATACTGGACATGTGTGCCCAATGGCAAAGATGTACACGATTGGTAGTGGCTATATCCCTGCACCTAATCATGCTGGTGGACTACGCTACCACGGTATGAGCCCAATCGTTTCTGAGCTATATCACCAGGGCGAAATTGAGGCTGTAAGCTATACACAAACGGAAGTCTTTGAAGCTGCTCGTGACTTTGCCAGAGTTGAAGGCATACTCCCTGCTCCAGAGAGTAGTCATGCTATTAAAGCAGCTATCGATGAAGCTCTAAAGTGCAAAGAGACTGTCGAGGAAAAGACCATTCTGTTTGGACTTACTGGAACTGGTTACTTTGATCTCTATGCTTATGAACAGTTTAACGACGGCAATATGACTGACTACGTACCAAGCGATGAGGAAATTGAAGCGAGCCTAGCTACACTTCCAAACATCGAGGGTTAGCGCTGTTCGCTATATTAAATCTTATATGTATAAAACGCCTTCTAAGATTAGGAATAATCTTAGAAGGCGTTTATATTTATTCTGTATTCTAGATTGAAAACTACCTATTATAATTTTGAGCTTCCAGATCTATCTCACCAACAGTCATGCTTGTACGAACATTCGGATTTTCGTTAAACCTTTTAGTGAGCTCTTCTATGGCAGTTATTTTAAATTCATCACTTGTCTTTTGCCTATAATAATCAAAGCAGTCATAGGTTCCACTGCAGCAATCCCCCCAATCGGATAAATATCCGATAATTTCAAAGAAGCTATCGTTATATTTTTCAAATCGCTTCGTCGCAGTACTCTTTAAATACCCGGAAATGCAGTATACAAATGAATAATAGTAGGCTGGATCGCGAAATGAATTGTATTCCTCACTATGAAAGCTCGGGTCGATAATCCTCGCCTTTCGCACATCGTCAATACTTGGTTTTCTTGACATTTTAATATCTGTCTGTATATAAGAATAGTATGTTTCTTTGTCGTAAAATTTGCTATCTACAGCGATTAATGCCCCATACCTTCCATCCTCGTATTGAAATGCCATTACTGCCCCATTTCTGTATTTACTTTCCACAGGAATGGGTGGAGCAACCCTCTTTTTCGGCTTTTCTTTTTTGACGCTGATTTTTTTAAGGAATTTCTCTAAGTGTGCAGTTCTCTGCTTAATGAACGACTTATCAGCACCAAGCTCTTCAAGAACAGCCAAATCCTCTTTGCTCTCTATGACTTTCTCTATATCAGATAAAAACGATTCATCTAATTGCCCTACTTCCCACATACATTGCGCAAGAGCAAACATCACGTTAAATCTATCTTCATCATATATATCTAAAAGCAGGTCTTTCTTTATATCCTCAGGCTCTTCTCCCAGGTTATACCTTTCAAAAAATTCATCTTTTATATCAAGAGATGTATCGTTGCCAAAAATGCTTGCGCTCCATGTTCCCATAGGTTTCTCCCTGCATACTTTTGTTCTAATCCAATTAATCACTTAAATCTTATGAAAATTACAAGTGAATCAAATCTTTGACCATCAAAATCATCTACTATTGCATTATTAATAATATTTTCTGAATCTAAGTGCTCAATCAGCTTTACCAGGTTTTACTTTAAATCAATTACCGCGTTTTCGCTCATTGAAATCCTCTCCGTTCTTTTACTTACCACATCTCACTCGATATCAAATTCAATCTCAAATTTAGGGTTCTTCAAATTCGGAAACCCGTATTTTTCTACACTGTTTAACGCTCTTTTAACCTGCTTTGTAATATTTCCCCTGCTAACCGGCAAATTGCTTATGATATATATAATTCCATCTCGTTTTGCCGGGCAGATAATTCCGCAGCTATCTTCCTTATTTATAATGCGAAGAAGATAGACATCGTATTTGGTTTCAACATAAAAATCAAGCTCCTGATTATCATAAATCTCATCTGAAATCATATGAACCGGGGCAACTATACAGTCTTTCATTCTGATGCTGTCGCTTCCAAAATGCACTTTGCAATTACGTTTTCGTTTTTTTCTTTCTATCCATTCAGTAAACATTTTTTCCCTAAAAACACAGTTTTACAAAATCTTTTCCATTCATTTCCTTTCCTAAATTCGCTCTATGTATAATAATATATTGGTTTATTATACTTTTCTACAAAATGGACTTGATCCAGCCCCATACTTGCTTGGAAAATTTGGATTCATCAACTTCTTCGGCTAGCACTAGTGTTATCCTATTTAGCTTTGATGAATATTGCTTATTAATTATTAATAAAAACGGACCTTCTCCAGAAAGTTCATCTGTATAAAAGCCTTTTTCGTCCATTAGCTGAAACATCTCCTCATCTCGGGAAATATAAACATCTGTTGTTCCATCTTCATTATCAATAACAAAGTATGGATTTTCCCAAAATGGGATAGTTTCTTTTATTTTTTCTATAAGAGCATCCTTACTTTTATCAGTATATAAGATGTAATCAACACCTGTAATCATAATTTTACCTGTCTCCTAAGATTCAGTTACATTTAAACAGTATTTCAAGCCATTTCTTTGCATTTTCGCAGCTACCATCTATTGGTGTTGCACGATTGTTTGTAAAAGCTTCCCACTGCCAATCTTCACCACCTACACACCCTATTTGGGTGTATTCGCCCAAATACTCTTGGAATGAGTTTGCCATTACATAGCTTCCTTGCATACTATTTTGCTGGTAATTCCACCCAATTCGTCAACTCTTTCCTTAAAGCAATTAAGTCTTTCTAGGATTATCTCTTTAGTGATTGTATTCATAAGTTAAGCTCCCTTGAATATTTACTAAGACATTCCATTGTAATTTATATCAATCTATACTGACTTTGTTTCAGATAATTTCAAACCATATTCTGAAATAAACTGCTCTTTCTCAGAATTTATTTCACGCTTTTCTTGTAAATATTCCTTTAGCTCTATTTCTCCTCTACGTCTTTGTTCAGTTAAGTTTTTCTCTCTCTTCTCTATCTCAAGATATGAAACTATAGTAAAAAACGATGCACCTGAATTCATCTTTTTGAGCCTTGAATATTCCACCACGTCATACTGCAAATCAAACATTTTAATATCTGGTGTAACTTTGATAAAGTATTTGTTTAAGTTATTTTTTCCAAATTCTTTTTCTAACATCTGCCATTGCTCATTTGGCAGAACGCAAAACGAGAGAGTATCATCTTCCGCACTGTCGACAAACAAGCGAATCAAAAAATCATCTTTGATTACCTCATTTATCGATTTTATGGTTGTATCTCTATCCATCTTTTCTTGATATGGGATTACCATGCTTTTATCTTTATAGATTAAAATAATATCATCCCCATGCGGCTTTTTATTGTCCTCCCTACGCACAGAAATTGTATTGCCTATTGCCTTATTAAAATATTTTACAATATCCTCATCATACTCGCGCCAATCGATTTCTATAAGTGCCTTACTTTCATAAAACCGCTCTACATTTTGTGGGTTTGCTAAAAACACTTTGATTGCTTCATTAATTTGTTCCATAATAACCTCTAAACACCTTGCCTCTGAGCAACGAATTTATTATATAGTGTTATCAGTTTCTTTGGGAGCTCCTGTATGTTTGATCTGCATAGTTTATACAGCTCAAGTCCCTTTTCTGTAAAACCAAATTTTTCTATATATGCAAGAACAAATTCGCCTTGAATGCTTTGATGTTCCCCGTCACAAAGGGCTAAATAATCGCATACCAGCTTATGATATTTTTCATTGTATAGTCCTAATGCAAATACCGCAAAGCTTCCCGGCATCGCGGAGTATTCGCCGTCAAGGTTCAGGTACCATTCAAACTCCTTCATCGCTAGCCTTGCGTATCTCTCAATTTTGTCATGAAGCTTAGGGTAAAGAATCGCGTTAGCGAAGAGCTGGTTTACACCTTTCTTAGGTAGCTTTTTGATAGGAAGATATATCTTATTTTGCCCCTTGAATTCTATGGCATAGCTATGCGAAAATCCAAACTCCAGCAAGTCGCACAGGTAATCTAGGATTTTACTATAGCTTTCCTCAGATTCATTTTTTACCGATATTTTTATGGTTGCGAAAGCATCGTTAGCAATGCATGAAAAATCCTTTGTCTTGCATTCTGCGATTTCTTTTGGCATTGATCCGCTGCCGTTTTTCTTTATCTGTGCCGGAAGTTTACTTCCAAGTGCAGTGACTAAATCAAAGATTTCTTTCGTAAAACTCTTATCAAAGCTATGACCGTATTTGGTAAAGCAAACTGCGATATAGCAAGCGAACTTAAGTTGCTCATCAGTTAGCGTATATCCTGGATTCTCTGGATTTAATACCCATTTGTGCTCATATTCACTATCACTTGCATCGCGGAAGAACGGATTTATTACGACCCTCTCGATCCACTTTCTGAGCACTCTGTCAACGTCCCATTGCCAGCCACATATTGCTCTCATCTTTTCCGTGAAGGCTTCTGCACTTTCACTGATGAAACCATTGCAATGAAGATCATATAGGTAGTATTCGAGAACCGCAGATACGAGAAATTCTTTGCCTTCTACTCTAAAGCATGGCCATGATGGATAGCCTGCTTTTGCTCTCGTCCGGGACAAGCGGGCGATTCCCTCTTGCACATCTTTAACACATAGATCAAAGTACTTTCTTAAGCTTTTATCTCTGATAGCATCATCAAAGACAAAGTATGTTGGTTTATCTCCCATTAGCTTCATTCCTTCCAAATGTCCTAAAACATAATAAAACTAGTTGCAACCGTTGATTCAAATGCCTAATTATGTCTCATTAACTTCGAACCCTCTTATCAGCTCCCATGTATCTTTAAATTTAAGATTCGAAGTCTTTTTGTCTATGGAAATTTTACTATAAATGTCTTCCAACGTGGAAGCAGGCGAGAGAATTCCTAATACATAATCTTCCAATTCCACTCGACCAATCTTCTCAAATCTGTCTATAATCAATCCTAGCTCTTTATGATTGAACCAACAGTCTGTCTTCAGGCAGTATGATGTATTCTGTTTTCCACACGCAATTTCACTATTTATAAAATCATCTATACTAGGTTTTTCTTTTTGCAGTAATCGTGTACATGCCAAGTGGTATTCTATTTTTCTTGGTCCTTCATCCACCGAGGACACAAAGCAAACACCATACTCATCATCAAATTTTATCGCAAGAACATCTCCTGTTTGAAAGTAGGGTTTTCTTGTAGTCTTTGACTTTGGTACTTTGATTGGCTTTGGATTTTCGTTTTCTAATTGTATTGCTAATTTATCCAGGTTCTTTTGCCTTTGCTTTAAGGTCTTGCCGTCTATCTCAAGCCAGAATTCATCCGCTCCTTTTTTGATGATTCCGATTGTTTTCTCTTTTACATCATCTGGCAGATGTCCTATTTTCCATAGCGAATAAACAAGCGCCGTCCAGTAAATTTCGGAATAAAAATCATCGATGCAATAGTCTTTTTCTTCAGCTAGCATGGTTTCGACGATTTTATCTACACTCACCCCGTCCTTATAGCTCCCGATAACATAATTATAGATATCATACCCTGTATCGCTATCTATAATTTTCACACCATCTATTGCCATAATGCCTATTCCCTCATAATTTTTCTTTAGCGCTCAGTGTCCTCTGTAATCAATCAAAGCTTTTATCCTTAATAGGTGGGATACTGAAAAATGTATCTCCTATCTTTACCCTCGCATAAAGTATTCCATCTTTATAAACATATCCATCAAATGGAGGATACCCATCTAAGGTCTTGAGTACTTCATCCGGCAAATAGTTAGGATCATAATCTCTTAATGCAGCTGAACCCATCACTCGCTCTGTTATTTTCGCATGTATTTCTTTTTCATACTTTGCGTAAAACTCTCTCCGGTTTGTTTCATAAAGCGAGAGATCGCCTTCATCGATTTTATAGTACCTGTCATATTCGGCAATCCAAGCAATATAAACGCATAGCATATATTCCTTTATCTCAGGACAATAAACTATTTTGAAATAATGTTCACTATCGATTATTTTGTTTTCTATGCTTATTTTCCCTGTATACATTCTCCTGCAACTCCCCGTATTACAAAAACTAATTTAATTAAAGACCGTCTTATACAATTTTTTCATTTCCCTTGAATATTTTTCTGCACCCGGAATACGCAGTCTTTTGTAATAGTCCGCCAAAATGTCAGTATGATTCTTCGATCGCATCATCTTACTTAACATACTTGCCACTCTTAATTCCTTTATCTTCCGATTTCTCGTCATCCTTCGGAATTGCCCAATACACTTGCATTATATTGCAATCTGCGAAGCTTCTCAAATCAAAAAATAACCCATGATATAATCAGTTCACATCGGCATCCTATCGTTGTAACTGTGCCCTGTAAATTTTCAGGCTAATATAGTTAAAAACTGTTCGGTAATAATAACGTGATTTGTATAATGAATATGCATGGATGTACGGAGGGAATAATAATGATAGAAATAAATAAGCTCAAGTCGCTCTGAGAAAAGCGATAATACTTTAATTTTCGTAACCACAGCGATGATGACTGCCATGGTTATGATTGCGACTACTTTTTTCAAGATTCCTAATGCTATGGGATATATTCACCTTGGAGATGGATTCGTGCTACTTGCCGCAATAATTTTACAAAAGAAATATGCATGTTTTGCAGGAGGTGTTGGTGCAGGATTAGCTGACATATATGAAGGTTACGCTGTGTGGGCGCCTTGGACGCTTGTAATCAAAATTGTGATGGTTTTGATAGTCCAATTGTTCTTTGATTTTCTCACAAAGCGCGCATCAAATGGAAAGCATATAGCTAAGATTGCAGGAATTCCTTTTGCAGAGCTCTTCGCATATGTACTTGCTGTTCTTTGGACGGTATCAGGATACTACATAGCTCAAGGGTTCATTTCCGGAAATTGGATAGCCCCAGTCGCAGATATCCCTGGAAATGTACTGCAAGCAGCTGTTGGTTCTATCATTACAATCTTGGTATCCGTTACTCTCGAAAAAACCTCTCTCGGAAGAAGCTTTTACTATAGGAGGTCTACTCTCTAAATCCTTGTAGAAAGTGAAACTATAGCGAATTTTAGATTTGTTCACATATGTTTTAATACCTTCATCCATTTCTTTTGACGATGTCGATAGAATACATTTGCCCAACTCCATACGATGACGGTCTTCCGGCCTGCACCGATTTCAACTTCATCGGAATAGTCCGTTGTGCCATTTCCATTATCTTTTAATACGATGCGATGGTTCCAAATCGGAACATGAGTGTTTGTTTCATTTGTATATATTCCGTTTTTCTTGAAATCAAGATTTATCTTCCTAATAATCCAACAATCAAAGCTTGAATCGCCGCTACAAACGGTATAATCAGAAACGGAGTTAATACAAAATGTTCCATGATTGCTAAATGCTTCATCCAGTTGCCGAACTCATAATCAGGGTGTCCTTCTGTCCCCGGAATGACGATTTTATCCTTATATTTGCCTTGAAACAGCAAACAATCCAGCAGAAAAAAATCCCCCAAGTTCAATATGCTCCACTGAATATATCCCATCCAAAAAAGATTCCAAAACCCCGAAACATTTGTATGCAAAAGACTTACAGCCGAATATATAAAACAAATCCCACAAATTACGATTGTTAGGATGAGATTTATCTTTTTCTCTTTTTGGGTCATTTGTTCAGGTGCAGATTTCTGAATCGCCTTTGGATAAGAATCAAAAAAATATCTCGGATTAATAAGCACCCAAGCAGCTACTGCACCGTTAAAGATAGCAGCTATTGCAATTCCGTCCAAAATAGCTCGTATTACATCCATAAAACACTCTCCCCGCAAGAAAAACAAGTTTTTCAACATTTCCTTTTGTGATATTCAAGCATATTTTGCCAACCAGTCTTTGATTCTTTTACAATCGGAAAAAATGGATAACAATGATATAAATTTTCTCCTATTTCCGAAATAACCCTTACACCACACTCTTCTAATTTAGTTTTGATAGGTTCATATGCGGCATATAAGACTTCATCACTTCCATAGGAAAGATAAACCTCCTCCAATCCGTGATAATCTCCCTTTTCAAGATAAAGCATGTATTCCGGAATAGTTTTCCCATGAGTCATGATTTTATCAATAATTTCCATATAAGATACACTTAATAAAATATCCTTTTTATCAAGTATGCGCCCTTTCCTGATCAACTCTTCATCTGTAAAACACTGTCCGGGAGACGATGCATATATTCGTTTGGGCACTTCAATATTCTCATGCATTACATTTATATGCGACACAAGGCCTAATGCAAGTGTCGCGCCTGAAGAACTTCCTGTAATAAGAATATTCGAAGCACTATAAGTATTTAGCATGGACTTATACAAAGCATAGATCCAGTCAAAGACTTCATCAATTGTATGGTTTATGCAAAGTGGATAATATGGAATTACCATATCACGACCGCTTTCAACAGCTATTTCCAAAGCCTTTTTAATAGAATTAGGACGAGGATGTACAAGCATTCCACCTCCTATTATAAACAAACATACTTCCTTTGTCGGTTCCTTGTGAGTTATGTAAACAACTTTCTCTCCATAAAAATCTTTAATTTCATAATTTATTTCACTATGGGAAAGCACAGGAATTTTTGTTTTATCCATACTCTTTCGAGCTTTTGCAATCATATCCCGTTCATTTGCATTAAAATGTTTTTTAAATCCTATTAGTTTAAGAATCAGTTTTAATAAACGATATTTTAATGATAATCCGGACATTATTTCACCTATCCCTTTCTTTGCTTGTTCGTTTTTATACATCAAATCAGTGCCTTTGATTGTTCATTTTATTTTTGTGACCCAAGCATTTTTCTAGGTTAGTTTACTCTAACATCATATTCCTGTTTACCTTAATTTTCAAGAATTTTGTTTTTCTCTTTATTATAACGATCCGGTTTATACATTTTTAATATTCATGAATCGTTCATTTGCCTTTATCATTTTTTCATATGATATAGACGTATAATTTATTTCTCGACACGATACACCATATCTCCGCTATTCCAAATATACATAATTGCTGACACTGGTTGTTTACCATCTTCCCAAAGCCAGCCTGTATATGTTGTCGTGTTACCAAAATATCCTTCTTTGATTATTTCAAACTCTGAGCCTGCATATTCATCCATAAATTGCTGTAATTCAATAGCCTTTCCATAAAAACGGCCTTCACCCAAAGTTTTATTAAATATCAGTACATCACACATGTCCAAATCACAATCTCTAAAACATACTTCGCCTGGATATGCTTTTTCTTCACCATCCACAAATTGAAAAATTTTATGTACCTTTAATGTCAAAATCTTATTGTGATATTTTATCTTATTCACCCTGCTGTCATGAAGGCTAAAAAGAATATTGCTGCTTCTATCATGTATAAAATCCATATTATTCCTCGCATATAATAAATATGATCATGTATCCATTACAGATACTAATTAACACATTCAAGTGCTTCGCATAGCAACAATCAAGTATAAGCCAATCATTAGCAAAGCAATTCCAAGTAGTAATTCAATAAGGCCAACTTTTCTAGCATAAGATTCTGTTTTCTTACCAGCTTTACGGTTAGGTTCATAATCATTGATAAGATTGTACTTTTTCTTAAAGTAGATTAAGTATCCAAACGTTGAAAAAGTTGCACCAAGTGCTAATAAAATAATTTTTAATAATGTCATAAATTTAAACCTACAAATTTCAAATTTTTTCTTTTAATTATTGTCTCGCTTTAGTCCAAATTGATCCTATAAAATAAATTCTATAGCGGATACAAACTATGACAATAAATAATCATCTTAAACGTCTGTAGATATGCCATTTAATAAATATGCTTAATATCAGATATTGTAGGCAGAAAAGCTTTCTACCTGCTCTACTAGATCTAAGATAAGCTCCGAGAAGCTCTCTGAAATTTCCTCAAGGTCCGCATAATCATTGTTATATCCACGTACTTTACCGCATTCAAGGTCTATAAACACGATGCTCCCATCACCTAAACCGCCGATAGGAAATGCTGGGCCGTGTTCACATTCACACATATATTCCTCATATACCTCTTCAAAGATGGTATAGTTTTCCGTTAGCTCCTTCAAACCAAAAATCCATGGCTCTACCAAATAGCAGCCGCCTAAGTTAAGTAGTAGCCACCTGTACTCTGATGGTATGGAGGTGTAATTTGCTTCGAACTTTTTTACATCTTCCTCTGACTCTGGCCTAACACCTTCTGTAAAGGCACTTGCTTCATAAGCCGCCTTAATCCTGCCCTGATATTTTTCTAATTCGATATTGCACATGTTGATCTCCTAGTTATTGGGGTTATCCATCGTTTCTTTAACATATTCTTCAGTGTCTTGTATCTCTAAAATCGTTGGATCTAAGTGACAGAGTAGGTTCCAATCTTCGGCATCGTTTTTTCTGTAGATAACCGCCGTATGGATTCTTCCGTCATAAGGACAACTTATCCCAATCCTGCACCGATTCTATTACCGGGATCCAACTGTCTATTTGGAATCTTTCTTCTATCCACGGCTCCGCATAGCCGTCAAGAATAAGCACACCATTACATTTTATATGGGCTTTTGCCGCTACTATGTCTAAGATTTCTATCCTGTATTCACACAAAGGTTCATTTTCATAAATATAAAATGAATCCTCACGCTCTTCACTATCCAAAGCTGTCTTTACTGAAAATGTAGTCCCCACCAATTCCTTTACAGTGCTTTTATCCGTATCTATCGGATTGATACAGAGAGAAGGTGAAATCTCATTTCCCTCAAAATCCCCAGACTTAAATCCAATGTCTACAGCCCATGAAGCGCTTTCCTCTCGGTCTGCTTTAAAGAACATGAGACAACTCCTTCTATTCTCCCAATCCTCTTGAAATGTAAAATCTTTTATCTTTAACATTTTGCTCTCCCACAAACTGAGATTTACTTATATGAAATCCAGTCCGCCTTTGATAGACAGGTTATGTGTTCTGTGCGAAGAACACCTTCCAATGCACATGGAACGTTCTCTTTTGTATGATGATAACGGAAACCACATTTTTCCTGAACTCTCTTTGATTTTATATTGCCGTCAAAATAACCGCACCACAGTTTCTCCATATTTAGTTCATTAAATCCATGTCTCATAATCTCACGAACTGCTTCTGGTATAAGACCCTGACCCCAATATGGAACTCCTATCCAGTAGCCAATCTCCCCCTCAGTATCAGGAATACCTTTATCACTTGCAGAACCGATCATCAACCCTATACTACCAACTGGCTTCATTGTTTCTTTTAAAACTACGGCATATGTCTCAGGTGCGGAAAAAACACTTTTTATAATCTCCTTGCTGTTTTCAATACTTGTATGTACAGGCCAGCCTGCAATCGGACCAACCTCTGGATCACTGGCATATTGAAATAAATCATTGGCATCTCTTTCTTCCCATGAGCGAAGAATCAATCTTTCCGTTTCTAAAATCATTTTTCTTCCTTAAATTCTAATTTGTCTTTGTTTAAAAACAAATCCCATTATATAATTCCATAAACTCTTAGCAAACTTTGTTACAAGTTAATATTCGCGTGAAGTGGCTAAGTTTTCTTCATTAGGTCGCGTGGGCAGTACCATCTTTTAGTTTGCGTCAGTGTCTGACTTAACTAAAAGGTATCAGTTTGGCAAACTGGGACCTGTACATGTACCTACGGGATTTTTTTATCTGTACATCTTTCGATTCTATAAAAACGGCACCATATACACAGGGATATAATTA
>ERZ773003.98-NODE-98-length-72485-cov-6.017686_pt1 | contig 72485 bp, 70 predicted proteins | sample MGYA00580668_ERZ773003 | MGnify/ENA primary metagenome ERZ773003 (study PRJEB29015, sample SAMEA2738002) | human oral metagenome | biome: human oral; feature: human-associated habitat; material: dental | place: China | collected 2126 ...
TTAAAAAGCATAGCAAACGTTGACGAAACCGAACGCCGTGCACTTACTAAGCAACGTGTCGGGCAGGGCTACTTCAGAGAATTATTATTGAACAAGTACGGATGTAAATGTGCGCTTTGCGGAATTACTACTAAGCAGATGCTTGTAGGCAGTCATATAAAAGCTTGGAGCGATTGTAATAACGCAGAAAAGCTTGATGAAAACAACGGATTGCTTCTTTGCGTACATCATGATGCTTTGTTCGATAAACATTTAATTTCATTTACGGATACAGGTACATTACTAGTTGCTTCTACACTAACTACTGCTGAACAGGCAGAACTGAATATTGGAGCAATCCCATCGATCTCAGTTAATCCGGCAATGAAACCTTATCTAACAGACCACCGATCTAAGCTGAAATAATCGAGGTGTGGAATGGACAAACTACCATCAAAAAAAGAGTTAATGGAGTCAATATTATTTATTATCCACCAAGCAGATGGGGTTATGAAAACAGCCGACATTAATGACGCTGTCGCAAAAAGACTCCAAATATCTGATGAACTCCTCTCTATTGAAGATGCCAATTGTACAGGAACCGAGTATAGCTATAGAATGCGTTGGGCAAGAACAGAATTGAAGCAAAAAGGAATGATAGAAAATGTTAAGCGAGGAGAATGGCGTATAAGCTAAGCATCCTTGGCATATGTGATCTCCGGTCATCTTCTGCAGGTGACCGGATTTTCTTTATTCGCTAATAATATCAAGCATCTATGCTTCTTTGACAACAGTTCCCTTGTTACACACCCTCCAAAACAGCGAAATACAATAGTTCCCTTGTTACGCCAAGGGCAAAACGCAGTTCTCTTGTTACAAATACTGAAAAACCAGTAGTGGCAACTGTTGGCAAAGGGCATAAATAAGGGACTCCGGCGACGCTACCAGCAATATTCTCGGAATCCCTTGATTTCAAGCCTTTTCCCTGCTTTTACTTCTGATCTCTTGACATCAATACCACGCACTCGACATGCGATGTTTGCGGAAACATATCGACCGGCTGTATTTCCTTCGCCATATATCCCAATGTCGCCAAGAATGCCATGTCCCTTGCCAGAGTTGCGGGATTGCAAGACACATAAACGATTCGATCAGGATGCATAGCGGCGAAGGTTTTCAAAACGGTTTCCGTACAGCCAGCACGCGGCGGGTCGACGACGATGACATCGGGATGAACGTTTTCGTGATAGAGGCGCGGCATGAGCTTTGTAGCGTCGCCGACGAGGAACACCGTATTTTTTATGCGATTGTCACGCGCATTTTTCTTCGCATCATCGATCGCGGGCTTGACGATCTCGATGCCATAAACACGATGCGCCTTTTGTGCGAGGAAGAGCGTAATCGTACCTGTGCCACAGTAGGCGTCGATGACAGTGTCCATTCCATTGAGATCTGCATATTCGAGAGCCTTCTCATAAAGAACGGCAGCCTGCTCCGTATTGACTTGGAAAAACGACCGTGCGGAGATGGAGAAGTGCAGTTTGCCGATGCGGTCAGGGATCGTCGGCTTGCCCCAGAGGAGTTTTGTCTCGCGCCCCAATATGACATTATTGCGGTACGTCTGAATATTTTGCTGCACGCTCGTGAGGTTTGGCACGCGCTCCCTGAGAAACCGTATGATTTCTTTCGCCTTAGGCAAATCCTTCGTCGCTGTGACGAGCACGACCATCGCTTCGCCGTTTTCCCCGATACGGCCGACGACGTGGCGCAGGACGCCTGTGTGACGATCTTCATCATAGATGGGAATACGCAGACGATCGACGACCTCGCGCATGACGTTGACAATGGTGTTGTTACCTTCCTTTTGAATCCGACAGTCCCTCGTATCGATAATGTCATGCGAGCCTTTGGCAAAGCAGCCGATGACCGTCTTCCCCCGCCTCCTTCCTACGGGAAACTGCATCTTGTTGCGATAGAACCACGGCTCTTTCGCACCTAAAACGGGCAGCACCTCGATGCCGGAAAGCCTTCCGATGTGCTCGACGGCATCGACAACCTGCTGACGCTTCCAGTGCAACTGCCCCTCATACGACAGGTGCTGAAGCTGACAGCCACCGCAAAAGTCATAAATCGGACAGGCGGGGGAAATGCGATCAGGACTTTTCTCCACGATTTCCACGAGTTTTCCGCGCGCATACGTTTTCTTAACCTCGTCGATACGCACGAGCACGCGCTCGCCAGGCAAAGCGCCGGGCACAAATACAGTGAAATCGGCGACACGCCCCACGCCCTCGCCGCTCGCGCCAAGGGTCTTGATTGTGATTTCATATTTTTCGCCCTGTTGCACGGGAATTTCTTTTCTCATTGCTTCTCTTTCCTTCAATCGTCTGGCAACTATTCAAAACTCCACTTTTTCCAAGAGTTCCAACGGTGCTTTGAGCAAGACCTTCGCGCCGCTTTTCACAAGTTCCTCTTCGGGACGGAATCCCCAGAGGACACCGACAGGCAAAAATCCCGCGTGCACAGCGGTTTCCATGTCAACCGAGGTATCGCCCAAATAAGCCACCTCATCAGGCTTCACGCCAAGGTGTGAAGCGATTTCCAATGGGGTCGCAGGATTGGGCTTCTTCGGAAAACCCGGGCGATCGCCGAGCACTTCTTCAAAGGTACCAGGTGCAAAAAGAATCTTCACGATGGTCAACGCCGCATCATTATGCTTGTTCGTGCAGACTGCCAAGGGAATGCCACGGCTCTTCAATTCTGCCAGAAGTTCCAGTACGCCATTGTAGGGACGCGTTTTTTCCAGAAGGCGATCCTTGTAGATCGCCTTGTATTTCACGAGTGCTTCCTCAACAAATTCGGCGGACGCCGCCTTATCCCTCGGCAAGGTACGCTCCATGAGCTTCTTCGAGCCATTACCGACGAAATAACGGTACTTTTCCACCTCATGTGTCGGAAAGCCGTAACTTTCCAGCATGAGATTCACGCTGTCCGAAAGATCAGCCAAGGAATCAACAAGGGTACCGTCTAAATCAAAGATCACAGCTTTATATTGCATAGGTATCACCTTTCTGCTATTGTCGAACTATTGCTCTTTTTTTATTCGCGAAAAGCTTCTTTTTCCCTGCATGAATACGCGGTGGATCGAAAACACGCACCAAAGTCCATCGCACTGCTTTTAAAAACGAAGTGCAATTCAAAGATTTCCAAAAACATGAACTTTTTTCCTATAAACAATAGACGAATAGGGGAATTTCATGTATAATGACATCGTATAGTAAAGGGAGCTCTGATAAACGAAGTCCGTCAGATCGGTGAAGATTTGTCGATGCAGAGCTGGCAGAAAAGATGCATCAAGATGACTGTACTAAATTTATCAGCGATTCCCAAAAACGCTACAAAGGAGTTGGGAAGAATCATGAACTCCGTTTTGGAATGGCTTGATGAATTCTGTGAAAAAAGCGAACTTTCTGCGGCTTTTTTGAAAAAAATCGTCGATACAGAAGAATCCGACGAAGGCATCCACTCGCTCTTTCAGTATATGGGCGATATCTTTGCATTGCATCGTATCATGATCATCGAACCCTTGGATGAGCGCTCTACGCCCGCCTACACTTGGAGTTCAAATGATATGGAACCATACAGGCAGCCTGAGGGCGACCTCGTGCGCGCTGCTGTCGCCTTGACGTATGATCAATTGATGAACGGCAAGTGCATTCTCTATAAGGATACGCAGACGATTGCTGCTAAACACCCTCTTGCCAGCCAGTGCTTCACCTCGCTCGGTCTTTACTCCCTATCCGCTGTCCCCCTCTTCAAGGATGGCGAACCATCAGGCATCATCATCTCCGATGTTCCTGATTGGGAAAAAGTTCGTGATCTCACAGCAGCGTTGTACCTTGTCGGGCGCTTTGCAATGCGCATCATCCGCATGAGGGATCTCTTGCGCAGCACGGGCGGCGTTGCTGCAGAAATCGATGCCGATGCCGACAAGGGAGCTCTCTCCACCTTCCTTCGAGAGAATCGCTTCGACTTCCCAAGTTTCCTCGATTCCATTGAACTCGCCGACCAATACATCTACTTCGGCGACATGCAATCGAACCTATTCTACATCAACGACCAGATGCGCGGAACTTTTGCTTTCAAGAGCAACGTTGTCAAGGATTTTCTCAAGAAATGGGAAAGACGAATCCATCGCCCCAATGATCTCGCCACATACAGAGCGGACATTGCCGACATCATCAAAAGCAAGCGCGATACCCATGATCTGCGCTACCGTGTGACCGATCATAAAGGAAACGAGTTCTGGATTCGTTGTTGCGGCATCCTCAAATGGGATTCGACACGCGAGAACCCCCTATTCTTCTCCGGCAGCATCTCGCGCCTCGCACTCGATTTTGTCGTTGATCCCATCACAGGATTTGCACGCGAGAAAGGCGCGGAAATCAAATTGCAGGAACTGCAGAAGGAATATCCTTCCCTTTCCTTCATCGGCTTCCGCTTGAACAACTTCCGCGAAATCAACGAGATGCACGGCCGAAGCCATTCCGACGCACTCCTCAAGGACATCGCAGCCGGGCTCACGAACCGCTTCCGCGACGGTCTTCTGATCTACCGCCTCGACGGTCTGCGCTTCCTCGCAATCCTTTCGCCCGGCATCACTGAAGATCCGAGGACGATACTCGAATTCATCAGTTTGACGGTGAGGAATCTCTATGCCATCTACGGTCTTGCTGTACAAACGCCCTCTTCTCTCGCCTTGATGGAGGACATACCGAGCGATACGGCATGTGATGAGATCATCGCCAACATGCTGAGCCTCTTGGATCTCGCAAAAGAATCCCCCGATGAGCCTTATGTTCTTTTCTCCTCAAAGAATCTCGAAACGCGAAAAAACCTCAGCCGTTTCCTACTCGCCATCAATGAGGATGTCGAGCACGGTTGCGCCAACTTCCGCACGGTCATCCAGCCAACAGTCACCACCGACGGTTTCGGCATCGTCAGCGGCGAACTTCTGTGCCGCTGGTCCCACGAGGGCACGAACATCTCACCCGCCGTATTCATCCCCATCTTGGAGCGCACTCAACAAATCCGCGCTGTCGGACGCTGGATCTTCGAACAGGCAGTCATCCATGCCAAGCGTATACGCCGTACGAACCCTAACTTTTCCCTCAACTTCAACGTCAGTTATCATCAAGTGCTGGACCCCGACTTCCTGCCCTTCATGAGTCAGACCCTTGCCCGTCACAAAATGGATGGCAAGAATCTCGTTGCAGAACTCACGGAAACGAACTACAACGAAAGCCCCGCCACTTTGCAGACCTTTATTGAAGCGTGCCGCGACCTCGGCATTCGTCTCGCGCTCGACGACTTTGGCACGGGATATTCCTCCTTGGAACTTCTCTTGAAGCACCCGTCCGACATCGTAAAGCTCGATCGCAGCTTGATGAAAGAAATGGCCTATTCCAAAAACAGCAGCGACTTTATATCGAGCATCGTCTACTCCTGCCATAAGTTCGGCAAGAAGGTCTGCGTCGAAGGCGTCGAGACAGATCAGGAACTTCAGACCGTCCTCGAAGCGGGCTGCGACTACATCCAAGGCTTCTACTTCCACCAGCCGATGGAGATTTCTGATTTCTTTGCCCTGTTGGAAAAGAAAAAGAAGTAGAATGCGCCCATGAATGAACAGAGGGACTCTCCCCTACACGTCGATCACTGAAGCCGATGTACAAGCACGAAAAGGGGACGCCTGCGGTACGAATGCCGCAGGCGTCCTCTTCTTTATTTCAACGGCTCTGCCGCTTTTTCTCTGGTGGAGACGAGGAGAATCGAACTCCTGTCCGAAAGCATTGTTTCATCGGCTTCTCCGAGCGCAGTCTGTGTTTTTATTTAAGAATCCAGACGCCCGCAGACAGGCTTCCATCATCCGATTCCGCAAAAATTTCCCTTTTGAGCCTGCGAAAATCAACTCTCAGGTATCCCGCAGTTGTCCTCTTATCCGCTCAGGCGGGAGCCAAGCGGACAGAGGCTGGCGTCAAGCCGCCAGAGCGTAGTCTTCGTTTGCTTTTATGTTTAAATAAAAGTTTCACCTTGCTGACGGGATGGTGAACCCCCGGCTCGCTGCCCATGCACCATCTACCCTCGTCGAAACCTTTACGTCCCCGTTGGCATGCACATGAAGCGCTCGCTGAAAAGACTCTCAAAAGCCCGTTCAGCTTGGATGTATAGTATACTGCCTTTGAAGAAATTTTGCAACAAGTATTTTTGCATGGCTCACATCGTCATGATCGGATCGACGTCGATGAGCACATCGTTCCTCTGATCCATTCCCTCGCCGCGCAGGAACTCCCTCACGGCGGCGAGATCCGCCGTCTTGATGAGAAGCACAAAGCGATGGATGCCGCGAAACTGGGCGATCAAGGCGGGTGCAGGACCGATGATCTGCTGCCCTTCCCTGCCTGCGAAGGCAGCGAGGAAGTTTTCCTGAATGCGGCACGCTTCCTGACGCGCCGCCTCCTCTTCCCCATGCTGCACGATGAGCTTGACAAGGCGGCTGAACGGCGGGTAGAAGAGCTGCTCGCGTATGGCAATCTCCTCGCGATAAAAGGCCTCATAGTCCTGCTTGAGTGCCGCCTGCACCGCATAGTGCTCGGGGCTGTAGCACTGCACGACGACCTGTCCTGGCGCCTCGCCCCTGCCTGCGCGGCCCGCCGTCTGCGTGATGAGCATGAAGCAGCGCTCTGCCGCGCGGAAGTCGGGCATGTTGAGGCTCGCATCAGCGCTGAGAATGCCGACCGCCGTAACGCCCGGGATGTCATGCCCCTTGGCGACCATCTGCGTGCCGAGCAGGATGTCGTACCTCTTCTCGCGAAACGCCGTGAGAATTTCTTGGTGCGCGAGCTTTCGCGCCGTCGTGTCCCTGTCCATGCGCACGATACGGGCTGTCGGCACGAGCGCCTTGAGTTCCGCTTCTAGCTTTTCCGTGCCTGAGCCGAAGTATTTGATGTAGGGACTCGAACATTCGGGACACAGAAACGGCACGGCCTGCTCGATGTCACAGTGATGGCACAGGAGCTTGCCGCTTCGATGATAGACGAGCGGCAGCGAGCAGGAAGGACATTTGACGACGGCGCCGCACGAGCGGCACATGACGAAGGTCGAGAAGCCGCGGCGGTTCAGCATGAGGATCATCTGCTCCTTCTTCGCCATCGTTTCCTCAATGAGCTGACGCAGAGGCACGGAGATGATCGTGCGATTGCCGCGATGCAGTTCCTCGCGCATGTCTACACATTCGACATGCGCGAGCGGTCTCGCACCGATGCGCTCGGGCATCGAAAGCAGCGTAAACTCGCCGCAGCGCGCGCGGTACGAAGTCTCAAGAGACGGTGTGGCGCTGCCCAAAAGCAGTACGGCGCGATGCAGCTTCGCCATGACCTCGGCGATGGGACGCGCATGGTAGCGCGGCGCCTCGTCCTGCTTGTAGGACATATCCTGCTCCTCGTCGAGGATGATGAGTCCGACGTCCTCGATGGGTGTGAATAGTGCCGAGCGTGCACCGATGACGATGCCCGCCTCCCCGCGCCGCACGCGGAAGATCGCGTCGTTTCGCTCGGCAAGGGAAAGCTGGCTATGCATGACGACGATGTCCTCGGGAAAAGATCCCTTGAAGGCGAGGACGATCTGGCTCGTCAGGGCGATTTCAGGAACGAGCACGATAACCCTGCGCCCTTCCCTGCGCGCGGCCGCTGCCGTCTCGATATAGACCTGAGTCTTGCCGCTTCCCGTCACGCCCTGCAAGAGGAAGCCGCGATGCTCGCGCCGCCCAATGTAAGGAAGCACGGCATCAACAGCCGCCCTCTGCTCCGCCGTCAGGTCGACCATCGCCCCGACGCCCGTCACATCGCCGTAGCTGTCGCGCAAAACGCGCCGCTTCTCGCTCTTCACATCGCCCGCTTCGATCACTGCGCGAAGGACAGCGGTGGAAAATCCTGCCTCGCGCAGGGCGGCGTCCGTCTTTTCCCCATCTGCAGCAAGAAGCTCCAACAGACGCTTCTGTGCACGCCGCCTTCGATAGCGTGAGAGCACAGCCTCATCGAGCGGACGCGCGAGCGACAGGATATTCTCATAACGCGCCTTGTCGCGCTGCTGCGCCCGATAGAGCTTTCGCACATATTTCTGCTGCACGAGCTTTTCCAAGAGGCCGGGAATCTCGGCAGCAAGCGCAGGAAGCATCTTGCGAAGTGCAGAAAGTCGCATGACGCCATTTTGGGAGAGACAACGGAAAACCTGCTGCACCGCTCCCGTTAAAGGCGGCTCCTCCCCCTCTTTTGCCTCATACTCGACCTCGATCTTCAAGCCGCTCTTGCCCGGCATGAAGAGACGCATCGCCTCAGCGGGCGAGCACAGGTAGAAGTCCGCGATCCGACGTGCCGTTTCCAACATCTCGGACGTAAACCAGGCCTCTTCATCGACAGCGGTGATGATCGGCTTCAGCTCGTAGTCTGTCCGCTCCTCTTCATCCTCCCGAACGGCGACGACGAAGCCCTCGACTCTACGCCCGCCGAAAGGCACGAATACGCGCCAACCCGCCGCAAGGAAAGACATTTCGTCGGGCACAGCATAGCTGTACGCCTTCGCTATACTCTTCACGGGAATATTGACAAAGACTTCCGCCCTTCGCAAAATTGCTCTCCTCCCATAAGAAAAAAGGCTTCCAACGCGAATCTTTCGCGCCGAAAGCCTGCCTTTCCGATGCTCTACCGCCATCATGCTGCAAAAACAGCAAACGCTTCTCAATCCATGATGAAGATCTCGATGGTCTTGCGGCCGAACTGAATCGCTTCTTCTGCCGTCTCAAAGGCGATGTCGATCGTATTGCCGCGAATCGCCGAGCCGATGTCCTCAGCCACCGCTTCGCCGTATCCCGGAATAAAGACGCGCGTGCCCATCGGTATGACCGCAGGATCGACAGCGATCACACCCTTTCTCACCAAGGTTCCGCTTGCCGTATGACTTGAAAGGCCTGGATCGAAGCGGCTGTACGCCGACGCCGACACAAGCAGCGAACGACCGCCGCCGCGGCTCACAGGAGTCTCGATGACAGGCGGCTCCTCACCGCCCGAGAGCGCCCTGTACGTCATCTGTCCGCAGATGCCGTCGGCATCCAAGCCGTTCTCCTGCTGGAACTTCGTGATGGCAGTCACCGTCTTCTTGCCGCATACGCCGTCATCTTCTCCATCCGCAAGATAGCCGTGCCCAATCAGCAGCTTCTGCACGGCACGAACGCTGTCACCCCGCATGCCTTCCTTGACAAGAAAGCCATTGGCAAAGGCTGCGGCACTCGACAAGAGCAGGCAAATGCAAAGGATGGACGAAAAAATCACCATTTTTCTCAATAGACGCCACCTCACAGAAAAGCTGATCTTCCTACGAGGACTATTATAGCAAAAAAACGATATTCCGTCAAAGTTTTCCTTTAGTCCCGACTAATCTTTCTCACAATTCTCTTCCTGCGCTATAAGACTCGCCAAATAGGCTTTCTCCCGCTCCGTCAGCTTCACGCCCTTCAAAAGCTCGGGCCGCCTCTCGCGCGTGATGCGCAGCGATTCCTCGCGACGCCAGGCGCGAATCCTCGCATGATCGCCAGACAGAAGTACCTCGGGCACTTCCATTCCCTCGAAGATGCGCGGCCTTGTGTACTGCGGGAATTCCAAGAGGCCGTCGTAGAAAGAATCCGTCGGCGCAGACTCCTCCGAGCCGAGGACGCCCGGGATCATGCGCGCCACGGCGTCGACGACGACCATCGCGGGCAGTTCGCCGCCCGTCAGCACGAAATCGCCGATGGAGATCGCCTCATCCGCCAGATGCGCATGGATGCGTGCGTCGAATCCCTCGTAATGCCCCGAGAGGAAGATCAGCTGCTCCTCTTTCGCCAGTTCCTTCGCCTTCGCCTGGGTGAACGTCTCGCCGCTCGGGCACAGGAGCACGATGCGCCGCCGCCTCAAAGCACTGTTCGCCACGATCGAGCGCACGGCGCGAAACATCGGCTCAGGCTTCAAGACCATGCCGCTGCCGCCGCCGAAGGGCGAATCATCAACCTGCTTGTGCTTATCAAAGGCGAAGTCCCGCAGCTGCGTCAGACGTATGTCGAGCAGCCCCTTCTCCCTCGCGCGCTTGATGATGCTCTCACCGAACACCGCCTCAAACATCGCGGGAAAGAGCGTCACGATGTCAATCCGCACGGTCTTCCAACTCTTCCTGTAAGTCGACGCGCAAAAATCCTCCGGTGATGTCGATCTCGCGCACGACCTTCTTTAGTGCCGGCACGAGCAATTCCGCGCCGTCGGACTTCTTCACCACATAGACGTCATTGCTGCCCGTCTTGAGGACGTTCGTGACCTCTCCAAGCCTTTCCCCCGCCATATCGAGCACCGCGAGTCCGATGATGTCGAACGTGTAGAACTCGCCCTCAGCGAGCGGCGCAGCATCTTCCCGCGCAACGCGCAGAAGCTCACCCGTCAATTTTGCCGCCGCCTCGCGCGACGTGCATTCAGCGAGCGTCAGTAGCACGAACTGGCGATGGTAATGAACATGCTCGACATGGAAAACGCGCTCGCCGATGAAGACCTCGCGCAGGGACTCGAAGCGCTCAGGAAAATCCGTCAGCGGTATCACGCGCACTTCGCCCCGAAGGCCGTGCGGCGCACCCGCCTTGCCTATGACGACGCGCCCATCAGCCACGGATCGCAACGACCTTGTCGTCCTCGACGAGGACTTCGACGTTCATAAGCTCGCGCATGTTCGAGCCGACCTTCAGCTCCGCCGTGCGCTCCAGCGTGCCCTGCACGATTTCAGCACCGATGGCGAGCTTCTTCGTCTCTTCGAGCTTCGCTTGTGCCTGCTCCTTGAAATCCATGCGCTTTTGACGCTCAATGGCGAAGTGCTGACGCGCCGCCTGCGCACGCTGGATGTCCTGCTGCGCCGCCTCAGAGACGATGCGCTTTTCCTCAATGCCCATCTGCTGCAGTTCGAGATCGACCTTCTGCAGACTGTCTTCCAGCTCGTCAATGATGCGCTTCTTGAGCTTTTCTGTCAGCTTCGCCTTGACCGTGCAAGGAACCTTTACCTGAATGCTGTCCATATTCTCTCTCCTTCATCGAGCGCGGCTGATAGAGGCAACACCGTCACCTCATCCGTGCGCCTAAAGAAATAGCGGCAAGAACCCCCGAAGGGAATGCTGCCGCGTAGTTCACTAATTGATGTCGACCTTGACTTTTTTGTTCTCGCGGGTACCGGCGGCCTTGGCAACCGTGCGGATCGCCTTCGCAATCCTGCCCTGCTTGCCGATCACCTTTCCCATATCGTCCGAAGCGACATGAAGCTCGATCAATGTCATGCGGTCTTCCTGCTTTTCGTCGACAACGACGTCTTCGGGATGATCGACCAACGCCTTGGCGATGATTTCAACGACTTCCTTCATGCTGATCCTCTTTTCTCAAGAGAAGCTGCGGGAGGCGGCTTTTCACGCCGTCTCCGTCGCCTCGTCTCGATCAGTTCTTCGAGCGCTTCTTCTCATCGAACTTCGCCATGATGCCCTTCTTGCTGAAAAGGGAGCGGACGGTATCCGTCGGCTGTGCGCCCTTGCTCATCCAATCGATGGCCTTTTCCTCATCGACATTGATGACGGCCGGCTCCTTCGTGGAGTCGTAGTTGCCGAGGATCTCGATGAAGCGACCGTCGCGCGGCGAGCGGGAATCCGCCACGACGATGCGGTAGAACGGGTTCTTCTTCGCGCCCATGCGGGTCAAACGAATCTTTACTGCCATGTTTTCACCTCCTTCAAAGGATAATTTTTGTCAGCCGCGACGCATCGCAGCCGACGAATCTTCCATGAGCCGATCAGTGCATGAACGGCAGCTTCATGCCGCCGAGGCCGGGGAATCCCTTGCCCTTCTTGCCTCCCTGCATCTTCTTGACCTGCTTCATCATCTTCTTCATTTCGTTGAACTGCTTCAAGAGCTTGTTCACATCCTGCACGCGCGTGCCGCTGCCGAGCGCGATGCGCTTGCGGCGGCTGCCGTTGATGATGGAAATGTCCGCGCGTTCCTTCGGCGTCATGGACTTGATGATCGCCTCGATGCGGCGCACTTCCTTGCCGTTGAGGTCGATGTCCTGTCCCTGCAGCTGCTTCTTGAGCCCACCCATGCCCGGAATCATGCCGAGGATTTGCTCAAAGGAACCGAGCTTTCGGACTTTCTGCATCTGCGCGAGGAAATCGTCGAGCGTGAAGTCCGCCTTGCGCAGCTTCTTCTCCATCTTCTTGGCTTCTTCCGCATCGAACGTGGACTGCGCCTTCTCGATGAGGGAGAGCACATCGCCCATGCCGAGGATGCGCGACGCCATGCGGTCCGGATGGAAAGGCTCAAGCGCTTCAAGCTTCTCACCCATGCCTACGAACTTGATCGGGCAGCCCGTGACCGCCTTGACCGACAGAGCCGCACCGCCTCGAGCGTCGCCGTCGAGCTTCGTCAAGACGACGCCGTCGATGCCCAGCCCCTCGTTGAAGCTCTCGGCCACATTCACGGCATCCTGCCCCGTCATGGCATCGACGACGAGCAGGATCTCGTGCGGCTTGACGTCCGCCTTGATGTCTTTAAGCTCCTGCATGAGCTTCTCATCAATGTGCAGACGACCCGCCGTATCGATGATCACGACGTCGTTGATGTGCGAACGCGCATGATCGATCGAACTTCTGGCAATCGTCACGGCATCCGTGCCCTGCGGCATGGAAAAGACGGGGATGCCAAGCTGCTCGCCCAACACCTGGAGCTGCTTGACGGCCGCAGGCCGATAGATATCGGCCGCGACAAGCAACGGCTTCTTCCCTTGCTTCTTGAGAGAAAGGCCAAGCTTTCCCGCCGAGGTCGTCTTGCCCGCGCCTTGAAGTCCCGCCATCATGATGACGGTCGGCGGCACAGACGAGATATTGAGGCGGCTCTGCGTGCCGCCCATGAGTTCTGTAAGCTCTTCGTCGACAATCTTGACGACAACCTGCGCCGGTGTCAAGGTGTCGAGCACATCCTGCCCGACGGCGCGCTCCTTCACCTTCTTGATGAAGTCCTTGACGACCTTGAAATTGACGTCGGCTTCGAGGAGCGCCATGCGCACCTCGCGCATCGCCTCGTTTACGTCGTCCTCCGTCAGCTTGCCATGTCCGCGCAGCTTTTTGAATGTCTGCTGCAGGCGATCCGCCAAGCTTTCAAAAATCATGCTGTACCTCCCGCTGCGCCCCTAAAAGACGCGAAATCCGCTGCAAGACCGCCTCTACGGCGACATCGTTCTCTTCCGTGCGCAACTTACGAATCGCCTCGCCGATCGCCGCAAGTTCCTCGTGCTCTTTGGCAAGCCGCCGCAGCAGGCCGAGTTTTTCTTCGTAACCTTCCAGCGCCTGTTCTGAGCGATGAATGATATCGTAAGCGGCCTGCCGCGAAACTCCAACCGCTTCGCCAACCTCCGCGAGGGAGAAATCGTCGAAGAGATGAAGTTCCAGACAGCGCCGCTGCTTTTCTGTGAGCAGCATGCCGTACATGTCGAACAGTTCCGCCAGATGAAAGAGTCTTTCGAGCATCACTCCACCCGCCTTCCTGCAAGGCACGTTTCCAAAACGGACATGCGCAGGGGAATCCCCCCCGACTAGGTTATTATAAGCAAGGCGATGCATCCTGTCAAGTTTTTTCCTTGGCAGAGAGATAAAATTTTCTATCCTTGATACGCTGACGATGAATCAGTGTATCATTTCCCTGTAAATCTAAGTGTTTCCTCACAAGACAATAGGTGAAATATCTATATCGTAGAACGCACGTCAGCGCGACTTTCTCGGCAGTGAAGAAGGCGTCGTGCCCAAGTGCAGGCACACAGGGCCGCGGCTTCACCCTCGTGGCGGAAGAAGTGCGAAAGCTTGCCGAGCAGTCGGAAAACGCCGCACAAGAAATCACCTCCCTCCAAAATACAACGATACCATTGACTTATCACGACAATGCCTGAACTGTATGTCCCCAAGCCAAAATGCGCGTTCCTCATCATGTGCCCGTGCAAGACGCGCGCCGTTGACCGCTCCTTTCATCAATGCTATACTTCATATTAAGTTTACGAAAGAACAGGTGACGACCATGAGCCTCGATGGATTTTCCACACAGCCCTTAGTCAGGGAACTGCGCGCCGCGCTTCTAGGCGGACGCATCGACAAGATCACGCAGCCGACGAAAGCCTCCGTCTTCTTGAGCATACGCCAGCCCGGCAGGAATCACCTGCTGCACATCGCGGCAAGCCCGCAGGCAAGCGCCGTCTTCCTCGCGACGAAGCCGCCCGAGAATCCAGCAGAACCACCGCTCTTCTGCATGGTCCTGCGCAAGCAGCTCGAAGGAAGCCGCATCGCCGACATCCGCCAGCACTCTCTCGACCGCATCCTCTGCTTCGACTTCGATTCTCTCGCGGCCGGCGGCAAGATCGTCACGAAAACCCTCATCGTCGAGCTCATCGGCAAGTACAGCAACATCATCCTCGTGCAGGACGGCGTCGTCATCGACGCTCTCAAGAAAGTCGGCAGCGCGAACAGCCGCACGCGCCTCATCCTGCCCGCACGCGAATACGCACCGCCGCCCACTCAGGAAAAGCTCGACCTGCGCACCGTGAAGCCCGACATCATCGTTGAGCGCCTCGCACAAGATGCGGAAGCGATACTCTGCAAAGGACTTTTGAACATCTGTCTGGGCTTCGGCCCGGTGAGCGCCCGCGAGGTCATCTTTTCTGCCGGACTGCCCGAGAAGATGAGCTGCGCCGACTTGGACGCAAAGGACAAGGAAGCGCTGCAGTGCGCCCTCGCTGAAGTCTATGCTGCCTGCATAGAAGAAGAAGCGGCGCCCGGCCTCACCCTTGACAAGAACAACAAGGTGCTCGCGACCTCGCCCTTTCCTCTGCATTATTTTTCTTCGGAAACCGTGACGCTTCCCTTCCCCACCATCAGCGCGATGCTCGAAAAGGCCACGCAGCTTGCGGGAGCCTACACACCGCCCGAAAAGGATCGCCTGAAGAAATTCGTCAAGACCGAGCTCACGCGTGCCGAAAACAAGCTCGGCGTCCTGCAGGAAGAGCTTCGCCAAGCGGAAAGCGCCGAGGACTACAAAATCTTTGGCGACAATCTCATGACGTATGCGCATCTCTACGAAGACCACGCCGACGCCTCGCTGACCGTCGACAACATCTACAGCGAAGCGGGTGAAAAGATCACGCTGAAACTCGACCAGAGATTGACGCTCAGTCAGAACATGCAGGCGTTCTACCACAAGTACGACAAGCTCAAGCGTGCGCAGAAGCTGCTCGACGGACAGATCGCACTCTGCGAGGAAAACATCCGCTACCTCTCCAGCGTCGAAAACTCCCTCGCCGCCTCCTCAACACTGCCCGAAATCGAAGAGATCAAAGATGAGTTGATTCAAAGCGGCTTCCTCAAAGAGAACATGAAAAAGAAGCGGCAGGACAAGCCCTCCGCTCCCTTTCGCTTCGTGACCGAGGACGGCAAGAGCATCCTCGTCGGCAAGAACAATTACCAGAACGACCGCCTGACCTTCCACACGGCGGCGCCCGACGACATTTGGCTGCACGCCAAGGACATCCCCGGCTCGCACGTCATTTTGCGCCTCTCGGGCGAAGAGCCGAGCGAAGAGAGCCTGCACCACGCCGCCCTCCTCGCCGCACACTTCAGCAAGGCGCAGGATTCCTCTAACGTGCCCGTCGACTACACCTACCGGCGCTATGTGAAAAAGCCCTCCGGCTCACGTCCGGGCTTCGTCATCTTCACGCACCAGAAGACGCTTTTTGTGACGCCTTCAGCAGAAGACGCGGCAAGGCTGCTTCCCGAAGAGCGCTGACAGCCGCCCGCTTCAGCGCTTGCCCGTCGAGCCGAAACCTCCCGTGCGCACTTCGCCCGTGCCCGCCTCGTCATCATCGGCGACAAGATACTTGTAGAAGATGCCCTGCGCGATGCGCATGCCCTTCTCCACACGAAAATCCGCCGCGCCGAGATTCAGGATCGCCACCATGATATGCCCCTCATTCTCCTCGTTATCGTAGTAATCCGCGTCGATGATTCCCTGCGCATTGACGAGCATGAGCTGATGCTTGAGCGAGATTCCCGAGCGGATGTGCAGCCCGAGATACTCATCCTTCTGCATGTACGCCTTGAGTCCCGTCGGCACGATCGTCACCTTGCCGCACGGCAATAGGCAGTCCTTTGCCGCCGCGAGATCGTAGCCCGCGCTCGCCGCCGTCTTTCTCTGCGGCAGGGAAAGCCCCGCCGCTTCATACGCCTTGATGATTTCAAATCCACGCTTTCGCAAAGTATTTCCTCCTAAGATCTTCGCTGCATCACAAAGAAGAGCCTTCCCCCTCTGCGGGAGAAGGCTCTTCTTATTTTTCCGTCTCGCCGGCCGACGCAAGCTTCGTCGCCGCGATCGTCGATATGGCGTGCTTGTAAACAAGATTCTGCTTGCCCGCCACCTCAAGAATCACCGTGAAATTGTCGAAGCCCTTGACATATCCCTTCATCTGGAAGCCGTTGAGCAGATGGATGCTGACTGCTCGGTTCTCCTTGCGCATCTGATTGAGAAAATTATCCTGTAGGTTCAGCGGTTTTACCGGCATGGAAAGACCTCCTTATATCTGTACAAATTTTTTCCAGCAGCAGCTCTTCCCCCTGTGACGTCGCATACCAATGTACATACGGCATCTTGCGAAACCAAGTGAGCTGGCGCTTCGCGAAATGGCGCGTCGCCTTCTTGATTTCCGCTGCGGCAAGCGGCAAGTCCATGCTGCCCGCAAGATAGACAAGCATCTCGCGATAGCCGATGCCCTTCATCGCCGGACAGTCACGAGGCACGCCCTCCGCCAAGAGGGAGCGCACCTCGTCGGCAAGACCTGCCTCCAACATCGCATCGACACGTTCCTCGATACGTGCATAGAGCGCCTGTCGCTCGCGCCGCAGTCCGATGACATAGGCGTCGTAGGCAAGCTCCCCGCCTGCCGCCTCGCGCTGCTCGGAGATATGCTCGTTTCCCAAGGAAGCGACCTCCAAGGCACGCACGACGCGACGGAAATCGTTGACATGCAGACGAGCCGCCGCCTCCGGGTCGGCTTCCTGCAAAAGGCCGTGGACGAACGCCTTGCCCTTTTCCTGTGCCAGCCTCTCAAGCTTTTCACGATAGGCGCGATCGCCCGAAGTCTCGTTGAAGACGTACCCTTCCAGGAGCGACTTGATGTAAAGCCCCGTGCCGCCGACGACGAGCGGCAGCTTGCCGCGCGCGGCGATGCGTCCGATCTCCTCCCGCGCGAGGCGCTGAAAGTCCATGACGTTGAACGAAGCCTCGGGCGCGAGAATGTCGATGAAGTGATGCGGCACGGCACTCAACTCTTCTTTCGTCGGCTTCGCCGTGCCGATGTCGAAGCCCCGATAAAAGAGCATCGAATCGCCCGAGATGATTTCCGCATCAAGCCGTCGGGCAAGCGCGAGGGAAAGCGCGGTCTTGCCGACCGCCGTCGGCCCTATGAGGACGACGAGCCGCTCCTTCTTCATGCAAGCTCCAACGTACCGCCCGGTTCTACGATATGCACGGCGGCACGCGTCATGCCCTCCGTCACTTCCTTGTACCGCCCCGCTTCCTGCGCGATGACGGGCCAAGTGTTGTAGTGGATCGGTATGACGTTCTTCGTGTTGAGCCACTGTGCGGCAAGAGCCGCATCCTCAAGTCCCATCGTATAATTGTCGCCGATGGGCAGAACCGCGTAGTCGAGCGGATCCTTCTGCCCGATGAGCTTCATGTCACTGAAAAGCGCCGTATCGCCGGCAAAGTAGACGTTGATGCCGCCGATCTGGATGACATAGCCGCAGGCGATGCCGCCCGCGACGCCCGAGCTGTGCAGCGCCATCGTCATGCGCACCTTGCCGAAGGGCAGCTTGACCGAGCCGCCGATGTTCATGCCGTGCGTCTTGATGTCGCCCTCCGCCTGCAAACAGACGTCGAGAACCTCCGGAATGCCCAAGACCATCGCGCCCGTGCGCTTGGCGATGGCAGGCGCGTCGCCGAGATGATCGCCGTGCGCGTGCGTCAGCAAGATGTAGTCGCACTCCACGTCATCCGCCTGGATCGCAGCGAGCGGATTTCCCGTGAGGAACGGGTCGGTCAGAACCTTCGACGTGCCGTCGTCGAGCAGGAACGAAGCGTGCCCGTAATACGTATACTTGATCATCGCATTTGACTCCTCTCATTTTAGTCGAGCACAAAAAAGCTATATATTGTATAATTAAACAAAAAAATTGAAAAACCTTCCTACAAACGGAAATGGAGGAGGAAAAACATGCGCTCCCATGAATTTTCCCTGCCGCAGGGCACGATCGCGTTCTCTCGTGCGCTTCCCGCACACATCTGCACCTTGGTCACAGGAGGCCGCCCGCCCGCCGCCGACTGGCTGCAAAAGGCGCGACGCGGCAAGCTCTGGGCGATCGACCACGGCGTCGACCTCTGCCACGCGATGAAATGCGTGCCCGACTTCCTGCTCGGCGACGCAGACAGCGCCTCGCCCGCCGCCTGGTCTTGGGCGCTCGCCGAGGGCGTCCCCTGCGAGCGCTTCAATGTCAAGAAGGATCTCACGGACACGCAGCTCGCACTTGCCAAAATCAAGGAGAAAGCCCCCGACACGTTTCTCCTGCTCACGGGGGCTTTCGGCGGCCGCTTCGACCACGCCATGAGCACGCTCTTTTCCTGCGCCTTCAGCGGCATCCCGATGATTCTGGCGGACGAGCAGGAAGCGTGCTTCTTCCTGCACAGAGAAGACAGCCTTTCCTTCACGGCAAAGCAAACGCCCAAGGCCATCTCTCTCCTTGCCTTGGGCGGCGAATGTCACGGCGTCTCTCTAGCGGGAACACAATGGCCGCTCGAAGGCGCCGTCCTGCGCCAGGAAGAACCCTACGCCGTGAGCAACGAACTGGCGGAAGGAAGCTCCTCCTTCCGCGTCAGCCTGCAAGCGGGCACGCTCGCCGTCTATCTCTACTGGCAATGACGCCGGAAGCCGCGGCGCACGCCCGCCGCCTCGTAGAGCACAAGGGCGGCGGCGGTCGCCACGTTGAGCGATTCCGCCTTGCCGAACATCGGAATGAAGAGCTTTGCCTCGGCCATACGACGAACCTCATCCGACACGCCGTTGCCCTCGTTGCCGAAGGCGAGCGCGAGCCGGCCGCTGTAATCCGCCGCATAATACGGCTGTGCCGCCTCGTCGAGATCGGCAGCCAAGAGCCGCACGCGTCCCTGCTGCAGGAACTCGCACAGCGCCGTGCGAGACACGTTCCGCACGACGGGCACATGAAAGACCGATCCCATGCTTGCGCGAACCGCCTTGGCAGAAAACACGTCTATCGTATCCTTCAGACAGACGACGGCATCCGCGCCCGCAGCATCCGCCGTGCGCACGATCGTTCCTGCATTGCCTGGATCCTGCACGCCATCGAGCACGACGACGTGCATTTCCTGCCGCATCGCAAAAGCCGCAAGATTCGCGCCTCGCTCTTCCAGTACAAGCAAAATGCCCTGCGGAGCGTCGGTGTCGCTCGCCTTCTTATAGACCTCGGGCGTCACCTCAGCGAGCGGACAGCCGAGGGACGCAAGCCGCGCGAGGATGCGCTCTGTGCGCTCCTCCCGCGCCGCCTCGGCTGTGACGAGGCAAAAGCGCATCGCCCAGCCCGCCTCCGCCGCCATCTCGACGAGCCGCACACCCTCGGCGACGATGACGCCTTCTTCCCTTCGCCGCCTGGCATTCTTCAAGCTCACAAGCCACTTGATCCTCTTATTCTGTGCGCTCTCGATCTTTTCCATCGTTCCTCCGCAGAAACTGTACATATTATACGCACAAACGCCCGTTTTCATGACATCGTGCGCCGCCCTTACAGAAAGCTTCCCAAGCAGTCCGCACCCTTCGAGTTTGACTTCTTGGCTTTCATAAAAAAAGAGGAGCTGTAAAAAGCTCCCCTTTCGTCATCTTCTTACTGATTTTCCTTGGCAATGGCGACGAGCTGGGCAAACGCCTTCTCATCGTGCACGGCAAGATCGGCAAACATCTTGCGGTTGACCTCGACGCCGGCCTTCGTCAAACCGTTGATGAGACGGCTGTAGGAAATGCCGTTCATGCGTGCAGCCGCATTGATGCGGGCGATCCAGAGCTTGCGGAACTCGCCCTTCTTCGCGCGGCGATCACGACGCGCATAGTAGAGCGCCTTCATGACCGTCTCGTTCGCCTTCTTGAACTGCTTGCTCTTTGCGCCGCGATAGCCCTTGGCGAGCTTCAAAATCTTCTTATGGCGGCGATGCGCCGTAACGCCGGATTTTACTCTTGGCATATCTTATTCCTCCATTATCTTCGCTCGAATCTTACTTGTTCAGCATATCGCGCACGCGCCTGTGGTCAGCGGCGGCGACAAGCGTAGCCTTGCGCAGGTTGCGCTTGCGCTTCCTCGTCTTCTTCTCAAGGATATGGCTCTTGAACGCCTTGTTCCGCTTGAACTCACCGGAACCCGTTATCGAAAAGCGCTTTGCAGCGGCCCTGCGTGTCTTTACCTTTGGCATGTTTATTTTCCTCCTTTAGTCTGCGCCTTCGGGGCGAGAATCATCGTCATGTTCTTGCCCTCCAGCTTCGCATCACGCTCGATGGAAACGAGCTCCTTGAGCCGGTCGGCCACCTTGTTCAAGACCTCTCGGCCAAGCTCCGGATGCGACAATTCGCGGCCACGGAACATGATCGTGACCTTGACCTTGTTTCCTTCTTCCAGAAAGCGAAGAGCATTCTTGAGCTTCACGTCGAAATCATGCTGCTCGATGTTCGGGCGCAGCTTGACCTCCTTGATCGTGACGATCTTCTGCTTCTTCTTCGCCTCCTTCTCCCTTTTTTGCTGCTCGTAACGGTACTTGCCGAAATCCATGATGCGGCAGACAGGAGGCTTCGCTTTCGGCGCAACCTCGACGAGATCGAGATGCTGCTCCTCCGCCATGCGCAAGGCATCGCGTGTCGCCATGATGCCAAGCTGCTCGCCGGACGCGCTCGTGACGCGTACCTCGCGAATGCGGATTTCTTCGTTGATTCTTAAAGAGTCCCTGCTAATGGGAAAACACCTCCTGGTGAACGAGCAAATAAAAAGGGCGGCAGACGCCACCCCTTCCTTTGCAAAACCTGCATATAAGACCCGCTCGACGCATGTCGGCAGGTGAGAAGCGGCGGCCTCTTCTTGAATTACTTGCCTATGTTATCATATCAATGCACCGTACGTCAAGGGATTTTTCAAAAACACCGCTTTTACCCCGAAATATGTTAGAGGAATTTCATATAATATGCAGAATATACTCTATGTAAAAGGCTTTATGGAGGGATTTTACATGAATATGACTTACAAGCTGCACCTAGGTACGTTTTGTATGCTTCTTGCTTTATTTTGCTGCCATACGCATGACGGTTACGCCGCTGTGCCTCCTACAGAGTATGCCATTTGGGACAGGATTCCTGGCGAGGCATTCGTCGAAGCAAGACTTGAGGCAACCGCCCCCATCAACCTATACGATTCCCCGCGAGGAAATACGGTCATCAACTCTGTAGCTGCTGGCGAAGTCGTCAAGCGAGTTTCCTGCGTAGTTTATACGCATCCACAAAAGCATCCCGTACGGGTGCTGCGGACGTTGCGAAGCTACAAAAAGCAAGGTGCCAGCACAATTGTTCCCGATGGATTGGTTCTGCAGCCTGGCTCCTACGTCTACCTTTTGATGTACACGGGAGAAGGAACCTATATCGGCTGGTACAACGGAGAAGAAGCTTGGTGGCTAAACGGTTCCACTATCCGAAATTTCTCCGATCGGGCTTCCCAGCAAGCATGGGGAGAATATATCGGCGAAATGACATCACGCAATCTTTCCATCGAGGCATGGTACTGCCTTCGCAAGAGCGATGGGACAACAGGCTGGACAATGGTCGCTCAAAACGGAGATTTCTCTTATGAGCATCTCAAAATACGCCGGGATTGAGGAATTCTCAGGAGGAGTGTGTAAAATGAAAAGACTTTTTCTCATGGCTTTGCTCGTATCTGCAGCCATTCTGCTACCATCATGCGTCTGCGAGGCAAAGGACGTATGGGTCGACCATTGGAATTCTGAGAATGTCGATATCTACGTTATGGATGATACGCTTACAAGTGGTTCATCGGACAACATAAAATATTTCAAGGTATCTACCAAAGAGGTGCGAAACGGAGATCTGATACGCATCGTCCATTGGACTTTCAGCAAATACAAATCGGATATGTGGCGATATGAAACAAGCACCATGCGCGGAGACCATACGACGGTCGTCCTCCCCAGGGATCAGATCTTTGAGTTTTGCATGGATTCTCTAGGTTGGCCATATTACATTAAGGAATACTGGTACTATTGAAACTTCGCCTCTCTCGAAAGCACGGATTTCTTTCCTCAATATGAAAAATTCCGCCTGCTCAGAAGACAATCTGCAACAGGCGGGATTTTTCATACTCAAAGCGCGTGATGCGGGAATTGCGGGAATTATTGCGCCTCCATCCCCAGCCACTTCGCAACTCCCTGTGGAGACGGTTCGATATCGGTATCCAACTGCTCGACCAACGCCGGATACTCCTCTCCGAAACATCGCTAAGAAAAATCGTCTCAAGATACGCAGAAGCGCATGAGCTGCCGACGTAGACGAGTCGTTGGCAGGTAGGCTTCACGAGCTTCGACACATGCACATCCACGAGGAGGACGGTCTTCGCCTCCAGTCCCTTGTAGCGACGCACCGTCGTGAACCAGACCTTTCCCTCCGCTGGCTGATGGGTGAGAGGAATCCCTGCGAGCGACGTCACGCCTGCGAGCATGCTCTTTTCCAGCGTGCTCACCATGAGGATCACGATGTCCTGAAGTTCCAGTTTCTCCTCCTCGCTCTTCATACGGCGCACGAAATCTGCGGCGGCTGCCGCGAGCGCCTCTGTATCGGGAACGAATACGGCACGAGTTTTTTTGCCATGGATGGCATTGAGATAATTCTTGTGTCTGTCCGCAAGGAAGCTCTGCACCGTACGCCCGATCTCCGCCGTATTGCGGCAGTTGCGATAGAGAACGAGCCGGCAGTCCATGTATGCGTCGATCCACTCTGCCGCCATCTGCTGCGTCTGCCCTGTCGGGCGGCGCGAAATGATTGTCTGCCCGCGATCATAAAATAAATAGAACGCTTCGTCATGAAGCTCAGCCAAGAGCGCAAGATGTTCGAGCAATGCGCTCGGGAAGTCCTGTGCCTCATCGATGACGATGTTCGGATACTCCCACAGAGTATCATCAAATTCATTCTAAAAAAACATCTCGAAATCGCGTAGCACAAGAGCGCGAACTGCGCATTCGTCAGCCGCGCCGTCGATTGCTCGACCACCTGCGACGCGGCAGAAACCGTCTCCACGATGCGAAACACGGGCTGCAATATCTGGATGACCTGTTTGAACACGCTCGGCGACTGCACGCGTTCAGGAATGCGGAACAACTTGCGCCAATAGCTGTAAATCTTCTCCAATTTCGCTTTCGGCTCACGCAAATCACCCGCGTCGAGGATGATGTCGCGCGGCGACTCCAACGGCAAAGGCTTGCCTTGAGGAATCTCCACGGAGGTCAACCAAACTGCCTTGCCCACGATAGGCACATGCTGCGGCATCCTTTGGCGCAGCTCCGCAAGGATGCGCTGACAGCTGTTCTCCGCCTGTTGAAACGGATAGATAACCTTCCGCTCGTCCGTGCGGCGGTTCGTCTGCTTCCATGCGCCATCTTCGTAGGCAATCCCGCCCGCCTTCACCTCAATGGCGAGGATGCCGTGCCTCGGATGCAGCACGACGAAATCCGCCTCCCCCTGCGAAGCCGTACGCACGCCATCTCAACAGAAAAAACGGAGTGCCGACAGCGACACTCCGTTTTTTGCTGTTGAGATGCACGATTCGATACAACGTGCCCAGCAAGAGGGCTTGCCCATCAATCGAGCCGAATCTCTTTCTTCTTCAACTCTTCCTGCTTCTTACCTTCCTCATCAAGCAGCACTTTCGCTTTTTCGAGCTGCCACGCGACCTGGCTGTACGAAGTGCCGCCGAGGGAATTGCGGTTCTTTACGCAAGTTTCAGGACGAATGGCGTCTTTTATGTCCGCTTCAAAGAGGTCGGACAGGGCGCGGAATTCTTCCATGGTCATGTCTTCGAGCCACTTGCCCTGTTTGATGCAAAGATGCACGGCGCGTCCTGCGACGGCGTGCGCTTTTCTGAACGGCATGCCTTTCTTCACGAGGTAGTCGGCAAGGTCGGTGGCGTTGGAGAAGTCTTCCGTGACAGCGCGTTTCATGACGTCGCCTTTGACTGTCATGCCACGCAGGAGCGCGGTGTAGACGGCGAGGCTGAATTTCACCGTGTCGATGGCGTCGAACACGCCTTCCTTGTCTTCCTGCAGATCCTTGTTGTAGGCGAGCGGCAGCCCCTTGACGATCGTGAGCATCGCCATGAGGTGGCCGATGACGCGTCCCGTCTTGCCGCGCACGAGTTCGGAGACGTCGGGATTCTTCTTCTGCGGCATCATGGAAGAGCCTGTGCAGTGAGCATCGTCCAACTCGATGAAGGAAAATTCGCGCGAGCACCAGAGGATGATTTCCTCAGAGAGCCGCGAGAGATGCACCATGAGGATGGAGGCGGCGGAGAGGAATTCCATAATGTAGTCACGGTCGCTGACGGCATCGAGGCTGTTCGTGTAGACGGCGTCGAAGTGAAGCTCCTCCGCCACGAATTCGCGGTCGATGGGGAACGTCGTGCCCGCAAGCGCACCCGCGCCGAGCGGCATGATGTCCGCACGCTCATAGACGCCCAGGAAGCGCGAGAAGTCGCGTGCGAGCATGGAGAAATAGGCGAGCATGTGGTGCGAGAAGAGGATGGGCTGTGCACGCTGCAAGTGCGTGTATCCCGGCATGATCACGTCGGGATAGCGCTCCGCCGTCTCGACGAGCGCACGCTGCAGATCGGCGATGCAGCCGAGCACGGCGAGCGTCTGCCCGCGCACATAGAGGTGCGTGTCGAGCGCGACTTGGTCATTGCGGCTGCGCGCCGTGTGCAGCCTGCCGCCCGCCTCGCCGATCGCGTCGGTCAGTCGCTTCTCGACGTTCATGTGGATGTCTTCGAGCGCGACGGAAAAGTCGAAGTCGCCGTGCTCGATTTTTTGCAGAATATCATGAAGCCCGGAGATGATGGCATCTTTATCCGTTTCCGCGATGATGCCGCACTTGGCGAGCATCTTCGCATGCGCAATGCTGCCCGCGATGTCCTCGCGGTACATACGCTTGTCGAAGGAAATCGACGCCTGGAAATCGTTGATCATCTCGTCCGTGCTCTTGGAGAAACGACCGCCCCAAAGCTGTTCGCTCATTTCTTCCCTGCCTTTTCCTGCATGAGGGCACGCACCTTCAAGGGCAGGCCGAAGAGGTTGATGAAACCCGTCGCGTCGGACTGATCGTAGACCTCGTCGCGCTCAAAGGTCACGAATTCCTGACTGTAGAGCGAGTACGGCGACTTCGAGCCGGCGCTGATGATGTTGCCCTTGTAGAGTTTCAGGCGCACCGTGCCCGTGACGCTCTCCTGCGTGCTGTCGACGAACGCCTGCAGCGCTTCCCTGAGCTGGCAGAACCACATGCCGTCGTAGACGAGTTCACCGAAGCGGATGGCGACGCCTTCCTTGTAGTGGTACGTCGCGCGGTCAAGGCACAGATACTCAAGCTCGCGGTGCGCGTAGTAGAGGATCGCGCCACCGGGATTCTCGTAGACGCCGCGCGACTTCATGCCGACGAGGCGGTTCTCGCATATATCCGTGATGCCGACGCCGTTTCGCGCACCGATCTCATTGAGCTTCGTCAAAAGTTTGACCGCGCCGAGCTTTTCGCCGTTGACGGCGACAGGAATGCCCTTCTCGAAGTCGACCGTGACGTACTCGGGCTTGTCGGGCGCGTCCTCGGGAGCTTTCGAGATCAGGAACATCTCGTTCTTCGGCTCGTTCCACGGATCTTCGAGGTCGGAGCCTTCATGCGACAGGTGCCAGATGTTGCGATCCATGCTGTACGTCTTGTTTTCCTCGGCGACGGGAATGCCATGCTTCTTCGCGTACTCGATTTCCTCCGTGCGCGCGCCAAGTTCCCATTCGCGCCACGGGGCGATGATCGTGAGGTTCGGCGCGAGCGCCTTGATCGTCAGCTCGAAGCGCACCTGATCGTTGCCCTTGCCCGTCGCGCCGTGCGCGATGGCGTCCGCGCCCTCCGCTTTCGCAATCTCAACGAGACGCTTGGCGATCAAGGGACGCGCGAACGACGTGCCCAAGAGGTACTTGCCCTCGTATACCGCCTGCGCCTTGAGCGTCGGCCAGACGTAGTCTTCGAGAAATTCCTGCGTGAGGTCTTCGACGTATGCCTTCGACGCACCGGACTTCAGCGCCTTGTCATGCACGGGAGCGACTTCGTCGCCCTGCCCGATGTCGACGCACGCCGCGATGACCTCGCAGCCGTCATAGTTCTCCTTGAGCCACGGAATGATGACGGAGGTGTCCAGACCGCCCGAATATGCGAGTACGACTTTCTTCACTTTTGCCTTTGCCATAAAAAACAGCTCCTTAAAATATTTTATATCAAGGAAGCACTGATAAATTCAGCGTCTCCTTAAGAATACGCGCTTTCATAAAATTTTCCTGCCGGGATTGCAGATAAGATGAAGTCAGTCCGCCATCAAAAGAGCCATGATCGCCTTCTGCGTATGCAGGCGGTTCTCCGCCTCGTCGAAAATGACGTCGGAGAATTTCTCTAAAACGTCGTCCGTGATCTCCTCGCCGCGATAGGCGGGCAGGCAGTGCATGACGATGGCACGTTTGTCGGCGACGGCGAGCAAGTCGCCGTTGATCTGGTACGGCGCGAAAATCTTCTTGCGCTCCTCGTGCTCCGCCTCCTGCCCCATGCTCGCCCATGTGTCTGTCACGAGGATGTCAGCGTCCTTCGCCGCTGCAAACGGGTCGGTCACGAGCGTAATGCTCGCGCCTGTCTCCTTCGCATCTTCCTGCGCCCTCTGCGTCACCCCTTCATCGGGCGCGTAGTCTGCAGGCGTCGCGGCGACGAAGTTCATGCCCGTCTTTGCCGCCGCATACATCAGAGAATGCGTCATGTTGTTGCCGTCGCCGACGTACGCCATCTTCAGCCCTTTGAGATTCTTGCCCTTGTGCTCGCGAATCGTCAAGAGGTCGGTCAGCGCCTGGCACGGATGGAGGAGATCGGTCAAGGCGTTGATGACGGGAATGTCGGCATACTTGGCGAACTCCTCCACCTTCTCATGCTCAAAGGTGCGGATCATCACGCCGTCGAGATAGCGCGAGAGGACGCGAGCCGTATCCTTGATCGGTTCGCCGCGCCCGATCTGCAAGTCGCGGTTCGAAAGGAAGAGTGCCTGCCCGCCGAGCTGAAACATGCCCGTCTCAAAGGAAACGCGCGTCCTCGTCGAGGATTTCTCGAAGATCATGCCAAGCGTCTTGCCCGCGAGAACGCGGTGCTCGATGCCCGCCTTCTGCATCGCCTTGAGTTCTTCGGCAAGAGCGAGAATCGCCTCGACCTCCTCAGAGGACAGATCATGGATGGAAAGTAAATCCCTGCCTTTTAACATACGTTTTCCTCCCCTTCAACCCTTGGCGTACTTCGCCAGAATCGGCTCCAAGATCGCACAGAGTTCGTCGATATGCGCTTCCTTGACAATCAACGGCGGCACGAAGCGCAGGACATTTCCTGCCGTGCAGTTGATGATCGCGCCGTGCTCCAAACATTCGTTGACAATGCCGCGTCCCTCTATGGAAAGCTCCATGCCGAGAAGAAGCCCCATGCCGCGCACTTCCTTGATGAGAGCCGGATACTTCTTTTGAAAGCCTTCGAGCTTTTCACGGAAATACGCGCCGACCTTGTCGACGTGACCCAAGATACCCTCTTTCTGCACCGTGTCGAGCACGACGTTCGCCGCCGCACACGCGAGAGGATTGCCGCCGAAGGTCGTGCCGTGATCGCCCGCATGGAACGCGCCCGCCGCCTCGTCCGTCACGACGAACGCACCGATGGGCACGCCGCCCGCAAGCCCCTTGGCAAGAGTCACGATATCGGGCTGCACGCCGAAATGCTCGTAAGCGAACATCTTGCCCGTGCGCCCCATGCCGCATTGGATCTCATCGAAGATCAAGAGTGCGCCGTGCTCGTCGCAAAGCTCGCGCACGCGCTTCAAGTATTCTGCCGTCGGCACATGGACGCCGCCCTCGCCTTGAATCGTTTCGAGCAGGACGGCGCACGTCTTCGCGCTCATCATCTTTTCCAGCTCTTCGATATTGCCGTAATGCACATAGTCGAATCCCTCGGGCAGAGGGCCAAAGCCTTCGTGATACTTCGGCTGCCCCGTCGCGGTCAATGTCGCGAGCGTGCGTCCGTGAAAACTGTGCCACGCCGTGATGATCTGCGACTTTTCAGGATCTTTCGCGTGCGCATACTTATGCGCGACCTTGATTGCGCCCTCGTTCGCTTCCGCACCCGAATTGGCAAAAAACGCCTTGCCGAGTCCTGAGAGGCGCACGAGCCTTTCCGCTGCATCCGCCTGCGCCTGCGTGTAATAGAGATTCGAGCAGTGGATCATGCGCCCCGCCTGTTCGGCGATCGTCTTGACGAGCGGCGCATAGGAGTGACCGAGCACGTTGACCGCGATGCCCGCGAGGAAGTCGATGTACTTCCTGCCGTTGTTGTCGAAGACGTAGACGCCCTCGCCGTGGTCGAGCACGATCTTGTAGCGGTTGAACACGGGCAGATAGCCCGCCGCGTCCTTCGCGTAGATTGCTTCATCTGTTTCTTTCATAATTTCCCCCGCTTTTCCATGCGCCGTCACTTCACGACCTGCGTACCGATGCCCGCCGAGGTGAAGATTTCCAAGATGATGGAGTGGCCGAGCCTGCCGTCGATGATATGCGTCTTTGCCGCACCCGCATCGAGCGCCCTCAGGCACGCTTCCACCTTCGGGATCATGCCGCCCGTCAAGGTGCCGTCCTCGATATAGCGACGCGCCTCGGCTGCCGTGAGCGTCGAGATGAAAGATGATTTGTCCTTATAGTCCTTGTAGACGCCCTCGACATCCGTCAAGAGCAGGAGCTTCTCCGCCCCGAGCGCACCCGCGATCTCTGCCGCCACGTAGTCGGCGTTGATGTTGTAGCTCTCGCCATCCGCACCGACACCGATCGGCGCGATGACGGGGATGTAGTCGTGCGCGATGAGGTCTTGCAGGAGGCGCGTGTCGATTCTTTCGACTTGACCGACATAGCCGATGTCTACCTTCCGGCTCTCTTCCCCTTCGTAGACCGTCGCGAGCTTCTTTTGCGCGCGGATGAGGTTCGCATCCTTGCCCGACAGCCCGACAGCACTGACGCCGCGGCGATTGAGGAGCGTCACGATGTCGGAGTTGATCTTGCCGTCGAGCACCATCTCGGCGATCTCGACCGTTTCTTCATCCGTCACGCGCAGGCCGCTGATGAACTCCGTCTCCTTGCCGACCTTGCCGAGAAATCCCGTGATCTCAGGGCCGCCGCCATGCACGATGACGGGCTGTATGCCGACGTACTTCATCAGCGCCACGTCCTGCATGACCTTTTCCTTGAGCTCTTCATTGATCATGGCGTTGCCGCCGTACTTGATGACGACGGTCTTGCCATAAAATTCCTGTATATAAGGCAGCGCCTCGACGAGGATCGCCGCCTTGTCGTTTGCCGCAAACATCGCTTCACCGCCTCAGGTATGGTACTCGCCGTTGATCTTCACATACTCATAGGAAAAGTCGCATGTCCAGACCGTCGCTTCGGCACTGCCCAAGCCCATCTCGACATCGATGACGATGTCATGCTGCCCCATGACCTTGCGCAAGGCGTCTGCATCGCAGGAAGCGCCCGTGCCGTTCGCATAGACGGGAATGCCGCCGAACTTCACGACGGTCTTTTCCGGCGTCATGGGCACGCCCGCATAGCCGACGGCGCAGATGACGCGCCCCCAGTTCGGATCTTCACCGAAGAACGCCGTCTTGACGAGCGGCGACTTCGCGATGCTCATCGCGACCTGCTTCGCCGCATCGAAAGACTCCGCACCCGTCACATGCACGGTCAGGAACTTCGTCGCGCCCTCGCCGTCCGCCGCAATGCGCTCGGAAAGCCCCGTGCAGATCTCCTTGAGCGTCCGATAGAAAATTTCGTAGTCGGCATTCTTCTCCGTGATCTTCGCGTTGCCCGCCGCACCGTTCGCAAGCACCGTCACCATATCGTTCGTGCTCATGTCGCCGTCGACCGAGATCATGTTGAACGTGACCTCGGTGATCTCGGAAAGCGCCTGATGCAGGAGCTTGCTGTCGATCGCCGCGTCCGTCGTGATGAAAGAGAGCATCGTCGCCATATTCGGCTGGATCATGCCCGATCCCTTGGCAATCGCGCCGAAGCGCACCTTCCTGCCGCCGATCTCGACCTCCGTCGAACACGCCTTGGAGTATGTATCCGTCGTGATGATGGCATTGCCGGCATCGACGCTGCCTTCCGTGGAAAGGCTTGCCACAGCATCCTTGACGCCCTGCTCCAGCTTGTCCATCGGCAGATTCACGCCGATGACGCCCGTCGAGGCGACGAGGACGTCATCCGCCGCACAGCCGAGCGCCTTCGCTGCGATCTCCGCCGTATGCTTTGCATCCTTCATGCCCTGCTCGCCCGTGCAGGCGTTCGCACAGCCCGCATTGGCCACGATGGCACGCGCTTTGCCGTCCTCGACCGCCGCTTTGGAAACGTAGACGGGCGCCGCCGCCACGGCGTTCTGCGTGAAGACGCCCGCGACGGCAGCCTCCTCTTCCGAGTAAATCACGGCGACGTCGAGGTTGCCGCTCTTCTTAATGCCGGCCTTGACGCCCGCCGCCTTGAATCCCTTGGGAAATGTCACGCCTTTTTTTGCTGCTGTATCAGAAAACATGTTGTATACCCTCCTGTATTATGGATAAACTGCGATATGATCAAGCCCGAGCTTCTCATCGAAGCCGCAGGCGATGTTGAAGTTCTGCACGGCCTGTCCCGCCGCCCCCTTGACGAGATTGTCGATAGCAGAGAGGGCGACGACGCGACGCGTCCTCTCGTCGATGTGCCAGCCGATGTCGCAGAAGTTCGAGCCGCGCACCGCCTTCGTCGCCGGATAGCCGCCGCGTCCGAGAAGCCGCACGAAGTATTCCTCTCCGTACATCGTTTCGTATGCTGCATCGACCATATCGGGTTCGATGCCTTCTTTCAACCGCGCGTAGCATGTCGTGAGGATGCCGCGCGACATGGGCACGAGGTGCGGCGTGAAGGACAGGATGCACGCTTCGCCCGAAAGCTCCGTCATCGCCTGCTCGATCTCAGGCGTATGGCGATGCGTAGCGACGCCGTACGCCTTGAAGCTGTCGTAAAGCTCGGGCAGAAGATTCGCCTGCTTCGCCGAGCGCCCCGCGCCCGATACGCCGGACTTCGCGTCGACGACGATGCTCGCCATGTCAACGAGGTGATTCTTGGCGAGAGGTGCGAGCGCGAGGATGCTCGCCGTCGTGTAGCAGCCCGCGTTGCCAATGATCTTCGCACCGCGAATCGCCTCGCGATTGAGCTCCGCCAGACCGTAGACGCGCTCGGCTTCCTTGTGCGTATGCTTAACCTTGTACCACGCTTCATAGACCGCTGTGTCAGCGAAGCGATAGTCTGCGCCGAGATCGATGATGCGCGTCTTCTCGCCTTCGAGCGCCTTGCCCGCCGCCATCGCATGACCGTGCGGCAGGCCGATGAAAACGAAATCGCTGTCTCTGCCGATGCGCTCGATGTCCTTCATGCTCTCAAGCTCTTCATCGTAAATGCCGCGAAGATGTGGATAGATGCTCGAGATCTTTTCCCCCGTATGGCTCTCCGACGTGATGTGCACGACATCCGCCTGCGGGTGTTCGTAAAGAAGCCGCAGAAGCTCCGCCCCCGCGTAGCCCGTAGCTCCGATAATGCTCACTCTCATGTGCTCGACCGCCCCTTCCCGAATTCCTTTGTCGAACGACGTTTATAATTATACATTTTATTGCATAATTATGCAATAGGTTTGGGGGATTTATCTTCTAAACGAATTGTATAATTGCTGTTTTTGCGAAATGTATTCCAAAAAAGGACCGTATAACTTATAATAAAGACGAACCTGCTTTAAGGAGTCATCTTTATGTTGCAACCCAAAGTTACGGCAGTAAAACCATTGCCCGATTACAAGCTGCTTTTGGATTTTGAAACGGGCGAGAAAAAGATTTTTGACGTCGAACCATACATCCAAGGAGATTGGTATGGCAAACTGCGCGACATATCGGTATTTCATACCGTGCATATCGCTGGACATACCGTTGCGTGGGCCGATGGACAAGACATCGCACCGCATGAGCTTTATGACGATTCCGTGCCTGCCAACTGAGTGCATTCAAAAACCATCAAAGGAGGACGCTTCCGCCATCATGAAAAAAATCAAGCGGCTCTTGCGCTTTTCCCTCTTTCTCCTCACCGTTTTCTGTCTCGCCTTCCTCGTCACGGGCAGTGCGGCAATCTTTCGTCCCGCGTTCTTCGACTCCATGCCGAAGATGCAGGAAGCTCGCCGCCTCATCTTTCTGCGCGATGCGGTCGCTGAGCGCGTGCACCAACGCGAGCACTATGTGACGATCGACGAAATGCCCGACTCGCTCCTCGACGCCGTCGTCGCCGTCGAAGACAGCCGCTTCTACTCGCATCACGGCTTCGATCCCGAAGCGATCGCACGCGCGACGCTCGTCAATCTGCAATATGGACGCATCGAGGAAGGCGCGAGCACGATCACACAGCAGCTCGCCAAAAACCTCTTTCTGTCTGACGAGCAGTCCCTCGACCGCAAGTTGGAAGAAGCGCTGCTTTCGCTCGATCTTGAGATGCACTACTCCAAGGATGAGATTCTGGAGCTGTATCTCAACACGATCTACTTCGGCTCAGGCTTTTACGGTATACACGAAGCTTCTGTCGGCTACTTCGGCAGAGAGCCGCACGAACTCGACCTGCCCGAGACGTCAATGCTCGCAGGAATCCCCAACGCGCCTTCCGTCTATTCGCCCTACGTTGACTTCATGCTTGCAAAGAAGCGGCAGATCGTCGTGCTCGACGCCATGGTACGGACGGGCTGCATCACGGAATCCGTCGCAGAATCCGCCAAGATCAAGCCGCTCTACTTCGCACACTGACCGACAGGAGGCTTCTCACACTTCCTCGTCTTGACGAAAAAGAGCATCGCGGCGCACTGAAGAAGCCATGCGCCGCCAAGCATCATCAAGCCCATGCGGTTGTCCAAAAGGAAGTAGCCGCTGACGCTCATGACGCCCGTCACAAGCGCCATGGTCTTGAGCTTCGCCTGCCACGTCATGCCATTGCCGTCGTTGAACGGGACGACGTATTTCTGATACAATTTGGTGGCGGCAAACCAACGATGGAGACGCTCCGAACTCTTGGCAAAGCAGAATGCCGCCAGAAGATAGAACGGCACCGTCGGCAACAGCGGCAAAACGATGCCCGCCGTGCCCAAGGCGAAGGCGGTCATGCCGACACCGAGCCAAAGATAGCGCATCAAGCGATTCGCTGAAATCATCCGATCTTCCTTTCTGTCCGTATTGTCCGTGCAGATTTTCAGCTGCACCCCGCCGCATAAAGAAGGGGCTGCCGCACAAGTCCGATCGACTTATGCGCAGCCCCCCTTCCTTTTATTTCTTTGCCTGTTCGTTGGCGGAGCGCTCGAAGTTCTTGTAGAACTGCTCCGACAGAGCCTTGTACGTTTCCGTATTCGCCTTCTGGCTTCTGTTCGCTACAATCTGATAGGTGTAGAGAAGCTCGTTCGTGCCCGAGCGATAGACATCGAAGAAAAAGACGATGCGACTGTTGTTCGCGACTGTCAAGACGACATAAGCATCGGCATCGGCGGCCACGTTTTCCTTGTAGACCTTTGCGGCCTGGCGGCGGTCGAGCGACTTGATGTCAACGCCTGTATTCTTCTGAATGTCGGCGGCAACCATATCATAGGAAAGCACATAGCTGCGCGCCACATTGCTTGCCTCATACATTGAAGCGAGCAATTCTTCTTTCGTCGGAGCGTCCTTCGTCGGCGTGTAGAGCGGCGCTGCGAGAGCAAGACGCTTGACGCTGACAATGTCGGCGCCCTCCGGGATCGTGACCTTGTCGGCATTGGCGAAAGCGACCTGCATGCCGAACACGGTCAGGCAGATGAAAAGCATGACTTGGACAATCTTCTTCATTGAATCTTCCTCCTTGACTCTTTCTCAATCGGCATGAGGTCACTGCAAAAGGCCGTGACTCTTCAGCGCCTTTTTCAACGGTTCCAGATGCTCAGGCTCCAGCTCGGAAAGCGGCATGCGCAAGTGCCCCGTCTCGTAGCCCATGAGGCGCATCGCCGTCTTGACAGGAATCGGATTAACCTCGGAGAAAAGCGCCTCGATCAGATCCATGTAGTCAATCTGAATCTTCGCTGCTTCCTCAACCTTTCCCTCGAAGTACAGACGACACATATCGTGAGTCGCCTTCGGCGCGACGTTGGAAAGAACGGAAATGACGCCCTTGCCGCCGATGGAGAGGATCGGCACGATCTCATCGTCGTTACCCGAATAGACGTTGAGCGAATCGCCGCAAGCCTTACGGATGCGCGCCACTGCCGCGAGGTTGCCGCTCGCTTCCTTCGTCGCGTTGATGCGCGGATGCTCGGCGAGACGGGCATACGTCGCGGGCAGAATGTTGACGCCCGTGCGCGACGGCACATTGTAGACGATGCTCGGGATATTGACATTGTCGGCAATCTTCGAGAAATGCTTGACAAGGCCTCCCTGCGTACACTTGTTATAGTACGGCGTCACGAGCAACAGCCCGTTCGCCCCCGCCTTCTCCGCATACTGCGAAAGTTGGATCGCGTAGTTCGTATCGTTCGATCCTGTGCCCGCGATGACGGGGATGCGTCCGCCGACTGTCTCAACGACAAACTTGATGGCTTCCTTGTGCTCGGCATCGCTCATGGCTGCCGCCTCGCCCGTCGTTCCTGTGACGACGATGGCGTCCGTGCCGCCCGCGATCTGATCTTCGATGATGCGGCCGAACTCCTCGAAGTTCACGCCATCTTCCGTAAAGGGAGTGATGATGGCGACGCCCGCACCAGTAAAGATTGGTTCTTTCATTCCGAAGTCCCCCTTGATATTATCTCATTTGGAGAGAAACGCCGACGTGTGCAGCGTTTCTCTTCATTATGGCATGACAAGGGAAGAAAGTCAATCAGCCGCACTGCCCAGAGCGTGCAGAAGCCCGCCGAAAAGGCCTGCATTTTCCTTCAGTTTTTCTTCATTGCCGAAGACGCACAGGACGTTTTCCTGCATGCAGGCGTCGACGACATCCGCCAGAGCGCGAATGTCCGCCTGCCGCGTCGCAAGAATCTCATCGCGCGACTTCTGACGATCGGCTTCCGTCACATGACGCAGGAAGCCGTCCTGCGCGGCAAGTCCCTTGAGCTGCGGCGTCAGCGGCGCGTCGACCGTACTGATCGTGCCGATGATGAACTTCACCATCTCGCGGTCGGACACGTCAAACCCGCGCAGATAATCCGCCGTCTTATCAAATATTTCGAGCGTTTCCCTGAGGTTCGGATCGCGGTACGAGCCGAAGAACAGGAAGCCGACGCGGCTGAACTGCGTAAATGCGCCATAGGCACCGCCCTGCACGCGGATTTTCGTCCAGAAGTAGTCGTAGCGCAGGATCGTCTCCAGAACGCTCATGCTGCCCGTGTAGGAAAAGCCGAGGTGCAGGAAGTTCGCCGCCTTGCCCACATACTGCACGCGACTCGACGACAGAATCCCCTCGTTCTTCGCACGCACATCAAAGTGATAGACCTGCGGCTCTGACTTCACCTGCGGCAGACGGCGGCAGAACTTTGCGGCCTCCTCGGCGAACGTGGCATATTCGGCTTCGGCGAGCGTCACGCCGATGGTCAAATTGCCCTTTGTGAACACAAGCGGCAGGAGGCTTGCGAGTATCTGAGAAAGCTCCTCGAAGCGTTCCTCGAAGTGATCGGTGAGGTCGGCGATGAAGCTATAGAAGGACAGCATCGCCTGCTCGTTGTAAGCGCCCGCCGGCGACAGATAAGACGCGATGCGTGCCGCCATACTGCGCTGCGAGGCGCTCATGACGCGAGCCTCCATGACGGCGCGGCACTGTCCGCAAAGCTCCTCGATGCGCTTCTTGTCCGTGAACTTGCTCTCGGTCAGAACCTCCGCGAGAAGCGAGAACAGCTCGGGTAGTTTGCGCACGAAGGCGCGTGCACGCACGCGGAACATCGGCATGCAGGAATCCGGCTCGCCGTTTCGGACGGCGGCGGAATTTTCGTACGATATGCCGCCCGTATGGAGGTTCGAGAGATTCGACAGCTCGGCGTACGTATGGCTCTCTGTGTCAACCGCATCAAGAAGCTCGGTCAGCAAAAAAAGATACGGGATGTGTTCCTGCGGCACGCCCTGCGCATCGAAATAGAGGTTGACGTAGGCGATCTTGTTCGTGAAAATGTCGCTGTGGAGCACCTTGCAGCCCTCGATCTCGCGCTCGGTGAGCGGCAGTTTCTCCACTTCCCTGCGAATATCGGAGAGTTCAAGAAGAGGGATCGTCGCCAGGGCCTCCGCTGTCTCGGAGCTTTCCTGCCGTTCCTTCAGGCGTTTGTTCATCTCGATGATGCGCTCAATCTCCTCGTGCGTGAGCGCCTGCTTCTTCTTTTCCAGCGCTTCGGAAAGCGCCGCCTCGCGCTCAGAGGAAAGCGTCTTGCTAGGCTTGAGTACGACGAGAGAACGATGCGCATTCTTCACGAGGTACTTTTCCAAGACCTCTTCAAAGTAGCGCCCTTTGAGTCCTTCGCGCATCTTCCGAAAAAGCTCCTCATAATAGAGGTAGAGCGCAGGGTCAGCATCATAGAGCCAGCTGTTCATGATCTTGATATTGTAGACAAGCCCCTTGGGAAACGTGCCGAAGTCCGCCTCACGCGCCTTGAATTCGAGGCGGTTGATCGACGCTTCGAGCAGCGTCTTGTCGATGCCGTTCTCGATGAGGCCGCGCATCGCCTCTTCCGTCAGGCGGCAAAACTCCTCGGCGCGCTCCGCCTCCGAACTCGTGACGATGATGCTCAGGTAAGGCTGGCGCAGCGCATCCTCGAAGGAAGCGCTGACGTCCTTGCCGATCTTCGCGTCCATCAGCGCTTTTTTGAGGGGCGCGGCTTCCGTCTGCAGGAGAGCATGCTGCAGGATTTCAAGAGCGAGCATCGCTTCGGCATTGTCCGCCTCTCCCACGAGCCAATTCAGCGCCAAGAAGGTTTTCTCCGACACCTTCTCCCCCTCGCTAATGGAGTAAAAGTCCTCCTTGCGAGCCATATCACGGAAGGACTGCTGCAAAGCAATCTCGGAATGCGGCTCAATTCGGTCGAACGCGGCGAGATATTCGCGGTCGAGATAGGCGAGTTTTTCCTCAATGTCCATCGCGCCGTAGAGGTAGATATAGCTGTTCGACGGATGGTAGTAGCGGCTGTGAAAGGCGCAGAAATCCTCATACGTCAGCGTCGGAATCGCATCGGGATCGCCGCCCGACTCGAAGCCGTACGTCGTATCGGGATAAAGGGAGAGCATGATCTTGTTCTCAAGCACGTCATCGGGCGAGGACAGAGCGCCCTTCATCTCGTTGTAGACGACGCCGCTGTAGCGAAGCGGCTCTTCGGCATTGTCGATCTCGTAGTGCCAACCCTCCTGCTGGAAGATTTCAGGCGTCTCCTTCATCGAAGGATAAAAGACCGCGTCGAGATAGACATCCATGAGGTTCTGGAAGTCCTTGTCATTGCGGCTCGCCACAGGGTACATCGTCTTATCGGGAAAGGTCATGGCGTTGAGGAAGGTGTTCAAAGAGCCTTTGACAAGCTCGACGAACGGCTCCTTGAGCGGGTACTTCCTGGAGCCGCAGAGCACCGAATGCTCGACGATGTGCGCCACGCCCGTATCATCCGCCGGCGTCGTACGGAAGCTGATGGAAAAGACTTTGTTGTCGTCGTCGTTTTCCAAAAAGAAAAGGCGGGCGCCGCTCTTTTCATGCACGAACGCATAGGCCTTCGCATCGATCTCCGGCACCGTCTGCTGCTTGAGCAGACGGAAACCGTGGAGAATCTCATTTTCCTTGAGGTTCAACTTCATAGAGGTTCATTTCATCCTTTCCAATGCACGGTGCGCGATGTCCTTGCGGCAGAAGGCGTCCTTGAAATGTACGCACCCGACGCCGCGATATGCCTTCTCAACCGCCGCGCGGATGTCCGCTGCCTCAGCGACGACGTTCAGCACGCGGCCGCCCGCCGTGACGATCTTGCCGTCCTTCTCTGCCGTTCCCGCATGAAAGACGAGGCATCCTTCCGCCTCAGCATCGGCGAGACCCGTGATTTCCGCGCCCTTCTCGTAGGTCTTCGGATAGCCGCCCGCCGCGAGGACGACGGTCACCGCCGCGCCCGTGCTCCACGGAATCTCGACATCGGCGAGATTGCCGTCGACGCACGACAGCATGATTTCGACGAGGTCGCCTTTGAGGAGCGGCAGCACAACCTCCGTCTCAGGATCGCCGAAGCGGCAGTTGAACTCGACGACCTTCGCGCCTTCCTCTGTGACCATGAGTCCTGCATAGAGGCAGCCTTTGTAGAGCCGCCCTTCCTGCTCCATCGCGCGGATCGTCGGCTCCAGAATCGTCCGCTGCACCTCGGCGACGAGAGCGGGAGGCGCGACGGGAGCGGGCGCATAAGCGCCCATGCCGCCGGTGTTCGGCCCTTTGTCGCCGTCGTAGGCGCGCTTATGATCCTGCGACGGAATCATCGCACGAATCGTCTTGCCGTCGGTGAACGCGAGAATGGAAACCTCCTCGCCCGCCATGAATTCCTCGATGACGACGCGGCTGCCCGCTGCGCCGAATGCTTCGCCCTCCATGATCTCGTCGACGGCGGCAAGCGCTTCCTCCTCGGTCATGGCGACGACGACGCCCTTGCCCGCCGCGAGTCCGTCCGCCTTGATGACGATGGGCGCACTCTCGGCTTTGACGTAGGCGCGTGCGGCGGCGGCATCGGAAAACACTTCGTATTTCGCCGTCGGGATGCCGTACTTCTTCATGAGGTCTTTGGAAAATGCCTTCGAACCCTCAATCTCCGCCGCGAGCTTCGCGGGGCCGAATGCCTTGATTCCCTCCGCCGCCAGTGCGTCGACGAGGCCGCCCGCAAGCGGCGCCTCAGGGCCGACGACGACGAGATCGATGTCGTTCTCCTTGGCAAAAGTGACGACTGCCGTATTGTCCGTCGGAAAGATCTGCGGCACGCATTCGGCGATTGCCGCCATGCCCGGATTGCCCGGAATCGCATAAAGTTTTTCCGTCTGAGGACTATCCTTGAGCTTCCAGGCAAGTGCATGCTCGCGCCCGCCGCTGCCGATGACCAAAATCTTCATCTCGTTGCTCCTATTTCTCAATCTGCTCCGAAAGATATGCGGCGATGTGTTCGTCGTAGACCGACGTGTGACGGAACGCCTCACGAGCGAGTTCCATGCGTTTCATGCCGCGCACACAGCCGTCCTTTTGAATCATCTCCGCGACCTCGTCGTAGTGCGAGGGGTTCGTCACGACGGCAACGAACTTGAAGTTCTTCGCGGCAGCGCGGATCATCGCAGGGCCGCCGATGTCGATGTTCTCGATCGCCTCGGCGAGCGTCACGTTTGGTTTCGCCACAGTCGCATCGAACGGATAGAGGTTGACGACGACGAGATCGATCGGTGTGATCTTGTGCTCCTTCATCTGCTGTACATGCTTGGGATCGTCGCGCACGGCGAGAATGCCGCCGTGGATGTAGGGATTGAGCGTCTTGACCCTGCCGTCCATGATCTCAGGGAAACCCGTGACATCACTGACGTAGAGCACGGGGATGCCCGCATCGCGGATTGCCTTCATCGTGCCGCCCGTCGAGACGATCTCAACACCGGCATCATGCAGCTTGCGTGCGAACTCGACGACGCCCGTCTTGTCCGATACACTGATGAGAGCACGCTTGATTTTCATGGTCAACCTCCACCTTTCATCTACAACAAACAAATAGCTTATTCCAAAATCGTCACATGGCGGCCTTCCACCTTGAGCCGCCCATCCACATAGAGCGCGATGGCGCGCGGATAGAGGATATGTTCCTGCTCCAACACCCGCGCGGCGAGCGTATCTTCCGTATCGTCATCCATGACAGGCACAGCCGCCTGCAGGATGATCGGCCCTGAGTCCATACCCTCGTCGACAAAGTGAATCGTGCAGCCCGAGACCTTGACGCCGTAGGCGAGCACGTCGCGATGGGCATGCGCCCCGCCAAACGACGGCAGGAGCGACGGATGGATGTTCAAGATGCGCCCGCAGAACTTGCGCACGAAGTACGGACTCAAGATGCGCATGAAACCTGCGAGCACAACGAGCGTCACGCCTGCCTCTTCAAGCGCCGCAACGAGCTTTTCCTCGAACTCCTCGCGCGTCGCACACGCTTTGCGATCGACGCAATGATGTGCTATACCCGCCTGTGCCGCGCGTTCCAAGGCCTTCGCCTCGGGCTTGTCCGTCAAGACGACGGCGATCTCAGCGCGAATCTCGCCCTGCTTCTGCGCCTTGATGATGGATTCGAGGTTCGTGCCGCGCCCCGAGCACAGGATGCCGAGAACTTCCTTACGCATCGAGAACCCCGCCTTTGATCGTCACATCGTGCGCACCCTTCTTGACGCAGCCGATCTCGTAGACCTCCTCGCCCGCCGCCTCAAGATGTGCGCGAATCTTCGCAGCCTCCTCAGGCGCGGCGATGATGACCATGCCGACGCCCATGTTGAACGTGCGGTACATCTCATGTCCATCGACATTGCCCCACTCCTGCAGCAGGCGAAAGATCGGCGGCGTCTGCCATGCGGAAGCATCGACCTCCGCCGCAAGATGCTCGGGCAGGGCGCGCGGGATATTTTCGTAGAAACCGCCACCCGTGATGTGCACCATGCCATGAATGTCGAACTTTTCGATGAGCGGCAGACACACGCGCGGATAGAGCCGCGTCGGTGTCAGAAGCTCCTCGCCAAGCGTCTTTTGAAGCTCAGGGAAGGTTTCAGCCCCCGTGAAGCCCTTATGCTCGAAGCAGATCTTGCGCACGAGCGAGAAGCCGTTCGAGTGAACGCCCGAGGACGGCAGCGCGAGCAACACGTCGCCCTCCTGGACGCGCTCGCTCGTGATGATCTTCGACTTCTCGACGACGCCGACGGCAAAGCCTGCGATGTCGTACTCGCCATCCGCATAGAAGCCCGCCATCTCCGCCGTCTCGCCGCCGATGAGCGCACATCCCGACTCCTTGCAGGCGGCGGCAACGCCCTTGACGACAGCAGCCACCTGCTCGGGAACGAGCTTGCCGACGGCGAGGTAGTCGAGAAAAAAAAGCGGCTCTGCACCCTGCACAAGGATATCGTTGACGCACATGGCGACGGCGTCCTGCCCCACGGTATCGTGCTTGCCGAGCATGAAGGCAAGTCGCAGCTTCGTGCCCACGCCGTCCGTGCCCGAAACGAGCACCGGCTCCTTGTACTTCGCTGCCTGCAGCGCAAAGAGGCCGCCGAAGCCGCCGAGGTCGCCGAGCACTTCGGGGCGGTACGTCGCACGCACGCTGTCCTTAATGAGTTTGACGGATTCATTGCCCGCGTCGATATCGACGCCCGCATCGCGATAGGTAAGTTTCTTTTCCATTCTGCCTCCTCCAACACAATCGAAAACGAAAAAATGTAAAGAAATACACAAACCCACCGCCATCCAACAGAATGGCGGCGGGCTGCGGGCTATTATCTCTCCTCGCCTGTCAGGCGGCGCAGAATCTCCTTGTAGGCGTCCTCCACGTTGCCGAGGTCACGGCGAAATCTGTCCTTATCGAGCTTCTCGTTCGTATCGCTGTCCCAGAAGCGGCAGTTGTCCGGCGAGATCTCGTCGGCAAGAATGATCGTACCGTTCTTGTCCCTGCCGAATTCCAGCTTGAAATCGACGAGCGTGATCTTTTTCGTCTTCAAATAATCGCGCATGATCTCGTTGACCTTCAAGGCCTGGCGCTCAATCTCACGGATCTCCTCATCCGTCGCCATCGCCATCGCCTTGACATGGTAGTGGTTGATCATCGGGTCGCCGAGCTCGTCGCTCTTGTAGTAAAGTTCCACGATGGGAATCGCCATCTTCGTGCCTTCTTCAAGGCCGAGGCGCTCGGCAAGGCTGCCTGCCGCAATATTGCGCACGACGACCTCAAGCGGAATGATCTCAAGCTTCTTGACGATCATCTCACGGTCGCTCGGCATGCTGATGCAGTGATGGTCGATGCCGTTCTTCTTCAGGAGGTCAAAGAAAAAAGCCGTGATCTTGTTGTTCATGACGCCCTTGTCGACGATCGTGCCCTTCTTCGCGCCGTTTCCTGCCGTCGCATCGTCCTTGTAATAGACGAGCAATTCGTCGGGATTTTCCATCTCGTACATGATTTTTGCTTTGCCTTCGTACAGAACCTTCTTGCTCATGATTTCCTGTCCTCCGTTAAACTTCTACTGATTGACCTGGGACGCTACACGCGCCGCCTTCTTCGCTACGCCTTCCCTGAGCTTCTCGCGATACCCTTCGAGCTGCTTTGCCACGGCGGCATCGCCTGCACCGAAGATTTCGAGGGCGAAGACCGCCGCATTCTTCGCGCCGTTGACCGCCATCGTCGCGACGGGGATGCCCGACGGCATCTGCACCGTGCTCAAGAGCGCGTCGAGACCATTCAAAGGCGTCGCGTTGATCGGCACGCCGATGACGGGAAGCGTCGTGTAGCTCGCGATGACGCCCGCCAAGTGCGCTGCCGCGCCCGCCGCTGCAATGATGACGCCTACGCCGTTTTCACGCGCGTTTTCAGCATATTCATGCACCTTCGCGGGCGTGCGGTGCGCCGATGCCACGATGACGTCGACCTCGATGCCGAACTCCTTGAGAAACTCCACCGCCGGCTTCATGATCGGCCAATCTGAGTCACTGCCCATAAAAAGAGCTGCTTTCATGAAAGATCCATCTCCTTTTCTCTTTAGTGTATGATAGCAGATGAAAGGAAACGCTGTCAACCGCTTCGCCCGTCGAGCGTGCTTTCGAGCGCTTTCTTAAGCCTGCTTTCCAGCGCAACGAGTTCGGCTTCCGCCGCGCGTCTTTTCGCCCTGCCTTCCTGCTGGATTTTCAGCGTTTCCTCGATCGTCGTCACGAGGTCGTCGTTCACCTTGCGCACCGTCTCGATGTCCACGATGCTGCGCTCGTTCTCCTTCGCCGTCTCGATCGTGCCGATCTTGAGCATTTCCGCATTCTTCTTCAAAAGGTCGTTCGTCATCTCATTGACCGAATGCTGCATCTCAAGAACCTTCTTCTGGTTCGCGAGACCGAGCGCTATGACCATCTGATTCTTCCACAGCGGAATCGAGTTGTAGATCGCACTCTGCACACGATCGATGAGAACCTTGTCGTTGTTCTGTATGAGGCGGATCTGCGGCGCCGTCTGGATGGAAATCGTCTTGCTGATCTTGAGGTCGTGCACCTTCTTTTCGAAGCGCTCGACGGAACTCTCAAAATCACTGACGACCTGCGCCGCCATCGGATCGCTCGAAGCGGCGGCCTGCGCACGCAGCTTGGGCAGCGTGACTTCACGCATCTCCTGCATCTTCTCCTCGCCCGCGCGAATGTAAAGCTCCAACGTCTTAAAATACTCAAGATTCTTCGCAAAGAGAGTATCAAGCATCGTGACGTCCTTCATCATGAGCATGCGCGCCTTCTGCAGTGACGTCTTGACCTTCTCAACCTGCACGGACACCTTCTCGTAGCCCTGCATCATCGTCTCCGCCTTGCCGACGAGGGAGCTGACAAGCGGCAATTTCTTCAGAAATCCGCCGCCCGATGACTTCGGCTCGAAGCTCTTGACATTCGTCAGAAGCTCGCCCAAAAGCTCGCCGACATAGCCGCTGTCCTTCGCACGCACGTTGCAAAGAATGCTATCCGAAAAGTCGGCAATGTTCTTCTGCGCCGCCGTGCCGAAGTCGATGATCGCCGCCGAGTCCGTGAGGTCGAGGCCCTCCTTGATCTTCTCCACCTCAGCACGCTCCGCAGGCGTCAGTTCCTCGACCTCCTGCGCGATGCGCTCAAGCTCCTTTTCGGGCGCAAGTTCCAGCGCCTTTTCCTGCGGCTGCTGCGCACGCTTGCTCAAGAGATCGTCCAGATTGATTTCCGCCATTTCTCCCTCTCCTTTATCTGCTCTGCCTAATCCTCATCACAGTAATCGAAATAAAAATCATCGACGGGCATGAAGAGCCAACGCACGCCCTCGATGAAGCCGACGAAGATCGGCAGTCCTGTCCAGAGGAACAAGATGTAGCCAACGCCCTGAAAATTCTTGCCCAGAAAAAACTTGTGCGCACCGAAACCACCGAGGAATATGCCGAGCAGCGACGCCTTGATCTTGCGGCGTACGACTTGCCAGTAAAGCTCCTGCGGTATGACGCTCGTGCCTCGCGCGAGACTAGAGACCTTCTGCAGGAAGACCGGCGTCGCGTTCGACGCCTTCCTCGGATGCTGCGCGCCTCGTCTCACGAAGGGCTGCTCCGTCGCTTCAGACACGGTGCATGCTGCCCCCATCGCCTGCCCCTTCATCGAGTGCTGCAGCACCTCGATCTCAGCGTTGAGATCCATGAGCTGATAGTTGATAACACGCCTAAACTCTTCCTCATACGTCATGCGCAGGGAAGAAAGCATCTCCTTGACACGCCGCTTCGCCTGCACCACCTCTTCGGAGGCGAGCTGCGTTTCCTCAAGCTCGACATACTGGCGCAGCATGACGGCCGCCTTCTCCTGATAGATTTCGATGAAATCCTCCGCTGCCGCGATGCGTTCAGGATTGCGCTCCAGATAGCGCAGCATATTGCCCGCGACATGCTGCAGGGCGACAAGTTCCTGTGACATCTCACGATCTTTTACCTTTTGCCGCAAATCCTGCAGAACATCGTAGTCGCCCACCGCCTTGGCAAAACTCGCTTCCAGAAGCTCCGCTCGCACATCAGGCAGCTTCTGCAGCTGCGCCCTCTTGAGCTTCAGCCTCTGCTTTCCGCCGCGCAGTCCTCTCACCTGAAAAAGTGTAAAGCCGCCGAGAAAAACCATCATGCCGGCCTTCCACCATTCCTCCTCATAACCGAGCCAAGCGCCACCACCCAAGGCAGTGATTGCGAAAATCAGCCACAGATAGCGCATACGCTCGCCCCCTCCTATGAATACGACTGCCGATCGCGCAAAAGAACTATCTATGTGCTCCATTATATCATTGAAGCAAAATCATAGCTATAGAAATTGCGAATAAAATCAGCCACTCATCTTCACACATCCGCTCTATTTCTTCGACATTAATAATACATTAATTTTATAGATCAATTACAAATAAAATAATTCCAGCAACTTTTGGACTGCTGGAATTATTCATCTTAATATCCCGAAATCGAGGCCTCAGACCCTACGCATTGCGTTCCAATACAAACACTTCTCCGCCCTTTTCTATGCGCCCCGTCATCCTTCCTCCCATGGAAAGATGATCTCGCATCATTTCAAGCATCGCCTGTGGTTCTTCATAGTTGCAAAGCGGCTCACCAAGAATAATATAATCATAGGTACGCCCACGCAGAGTCTCGGCAAAATCGCGCTGCGATCGACAGAAAACTTCCTCATCGCAAACCGTCTGGAGATCCTGCCAATATTTTGCATCTTGAACAAGAGCGGAAAGCTTCACAGGCTCAAACCCAACGCCCCGAAGCCCATTCTTAAAATGAAGCAAATCGGCACCGCAGCGTATATCGATCCCCAAAATGCGATGTTCCTTGCGTACAGGAACAAAGCTCAGGCACTTATCTCGAAGTTCCGCATCCAAGCGCGTATCATCCCAAGGATCGATTCCAAAATATTTACGTCGGAAAATCTCACGTCCCGTCTGTATATCCAACTGATAATCCTCGCCTGTCATCGTGCTTCCTTCTGCATGATAAACAAACGTATCACGACAAATCATCAAGCGATAGCCCAGACGGCGATAAGTAAAGGAAAGATCGTCATCAGAAAAATTATAATAAAAAGCATGATCCAGCTCGTACAGCTTCCGCAAAGATGAACGAAGCAGCGACGTCGTAGGAATAACGCGCAGGCACTCCTCCCACTTTTTAGGATTACTAATATTATGGGCAGCCGCTACTTCCTGCATTTCTTCATAATTGGAAAATGGCAACGTGATCTGCTGATGATTGCTCGTATAGTTTGCAACAGGAACAACCATCCCAATGCGCGGATCCGATTCCATGCAAGTAACGAGATTTTTAAGCCAATCTTTTGTGACAATAACATCCCCTGGAACGAATGAAACGTATCTCCCGCGAATAAATTCACCACCCGCCGAATTTTTCGCCGCAATGTATCCAGCTAATGCTCCGCGATTTTCTCTCACATGAAAAATACGCTTCTTCTCATACGGAATACTACGAAAAAACTCTAACGTCCCATCCGTCGACCCGTTATCGATAAGAATCAACTCATAATCAACATTCTGTGTATATTGAAGAAGCGCATGAATCGCCATCTTCGTCTGATCTTCCAAATGATTATACGCCTGAAAACATACGGTCACCAATGGCGGATTTTTTCCCACACAAAAATTTGCTACAATTTCACGTCGGATAAAAGCATTCCTCTTGCGGATCTCAGAGCTTTCCCCTTCCGGCTGAACTTCAATGACTTCTCCATAATTAAAGCTCATATCTTCCTCCATACCCACCAAAATCTATTCTTTTTAGCGTGAAAATCCAAGAGCCAAATCCGAAGGGCGCACTCCACTTCAAGGATGTAAACTCTCCGTGTACATTATAGCGTACACTATTGTGGTGTTCAATCTTTTCATGATGCGAATCATGTCCTTGCACCTATATCAGCGAAACGTCTCTATTCGCAGCGTCTTTCCGTCCGTCCTGCATACGACCGCACCATCCTCGTCGGTGCGATAGATTTTTATGCCGTCCTTCTGTAGACGCTCGATGACCTCTGGGGCAGGATGACCGAAGTTGTTGTCCCTGCCGACGCTGATGACGGCGAAGCGCGGCTGTGCGGCGGCGAGGAACTCCTCCGTCGTCGAGGTTTTCGAGCCGTGGTGTGCGACCTTCAAGACGGTGCATTGAGGATTCTTCCCCTCCGCGAGCATGGCCTTCTCCTGCTCCGCTACGAGATCGCCCGTGAAGAGGAATGATGCCGCACCATAGTTCACGCGGATGACGTTCGAATACTCGTTTCCCGTAGCGCCCTCCGCTGCACCGCCCTCCACCTGCGGCGCGTAGAGGATGTCGACCGTCACGCCGTCGAGATCGATATGCTCGCCCGCCTCTGCAGGAGCTAGATGCTGCATCTCAGGCGCATCGAGGGAACAGCCGAGCACGCGTGCATACTCGCTGCGCGGCTCGTGCGCCGTCAAGACCATGCCGACGGGAATATGGCGCAGGATGCCGCCCACACCGCCCGCATGATCCTCGTGCACATGCGTGAGGATCATGTAGTCGAGCCTTCGCACGCCGTAATGCGAAAGGTACGGCACATCGACGCGCGAGCCGATGTCATAACCGCCGTCGCGCGTGCCACCCGTATCGATCATCAAGGCTCTGCCGTGCGGCGTCACGACGAGAGCCGCATCGCCCTGTCCCACGTCGATGAAGTGCACCGCCATCTCCTGCGGACGTGAAATCTGCCATAAGGCGACGGCGGCAGTGACGAGTAAAAGTGCGGCAAAGAGCGCCTTGCGACGCTCGCTGCACCATGCCAAAATAATCTTTCGCCGCTCCTCAGGCTGCACAAATACAGCAAGCATGGCGAAGTAGACGAGCGCAAGCGGCACAGAAAGCGTTGGCAGATACACCTCGCCGCCGGGCATAACTGCTAAAAGCCGAGTACTTTCATAAACAACCCCTAAGAGCAGACTGTCCGCAAGAAAGACGGCCTTCGCCAAGAACGGCAGTACGAAGGATGCAAGCCCCGCGAAAAGCCCCGCGACGATGACGAGTTCCACGACGGGCACGACGATGATGTTGGCGACGAGCGAAGAAAGCGACAAACGATGGAAGTACCATGCGAGGAGCGGCAAGGTCGCGAGCTGCGCCCCGAGCGTGACGGCGAGGCTCAGAGCCGCAAAGCGCGGCAGAAAGCGCAAGGTCGAAAGCCGCTCGCAAAAAGGCGGCGCGAGGTAGAGAAGCCCCGCTGTCGCCGCGAACGACAGCTGGAAGCTGACGTCAAACGCCATGAGCGGCTCGAAGAAGAGCAGCGCCATGCCGACAAGAGCCAAGAGCCGTCGCGCGTCGCTCTCACGCTCCAAGGCGAGCGCGAAGAACGCGAGCAATCCCATCGCACCCGCACGCACAGCCGGCGGCACGCAGCCCGCAAGCACGCAGTACAGCACGACGACGACGGTGACGAAAACAGCCGTCACGACGGGACGCAGGCGAAGGAGTGCGCCGAGCCATGCCATGACCGCCGCCAACAGCGTGATATGCGAGCCGGACACCGAAAGGATGTGCACGATGCCCGTCGCCGTGAACGCCTCGACAAGCTCGGGCTTTATGCCCTCGTAACCGCCGAAGAGCATGGCGAAGATCGCCGCCGCATCTTCCTTGGGCATCACGCTCTCCATCGAAGCGCGGTATGCCGAGCGCACCCGCTCGCTCCAACGCAGTACGGGATGCACCTCTCCCGCTTCCCATGCCACGCCCGGCTTCTTTGCCGATAGACGCGCGCGCACGCCCTTGACCGCCGCCGCACGCTCCACATCAATGCGCCCAGGATTGCCGTAGCCGTAGATGCCCTTGACCTTCCCAAAAGCCGTGATTTCCGCGCCAATCTCGGGCAAGTTTCCGACATTTTCGCGCATCTCCGAGACATAGATTGCTCCCGACGCCGCCTGCTCCTCGCCGCGCTGGCGCACGCGCTTCGCCTCCACCGTATAGCGCACGAACGTCCCCTGCGCCGTCCGCCGCACATGCGGCGCCTCGACGAGCACGCCCTTGACCGCCGCCTCACGGCCAATTAAATGCGAAACATCATCGGCAGGCAGAGCCTCGCCCCAAGCGAAGCGCCACGCGCCGAAAAAAAGAAAGAGCAGCAAGAACGCCAGCCACGTCCTGCTGCTCTCGCGCACGAGCAGAAAAAGCGACAAAAAGAAGAACCCCGCCATGCCAAGGGCAAGAGTGCCAAGCGAGACATGCAGCAAATCCTCGCCGTAAATGCCGAGCAAAAGCGCAAGGAAAAGCCCATTGAGAAAAACAAGCTGCTGCTGTCCATACCGCATGGCAAACCCTGCCCCTCAACTTCCTTATACGCATCACATTCCTCGAAGAAGCGCCATCGCTCCCCTCACAATGCAATCTTGTCCTTCATCTTCTCATACTTCGCATCGCCGATGCCCTTGACGCGCTTGATCTCCTCGGGCGATTGGAACGCGCCGTTCTCCGTGCGGTACTCGACGATACGCTTCGCCATGGCAGGGCCAACACCCGGCAGCTTGTCAAGCTCCTTCTCGTCCGCCGTGTTGATGTTCACCATGCCTTCGGGCAGGGGCTTCGCCGTCCCTGCCTGCGCTCCTGCCGCCGCGCCTTGCACCGCCGTGCCTTGCGGAGATTTCTCGGGCACGGTAATCTGCACACCGTCCTTGAGCTTCTGAGCAAGGTTCACGCCGTTCGTATCCGCCGTCGGCAAAAAGCCGCCGCAGGCGTCGACAGCATCTTTCGCCCGCGCTCCCTCGGCGAGCTGCACAACGCCCGGACGGTTGACCGCACCCGCGACATAGACGACGATCTCTTTCGCCTGTGCTTCTTGCACAGGCGCCGTGCCCGCATCCAGCTCGACAACTTCCTCTTGTCCATGAATCCCCGCATAGAACGCACCGCCCGCCGCAAGGGCAACGACAGCCAAAAGAACAAGCATCGACTTCTTGAACATCGGCATGGTTTCAGCCTCCTAAGCAGAACTGCACCTCTAACAAGACGATTTCGCATTCATTCTTCCATATATGGAATATTCTATGAATTTCATATTTCTCCTGCTATTTCGGCAAATATATGATTGTGATTCCCAATGTTTGACAGCCCTCTGCCGTCATGCTAGAATAAGAACCGTCAAGTGGACAATGCGGACGTGGCGGAACTGGCAGACGCGCTGGACTTAGGATCCAGTGCCGCAAGGCATGGAGGTTCGAACCCTCTCGTCCGCACCAACGACGATGAACAAAAGCCCGGAAAATCCGGGCTTTTTCTATTGATACGACGCACTTGAAGTCTACCGCCTTCAAACGAAAGCGAAATTCCCCTCGCGGAACACAGGGACGCGCGTGCCGTCCGCCTCGATTCCGTCGATGGTGAGATCTCTTGAGCCTACCATAAAGTCCTCGTGCACGAGCGAATCGTTGACGCCGCGCTGCAGAAGCTCAACGCTGGTCATCGCCTCTCCGCCCTCGATGCACGTCGGGTAGGCTTTGCCGAAGGCAAGGTGGCACGCAGCATTTTCGTCGAAAAGCGTGTTGAAGAAAAGCACGCCGCTCTTCGAGATCGGCGAATCGTAAGGCACGAGCGCGACTTCACCGAGATAGCTCGCACCTTCGTCGGTCGAGAAAAGCTCCTTGAGAATTTCTGCACCGCGCTCTGTCTTGTAGTCGACGACCTTGCCATCTTTGAAGGTCAGCGAGAAGCCCTCGACGAGATTGCCGTTGACGTTCAGGGGGCGCGTCGCTCTGACCGTGCCGTTTACGCCGTCACGCTTGGGAAGCGTGTAGATTTCTTCCGTCGGCATGTTGGCGACGAAGGTCACGCCGTCTTGCGTCTTTTCCGCGCCGCCCATCCATATATGCCTCTCGGGCAGTTCGATGGAGAGGTTCGTGCCGAGAGCGTTCTTGTACTCCAAGCGCGAGAAAGCATGGTCGTTCATGAACTTCGCCGCACGCGCCAAAAATTCGATGTGCTTCTGCCAGCGCGCTGCCGCATCCTCACCAGGCGCAAGGCGCACGGCAGCGAAGATCGCCTGCCAGAGATTTTCAACGGCAGCATCAGGCGCATCCTCGGGAAAGACCTTCTTCGCCCAGCTTTCCGTCGGAATCGAGACGACGCACCAAGCGTTCTTATTGCTCATCAAGCGTTGGCGGTATTCGAGGAGCGCCGCGCCCGCCGCCTGCTGCGCGAGCGTCAGGCGCTCCGGCTCGACGCCGCTGAAGATCTCCGGGTCGGAAGCATGGATCGTGACGAACGCCGCCCCCTCTGCCGCACTGTCCTCGTAAAGGCGGCGACGCCATTCGGGAAACTCCGTAAAGACGCTCTTCTTCGCCTTGTCGTAGCGCAGACGTGCGAGCCGTTCATCGTTCCACGCAACTGTCACATCATGCGCATTTGCATCGTACGCCGCGCTAGCGACGCGGCGCGCGAAGTCGGCGCACGCGAGCGGCGCGTTGATGACGAGCGGCTGATCCGTTTGCAGATTGACGCCCATGCGCACGATCAGCCGTGCATATTCTTCGAGAAGTTCCTCTCGGCTCTTTTCGTCCATGCCTTGCTCCTTTTCCAAAAACCGCAGATTTTACCATGAAACCCCAAGAGGTCAAGCCCAAAAGGCGCAGACCGATTGGCTGGTTTCTGGTAAGGGCGGCGCACAATGTCCACAAAGTGGACGTTTGTGCGTGTAGCTTCCGCTATCCCCGCGCGACGCTGCGCAGGGGCATTCTTCAACATCGATGTCAGCGATAGCGCAGACGGTACGTCTTTCCTTCGGGCAGGGCGACGCTGCCGTCGCCCGACGCACCGACCGCCTTCAAGGCTTCCTTGTACTCCATTGGCACGGAAAGTGCCTCCGTCTTGAAGGTTGCCGTGCCATCGCCGTCCAAGTCGAGCGTGAAGCCCGAGCGCATCCTTTGACCGCTGCGCTCAAGGTAGTCGAAGTCGCCCTCGCCGTCGTCGTCGATCTCGCCGCGAATCTTCAGCGTCATGCCGATGAAAGCGATGTCCGAAAGCCTCGTCGCCGCGCTCTCGGGCATCAGGGAGATATTGCCCTCCTTGACTTCGAGCGAATTGCGTGCCGCCACGGCCGAGAGAATCTGCACCTCGACATGACCATCGTCGCTTCTAAGACTCCTCGACGTGCGCATGAGTTCGCTCCAGCGCGGCACCGTGACCTTGTAGGAGTCGATGACGGCGACATAGCCCGCCCTGTCGTCTTCCGCCACCTTGCCATAGAGCCGCACATAGTCGCCGCGCGACGGGCGCGGCTCGGCGGCGCTGACGCCCTTGCCCTCGACGAGGAGGCGCGGTCCGCCCTCGTGCATCTCCGCCTGCATCGCCGCGCCGTCGATATCAACGACACGCGCGACGAACTGCACTTCCTTGCCCTTGAACTTCGCAGGATTCTCCGAGAACTTCGCGCCCTCAACGAACTCGGGATGGTGCGGCGGCTCGCGGTAGACGGCGCTCCTTCCGCCGCAGCCGGCAGAGAGCGCGAGCAGGAAGAACAGCGCAAAGAGGAAGGCGAAGCGCATCCTGCGCCTTTTCCCTGGCCTCAAAGTTCCAACGCTCCTATCAAATCCCGCACATGTTCAATGCCCTGGCGCTCCAAATACGCATCGAGTCCTTCGGCCGCCTCAACGACGGCACGCGGATTCGCGAAATTCTCCGCGCCCATCTCGACGGCGCTCGCACCGACTAGAAGGAACGCTGCCACATCCTCGCCCGTCTGTATGCCGCCCATGCCGATGACGGGAATCGAAACCGCCTGCGCCGCCTGATAGACCATGCGCAGGGCGATGGGCTTGACGGCAGGGCCGGAAAGGCCGCCCGTGATGTTGCCGAGGAGCGGCTGACGCTTTTCGACATCGATCACCATGCCCGTCAGCGTGTTGATGAGCGATACGGCGTCGGCGCCTGCCTCCTCAACGGCACGCGCCATCTGCGTGATGTCGGTGACGTTCGGCGAAAGTTTTACGATGACGGGCTTCTTCGTATGCTTTTTGACCTCCTGCGTCACACGCGCCGCCTGCACAGGGTCAGTGCCGAAGACGATGCCGCCCTCCTTGACGTTCGGGCACGAGATATTGACCTCGATGCCATCGACGCCCTCGACGTCGAGCATTTGCGCCATCTCACCGTATTCCTCCGCCGTGCCCGCGCTGATGTTGACGATGAACGAGGTCGGCAGTTTTGCCGCCTCGGGCAGGATGTCGCGGCAGAACGCCTCGACGCCGGGATTCTCCAAACCGATGGAATTGAGCATGCCAGCGGGCGTCTCGGCGATGCGCACGCCGCCGTTTCCCGCACGCGGCTTCGGCGTGATGCCCTTCGAAACGACGGCACCGACGTCCGCGAGGTCGAGGAAATCTTCATACTCCATGCCGAAGCCAAACGTGCCCGACGCGCCCATGATCGGCGTCGCCATGCAGATGCCCGCGATCTCGACGGCAAGCCTTTCCCTGTTCATTCAAAAACCTCCTCCGCCGCAAAGACCGGCCCTTCCGTGCAAACTTTGCGCCTCCTGCCTGTCGCCTTCCCCTCGAAGGTGCAGCCCAGACAGACGCCGAAGCCGCACGCCATGCGCTTTTCCAACGATACCTCGCAGGAAAGCCCCGCGCTCCGCGCCAGACGCGCGATGCCATCCATCATCGGGTCAGGGCCGCAGACTTTAACGGAATGCACTTCATTCTCGCAGAGGACGAGCGGCATCAAGTGAAGCGGATAGCCGTGGAAGCCGCTTGAACCGTCGTCCGTCGCGATGTAAACCGCCTTCGCATGAGGCGTGAAGAAGCGCGTCCAGAACGTCTCCGCCTCCGTGCGGGCGGCGACGATGACGACGGGCTTTTCGCGCAGGCGACGCGCGAGCAAAAGGAGCGGCGCTAGTCCCAGGCCGCCGCCGACAAGAAGCGTAGGCTCGTCCGTGAGCGTAAAACCCGTGCCGAGTGCGCCCTCGACACTCAGAGTTTCGCCCGGTCGCAACGTGGAAAGTTCCGCCGTCCCCTCGCCCAAGATGCGGTAAAAGAGCGTGATCGTCCCCTTCTCGTCGTCGATGTCCGCCACGCCGAACGGGCGGCGCAGAAGATGCGCGCTCTTCGGCTTCTTCACCATGACGAACTGCCCCGGCTCTGCCCCCGCCGCAATCTTCGGCGAGAGAAGTTCCATCTGCCAGATGTCGGGCAATATAGCGCGGTTCAAAACGACAACGGCATCCTCCAAAGTTTTTTTCAAGGAATCGTCCTCCTGTCTTGATTCTTATGTCTTTCTGTATTATAGCACACTATTGGATGAAATCCCCTTCTTCGCCATAAAAATACCCCGCCTGCAGATCAATATGTACACTTTTGTAACCATAAGCGCATACAACAGAAAAGCAGTCTTGCTCCATACGAAATATGGAGCAAGACTGCATAAATCAGCGTAATTCTACGACATTGGCTTACTTTCTTGTCCGCTTAGCAGTGAGCAATCCACATTGGGCGGGGATTCTCTCACTCCGTATCAAAAAGCAGCGTCACAGGCCCGTCATTGACCGATGTAACCTGCATATCTGCGCCGAAACTGCCGTGCTCAACGCGAAAGCCCAGAGCGCGGCAATGTGCCATGAAACTCTCGTAGAGCGGCTCGGCAATCGCGGGCTTCGCGGCCTTGGAAAAGCCCGGGCGGCGGCTCGAAAGGTCGGCGTAGAGCGTGAACTGCGAGACGACGAGGAGCGCGCCGCCGACATCTTCGAGCGCGAGATTCATCTTGCCAACCGCGTCGGAAAAGACGCGCGTACGACAGATTTTCTCTGCGAGGCGCTTCGCCTCTTCTTCCCCATCTGCCGGCCCCACGCCCAGAAGGACGAGAAAGCCCTGTCCGATCTCACCCGTCACTGCGCCGTCAATGGAGACGGCGGCCTCCTTCACCCTCGTCACGACTGCCCGCATAAACTCATCCCTTCCTACAGCAAAAACCGCGCCAACAGCAAACCATCCGCCGCCCAAGTCTCAGTTCGTCCAGCGATCGGCAAAGGCGAATACATGGCGGTAGTAATTCTCCGGATCCTTCGCCTTCGCCGCCGCGTGCCACGCGCCCTCGACCGTCAGCACTTCCTTCTGCGGCGCGCTCGACGCCGCCGCCAACTCCTGCATCATGCTGTAAGGTACGAGCAGGTCGGACGTGCCGTGGATGAAGAGCGTCGGCGCCTTCATGCGGCGCACAGCGTCGAGCGCCGAGGCGTCAGAGAGCGCAGCACCCGTCTTCTTGCGGCTCATGTAATCCATACCGCGCATGATGACGGATGCCGGCAGGTTGAAGCTCTCCATCTTCCGCACGAACATATCTTCAGCGCTCGTATAGCCCGAGTCCTCAATAACAGCGACAAGGTTCTGCGGCACATCGTCCCGCCCTGCCGCGAGAAGCGCCGTCGCCCCTCCCATGGAAACGCCGTGCAGCACGACACGCGCTGCAGGGTCAACCTCGGCGATGCGCGAAACCCATGCGGCAACATCACGGCTTTCGAACGTCCCCATCGTCACATATTTGCCCTCGCTCTTGCCCGAAGCTCGCAAATCCGGCGTCAGGACATGATAGCCGTGCTCGATGTACGCCTCGGCATAATTCCACGCATCTGCCTGACTGCGCCCGTATCCGTGCAGCAGCACGACCCAGCGATGACTCGGTGCAGCGGGCGAAAAGTGTGTCGCCGCAAGCCGCAGTCCGTCGAAGGAGCGAAGCGTCCAATCCTCGCTCTTCGCCTCAGGCTTCTCCGGCAGATGGACATTGGGGTCGGAAAGACTCGCGGCGATGACGGGCGGCGCCAGCGGATCGCCGCCGCTGCCGCGCTCCAAGGCGAGGTCAACGAAGTAGCCGTCGACAACATAGACAAAAGCGCCTGCAGAGAACGCCGCGAGCAAAAGCGTCGTCACGATACTCGTGAGGACGATGGTCGCAAGCGTCCTCATTTGCCCGCTTTCATGCGGTTGATGGCGCTGACGAGCGCCATTGCCGATGCCGTGATGATGTCCGTATCCATTCCTGCCCCCCATGTGACCTTGCCATTCTCCGCTGTAATGCCGATGTATGCCATAGCGCGCGAGGTTGAGCCGATTTCAAGTGCGTGCTCGTTGTACGTCAGATTTTTATAGGAAATGCCAAGATTTTCCTGCAAAGCGTTGCTGATGGCATCGAGGCGGCCGTTGCCGCGTGCCTGGTACGTCACGGGCTTGCCCTCGATTTCCATGTGCACCTCGCCCGCGCGTACGCCGTCCGGCGCCTTGCGCAGTAGGAAATCGACGAGCCGCACGGGAGCATCGACATTGACGTACTCCTTCTGGAAAAGCTCATGCACCTCTTCGGGCAGAAGCTCCTTGTGTCCGCGATCGGAAACGCCCTTGACGAAGTAGCTGAGATCTTCGCGCATCTTCTTCGGCAAATCAAGCCCGAATTTCTGCTCCAAGAGATAGCCGACGCCGCCCTTGCCCGACTGGCTGTTGATGCGGATGACGTCGCCGTCGTACTCGCGCCCGACATCTTTCGGATCGATATAAAGGTACGGCACATTCCAGAACTTCGGCTGCTTCTCCTCGCGCCACTTCATGCCCTTGGCGATCGCGTCCTGATGCGAGCCGGAGAAAGCGGCGAAGACCAGCTCGCCCGCATACGGCTGACGCGCGTGGACACTCATGCGCGTCACGCGCTCGTAAAGCTCAACAAGCTCGGGCATATTGGAAAAGTCCAGCTCGGGATCGACGCCGAGCGCGAAGAGGTTCATGGCAAGCGTCACGATGTCCGCGTTGCCCGTGCGCTCACCGTTACCGAAGAGCGTGCCCTCGATGCGCTCCGCGCCCGCCAAGATGCCCAGCTCCGAATCCGCCACGCCGCAGCCGCGGTCGTTGTGCGGATGCAGGGACAGTCGAACGGCGTCGCGGTACTTGAGATTCTGCGAAATATAGGCAACCTGCATGCCATAGACGTGCGGCATCGAAAGCTGCACCGTCACAGGGATGTTGATGATGGCAGGGCGCTCCGGCTTCGGCTGCCAGACGTCGAGCACGGCGTTGCAGATTTCCAGAGCATACTCCGGCTCCGTGCCCGTGAAGCTCTCGGGCGAATACTCGAAGCGGTAGTCGGCGCCTGCCTTCGCCGTAAGCTCGGCGAGGAGGTTCGCTCCCTCGACGGCAATCTTCTTGATCTCTTCTTTTGACTTGTGAAACACCTGCTCGCGCTGCGGCACCGATGTCGAATTGTAGACGTGGACGATGGCGTTCTTCACGCCGTCAAGCGATTCGAACGTCTTCTTGATGATATGCTCACGCGCCTGCGTCAAAACCTGCACCGTCACGTCGTCGGGGATCAGATCGTCCTCTACGAGGCGGCGCAGGAACGCGAACTCCGTATCGGATGCGGCAGGAAATCCCACCTCGATCTCCTTGAAACCGATCTTCACGAGCATCTTGTAAAATTCCAGCTTCTCCTCCAAGCTCATCGGGATGATCAGCGCCTGATTGCCGTCGCGCAGATCGACGCTGCACCATGTCGGCGCCTTCGTCGGATGCTCCTTCTTGAGCCAGCTCAAATCTATCTCAGGCGGCAGAAAATACTGCTTCTCGTACTTTGTGAAATTCTTCATAAATAACGCCTCCTACATGCCTTTTCATAAAAAAAGCCTTTCATCCCCAAAGAGACGAAAGGCAATGCTTACGTGTTACCACTCAATTTCGCGCCGAAGCGCGCACTTTAACGGATACCATCATATCCTCCTGCTCTAACGGTCAGGCACCGGCTCCGCCTACTCCATGTCGGTTTCAGCGAGCTGCTTCAAGGCGAGTTCGACGGCGCTTCCTCTCCGCTTTCCACCAGCCAGCGGCTCTCTATCCATTCCACGACGCCTACTATTCCTCTGCAACGCATTTGCAATTTGAAGTTATGCTCTATAGGATAGCATATATGTTGTCACTGTGCAAGAAGAAATTTCCTAAAACAAAAGCCGCCCATTTCTGAGCGGCAACCGAGCCAAGAAAACATCCGGCAGGCGTGCCATGCCCCTGCATCTCTCGGGTTTCCCCTGTCATGCCATCAGCGTGTGGTCGACACGAAATTTACCACCTCAGATGTCTTCTTCTCTGCTTTTATCTTATATGATACTCTCCTTTCTGTAAAGGATTTTTTTATTTCGCAAATATTTCTCCCATTTCTTGCCACTTAATACATGATAAGTAATAATCGAGTTCTTCCTCTTCGAATTATCGCTCACCACGGCTAATCGCAAAATGAGATTCAAACGTTTTCCATCGCTATGAAATTCCTTCAAAATCATTGCCGTATGTGGAAAAGCAGATGCCAATATATAGTCTGGATTCATAATCGCTTCTGCCAAGCGTTCCTTGAATAGGAAAAAATCATTCCCATGCTGAATCCGAACATGTGCCATCCGCTCTTCAGTAAATGCCACTTCATCTGACTGTATATTCACCTCAACGAGAGAAAACAGAGATTTATCCAGATTGCAAACGTGATGGATCATCAAGCAGCCCCTACGCCTCGCTTGTAAACCGCTTTACCTGCTCAGCGATCAATTCCTCGTCTTTGAAATAGTTGATCTTCATCGCCGCCTTCATCGCTTCGAGCGTTGCGGCGGCTTTTTTGCGCGCCTTTTCACTGCCTTCGGCGAGCACGGCATAAACAGCGCGGATGTCTTTTTCAAGCTCCTTGCGGCGTGCGCGGATCGGTGCCAGCTCATCTTCCAATACCGCGATGAGGAACTTCTTGACCTTGACGTCGCCGAGGCCGCCGCGGCTGTAGTGCGCCTTCAAGGCGTCGAGATTCTCGTACTCGGGCAGGAACTTCTCGAAATGCTCGGGACGCGAGAAGACGTCGAGATAGGTGAAGACCGTATTGCCCTCGATCTTGCCGGGATCTTCGACGCGGATATGGTCGGGGTCGGTGTACATCGACATGACCTTCTTCTTCACCTCCGCCGCCGAATCGGAGATGTAGATACCATTGCCAAGGGATTTCGACATCTTCGCCTTGCCGTCCGTGCCGGGAAGACGCATCGCCGCCTTCTGCGAGGCGAGCAGGCTCTGCGGCTCGACGAGCGTCTCGCCGTAGACCTCGTTGAACTTGCGCACGATTTCGCGCGTCTGCTCCAACATTGGCTCCTGATCCTCGCCCACGGGGACGGTCGTCGCCTGAAACGCCGTGATGTCTGCCGCCTGGCTGATCGGATAGGTGAAAAATCCCACGGGGATGCTCGTCTCAAAGTTGCGCATCTGAATCTCCGCCTTGACCGTCGGATTGCGCTGCAGGCGCGAAACCGTCACGAGATTCATATAGTAAGCCGTCATCTCGAAGAGCTGCGGCACTTCGGACTGCACAAACATCACGGTCTTTGCCGGATCGAGTCCGCACGACATGTAGTCGAGCGCGACTTCGATGATATTCTGACGGATCTTCTCAGGATTGTCCATATTGTCGGTCAATGCCTGCGCATCGGCGATCATGATGTATATTTCATCGTACTCCCCCGAATTCTGCAGTTCCACGCGCCGCTTGAGCGAGCCAACGTAATGTCCGAGATGAAGCCGCCCTGTAGGACGGTCGCCTGTCAATATGATTTTCTTCACGATAAAGCCTCTTTTCCTTTGATTTGCAAGGAAGTGTCGAATGTATGCACACTTCCAAACCTACTCCTTATTCTACACGATGAACGTCATTTCCTCAACCGATGAAAATCGACCATAAGTGCACATAAAAATTCGAGCAGACGCGCACCGTATTAACGCGACTGCCCGAATCACTTCGTAAACCGAATCTATAAGGCTTCTGACCTTACTCTCTGCTGCCGAAACTGTAATTGCGCTTGACAATCAGATAGACAAAGACCGGCGCACCGATCAGAGCAATAATCAATCCGACGGGGATCTCTGTACGCGGAATCAGACTGCGTGCGAGTGCGTCAGCACCGACCATGAGGATGGAGCCAGTGACGCTCGCCAAAGGCAGGAGAGCACGATGTCCTGCTCCTGTAAAGAAGCGCACAGCGTGCGGCACAATGAGGCCAACGAAGCCAATCATGCCCGCCGCATAGACGAGGAATCCTATGACGAGCGAACTGAGCACAAGATAAACTTCGCGGTATCGCTTGAGATTCCTGCCGAGCGTCACCGCTTCGGCATCCCCAAGGAGCATGAGGTCGAGGACCGAACTCTGCGTCCAAAAGAACACCACGCCGAGCAACGTAACGAGCATGATTGCCGCCATCATCTCCCAGCGTGCACCCGCAAAACTGCCCATGAGCCAAAAAATCACAGACTGGACGCCGCTCTTATCGTTGGCAAAGTAGATGATGAAGCTCGAAATCGCCGAGCATGCCGTAGAAAGCGCCATGCCCGCGAGCAAGAGCCGCACGGGGTCAGCTGTACCGCGGATATTCGCCACAATAAGCACAAGCAGCGAGACACCGAAAGCACCGAAAAAGGCCGCGACACCGACGAAATTCGTGCCAAGCCACGTGCCTAGTCCCAGAAGGATTGCCGCCGCAGCGCCAAGGGACGCACCCGACGATACGCCTAGGATATACGGATCGGCCAGCGGATTTTTGACAATCGCCTGCATGACGACGCCGCACGCCGCAAGCCCTGCCCCCGTGCATGCCGCAAGTAGGAGACGCGGCATGCGCAGCATCCATATGATGTCATGCACAGGGCCCTGCTTGGGCGCCGTCACGGGAAGAGGCCCAAATATTCCCTCCTTGACAGCTGCATAAATCGCATCATAGCTTAGATGCACCGAACCGATGCCCAGACAAAGGAAAAGCTCCGCGACGAGCACCGTGAGCAACAGAAAAAACAAGGTTCGTCCTTTCCATTCCTTATTCACTTACCCACCTCCTCGTAAAGCTCCGGATGTAGCCCGTGCGCCATGGCATGAATACCATCATACGTGCGCGTCGCGCTCGCATAGACCATATAAAGCGGCAAGACATAGACTCTGTTGTTCTGCACGGCTTGAATATCTTGGAAAGCAGGATCGTCCATGAACTCCGCCTTGATTGTCTCCGCTTCCCTGTAGCGATCCTCACTCACGATGAGGAAAATCACCTCGGGATTCGCATCGACGACCTGTTCAAAGCCGATGTAGCGCTCATAAGACAGAGGATCGCCATTCACATGACGCAGAATATCAGCAGCCAACGTATCCTCGCCATAGTTCATGAATTGGTTGCCCATACGCTCGATGATGAGCGTGCGCGGGCGCTCTTTCCCTCGCGTATTTTCCTGTACATAACGAATCTCCGCTTGCATCTGCTGGACAAGTTCTTCTGCACGCTCCTCTCGGTTAAAGACGCACCCAAGGTCGCGGACATAAGCACATTCACCCTCTATGGTATTGCCACCCTTTCTTCCCATGGAGGAAGCAGGCATATAGGTACGAATACCGCGTTCGTGCCAAAATGCAGTTGATTTCGTCACGCGATCAGAAAACGTAGAATACCATCCTATGATAAGATCAGGCTTCAGCATCAAAATTTCTTCCACGCTTGGCATCACCATCTGACGCAAAGGAATTTTTTCATACGCCTCACGATATTCGGGCAGCAAACATTCGACATATGGCACACCGACAGCAGCGACAAGCGTATCTCCCGCGCCCAGTGCAATAATGGTTTCTACATCATTTTGCCAAATGGCAACAACGCGTTCCGGTGGATGTGCGAAGACTTCTGTAATCTCACTGCCCGCCGAATCGTAATTCACGATAGAAACGCCTCCTTCCTCAATGGAAGGAGGCATTTCGCCGCCAAAAAGGCAGCCCGAGGAAACGAGGCAGACGAGAGTGACTACTCCTAGAAAAGCGCATTTTCTCATCAAACCCGTCTCCATCAGAACGTATACTTCGCACCGAGCATGAAACTCCGTCCCGCTTCCGGCAAAGCGCCGGGTCCATAGACTGCCAAAGCCCGAGTCTCATATGTCGTATTCAAGATATTGTAGACGTTCAGATACAACTGCCAATCTTCGGCCACTCGATAATTCACGGAAAGATCAAGCAGATCGAAATGTGAGTCTGAGAAGAACCGCGTATCGTTGCCCGAATAAACAGTATAGGAAAGATCGGCAAACCAACGATCCCGATCGTACATCAAATGCGTGCGATAAATGTTGCGCGGACGGTAGGCGTTGATGAAATCATCCGGATTCGTCCCATCTGGATTGCGGCGCACATTTTTCGTCGAAAACGTCTCATTGACCCAGCTATAAGACAAGCCAAGCGACCACGCATTGTCAAAGCGATGCGTATAAGCCAAGTTCAAAGCATCTTTCTTGCGCTTGGCATTAACCGAATAGCGCTTCCACTTCGCACCATCATGAATACTGTAACGGCCAATGGCATTGCTCATATCAGTGACGCCATAGTTAATTTCCGCTGTATCCCGATCCGTAAAGCGGTGACTCGCCCCCAACGTATAGCTCCATCCCTTTTCATCCTGCAGGATATCGTTAGCGAACTGACGCGAACGATCCAATCCTGTCACAGGTTTGAAAATCTGTACAGCAGAAAAATATGCATTGGACTGCTCGTCAAAATCATAACTGCCGTAAAGGGAAGCTGTCAATTTTCTTGAGGAATCAAATTTCGTATTCTCGTACTTCCCGCTTCCGTAATGCGTATAAATAAGCCCTGGGGAAAGAGCGAATTTATCGCTAAGGCGTATCTTGTCCTGCAAATAAAGATCCCAAAGCGTTCGGCTCGTATCACTCGTCCCGTCTGAAGACCATCCCTCGTATTCGCTCTTGCGATAATTGATGCCACCTGTCAGGCTATGTCGGCCGACATGCTTTGCCAACTGCACAGCTATACCCTTAGATTGCTCGACGTCCTTGTGGACGCCAGGATTCGCCTTTGCCCTTTCCCAGAACGCCGAAATATACGGATACGGAACATTCCACATGCCCGCATAATCCGCCATGTTGTAGCGAGTGTAGTTGCGGAACACGCGCACGAAGCTTTCCGCCCCTTCATCCGTCTTATCAAAGACATACTTAAGCGACACGTTGTTTGTCAACGTCTCATCGTGCGAACCCAGCCATGCATCATAGAGGAAGATGTTGCGATAGCCGGGAATCCTACTGTTCAGCCCGATGTAGCGATGCTTCACCGGATCAACAGGCGCCATCGTGCCATTGTAAAAAGATTCCATATTTCGATAATCCGGCGCCGTGATGGGATAGTGCGCCCTTTCGTTAGCATAGTAATAATTGAGTGACAAACTGTGCGTTGCATCAAAATCTTTTCTGAGATTGAAAGCAGCGTTGTCGCTCTTATAATGCGTATTATTGAAGCGCTCCGACTTTCCCGTATAGACATCCTTGTATTTCGTGTCACCGCTCATCTCACGGCTGACAGAAAGGGCATACTTGATCGTACCATCATCTTCCGAACCCGTATGCGTGAGTGCGTAGCGATGATGCCCCCAAGAACCTGTCGAAAGATTCAGTGTCGTGCGCGGCTTCGACGTGCCGCGGCGTGTCGTGATGGAAATAACGCCTCCTGCAGCATCCGCGCCATAGATGGCAGCACCACTGCCTTTGATAACTTCGATCTGCTCTACATTGTCAATGCCAGGCAGTGTGCTGAGATTGACGCGCGATTTATTTCCCGCAAAAGCATTCGCGTCATTGTCGATGCGACTGCCATCAACGAGAACGACGATGCTTCCCTCACCATTGATGGTAAACTCCGTATTGAAGGCCTCGTAGCCATATTCACCACCGCGATAGCCTGGTGTAGAAATACGCACGCCGGGAATATTTTTCAAGGCATCCTGTATCGTTGAATAATTGTGCTTCTCAATATCCGTGCGCGTGATGACGTTGACATCGCCGCCCGTCGTGTAAGGATTCTTGATTTTACGGCGATCCGCCGAGATGACTGTGCCGCCGAGGTCGTAATCCTTTGCCGAGGCCGCTTCTTGCGAATCCTTCGATACAGTCACATTTTCCTCAGGCTCGGAGATACCTCCCTCCGTATTTCCTGCTGCAAATACCTGCGGCATGCCGAGTACCATACAGGAAACGGCAAATGCCAAAAATTCCTCCTTGCTCTTTCTAATCCTTTTGTACATCTTGATTTTGATTCCTTCCCTTGTAATATGATTTCACCGTATACGCGTCGCATCAAAACTCTTGCGACATCACCTCCTCATTACAAGCGGCACAGCTCTCATTCCGCTTTGGCAATTCCACCTCACGAAACCTCATCGTCAGCGCATCGTAAATCAGCAATCGCCCGACAAGAAGATCTCCGATGCCCAGAATATACTTGACAGCCTCGACTGCCTGCAAAGATCCCATGACGCCTACCGCTGCGCCCAGAACGCCGATTTCGCGACTCGTCGGCACTGTCCCCTCTTTGGGCACATCCTCAAAAATGCAGCGATAGCACGGGCTTTCTCCTGGCAGGACGGTCATGATCTGCCCGCTGAATCCCGTGATTCCCGCATGAGAAAAAGGCTTATGCAGACGCACGCAGGCGTCATTGATGAGAAACTTTGCGGGGAAATTATCTGTGCAGTCGAGAACGAAGTCATAGCTGCGGTCACAGAGAATATCCTCGGCATTGTCCTCCGAGATTCTCTCTCGATAGACGTTAACGCGCACAGCGGGATTAAGAGTGGCGAGCGTCCTCGCCATCGAATCTGCCTTCTTCCTGCCGACATCCGCTGACCGATGCGCTATCTGGCGCTGCAAATTGGAGAGGTCAACAACATCATCGTCGACGATGCCGACCTCGCCGACACCTGATGCCGCGAGATACATCGCCGCAGGCGAGCCAAGTCCGCCCGCGCCTACAATCAAAACCTTCGAGGCGAGAAGCTTCTGCTGCCCCGCCTCGCCAACGCCTGCAAGCAGCATCTGACGCGAATACCGATCACGCTCTTCCTGCGTCAACTGCTGCGTGCGCATTCCCTCATCGCCCATATCAGACGGCAACGACCTTGACGACACTCGCACCGAAGGCTTCCTTCAAAGCGGGCAGGCACTCTTTCACAAGCATCGTGCGCTCACGTGCCGTGCGCACCGTGACAAGGAGCGTCGTACCACTCTTCGCAAGATTCTGCAGGGGCGCGAGGTACTTCTTGTAGCCCTCTTCCCCGAGGATGCCCTTCGCACGCGAAAGTCCTTCATGCACCTCCGCGCGAGCCGCAGGGATGCGCTCCTCGATCGGACTCATCGCCTCCGCCGTCAGATGCGGATTGTTCAGCAGCCACTCTTTTTCCATCATGATGGATTCCTCCTCCCCTGAGGAAGCACTGATAAACTCAGCGATTCCTCTACAAACGATACGATATCACGACCGTGCCATCATCAAGCTCTACGACGCGTGCATGAACCTCGTAAAGCTCATAGATGAACTCCTCATTCAATAGCTCTCTCGGCGTTCCCTCACGAATGATATGACCGCGCCGCATGGCAATCAACCGATCGCAATAAGCAGCGGCAATATTGAGGTCGTGGATGGCAGCGATGACCGTGAGGTTCATCTGCCGCACGTTTTCCATGACCTGCAGCTGATAGCGGATGTCCAAATGATTTGTCGGCTCATCGAGGATGAGACACGGCGTCGACTGCGTGAGCGCACGCGCGAGCATCACGCGCTGCTGCTCGCCACCCGAGAGCGTCGCAAAGGAGTTCTTGGCGAACCTCTCCATGCCCGTGAAAGCGAGGTACTTGTGTGCAAGGGCGAAGTCCTCCTCGTTGTATCGCTCCAATATGCCCTTGTAGGGGCTTCTGCCCATAAGCACCACTTCGAGTACCGTAAAATCAAATCCCGTGCTGTGATGCTGCGCGAGTACGGCCTGACGCATCGCCGATTCGCGCACCGAGAGATCACGCAGCTCATCGCCGCCCAAGAACACCTTGCCGAGCTCCGGCTCAAGCACGCGGTAGATGCACTTCAAGAGCGTGCTCTTGCCGCTGCCGTTCGGCCCAATAATGCCAACGTTTTCTTTGTCCTTGACTGCGAGATTGATGCGCTCGATGATCTTGCGACCATCAAGCGATTTCTCCAGATTTTCTACGCGGATCTCCATATCTTATTTCTGCATCAAACCCGCCTTGATGAAGGCGATCTTGCCGTCCTTGACACCGAATGTCAGGTAATGAAGCGGATTGTCGGTCTTCCAATACGTGTAGTAGTCGTAGCCAGGCATACGATGCGCCTTATGCTTCGCCGATTCGACTGCACCTGTGCCGTAAATCTTCTGCAGGATCGAGGCGTCCATACCGACGGTCACGCCTGCGGGCGTCGCCCAGCCGTTGTTTCCCTTGACGAGGACGGACTTCACACTCATACCATCCGCCGATGGCACGATCTTCACGGTGTCGCCGTAGCCGAAGAGATGCTCGACGTAATGCGACTGCACATCTTTCATCGGTCCGTAAATGCTCTCCACATAGTCAAGTGACATTCCCGGCTCCACGCCGCCAAGCGACATATCCTGCGGCGTGATCCAATCAAGCCCTTCCGCACCGCATACGGCACTTCCAGCGGCGAGAGTTGCGCCCAGCAGCAAGCTTACAGCAATTTTCTTCAACTTCATAAAAATGCACTCCTTCTCCTAGATAAACAGCAAACTTACATCTCTCTTTATTCCGATGCATCACCTCCCCAAAGACTGTTTTTCTGCTTCTTCACCTTCTTCTGCCACTCCTCCCACGAGGAAATCAGAAACTCATGCACGAGGAACTCGGGCGCGACCGCCTCGATCAGGCGGCGCACAGCTGCAGTCTCGAATGGATCGTGGCGATCGACTGCCGAGACGTAACGATACCCCTCCTCAAAGGACAGTGTCCGCATCTCCTCCTTCTGCGCCTCAACCATGCTCCTTTGCACGAAATCGCCCGAAAGTGATCGGTGCAGATGCATGGCAAAGATCCTTTCTCGCAAAGAGCCGAGATTTTCCACCTTTTGCAGAATATATCGGACAGCTTCCTCCTCATTCGTCAGACTCGTATTCGTATTCATCATGTGGCCCGTGTCGAGCACGAATCCTGTGCGTTCATGATGCGTTTTTTCGAGCAGACGCGTGGCGAGCTTCGGCTCGGTCAGCGTCAATCCCGGCCACCAGAGGTTTTCATAGAGCAGCAAACACTCCTCAGGAAGAACATCCGAGATGGCGTTCACCACTTCCGCTGCAGCGTCAATGACCTGCACCGATCCATAAGCGAAATGGCGGCACTTCATCTCCCAGCTGCGCGCATTCGCTACATGAAAGACGACATAGCGTGCCCCGACACGCGCCGCCGTGCGCATGTTCTCGCGCCAAAGCGCGAGCCACGCCGCACGATTCTCCCCAAAGACGGCAGCGACGTTCTCTCTGCTGCCAAACTCCTTTTGCAGTTCCTCTTCATTGCCCAGCCAGAAATCGAGCCAGTTTGGCCAGAAGCGCAGATGCACGCCGTGAACCGTTTCCGTAGGAAAGAAAGCCGGATCGCCATAGCCCGTGACCATCAACTCGATGCCTGAAAGGTCGCCCTGTTGCAAAAGTGCAGCAAGGAGCGACGGATCATCGTCAAGGACACCCAGCGTATCGCACGCATGATCCGAGATGTTCAAAAGCTCCTGCACATCTCTTCCCCCTGTCCGAAAGCATCGAAGAATGCGGATGCTCCGTGCCGCCCTCTCATCGTTAATTTCTCAAAATGTATAGTTGCAGCTCAGCATGAAGTTCGTCGGCGCGACGCGGTAGTTCGCGCCCGTATGCGAGGTCACATCCGCGCGGTCGAGCACGTTTTCCACGGTCAGGCGAATCTCGCTTCTTTCGTCGGGATGGTACGCCGTACTCCAACTCGTGAGGAAGTACGGCTTACACGCATAGGACGGCTCGCTCGAAGGCGACTGCACGCGGCCTGCAAGGTAGGAGCCTGTGAGCGACGAGCTCCACTTGCCCTTCTTGTAGAGAACGCCGCCCGTAAGCTGCAGCTTGCCGAAGGTGCGCTCCCAATCCGCGCCCTTGCTGCCCTTCGTCTCTGGGTTCTGCCATGTGACTCCCCAGTTCCACGAAAAGCCGTGCTTTCCTTGCGTCTCGCACGAAAGTTCCAGTCCCGTGTTGCGAAAATCTTCATTCGTGTATTGGTACCTGTTATCCTGCGGTTTCCATGTCGCCGTGATATTGTCCTTCACGTCCATGTGAAAGAGCGCCGCCTTCCATGTATGCCCTGCGTGCTTCGCCTTCCAGCCAATCTCGTAGGTAACGCCCGTCTGCGGCTTCAAATCCGGCGCGGGCACGAGGCGGCTGCTCGCGCCGTACATCTGCGCGAACTTCGGCATGACGAAGGACTGGCTGACGGAAAGATAGAGGCTGTTTTCGTGGTCGAGCCTGTGCAGCCACTGACCCGAGGCGCTGAAATTATGATAGTTCTCATCGCGCATCGCCGCTGTCGTCCACGTCTCGCGCATGCCGAAGATGCCCGTATCGCGCTCGGTGAACTTCTGCTCCCATTGACCGAACACGCCCCAGTTGTTGCGCATGTAGCTCGTGGGATTCGCCGTCGAGCGAGCAGGCAGAGCTTCGTAGACTTCATGCTCCAAGCTGAAGCCGAGTACGGCGGTCGCCTTCGGATCGATCTTCCACGTGCGCTGCAGATCGACACCGTACGTCGTGTTGCGCTCACGCGTGTTGTACCAATCGCCGGGCGTTTTCGTACCCGTGCGCGAAATCTCTGTCGGCCCCTTAGCTTCCACCGTCCCCGTATTGAAGTAGAGGCTGCCCTTCCACGCATGATCGTGGTAATTGAGTTGGCTCACGTACTGCTCCGTCGTGTAGGTGCGTGCATGGAACGGGTCGCCAAGGCGCACGCCCGAGGACGTTCGATCCACGCGGTCGACGAAGCGCAGATAGGTCGCTTCCGTCTTGTAATAGCCGAAGAGGAAATCAAGCTGAGGATTGATATGATATGTCAATCCCGCGCTCGTCTTCTCCACATCGCGCAAGTCGGTGCGCGTCGAGCCTTTGAACTTCGTAGATATGACATCCGTCTCGGCAAGACCGTTCAGATGCCCCCACTTGTCGTAATTGTAGTAGACGCCGAAGCGATCGTCACCTGCGCTCACGCCATACTGGCGCTGTCCGAAGTTGCCAAAGCCGACATGCGCCGCATTGCTCGCGCCCTTCTTCGTGATGATGTTCACGATGCCGCTCATCGCCTCGCTGCCGTAGAGGACGGATCCCGACCCTTTGACGACCTCGATGCGCTCGATTTGATCGGCAGGGATCTGGTCAAGGTTGTACTTGCCGCGCCACGAGATGGGGCTGCCGTTCATGAGCACGAGCGTGCCGCTCTTGAAGCCGCGCATGTTCAGCTCGTTGTTCATCGTTCCCATCGAGGCACCCGAAGGGCCGAAGGATTTGTAAGTGAAGCCGTTGACCTTGGCGAGCACATCCGCCGCATCGGCGGCGCCACTCTCCTTGATGGCCTCGCCTGTGATGACCATGGTCGCTGCCGGCACGTCAATGTCGCGCTTTTCGCGGCGCGTCGCTGTCACGACGGTATCTTCAAGCGCGTGATCGTCTTCTGCCGCTCCAGCAGGCGCAGCAGAAGACTCTTCCTTTGCTGCCTTTCCCATCTGCTGCGGCATTTGCGCCGCCCAAGCGGGAACGGATGTCGCCATAAATGCAGCCGCGACGGAGAGAGAGAGCATCTTCTTTTTCTTGCTTTGTAACATATAGCATTCTTCCTCAATTCAAACGGAAGTGAAACGTCTTTGTCCAGACGCCGCGCGCACCGCCGTCTCCAGGGTTGAACGTGAAGCGGTAGCCTGCAGCCACAGCCGCACTATCCATCGCGGCGTAGCCCGAGGACGAGATGACGGCGACATCTTCGATCGAGCCGTCAGACGCGACGAAGATCTTGATCGTGACGCTGCCCTCGACATCTTCCTCAATGAGATCGGGCGGATAATCAGGACGCGCCTCCGAACGAAGGCTCGCCTCGATGCGCTCCTTGGGCGGCGGAGGAGGTGGCGGGGGCGGCGGCTCAGGCGGTGGCTCAGACTGACTGATTCCCGTACCCTTGCCGCCCGTGCCCGGTCCCTTGCCGTCACCGACGCCCGTGCCGACGCCTTTTCCTTCACCGCCTTGTCCCAGGGGATTGCCCGTATGTGCTTCTCGCTTCTGACTCGGCTTGTCCGACTCCTCGGGAGGCTTCTGCTCGATCGGAGGCAATGTCTTGTCGGGAATCACGACCTCGTCGACAGCAGGCGTCTCCTCCACCTGCGGCGGCGAGCCACCGCCCTCGCTGCCCTCATCCTGCGCCTCGTCATAGATGACGACCTCGACGTTATCGCTCTTCTCTTTCATTGTCGCCATAGAAAAGACGCCGACAGCCGCCGCGATGAGGAAGATGATGAGATGTACACCGAGAGACGCGAGGAGAGCCTTGTACTTATCCCTCGTATTCTCCATACGTCACTTGCCCCCTGTACTTTCGCCGGCAAGTCCGAAGCGCGTGATGCCCGCGCCCTTGAACTTGTCGAGGAGCGCATAGACCATGCCATAATCGATGTCCTGGTCGGCGCGCAGCACGAGGGAGAAGTTGCCGTTTCTCGCGTTCTCCGCCTTGGCGCGCTCAAGAAGCGTCTTTTCCGCGATGGGCTGATCCTCAAGGAAAAGGCTGCCGTCCTTCTTCATCGTGACGACATAAGTCACGCGCATCTGCGTTTCCACATTTGCCGCCTTCGGCATATTGACATCGACAGTCTTGAGATTCACCATGTAGAGCGTGCTGAGCATGAAGAAGACGAGAAGGAAGAACATAATGTCGATCATCGGGATGATAATGATCTCGGGCTTGTCGAAACCCTTCCTGTCCCTGAGCCTCATCGCGCTGCCCCCTTATCGGAAGAAAGCGCGTCCTTCGCACCCTCGACGAGCGAGAAGCACTGCTCCATGTCCGTCACGATGCTTTCGATGCGCTGCGTGAAGTACGCATGCACGGCAAGGGCGATGATGGCGACACAAAGCCCCATGGCGGTCGCGATCAGAGCCTCTCCGACGCCGCCCGTGATTGCCGTCGCCTGTCCCGACTGAAGGTTGAACACAGAAAACGCCGAGATCATGCCGCTGATCGTGCCGAGAAGCCCCAGAAGTGGCGCCATCGTCACGATGACGCTCAAATAGTAGAGGCGCTTCCTAAGCTTCGACAGCGCGATGCCCGACTGAATCTCCATATAGGAAGAGACACGAGACGAATCCTGCTTTACGAGCTTCATCGCCCCGAAAAGAATGTTGGCCAGTGCGCCGCGATGATCTTCGGCAAGTTTCCTCGCCCCCGCAAAATCATCGTTCGCCATGCACTGATAAAACTCCCGCGTAAAGGCGCGTCCTGTGTCCATGCGCGAAAAGTACATCGCACGCTCGATGCCGATCGTCACGACGAAGATCGAGCAAAGGAGCAGCACATACATGATGGAGCCGCCCTTGTGGAAAAACTCTATGCCTGTCATAATTGCGTCCATGAAAAAATCCTCCTGAAATTACATAAAATGATGGCATCGACAACAACCGAAACGTATGAGAAAGGCGTCTCCTGTCAAAATGCGGGCAGAAGGCGCCATTATCATGCAAGCGTCAAAACGAGCAGGTAAGGCCGATTTGGTAAAAGCGACCCGTGCCGGGATAGTAGGAATTTCCTAACCAGCCAGAAGACAACTTGCGCGTATAGTATTCCTCATCCGTAAGATTGTTGATGCGGAAGTACGCCGTCAGGTTCTCCTTAATATCATAGCTGACATTGAAATCCCAAATGGCATAACTGTGATCAAGATAGACGGCCTCATCAAGTCCCGAGCCGATGCGCCCGAGGACGTTCGCCTTCCAAGGGCCCTTCGCGTAGTGCAGACCAATGCGATAGCCGTTCGGCTGACTGTTGCCGTTCTCCCAGACATAGCCAACACCCGCACCCTTATCCAATTCCGTGCAAATATAGGAATAGCCTAAATCATAACTCCATGCGTCATCAAGCCGCTGACGGAAAGACAGCTCTATACCGCGCTTCTTTTCCCTGTTGATGTTCGAAGGAGTCCATCCGGAAGGACTGTTTGCCCAACGAATGGCATCATCAAGGCGACTTTCAAAATAGCT
>ERZ773003.111-NODE-111-length-69957-cov-23.800235_pt1 | contig 69957 bp, 67 predicted proteins | sample MGYA00580668_ERZ773003 | MGnify/ENA primary metagenome ERZ773003 (study PRJEB29015, sample SAMEA2738002) | human oral metagenome | biome: human oral; feature: human-associated habitat; material: dental | place: China | collected 2126 ...
CGCATTAAAATCGTCGAGAACATTAATAATATAATTAGGTCTCATTGCTAATTATCCTAATCGTTTATAATTGAAACGTTTAAGTTCTGACGATATATCATCATATGTCTTACCAGCTAATAACCCACCAGCAATAAATTCTTCCTGAGTTACATCAGCCAACGCTAAACCAGGCATTTTAAAAACTGATTTCTCTTGTACTGTGTTAAACTCAAAGTCCATTAATACAAGACCTTTTAGGTCCTCAACAAACACATCTATTTCTGCCATCTTGCCTTCAATTTCTATATTATATCTGTCCTTTACTACTCGCTTTTTACTACAACTCGACATAGCAATAAATTCGTCTTTTGTAAGCGGTATTGTTTGCTCAATTTGTTCGGAGGCATTGCCCTCTGCGACGGGCATTTTTTTAGTTATTTCGTATCTCTCGCCTTTTTGACGCAATCTAAGATGTGAATGCTCCGGTGTATCTGGGATATAGATATCAGTTATACGTGTGGGTTTTACCGTCTTAATGTCGTCTGGTAATTCTTTCGCTAAGAACGTTAGCTCTAGCTCTAGCTCTAGCTCTAATTCTTGGCTCATTTCTCTCCTTTTTATTAAATACCTTTATTTTTCAAAATATAATCACAAACTTTTTTTGAAACCAGCGATATATTTATCAATAATATTAGATTAATTTGGAAAAGTTCTTATTTTTTGCTTCAATCAATAGCTTTGATACATAAACTGATTTTAAATTTTTATATTTTTTGCGATCAAAATTAGCCTCTTTTGCAAATACGCATTTCTTATTTAAATACTCTTGTGCTTTTTTAGGATTATTCCGCAGAAAATCGCGTAAGACAATAAAATCTTTATAGGACTCTTCTTCGACTGGACAAATATGAATATGAAAATCACCCTCGCTAGTCTCTTCTTGTGTACTTGCCAAAAAAATTCTGTCTTCGTGGCTGTCGTTTCTCTCAAAATATCCATTTTTTATTAAGATATTTTTTATAGAAATCATATCTTTATGAGTTGGAACTCCGATAAGAATATCGACTATGTTTTTTCCGCCAATAAAAACAGCACTACTACCGACGTGTTCGATTTTTATGTTAGTAGGTAGAAGCATAGATAAACGATGCTCTTCCTGATTAAAACGTTTAATAAGATCTGGTGAATATTTTTTTATAATAACAGACATAATTAATTGTACCTTTCATGCTCTTTGCGATCTTCAGGAGCCATTTCTCTAATCATGTTTTTCCTATGTTTTTCTCTGTTTTAATAATAGCATATGGTGGATTTTAAAGGAAAACTGAGAGATGAAAAGAGTCTTTTGTTTTTAGTATTTACTTTATGAAATATTTTGTTAAGCTTGAGCTAAGCGAGCGAGGACTTGCAATCTATAAGAGATTTTAGGAGAACACCTTTGGTGTTCTTTTTTAGATATAAGTTAAGAATTTTTGGGAGGTTATATGAGGAATAAACTTGATTATAGGTTCGTGGAGGGGTACTGGCTTGATCGGCAACAGATAGCCAGTATTGAGAATGACACGCAAAATACCTTGGTGATTGCTGGTGCGGGGACTGGAAAAACAACGACAATTATCGGAAAGATTAAATGGATTTTAAATAAATGGAAGCTAGAAGATAAAAACGCTCCGCCGCCAAGAATTTTAGCCGTATCTTTCACTCATGCTTCTCGGGTTGAGCTTGAGGAGCGCATTTTAGCTGAGATTTTGCAAGATAATTTGATTTTTAAAATATATCACCCGACAGATTTCATCGAGGTAGAAACTTTTCATAGTTTAGCACTAAAGATCATCAGAGATAAGCTCCATGAGAGGCGACTTGAGGAATCTGGATTTGAGTCGTTCTTAAAAATATCGAAGCCAGATTTGCCGGAAGAAAAAATTGAAGATTTCGCTCATCTATATTCATTGATACGTAACTATCATGTCGATTTTACTGAAATTAGAGAGGAATTACAAAAAAGGTTTCGTCATTTTTGGCAAAAGGAGGACCTGAGGCGAAACCTTGCCGAGCTAGAGGAATTAGGAATTCTTGCCGGTCAATATGAAGAACATCTAGAGAAAAATCACAGTATTGACTTTGCGGGGCTCCTAGAAGAAGCCATGGAACAAATTAATCCTATATATACTTACGATTATGTAATTATAGATGAATATCAAGATATATCACCACTTGAATATTTATTAATACGAAATTTAAGACATTTGCGGCCTTTTAAGTTGTTCTGTGTTGGAGATGACTGGCAAACAATTTACCAATTTGCAGGCAGTGAAATTAATTTGATTTTAAATTTTGATAAATGTTGGGGTGAGACTTCTAGATTCAAGATTGAACAGACCTATCGTTTTCCGGAGAAACTAGCGAAACTCTCTGGAAAATTCATCATGAAGGATCACATGCAACTAAGAAAACATATTCGCGGAACACCAGTTTGCGGGAAAGATCAAATTGTGGAGATTAATGGCCCTTCTGAGAGAACGGATCTGAATTCCCTTTACTTTTTCTTCCTAAATATGCCAGAGCATGCCAGTGTTTTCCTGATCGGACGTTACAATTTTGATATTAAAAAAATATCACGATGTGAATTTTTGACATTTGAGAAAAGTGAGAAAAAAGTATCGATCTCTATGCGGGAGAGGCCTGATTTAAAAATAAGTTTTTTAAGTGCACATAAATCAAAGGGGCTGCAGGCAGACTATGTACTTATTATTAACTGTCGGAATACAGTTTTAGGTTTTCCAAGCAGGATGAAAGAGAATGATGTTTATAGTATGGTAAGAGAAATAGCTATTCAGAGATTAGGACAAAGAAAGACGAATAAAAAGAGCTGTGAGAAGTTTAGTGAGGAGAGAAGATTATTTTACGTAGCAATGACAAGAGCGCGCAAGCGGATTCTTTTCTTGACGGTTCGAGAGAAAGAGTCGCCGTTTATTCTAGAACTACGAGAGGAGGAGGAATTAAACGTCTATTACTTAGATTAAAGATTTGAAAAAAAGGCTTACTTTTTAGATGCTTTAGACCTAAAAGTTGTTGTGACGCGCCTTTTGGCTTCTTTTTGAGCATTGCCTACGTGATGCATGGCGGTGTGAGCAAGACGACGACTTAATCTTGAGGCTTTTTTGTAATAATTGATACTGAAACGCTTAATTTCAGCAGTCAGGTCAACAGTTCCACCCTTAAAAACTCCTTTGATATTTGAGATGGCAATTAGAGACAAAAGGATGTCGGCAACAAAAATTATCAGAAATAGACCAGAGATAACTAAAAGAGATAGAGGATTTAGAGGAGTAAGAAGACGAGAAAAAAATGGTTGGATAAGATGTAAAATGAAGATGCTCCCCACACCAAAGCCAATCGAGGTCTCGAGTGAAATGCGGCCATTGAGGTGCAGGAGTGAGGCGGTCGTATAGTCCCACCAACGTACATTGTAAATTTTTTCCAAAACAACAGAGGTAATATATTCAATCAAGTCACAGATAACAATCATTAACAAAAATTCCAGCGGCCAAGACAGACGAAGGGGGCCGATCAAGAGTACGCAAATCAAGGAGCCGACGCCATAGATGGGACAAATAGGCCCAAAGAGAAAGCCACGATTTTCAAGTTTGCGCTTCATGAAGTAAGTCCAAATACATTCAACAATCCAGCCACCAACAGAATAGAGAATAAATAATAGAAAATAATAGGCGAATTGCAGAATAATTGGTTCGATCTGACTGCCGGATAGGTTAGAAAACATTAGGTTTATTATACCTTAATAACCTATTAAATAACAGAAAAAGCTACTTTTTATAGCTTTTTCTATCTTTATCGTCAAGAATATAAGACTAGACCTTATTGATAACCGGAATAACAATTGGGGTGTGGCCAGTTGCATCGTAGAGGATTCGAGTGATATCTTCCTTAATTTCATCCTTCAAAACTTTGAGTTCAGGGTCGGAAGAAATTGATTTTTCGGTCTTTACGCGAAGGTAGTGACGGATTTTACCAATCAGCTCCTCGGAGTTATCAAGATAGATAAAGGCGCGAGAAACGATGTCCGGAGTCTTGATGAGACGACCAGTTTTCTTACTGAGAGTAAGAACGATCATAAAGATACCTTCGCGAGAGATGTGAATACGATCCTTAACAACAGCTTCATGTACTGGCTTATCAGCATCGTCATAAAGCTTATTGCCGACATGGATGCGACCATTTTTGCGAATAGTTTGGTTTGGTAAGAGCTCAACAATGTCACCGTCATCGGCAACAAGAATATTGTCGTGAGGAATACCAACCACATTTTCAGCCATCTCAGCATTATGCTCCATCATGAAGAATTCGCCGTGATATGGCAGGTAATTCTTTGGCTGCAAGCGGGTGACAAAATCAACGTGATCTTCGTAATAGGCATGACCAGAAAGGTGAAGCGGACCAATATTCGTGAGGTGAGTCTTCCCGTTTTGAATCACCTGAGCACCTTCACGCAATAATCCATCAACAGTATTCACAACATGAGGCTCGTTGCCTGGGATTGGATTTGAACTAAAGACGATAGTATCAGAAGCCTTAATTTTAATAAACTTATGAGCGCCACTAACCATACGATTAAGTACAGCGTTTAACTCACCCTGAGAACCAGTACAAACAATAGTAATTTTTTCGTCAGGGAGCTTAATAATGTCCTCCATCTTCATGACGGTATCTTTTGGCACTTTAATACATTTAGCGCGAAGAGCGACCTCAATATTATTAATCATGGAGAAACCGGCAAAAGCAACCTTGCGACCACGCTGGTAAGCTTGCTCAAGGATCATCCCAATACGATTAATCTGTGAAGAGAAACAAGAGATAATGACGCGACCATTAGCATAATGATCCATTACCTTACCAATATTGTCACCAACGTCATATTCGGAGTGTGGGTGATGACCTGGAGAATCAATGTTGGTTGATTCGTTAATCATGAGAGCAATTCCCTCTTTTTTGACGATTTCATCAATACGTTCAAAGTCAGTTTGACGCTCGATTGGATTTGCTTCGGCACGCCAGTCGCCAGAAAGGTAAATCACGCCATTTGGAGTGCGAATCACGAGAGCACAGTTACCTGGAATGGAATGAAGAGTATGAATAAATTCGACGCTTAAATGCTCGGAGACTTGAAGCTTCTCATGCTTTAGTGGATCAACGACCTGATAATTCATCTCAGGAAGATCATCAAGCTCACTCATCTGCTTTTTAATCATACCAATGGTAAAATCCGTGGCATAGATTGGAGTAAGCGGACTAAACTTCGGCAATAAATGACGACAGGCACCGATATGATCAAGGTGGGCGTGAGTAAAGAGAATCGCCTTAATTTTATCCATATTATCTTCGAGATATTTGATATCTGGCACCATGTAGTTAACACCAGGATAATCCTCGCTGGCGAACAAAACGCCCATATCGATAAGAATAATCTCGCTTTTATATTCAATGGCGGTCATATTTTTACCGATACCAAATTCTCCTAGGCCGCCGATTGGAATAATGCGAACCGCTTCAGGATCAGGGCGAGCCGATTTTAGCTGAGCATTAGTGACCTGTGCGCCATTGTAACCGTTGAAACGAGATTTATTGACTGGAATGCCAATGATATGCTGAGTGGCCTGGGCGTTAACATCTTGGGAGAGCATACGCTGATGGTGGACCATATCACCACGCCTGGTAGAAACAGAGAGATTAACCTTGCGATCCTCGGCTTCAACGTTTTTAGTATTCTTATTTGATTTAGGGGCTTTGTTTTTATTGCCTTTTTTATTCCTTTGCTGATCGGAGTTCTTAGAAGAGTTTGCATCAAAATCATTTTGTTCATTTGAGAAGTTTGACTTCTTTTTAGAACGAGCAGAATAATCCTTGCCACCTGGTTTAAAATTACTGTTAAAATTACGCTTTTGGGCTTGCTCAAAAATGACTGCAGCACCAGTAGCAACTTCAGTTGGCTCGGAGATTTTAGTACGATTTTGATTCTCTTCAAAACGGCGCTTAATCTCTGGCAAGCGCTCTGCCTGCATTTTCATGAGTCTAGCACGTCTTTCTTGTTCTTGTTTATTCATGTTTTCCTCTTTTAATAATAAAGACTTACAAAATTAACAAACAAAAAACCTCTTGGGATATTTCTTGTTGTGTCTAAAAATAAGTAAGATTAATTGTTAGTATTATAGCAGAGTAGTCATAACTTTACAAGATCTTGGCGGCGATAAGAGTTGATCATTGGATGTTTTTAGATGACAAGTTGAGGCTTGATAGTAGATTTCTACCTTCTTTTAGCTAATTTCAGGAAATAAAATCGCTCAAGATTGCCATTTTTGCCAGCGAGAGTATTATCACGCTTATTAATAATAAGGAAGCCATTATTCTTCAGCCAGGACTCAAAATCCTTAATTATACTGCGGCGAATAGCTTCGTTTTTAACAATACCATTTTTTAGTTGAAACGTCTTAGCCTCAAATTGCGGTTTTAGCATGACGAGAAAATCAGTTTGCGAGGAAGCGAGCTGAGCTTTGGCGTGAATTAAAACCTGTTTTAAGGAAATAAAGGAGACGTCAGCGAGGATGGTATCAATTTTAATCTCACCTTGATTCTTCGATAACGAGTCACGAGTTACTAAAAAAATATCAGTTTTTTCTCGTAAATCGATACGCGAATCAAAACGAAGGGGTGCCTTCATCTGCCTAGTTCCCTTTTCTACTGCAATTACTTTTTTGGCACCACGAAGTAATGCATATTCAGTAAAACCACCGGTACTGGAACCGATATCGAGGACGGTTTTACCTCGAAAATCATAAGAAAAAGCCTGCGCCGCCCCCGCAAGCTTATTCTCAGCTCGTGATACTGGCATACAATTATGCGTAGTCTGCATATTCGCATGCGATTTTAAGTCTTGATCACGTGATGAGCGCATCTTATTTTTGACGCTCACGATAGGCATAAGTTTCCGTATCAACAGAAATTACATCACCAGTCTTAATAAAGGCAGGTACTTTTACAACGACGCCAGTCTCAAGGGTAGCGTCCTTCATGACTGAAGTGGAAGTATCTCCTTTGACGGCATTTTCGGTATAAGTCACTTCAAGCCAAAGATTTTTAGGAAGGGTAAGGTTGATGGCAGAACCATTATAGAACTGGATTTCCATCTCGTCACCATCTTTCATAAAATCCTTGGAATCGCCAACTAAATCATTCGATAATTCATATTGTTCGAAGGTGGTTGGATCCATGAAGTAGAACTTATCATCGTCCTTATAAAGATATTGAACCTTTTTAGTAGTAACTTCTGCTGGCTCAATTTTTTCTTGACCCTTGAAGGTCTTTGGAATAAGAGCACCGGTGATTAAGTTCTTAACACGAACGTTAACGATAGAACCGCCGCGTCCCATAACTTTTTGTGAATACTCAATAACCTTGTATGGCTGACCGTCCAAGGTAATGAGTACGTTTTTCTTAAGATCGGTTGGACCGTACATAGTTTTCTCCTTTTAGTTGGCAGATACAAATGGAAGCAATGCAAGGTGACGAGCACGCTTGATGGCAACAGCTAATTGTCTTTGCTGCTTAGCGGATAAACCAGTCTTTGAAATTGGCTCAATACGACCGTAAACGTCGATATAACGCTGCATAGTCTTTACATCACGATAGTCGAAGTAAAGATTTGGATCATTTTTAATTCTTTTCATTTCTCTCAAAACTCTCTCTTAATTAATTTTTAGAATGGAACCTCACTGAGGTCGATAGGCTCATCTGGAATATCATCAGGAATGATATCGGCAGATTCATCACTACTTGTGGAAGCGTAGCTTCTAGAGGAAGAACCTTCGCTTGCGCCGCCCAAGAAGTTAAAATCTTCGACAACAACTTCGGTAGCAGAGCGCTTTGCGCCAGTCTTATCTTCAAAGGCACGCTGAGAAAGACGTCCGGAAACAAGAATACCGGTTCCCTTCTTAGCGTATTGAGCGATAATCTCGCCAGCTTTACCCCAAGCAGAACAGTTGATATAGGAAACTTGTTCCTTTTTCTCGCCGTTCTGAACATAATTGTAATTTACTGCTACAGAGAACGAGCAGACCTGAGTGCCACCAGATGTGGCTCTAAGCTCAGGATCGCGTACTACGTTACCTGTAATGATTGCCTTACTAAATCCCCGCGCCATAAAAACCTCCTCGTTTTATTTATTCTGCTGACTCTTCGGTATCTTTAGTCTTTTCTGCACGAGCTTTGCGCTTAGCTTCAAACTTAGCTTTGCGCTCATCGACAGTGACTAAGAGATAACGTAAGACTTCGTCGGTAATGTTAAGGGTGGAAGAAATCTTAGCTGGAGCCTGAGCTGGAAGCTCAAGTTCGTAGAAGTAGTAAACTGCGTAATCTTGCTTGTTGATAGAATAAGCAAGGCGCTTCTTACCTTCGTTGGTTTCCTTAACGATTTTACCGTTTTGTGACTCGATTAATTTATTAATCTTGTCTAGGGCTGGTGTTAGATTCATTTCCAAATCAGGATGAATCAACACAGTAAGTTCATACTGTTTCACTTTGCACTCCTTTGGTTAAAGCAAGCACACCTCTTGTCGCTTGCTGAGCTAATAATGATTTAATTATATCAGAGCGAGGCGTTTTTTTCAACTAGTAAGGGATATCGGATATGCTGTTTACGCCTTTTTATAAAACTTATGCTACAATCAAGAAAAAGGAGAACGCATGGATAGCGAAAATAATCTAAGTCAAGATAATACCATAATTAATAGTGAGTCCTCTCTTGATACTAATCAGATGGATACAGGATCATCCGAGAACATGACAGTAGCCAATGAATCTAATGCCTGGGTCGACGCATCGCCAGAAAATACTACGGAGATGGGTGGCGTGACTGAGGAACCAGTAGCCAAACAAGAAGATACTTTCAAGGCCACAGAGAAATCTGCGTATGAACCAGAGCAAGAAGTGACTAGCCCCAGCGTGCAACCTATGTCAACTTTCGAGACGCCTGCAGTCCAGCAAGTAGCTGTAGAAAAGAAGAAAATGTCACTAACTCCACTTTTTGCCTTAACTACAGTCGCAGCAGTTGGTGTGCTTGCTTATACTATTATTACAAATCAAAACCAGCGTCAGCAGTTATATCATGATCTTTCGGTCTCGAAAGAAGAAACAAAGAAGGCTCAGGAAACCGTTATTAAATTAGAGGAGGCCGCTAAGCCCGATCAGAGCATCGCAAAAGAAAATAAGACGACTGAAGAAAAGACGGTTGTGACTAATAATAAGTCAGTAGCATATGATGTAAAATATCAACAATTGCTTGATCTGATGGGGAAAGACAAGTTAATTAGACACGGACAGATTTTCACCAATAAAGCAGGGACCTATGCTTTTGCTTCATTACAGGTCGGTGGATTTAATAAAGAAAAGGATAGTCTGGGTAATGATATTTTGGTAGTTGCCGGAGGTGGTGGAACTGAGGAATACTACCGAGAATTGCCAAACGGTGAATGGAAGTTTGCCTTCGGAGGCCACATGCCTATGAAATGTTCCGATTATTCTGCTGAAATTCGTAGAATCTATCATGATATAGAGAGGCCAGATGGACAGAATAATTACAGCTGTAGGACGGGTAATACTGGAAGCGATTACGAACATCTTTAGAAATAAAAAAATATAGCTTCCAAGAAGCTATATTTTTTATGGTGTTTTGACTAAGTTGATAGATCTGGTGTGCTGTTTTTTGAACCACCAAGACCTATCGTTATAATCTACCTACACGTTGGCTAGCTGGTCAAAATCTTCAAGACTCTTAATCATTACTTCGCGAGGCTTATTGCCATTGGCAGGGCCAATCACGCCAATTTCTTCAAGCCAAATCGCTAGACCAGAGACGAAGCCATGACCCTTACCAAGATAGGTTTGCAGCATGGCGGTAGAGAATTTACCTTTGGTGAGAGTAATTTCAATAGCCTTACGAACGACAGGATCATTTGGATCATATTTACGGCCAAGATCACCAAAGCCACCACCATCAGTTGGGCCAATTCCTTTGATTTGAACAGCTTGAGAAATAACTTCATTATTATATTCAGGAGCACGCTGTTCGCGAAGGAAGTTTGTCAGTTTTTCAACATCACTATCAGAGGCATAGGCACCCTGAATACGGCGAGGTTTACCCATCATTTCGGTAGTAAGCATCAGCATGTCACCTTTACCGAGAAGTTTTTCAGCACCACCCATATCAAGCATGATACGAGAGTCGGTATTGTTATTGACGGCGAAGGCAATACGACCTGGGACGTTGGCCTTAATCAGACCAGTAATAACCTTAACTTCAGGACGCTGAGTAGCAAGAACGAGATGAATACCGGAAGCACGACCTTTTTGTGCAATACGAACGATGAGTTGCTCGAGGTCTTTCCCTGCCTGCATCATGAGGTCCGCCATCTCATCAATCACGACGACAATGTATGGCATCTTGCCGCCATCATGCTGCTGCTCGTTATTATCCTGATCGGCAACCGTGGCAGTCTTCTTTTGCAACTTCTCGTTATAATCTTCAATTTTCTTGACTTTTTCTTCAGCCATTAAAGTATAGCGACGCTCCATTTCATTAACGGCCCACTTCATAGCTGAAAGGGATTTTTCAGTGGAGTTGATAATTGGTGTTAAGAGATGAGGAATGTCATTATATTGCACCATTTCCACCTGCTTAGGGTCGACAATGATTAATTTCATATCACTAGGCGCATTACGATAGAGGAGTGACGAAATTAAAGTATTGGTCATAACAGACTTACCAGAACCGGTGGTACCAGCGATGAGGAGGTGAGGCATTTTGGCAAGATTAGCAATAACTGGATTACCAGAAATATCCTTACCAACGGCAAAAGCCAGTGGATTACGTTCCTTTTTCCATTCATTGCTCTCAAGAATAGAGCGAAGAGTAACATCGGCGGGGCGGACGTTTGGAATCTCAATACCAACAAGGCGAGTGCCAGGGATTGGAGCCTCGATACGAACTTTATCGACGGCAAGGTTTAGGGCTAGCTCCTTGTCACGAGCAGCAATTTTAGAGAGAACAACACCAGTTGGTGGTTGAATTGTATACTGTGTAACGCGTGGACCAACATTGGCGCCATCTAGCTTAACCTCAATACCGAAGTCCGAAAAGGTAGAATTAATAATGAAGGCATTTTGCTGAATATTACCACCGTCAGGAGGGTTTTGTTTCTTAGAAAGAAGGTCAGTGCTTGGCATTTTCCAGTTTGGATCAGAGACTTCAATCAGGGCACGTTCCGGCTCAGTTTCAACTGGTTTATCCATAACTGGTTTTTTAACTTCGATTTTTGGTGTTGATTTTAGTTCCTCTGGAGAGACCTCAACACCATTAGCTTTGATCTTCAATGGACCAAGTGCGCCAGCTTTAATCGCGTCATCAGCTTGAGCTCGACGAGCCACACGCGCATTCTCTGCATCTTCTTCGCGACGACTAGTCTTGAAGAGATTGGCAAGATCACGAAAGACAGCAGCTGGGGAGAGCTGCAAGATGAAGATGGCGGTAATAAAAATTAGAACAAGATAGATGAAGGCCGCAACGCTTGGATTAAGAATTTGTGTAACAAGACTATTTAGCCACTGACCTAAAATACCTCCAGTTTGGGCTGAGCTGGTACCGTAGGTAGGTAAACCAAAGAGTCCAGAAAGCCAGAAGATCATTAAAAATGAAACAATCCAAATGACGGCTGGAAGACGATTGTCCGTACTGCGGAAGATTTTAACTGCTAGATAGACGAGGATAACAGGAATTGCAAAAGTAGCATAACCAATCAACCAGAAACCAAATTTATGAAAATCATTGAGGAGGGTGCCACCACTACCAAACCATGTCATCACAAGGACGATGGAGATAGCGATCATAAGAATTGCTGAGACTTGACGCCAAAAACCTCCTGGTAACTCGTGCTCGGGAGCTACATCACGAGGAGATTTACGTCGACCTTTTTTACGTTTTACCATAGACAGATTATAGCATAATAATTATAGATAGACGGTGTAAGTCTTTTTAGTTTTAAAAAAATCATATTTATGGTATAGTGTGGTTATAGGAGATATTATGTACGATACGGATGGAATCGAAAATATAAATAATAACAAAACAAAACATCAAAATAACCGTGGCTTGAAAATTGTGGCTGCGGTTTTTTGTTTAGCGACAATTATCAGTATATGCGGACTGATATATGTAAATACTTCTTTTTCTGGGAAGGTAAATAAGCTAGAAGGAGAAGTTAAGACTACTAAGGAAGAGTTAGCAAAAGCTAATGAGACAGTTTCTAAGTATGAAGTGGCGACTGGAACCAAGGCGGTGGAAGAAAAAGTTGAGAATACAACTATAAAAGAGATTGTAAGGCCGATGAGAATTGATACCAAAATCGGAGAGATTGAAGAAATAGTAAAAAGAGAATACGTCAAACAAACAGGCTTGAATGATGATGGGTTACAAATTAAGAATAGTTGGCCAACCGTATCTTTTGACGCACTGTATACCACCAATGATGCAAAATATTTAATCGCAAGAGTAGGAATCAGGCAAATGTTTGAAGTAGCTAAAAGTGATAGAGAAGGTGATACTCGAGTTGAGAGCGGATGGGGAGGTTCTACCGCCATCTTCTATCGACCAATTCCAAGTGGTGAATGGAAGAAAGCTTACGAAGGAAACGGGATCCCTACATGCGACTCTTTTTCTGAGGAAATCAAAAACGCGTTAGGAGGCCAAAAGGATCTAGAGGGTAAATCAATACTATTTTGCTGGGATCAAAATAAAACTGAGAATAATGGGATAGTTAGCCTCTAGTTAGAAATTAACTATAAAAGAGACCCAAATTTGGGTCTCTTTTTACGACTATTCTTTTATCTAAATTACTGCTCGACGCGACGCATACTGAGGGAGAGACGACCCTTATCGTCAATAGCTTCGAGGCGAACCTTTACCTCATCGCCAAGATGTAGTGCATCCTCAACTTTGTCGAGGCGCTTCTCTGAAATCTGTGAAATATGAAGCATGCCATCAACACCGGGCAAGATATTCACAAAGGCGCCAAAATCTTTAATATTCACAACTTTACCCTTATAGATTTTGCCAACTTCAGGTTCTTCAACGAGACCTTTAATCCAGTCGATAGCGCGCTGGATTTTCTCTGGATCAGTACCAGAAATTGTGATAAGACCGGAATCTTCAATATCAACTTCTGCGCCAGTTTCCGAAGTAATCTTATTAATCATTTCACCACCTTTACCAATGATGGCGCCGATCTTGTCAGGATTGACCATTAATTTCTCAATGCGTGGAGCATATGGAGAGAGCTCGGAGCGAGGAGTTGGTAGCACAGAAAGCATATGACCCAAGATGAACATACGACCTTCATGAGATTGATTAATAGCCTTCTCAAGAATGTCGATAGGTAGACCATGAACTTTCATGTCCATCTGAAGTGCGGTGATTCCCTGCTTAGTACCCGTCACCTTAAAGTCCATATCGCCAGCAAAATCTTCAGCATCCATTAAGTCAGTAAGAACATGTGGAGTTTCACCATCAAGCATGAGACCCATAGCAACACCAGAGACTGGGCGTTTAAGAGGAACACCAGCATCCATAAGAGCAAGACAGGATGAACAGGTGGCAGCCATAGAAGTAGAACCATTTTGAGACATAATTTCAGTAACAGAGCGGATGGCGTATGGGAAATCTTCTTTGGAAGGAAGAACTGGAAGTAGGGCTCGCTCAGCTAGATAACCATGGCCAATTTCACGACGTCCTGGAGAACCGATACGACCAGTTTCACCAACAGTGTAACTTGGAGCATTATAATGATGCATATAACGACGCTCGCCGTCAGTTACTTCCATAGTATCGACAACTTGCGCATAGGAAAGAGGAGCTAAGGTTACAATGTTCATGGCTTGAGTAAGGCCGCGAGTAAAGAGTGAGGAGCCGTGAACACGAGGTAGAATTGAAACCTGAGAACTGAGAGGTCGAACCTCATTAAGTTTACGACCGTCAGGGCGCACGCCATCCTCAACAATAGCACGGCGCACCTCGTGATGGATAGCTAGCTCGTAGGCATTATGGAATTCAGCTTTCAAACGAGCATCGTAGTCAGCGATTTTCTCTTCTGGAGTATCGCCTTCGCCAAGTTCGAGAGCAAATTCTGCGTCCATTTCATCGCGTAAGGTATCAGCAATATGCTTACGATCTAAGACGTTGCCGCGAATCTTGGTACCAGTTTGACCGTCTTCGCCTTTAAAATGAGCCTGAGTCCAAGCTTCAACTTTTTCGGTAATTTCCTGATTTGGTAGGCTTAATTCGTAATCTTTTTCGACAACGTCAAGTTTATCACGAAGTTGTCTTTGAAGATCTAGGGCTGGCTGAACATTTTCAATAGCCCAACGCATAGCATCTATAATTACATTTTCTGGAACTTCGTTGGCTCCAGCTTCCACCATGACGACTTTCTGATCCTTAACAGCAACGACTAGGTCAAGATCAGACTGCTCACGTTCATCTTGATTTAAGAAGGCTTTGAATTCACCATTAACACGACCGATTCGAAGTCCAGCAATTGGACCATCAAAAGGTACGCCAGCATTTAATAGAGCCGAGGAAGCGGCCAACATAGCAATGACATCTGGGCGGAAGTTTGGATCCATAGAAAGAACAGTGGTAACAACTTGGACCTCTTGACGATAACCTTTAGGAAAGAGAGGGCGAATTGGACGATCAATAAGTCGACCAATCAACACAGCCTCATCAGCCGGTTTGCCTTCGCGCTTAATAAATTTTGAACCTGAAATTTTGCCTGCTGCATAAAACTTTTCTTCATAGTCGATAGAGAGTGGGAAGAAATCTTGAACGACTGGCTTCTCGCTAACGACAACTGAGCCAAGTACGACAGTGTCGCCGTAGGTGACGAGAACAGAGGAAGTTGTGCGAAAACCGACACGATTTACTTCGATTTTAAGCTCACGCCCGCAAAAATCGGTAGACACACTAAATGTGTGTTTACCAGTAGGATTAATTATTTCCATTTTTTCCTTTCTCGGGAAAACACCAGATAACTACTCTAGTAAGCCAAGCAATAAGCTAGAGAGAATCTTATACCTAAGGCCCTAGGGGACTTATCCGCCGTCTTCCCTTTTATTGTTATGTATTAATTGTATCATGAAAAGCTATTTAAAATGCCTATATCATTGAATATTAAGAAATTAACAGCTGAGAGCTACTGTTTTGAATATAGTTTTGTGTTTTTCATGTTTTATGTTATAATATCCTGCGTTCGGTGATTATCTAGACACTAGACTAGAATGAAAGGGGGATAGGTATTTAGATCACCAATTTGGAAATTATTGTGAGCTACAGCTCAAGAACATTAAGAGAAAGGATCGTAGAGATGAATAATACGATACGTAACATTTTTGATTTTGAAGGGTTGATTCCGCCCATGGATATTATAATCCAGCTGAAGGGATTCGAAAACAATTCCTATGCAATACAGGAAGAAGAGGAGAAGCTGTTCTGCTATCAGCTAATCGAGCAGGTTTTTGTACCTCTGAGAAAACAGATTCGGCTTGATAGTAATATCGACCTGGTAGTAACAATGGTGAACACAGGAGTGAGGGGGCAGAGGAGAATTTCTTTCCACTTCAATACGGCGGATGTCATCTACTTCCAGGAGAAGGATCTCTACCAAGTAATTACTCGTCGAGAGGGCGTAACTGGTAATATCTATGAACTCATGAATGATGCCAGATTTGTGCGCATGCATTATACGCACAAGGAATATTACGACAAATACAAGAGAGAAAACAGTCGTAATCAGGCCGCGAGTAATCCGATGAGGAAGAAGAAGGTAATCAGAAAGATGAAGCGTCCCAATATTGCAGAGATTAACGAGAGAATTAAGATCTCGATCCTGCGTTTTAGGGATGCGATCAATGACTATATTGATACTAACTTCGAAGAAGGAGCCGAGAGGCCTGGAATTGTCGGAGTCTTCACAAGGAAGAACCCTACATAACACTATGATCTGATCTGAAGCTCCACCACGCGTGGGGCTTTTTTAAACTAAACTTGAAGTTAAAAATTTCAGATTAATGTAAAGAATAAAATAATATAAGACACCAAAAAACCCACTGATGTGGGTTTTTGAATTTATTTGCGGAGTCCGAGTTTTGCAACTGTGCCTTTGTAAAGGTCGAAGTTGGTTTTCTCAAGATACTTCAAAAGACGTTTGCGGCGACCAACCATCTGCATAAGTCCACGACGAGCCATGAAATCATGCTTATTGACCTTAACGTGCTCGGTTACTTCTTTGATGCGCTCAGTTAGAATAGAGACCTGAACCTCTGGAGAACCAACGTCCTTTTTGTCACGGGCAGTAGCAGCAATTGCCTTAGCTTTATTCTCTTTTGTAATCATATTGGGTGAATTATACCACGCGACGATAATTTCATCAAGGGTAAACAGATGACTTTTCTGTCAAAATCTGACTAACAAGGTTAATATGTAGTAATTTCTAATTCCCCATCGATATATTCACCAAGAAAAACTTCACTTATTGAGGCAATTTTTTGCTTTTTAAGTTCTTGATCAAGCCATTGTTCATCCTTACTAATCACCTCAAGGATGTCATGATGTAATTGACCGTCGGTAATAAGTGGGAATTTGGGATTCTCTTCGCCGTCATGGACAACAATGAGCTGACCGTTTTGTTCTACAACAGCGCGTTTAACTTTCTTAGAAGAGTAAATATTATTAGTGCGAAGTTTAAAAGCGACATCGTGGGCACTGAGACCGGCCTTCTTGCAGTTTTCGATATTAATTTTGCCGTGATCAATAATAATCAGAGCCTTACCATCAAGAATTTGCTTAACTTTGACATTGTGGGTCTTAACGAATTTAAGAGAAAGAGCCAGAATACACCAAATAAATAAAATACTAATATATTCCAAGATTGCAATTTGCTTATTGTAAATTACGCCACCAATGATACCACCAAGTACGTAGTTTTGTACCTGATCACTGGCCGAAGATGGAGCAAGGTTTCCCTTACCAGTAATATTAATAACAAAGATGAGAGCCAAGAAGCCGATTAGCAGCTTGATAGCAATCAGAATAAAATCATCCATATTTTCCTTTCATTAAATATTATTTTCGCCCATAAAATCGGACAACTTGACAGCATTTTCTATCTGATAATCGCCAACCTGAGTACGACGGAGAGTCGTGAGATAGGCGCCAACCCCCAAGGCTTTACCAATATCTTCACCAAGAGTTCTAATGTAAGTACCACTCGAAACATGAGTTCTGATGACGAGTTCAGGATAATTATAACTAAGAATTTCGATAGCATAAATTTCAATTTGGCGAGTGGGCATCGCAACGTCTTCACCACGGCGCGCTAATTGATAAGCGCGTTGGCCGTTAATTTTAACAGCGGAAAAAACGGGTACAGTTTGCGTGATTTTTCCGACAAACTTTGAAACTACTGTTTTAACCTCCTCCGCTGCGGGGATGACTTCGACGTGCTGGTCAGTAATTTCTCCTTCGGGGTCACCAGTAGTACTAGTTTTACCAAGACAGATAGTTGCCTCATACCATTTATCAAGCTTTAGAAACTGGTTTGAGAGTTTGGTGGCCTTATTTGCTAGAAGGATTAATAGACCAGTAGCAAAGGGATCAAGAGTGCCGGTATGCCCAACTTTCACCTTCTTCCCTGACTCCATCGAGAGACGACGACGAACTCTTGCGACTACACCAAAAGAACTAAGTCCAGCTGGCTTATCTATAAGAATAATATCCTGTATTTGTTGGTTATCTTGAGTATTCATTACTAATGATAATAGTGAAAAACAATAAGTCTGTCAAAATTTAATAGGTTCCTGGGATGCGGAAGGCAGAAGGATCAACTGGAGCGGCGGGCGCTTGAGGGGCTGGTGAGGGCTGGGAAGTTGGAGCTGGGGTGGGCTGAATTGTCGGGGCTTGAGGAATTTGAGGAGTTGGAGTGGCCTCCGGAGTAGGCTCAATAATTGGGGGAGTTGGTAGGCCATTAGGAGCAACCGGTGGCAATGGCATATTAGGAACAGTCGGCTGCATAGAATAACCATTCTGGATTGGGGCAGGCTGAGCTGGTACCACTGGTGCTGGGGCTGGAGGCAAAAAAGCTTCAGGCTGCAGAAAATCTGGAATAGGGGTACTAGTGGCCGGTGGGGTGGCTTGGATAAAATCTGCCATTGGGTCGGCAGGGGCAGCCGGAGTGGGGACTGGAGTAGGAGCTGGGGCAGGAATTGGGGTTGACATAGAAGCTGGAGCAGGAGTTGGAGTCGGCTGTAATTCTGGAGTTGGCGCAGCTGGCATGGTCGGAATATCTGGAGTTGAATATTCTGGGATAGTATTTGTATATTCAGGGTTAGGGTAGTTGGCATTCTGTGGCATAGTTGGCATGGCTGGAGCCGACAATGTGGCAATATTTTGACCAGGAATATAATTTACGATTGGCTGCTGACCAACAGAAAGAGGATGCGCTGGAGTTGGCTGGGGATTTGACACTGGTTGTTGTGACAGTGACTGATTGATGTAGTCTCCTTGATTAATAAGACTTTGGTAGCCAACTGGGTTTTGGATGGGTGATGGCTCAGCGAGAACTTCATCCATAAGTCGGCTCATATCTTCCCCGGATTCTATGACAGGATCAGAGATGGTATGGCCAACAATATCTGGACTGGACTGGAAGGGTAATGGGTTGACTGGAGAAAGTTGAGATTGCATTGAAGGGGCCGAAACTGGTTGTGCAGGGGGAAGCGACTGAGCGTATTGCTGAGGTTGGAACTGAGGAAATGGTTGAGACTGTGGCTGAGGTTGTGGTTGAGCTTGGACTTGCGTCTCAAACTGGGCTTGTGCCTGAGGTTGCATTTGTGCCTGAGGTTGAGCTTGTGGTTGGAACTGCATGGAGACCTGCGGATTTTCATAGGTTTGTGGCTGAACTTCTGGCTGAAATTGAGAGAATGGCTGGACTTGAGGAGTAGATTGAATCTCTGGAGCAGGTTGAGTTTGTGGGGTAGCTTGAGCTTGTGGGGCGACTTGGATTTCTGGGGTGGCTTGGGTCTGTGAAGTCACTTGGGCCTGTGGAGTTGCCTGAGTCTGTGGAGTTATTTGAGCCTGTGAATCAGGAGTGCCAGCAAGATTATTAGCTTCCTGATCTGTGTTGGTCATAGATGCAGTCATACGAGCCAATTCATCCATCACATTACCGGTAGTAAGTGGAGCAATAGAGAGGCTTGGCTCTTCGCTTGGAAGATTTGGCAGCTGTGAAGCCCCGGAGGATGTTTCTTGGTTATTCTGAAGATTAGTGGTTTGAGCAGCGAGATTTTGATTAACGAGCTCTTCAAGCTCCTTGAGGCCAGTATCGGGATTATTAGGATCAGAAACAGTTGAAGTATCTACCGTAGCTGGAACACCTGCGGTAGTTGGAGTATCTGAAGAGACTGGAATCTCTGAAGCGGTAGGGATATCTGAAGAGGCTGGAGTCTCTGAAGCAGCAGAGGTATCTGAAGAGATGGGGGTCTCCGAAGTAGCAGAGGTATCCGACGTAGCTAAGTTCTCTGGAGTGGCTGGAGTCTCTGGTTTAAGAATATTAGCAGAGATTAGCTGTTGATCAGCACCAGCCTCCATTAATTTTGAGGCGACAGCCATAGTGGTTGGCTTAGTACGATTGTTGGAAAAACGTTCTGTGGCAGAGAGAATGCCTGTTAATAGAGCAGTTGCGACCTCTTGAGAAAGTTCGGTAATTTCAAGTTCTTTAAGGAGATCATAAACCATTTCACAAACGGAAGATTTTTCAGGATCACTCCACTCAAGATCGGCAAAACGACCTGGCAAGCCAGAAGTAATATTAATTGCGCTGGCGTCATGCATGATGCGGCCATATTCTGAAAGTGCGGAATCGATTTCGGTGCCGGCATTAACATTAAAGACAATCACAAGGTCAACATTGTAGTCACCATAAGAATATTCGAGATCTTCCTTTTTAACTTGCCCCTTGTACGGCGTAATATAGATTTTCACATAGTCGCCATCAAGTTTATAAGTGAGATGGTCGGCTTTGGATTTATTCAACGCAATAATGAAGTCTTGTAAGCTACTGGTGTCTTTTTCAAAGGTTTCTTCGGGCTTTAGAAATTCAAGAGCGTTTGGGGTCTTGCCAGAATAAATAGCCGTGACATGCTTCTTCTGTTGATCCAAAACAATAGCGAGGGCAATAGCAGCAGACATCTCGTCGAGATTGGGGTCTTTAGAGAGAGCAATGAGAATATTGGCGCCACGCTGGATTTTTTCAGCAACTTTTTCAGGTAGTTGCTGCGGATCAATGCCAAAACCTAAAGAATCTGGTCGCGGAGCTTTAGTGCTTGAAGAAGGACCAGATTGATTACTGGTAGCATTTTTCGTATTGTTTTGCGCGCTTACATCCATTGTTTGTGTTGACCTAATTTATTTAAATTTAACATAAGAATTATATTTTGACAAGCAAAGAGGGGGCAGAACGAGACGGATAATAGGGGAAGTGGCCTAACTTTTAATAACGTGGGGCCAGTTCCCTTTGATAGACAACTTCCGCGATGCCAGAACGCTGAGCCTGGCCGATACCCCAATAATAGGCGTCAGAGCGGAGATTGAAGATCTCGGCTGGAGCAACGGAACCATCGCTGGAGATAGCATAATATCCACCTTCATGTTTGTCATATCTAGTACCAAGAACACGCTGGTCGGCAGGAATGCCAGCCATTAATCCACCGCCGTGGTTTGCACCACCAGTGCGTTTTAGAGTAAGGCTCTTGGCAAAAACTGGCCCATTAAAGATGATGGTTTCAGAACATTGCTCGGCAGATGGCTCATTAACATCACTACAAGTATTGAGGTTATTAGAAGCGTTATCTTCGTCCAGAATCAACCAGGCATCCACACGATTAACCTTACTTAAGACATTAATATTCTTTGCGAAAATGAGGATTTGTGGAAGCTTAGTGATTGATTCGGTGGAGACGTCGGTGTAGGCAGCTTGTTTGGTGGAGGTCTCATATTGACAATTATTGCCACCAAAGGCCGAATAACAGAGATTCTGATCAATTGTTAGAGTACCATCAACATAGAGTACGAGAGTGTTATTTTGTTTATCGGCAGTAGTGATAGTCTTATATAGCGTATCATAGGTACGGAAGAGAGTATCCGTGGTATTTGGATTATGATCTGGCAGTTGTATCTGTGAAAGATTAACATCACCTCGAATGTAGGTGTTTTGTAGGCCTGTATCGTGCGTGGTGATTTTTAGACTACTATTTTTAGCAATATTATCGCGATACCTGGCTTTTAGGCGAGACAGTAGGCCGGAAGGTAGTCCATAAACCCCAGACTCTCCAATATTTTTTCGGTTTGCAATAGTAAAGTTGTAGATATTGTTTGACGGATTAGAGCCGCCGGTTGGTAGATTATAATTATAGCCTTTTTCATAACCCAGAGAAGCACCAGAGCCAAAGCCATAGACACGACCACCAGCAATTACATGATATTCATCCCAAGAACCAAAGATTTTCTCAGCAGTACTTGGATAAGATGAGAAGCTTTGCCCAGGAGTTTTACGGCTGACGGCAGCCTCGATTTGGCCATTGGTGAACATACCGCCACCCCAAACTTGGAAGTTTGGTTTTTTAGCGATCGTTACACAAGAAAGATCAGAAACATTAAATTTAGTCTCATCACCGCCCGAAATAGCAGGACCTGAGGTATTATTATCGATGGTATTGGTTGTAGTGTTATGCGAGGAGGCTGGCCAAATGGAGGTGGCTGTACAGTATTTATATCCCACATATTCACCGTTATCCGGAACCGTGCGAGAGAAAATATCTGAATCTTGATCACTACCATTGTAATTGCCTTCCGGATTCATTACACCCTTAACCGCCTTGACAAGGTGACAATTATCAGAACCATAATAACGACAAACATCTTGATCAGAACGATCATCGCCAGAAAGCGTATGAAGGCTGGTATGAGGCGGAATTAATAACTCATAGATACGGAAGGTTTCTTTATCGGAAGTATGAGTGGCGTAAGGATTTTTAGCAACTATGGTATTTGAGCGAGAAAGGATGTGGTAGGAGCCACTAATATTTACTTGTTCACCGCTGAAGACCACGTTGTCTGAATCAATAGAACTTGTTACATAGGTATTGAAGTTATATGGGGTAACAACACTAGCCCCAGTATAGCGATCACCGTAGTCTCTTGAGGCGATTGGATAGTAAATAGAGCGCGGATTACTTTTATATCTTGTTTTACTACCTTCCTCACAACTTCCTTCACCAGTACATGAGTAGCTAAATGTACCCCAGGACGTGCCTTTGAGGCTTGGAAGTTGACCAGGAGTGATGATCTTATGATTACCAGGATGACCCACAAGATATGGATCCGTATCTTCAGTAATGCCTACAACGCCTTGATCATTATAGTTCCCTTGCGCGTCTTTGGCACGGAATGTGCCAGCATTCTCAAAAGTTTTATTAGTTTGTGTGTCACTGCTTGCAGTATTAGTGCCACAACTACATTCACCACTAACCTTAGTAACAGAGCTAACCCAAGATCTTACATCATTATAGGCGATACCCTGAGTAATTTTATTACCGACTTCGGTGCTACTGCCGGTTTGATTTGCCGAGTTGCAGTTCGAGACACCTGAAGCAAAGCCAGGGATCTGGAAACCATCATGAATGGCACGATTATTATTTTGAGTAAAAATAGTATTATCACATGAATATGAGGGGGACGGAGAGTCGGTTGGTGATTCGGTATAGAAGCCGTAGTCTGCGGAAACAATTCCAGCTCCCGTTATCGCATTGTGACTCTGAGTCAAGACACTTCGCACATTGCCGTCGGCAAGAGCAGAGTTTTTAAAGAGATAACGATTATCTTCATTATTATTTCGCGAAGCATAAAGCCTGAATTTATTTGCAATACTCGGCGAGTCAGCGGTGATAGTATAATTCTCGGTACTTTTAACTAAGTCATGACCTACACCTTGTGCCGCATAACAGAGGGCATGCCTAAAGCGAATTGAGTCGCCAGGTCTAGCAAGGACAAAGGGTTGCCATTTTTTATAGTTTTCCGTGCCAGTATAGGAGAGATTTGTGACTTGAGAGATTGCGGCGGTGTTTCCTTTGTAGGAGGAACCGATGACACCTGGGACTAGGGCATTACAAATATCAGAGCCCTTTGGCGTACAAGTTGGGTCATCGAGAGGACAGTCTTTCCTTTTATCGCTGCAGGTAGGATCAGTATTTGGATCACAGTCTGGTTTTCTATTTTTATCACAGGTTGGATCGTTTGGATCACAACCCTGTGGAGGCTCACCATAAGAACAGAACCAAGAAAATTCACCGTCACGCCACGTAAGGTCATAGCGATTTGCATCATGTCTAAATTGCTCAAACGCAGCCTCAGCAGCATCATATTCAACGTGATATGTTCCTGCACGATTCACGTATTTTTCGTGAGGCTTAAGTAGGTTATTCCCTACAGGAGCTTTATTCCTATATAATGGAAACTGAAAATATGCAAACTTGTTTGGGCCATAAGCCGTTCCTACTGGAGTGAAGGTGGGTGCATTATTATAATACTTATGCGAAACAAAGACATAGACTCCTTTTGCTTGCCCGCAGCCACGAATCATCTGAGAATCACCATTATAATCTAAATGTCTGGCACTGTCTACATCGATTACTGGTATACTGCTTCTAACAGACTTATATGATATATTATTGACGTCTAGACCTGGATTTTTAGTGAGCAACTCTTCCATTGAAATATGTACCCACTCGCCGCCGCCACCTTGACTGTTATCTTCCCCGCCAGTATTCCAGCTACTATAACAAATCGTTCTAGGACCTCCTCCACACCCATTTATCGGGGCAGAAGTGCCACCAGCAGCACCACCAGTACCACGTTCGGCAAGAACTCTTGAAGCAAAAAAGAATGAAGATAAAAAGGCAAACAGCAAAAGGAGGAAAAAGTTTTTGTAACTGCCCTTAGCAAGATTAATATTCATACCCTAAAAAATGCCTCTTTATTTGCTTATTTGTTTTAGTATATAACCTAAAGCGAAATTGGTCAATTTAAAAGCGCCTAGTATACTAGGCGCCATAATAGACTTTCCTAAGAAGATCTGGGTCTTTAATCATTCCTGAAATCCTGATAATAGATGAGACCAGTAAAGCGATCAGTTGCATTCCAATCACTAATCTCCGCATCCTTGGCATAAGGGTTCTGGATATAATTTCTCATTATTTTCTCCAGCATATCAACCTGAATAAGGTACATATAGCTATCCTCAGACCCAGTTATCTTTACCGTTGGCTGAGTATAAAGTTGATCAACATCTATATAACCATTCCAATGAATATAACCTTGACCATCATGATAGTCTTTGGTTATAAGTTTTGGAACACGATTCTGGAGATATCGTCCATTTGAACTGACATATGATTTGTCGGCTGGGAAGAATAACCAAAGGCAAAACTCATCTCCATCTGTAGGAACATAGGGTGGATTTACTGCGTAATAATTTGTGAAGAACAAATCTATTTCAGTGATTATATTGTCCGTCTTTTTATAATACCTCTGAATATTGATCTGTGTAACCTGATCCTTCTTCCTTGCCGGAAACTGCTTTAAATATCCATAGATATCAAAGCTGCCATCTGTTCTCCAGAATGGCTTGGTCGACCATAATGGATAGCCTGTATCTGGATTAATCTCCGGATAGACAAAAGGCTCAGTCCTCATCTTCAGCCAGCGTGCATCACTGGTAGAGTGGGTAGTTTGATAGACAGTCTTATCTACCTGTACCTCAAAGTTACTGGTGACGTAACTTGGATCCTTCGCTACACCATCAGGACCCAGATAATCTGCTCTCGGAAAAACGGTCATCGGGTTATCCCTGCCGATCTCCTTTTGAGGCTTGGCCGCCTGATCTGTCGGAGCCTGATCTTTTAAGCCGGCATGTGCCTGCTCAGTTTGGTCTCCTTGTCCTTGAGAAGAAGTTTCAGAAGAAACTTGTTGTGTTTCGTTCTCTTTCTTCTCGTCTACTTTAGACTGCTCTTCTACTGCCTTTGCTGCGGCACCTGTAGCATTCTTCTTTACTACACCTGCATATGCCGGTGATGTAAGAACCATGCTCATTGAAAGAGCCATTGCTGCCATAACTACTAGATTCTTCTTCATAGTCTTTTTCCCTCCTTTTCAAAGAACCCTCGGGGCCTATTCCCCGTAGTTGCCGTGATTCTACAATGTTTTATATATATAGTCAAGCATTAGAATTTATATTGGATTATTTTGGGTCAGAATAGAAGTTTATGACGTAGTTTTAGCCATGATACTAAAAAACCATGACATAAAAATTGATGTTTTGTGGAGGCATTACTAAATTTAGGATAGAATAGAGATATGCCAGAATTACCAGAAGTTGAGACAATCAGACGGGGGTTAAATAATTTTATTTTGAATAAAAAAATTACTAACGTTAAGGTTCTATGCGATAAATCTTTTATTGGGCCAAAAGAACTGATTCTTGCACAAAAAATAATAAATCTACGGCGTTTCGGGAAGGCACTAGTGATCGATTTTGAGAATGGAGTGTCGATGATGATACATCTACGCATGACTGGACAGCTGATTTTTCGAGCTAGCGGAGAGGAATCGGGCAAAGACTATTTAGAGATGATTGAAGCAGGCGACTTCAAGACCTCACTTTATACCGAAAAGAGTTTTGCAGGAGGACATCCGAGCGAGAGTTTTTATAGCGAACTGCCCAATAAGCAAACTAGGGCTTATTTCGAGATTGGCGAGCAAGATAATCTTGCGGGCACTCTATATTTTAACGATCAAAGGAAGTTTGGTTTTTGTAAGATTCTGGAGACTGAAGAAGTTTTTAATGATAGCTTTATTAAAAAACTTGCTAAAGAACCTTGGGTGATGAGCGCGGAAGAATTCAAGAAAAATCTGATGCGCCATAAGAATGCCGAAATTAAACCCACGATCTTAGATCAAAGTGTGGTGGCAGGACTGGGGAATATCTACGCCGATGAGGCGTTATATATGACAAAAATTCATCCTGAGCGACTGGTGTCTTCCCTCAGTGATCAGGAGATCGCGGGACTACTAGAGGCGGCCGGCGTTGTCATGCAACGCTCGATTGATTCTGGTGGCAGCACAATGGCAACCTATGTAAAAGCCGATGGCAGCAAGGGTGATTACCTAGAAAAATTTGCACAGGTTTTTCGAAGAGAGGGCGAACCGTGCGGCCGATGTGGTACGGAAATTATTAAGTTTAAAGTTGCTGGACGTGGAACGCATATTTGTCCAAACTGCCAGAAGAAGTTTTAAATGATTTATTTAATTGATGGCGATGATCGCAAAAAAGCAGAACAAGCAGCACGCGATTTTTTAGGAACAGATATTGAGGTAATTGATGCTGACAACCTAGAAAAACAGGACTTGGTTTCAATTTTTCAAGGCACAACTCTTTTTATGGAGAGTCGCCATATTTTGATTAAAGATTTGAGTTTGAAAAAAGAGCTATTTTTAGAACTTCCAAAGTTTCTACAAACTGAACACCAAGTAGCGATTCTAGAGCAAAAACTCGATAAACGCAGTGCGACTTATAAGGAACTGGCGGAGGTGGCTAAGGCCGAGCCTCAGAAGATTAAGATAGAGAGTTTTAAACTACCAGAACAAGTGGATACTTTTTTGGTTTTTCGAGTCTTTGACATTGCATTGACCGACGGAAAGAGAGCGGTAAAATTGATGCGTGAGGCAGAAGAAGATAATAATCCTTATGCGACAATTGGTGCTTGGACGAAAAAGGCGGTTGACCTTTTTACCTCTAAAAAGAATGCAGAAAAAGAACGCAGGATCCTAAAGAGGCTGGCCGAAATTGATATGTTATTAAAACAGACTAACTTCTCTAAAGATCCTTGGGTTGTTTTGGAGAGTTTCTTGATTGAATTATCAAGTTTATAATGTAAATAAGGGATGAGATGGATAAAAAAATAGGATCGCTCGGATCCTATTTTTGAATTATTTTGCAGATTTTTTGACGGTCTTTTTGGCTGCAGGTTTTTTGGCAGCAGCTTTCTTCACAGTCTTTTTTGGAGCTTCGGTAGCTTCAGTTTTTGCAGCTTTTGCAATCTTAACTAAGTTTGCTTTACGACGAGAAGCGGTATTTTTCTTCAAAAGACCCTTCTTGGCGGCCTTATCATACTCAGACTGAGCTTTTGAAAGATTTTCAGGAGTAGGATCAGCCTTGAAAGCCTTAAGAGCGGCTTTAATAAACTTTTTAATTTGTTGATTCTGCGCAGTACGTTTGACTGCTTGGCGTGCTGCCTTTTTTGCAGATTTGATAATCGGCATTAATTTAATTCCCTGTGATTTTTAATAATATTCTTTTGACATATTATACATGATATTTCAAGATTGTAAAGAAAACAGATTATTAGCTATAATGCTAGTATGAATGTAATCGAATCACTTGTACTAGGATTGACGCAGGGGCTGACCGAATTTATTCCAGTCTCTTCGTCTGGACACCTAGAAATTGTACAAAAATTGTTGGGCGCTGGGAGTAGGGCGGAGGATTTTCATTTCTTTTTAGAATTGATTAACTTTGGCACGCTACTTGCACTTTTAATTTATTATCGCAAAGAGATTCTAAAAATCTTTAAGCAGGTTTTTGTAAAACGCGACCTGCATATGGCGCTCAACCTTTTAATCACCTCCATTCCAGCCGGAATTATCGGCCTTCTATTATCCAAGTTTATTGAATCACAGAGCTTTTTCTCAAGCCTCACCACGATTGCGATCGCAATGGGCGCAGTAGGTCTGGTGATGATTTTCGTAAATAGCCTACCACACCTTTCAGAAACTGATGAAAATAAATTACCTCACCATAGAGCTTTAGTAATTGGTCTGGCACAGGTATTTGCTTTAATTCCAGGTGTTTCGCGTTCGGGTTCAACAATTATTGCCGGCCGCGTGATGGGTATGAAATCAGCAGCGGCAGCTAAATACTCTTTTTTGGCTTCCCTACCAATTATGCTGGCAGTCTGCGGAAAGTCACTGATTTCTAGCTCGAGCCGTGCCTATATTGGAGCAAACTGGCAGATGCTACTGCTTTCAAATTTCATTGCTTTTGTCTCAGGCTTGATTGCCTTAAAGGTCGTGATGAAGTTCTTCAAGAAAGAGAGTTCAATTCCAACTTTTGGTTACTACCGTGTTATTTTAGCTTGTATTCTACTTAGTATAGTTCTCTTCTTCTAATAAAGAATCGTACAAAAAATCTACACTTGGTGTAGATTTTTTTAATGCGAACTGATGGATTCAAGTTTTATGGAAAGCAGTTATTACTCTTCGTCTTCAACGATCTGAATATGAGTGTCTTTGAGCTGATATTCATCAACAAAGGATGGAGAGCTCATCATGAGGTCAATACCAGAACCATTCTTTGGGAAGGCGACGATATCACGGATGTTTTTATTATCATTTAGGACCATAAAGATGCGTTCAATGCCAAAGGCACAGCCAGCGTGAGGAGGGGCACCAAATTTGAAGGCGTTTAACATACCACCAAAACGCTTCTCAACATATGTATGATCATAGCCAAGAATGCTGAAGACTTTGTACATAACTTCTGGATTATGGTTTCTAACGGCGCCAGAACAGATTTCATAACCGTTCATCACCATATCGTACTGATCGGCAACAATAGCGAGCTTTTCTTCATCGGTAGCAGCGGTTTCGAGGGCCTTAAGTCCACCCTTTGGCATGGAGAATGGGTTGTGACCAAAGTCGAGCTTATGCTCACCGTCGTTCCATTCGTAGAATGGAAAATCGACAATCCAACAAAGAGCCACGATGGAGTCATCCTTGAGATTGAAATGATCGGCAAAAGCGATACGAAGTTGGCCAAGAATTTTATTGACCTTAGCACGGTCATCCGAACAGAAGAAGACAGCATCACCATCTTTGGCGCCGGTAACTTCTTTAATTTTAGCTAATTCTTCAGGCTGTAAGAACTTAGCAATTGGACTTTTTTCAGTACCATTTTCGTACATGATATAAGCAAGACCAGAAGCACCAAGTTTACGAGCTTTCTCTGTAAACAAATCGATCTGAGAACGAGTGAGTGAAGCACCGTTTTCGACACGAATAGCTTTGACGCATGGACTCTGAAAAACTTTAAAGCTGGTATTTTTTAGAATTTCGGTGAGTTCGATCATTTCCATGCCATAGCGAAGATCTGGTTTATCCACGCCATATTTTTCCATAGCTTCCTGATATGAAATGCGTGGAATATCTTCTGAGAGAAGTTTTTTGTCGGCAAAGTCAGTGACGAGAGACTTGATGAGAGGCTCAACAGTTTGCCTGACGGTTTCGCCACTATCAACAAAAGACATCTCGCAGTCAAGTTGATAAAAATCACCATAAAGACGGTCAGCACGTGGATCTTCATCACGGAAACATGGAGCAATCTGGTAATAACGCGGAAGACCACCAACCATGAGAAGTTGCTTAAATTGCTGAGGAGCTTGAGGAAGAGCGTAAAAGAGTCCTGGCTTCAAACGAGAAGGAACGAGAAAGTCACGAGCGCCCTCAGGGCTGGAGTTGGCGAGAATTGGAGTAGTAACTTCAATAAAGTCATGCTGATCCATGTAGCTTCTAAGGTATGAATAAAACTTAGCGCGTCGTTTTAGAGTGTTTTGCATGCTTGGACGACGGAGGTCAAGATAACGATACTTGAGGCGAAGTTCTTCGCCGGATTCAGGACCATCATCGTGGGTATTGACTGGAGGAGTATCGGAGCGATTAAGAAGCTCCATGCTTTCGACGACAAGTTCAATGTCACCAGTTTCAATATTAGGGTTTTTAAGATCAGCAGCACGCTCACGGATTAGACCAGTGGCAGAAATAACAAACTCATCACGTAAAGTCTCGGCGAGAACAAAAGCTTGCTGATTCTCTGGGGTAATGACGAGCTGAATAATTCCCTGATGATCACGCAGGTCAATAAAAATTAAGCCACCATGATCTCGGCGGGAATTCACCCAACCAGCAACGGTAACGGTTTCGTTTATTTTAGTCTTCAATTCTCCAGTCAATATTCTCATAAAAACATAATATCATATCTTGGGGGAATAGAGGAGAATAGAAGATGTGATTACTAGCACTCTAGGCTCAATTAAACACCTTAAAGTCTTTTATTTCGGCTAGAGCATCTTTTGCTAGAGAGATAATGGCGGCATATTCCTCTCTTGATCTTTCGATGCCATTATTGGCTTTTTTAAGTTCCAAAACCAGCTTTGCCGTTATCGGAAAATGTTCGTTAAAATCTTTATACCCTGATTGATTCCATTTTAGAATAAGCGCGCGAATACTATCTTCATCATAATCATCCGCGTAACAATCTACAGCACAGGAGAGTTCACGGGGCGTTTCCGAGGATAAACCCTCTAATTCTCTGCTAATACCGTTTAATATTTCTTGCTTTTTCATAGATTTATTATTTCTAATAGTCTTCATCAAATGTTTTTTCGCTAATTCAACAATTTGACGCTTAGTTTGGATTGATTCGATGTCATCTGGTTTCCAATTCGCCAATAGCTCCCAAAGCTTATCAATATATGGGAAATAATCAGCAAATTCTTCAGCAGAGGCTAGCTGATTCCATTTTTCATATAGAGTAAACAATTCGTAATCATATGTATCTGCATCTATAAATGTAATATTTTCTGGCTGCTTATCTGCAAAGTGTTTAGCAATATCATTAATTTTGCTCTCAATAGATTGCCTATACATTATATGCATATAATAGCATAAAAAAATACCACCTCGCTTGAAGTGGTATTTCCCTTACTTACTATTCACGGATAAAGACATCGTCTTTATGAAGTTTGACCCTTCGGATTAGTAAATAATGAACTCTTGCCAAGGGGCAGGAGGAATTTTCGACTTTTTGCGCGAAGATTCACGTTTAAGTCTACGCATAAGTAAATTTCTTACTCCGTTTAATTCTATTGCTCACGACCGACCACCCACCTCGTTAGTCAAAATACTCTAGAATGACTTGTGGAAAAGAGCAATACCTGAGATTTTAGCAGAAGTGTGCAAAAAATGCAAGTTTTACAGGGGTGGGGATGGGAGTAGTAGCGAGGGTTACCGGACTTCAACAGATTAGGCTTATGTTTTTGCTTTTTATACTGTTTCATGTAGTCGGTCTTTACAAAGTGCATATTTTTATGTTATAATATACCACATATGGAAGAGATTAATTTAAGGGATTTGCTCAGCTATTTCAAGAAGCACCTAGTTTTATTTGTAGTAATGGTACTTTTTGTGGTTTCAGCTGGAACAATCTATTCAGTATTTATATTAAAACCAGAATATAAGTCACAGGCAACAGTGATTCTTAGTTCTGATAAGTCCAAGAACACTGTACAGAGTGAAATCAATGCAAACAAGAACTTGATTGATACTTATACAGAAGTTGTGAAGTCGCATCGCGTACTCGATCGCGTGAAGAGCGAGATGCAGATTGAGGATACCTATGAGCAGTTAGTGAAGAAAGTAACTGTTGCATCTTTGAAGGATACGGAAATTATTAGTATTTCGGTGGTGGACCTAAATAAAAACCACAGTTATTCCCTTGCGAACAGAATAGCCGATACTTTTACGGACGAAATTGGCCAGATTTATAATGATAAAAGCGTCAATGTGCTTGACCGTGCAGTTGAACCACAGAAACCATATAATGTGGACATTATTAAGCAAGAGGCTATTTATGCAGCGGCTGGTATTGTGCTGGCAACTGCTGTCATTTTCTTAATGTTCTACTTTGACCGTACTATTAAGACTACTGAACAAATTGAACAACTCTTCAAACTTCCTATTTACGGTAAAGTTCGTAAACTTGAGACCGAAAAACAGAAACAACAACGCAAGAAGCGCGCCGAGAAGGCTGCAAAATTAGAAGCCAAGCAGGCTGCAAAATTAGAGAAAGAACAGCAAAAAGAGGCTAAAAAAGCCGAAAAGCTTGCGGCTAAACTTGAAAAGCAAGAAAAAACCAGCAACGAAGAACTTGGCGTTGACTATCAGGATGGCGATGAGACAAGTGCTGAAGAAATGCAGTCAGCACAGAAGTCTGAGGCAGAAGTGAAACCAGTGGTGGAAATTAAGGCAGTTGGCCGTAAGATTATTGCCGAGGAAAAAGCCCTGCAAGAAAAACTAGCCGCAGAGGTGGATGAAGAGGATGAAGACGAAGCTGAGGTTGAAGAATTCAACGAAGAGATGCTAGATGAAGATTCTGAGTTGGTACTGAGAGACAATCCAAAGTCTAAGGTCAGTGAAGACTTTCGTACCATTCGTACTAGTTTATACTTCTCCCTAAACAAGAAGGGTTCAAACGCAGTTTTGATTTCCAGTTCCACACCAAACGAAGGTAAAAGCTTTATCGCTTCAAACCTAGCCGTAGCTTTTGCAAAGACCAAGAAAAAAGTGCTACTTATCGACTGTGATATGCGCCTTGGTCGTCAGCATGAGATTTTTGGCTTATCCAACAAAGAAGGTTTATCAAATCTTTTAGCCGAAAGTAAGTCAGGAGAGTACCGTAAATATTCACAAAAGACAACTGTTAAAAACCTTTCAATTATTACACGTGGTGTAGTGCCACCAAACCCAAGCGAACTACTCGATTCTTCAATCATGGAAGAATTACTTGAGAAGGTGAAGCAAAAGTTTGACTATGTAATTCTTGACGGTACGCCAATTGACGGTCTTTCCGACTCATTAATCTTAGCTAAGAAAACTGATCGTTTAGTACTCGTAAGTGCCGCTAATATGACCACAATTGAAGATCTTCAAAATTCAAAGAAGGCACTTGAATCCATCGAAGTTAAAATCTCTGGTGTAGTACTAAACCGCACCGTTGATGAACGTCGTGGCGATAAATATAATAAATATTATAATTAGGCCACTCTATGATTGATTTACACTTACATATTCTACCCGGAATTGACGATGGCAGCGGATCTATCGAGGAGAGTGTAAAGATGGCCAGAAAGCTAGCGGGACTGGGGTTTAATGGCGTGTTTTGTACTTCACACTACATCGCCGACAGTCCACAAGCGGCCGATAATCAGACCAAAAATCGACTACGTGAGAGGCTTCAGACCGAGCTGGATAAGGCCGGCATTAAACTAAAGTTAATGCCAGGTAATGAAATCTACATTGATCCAAAAATGGTAGACTACTTAGCCAAGGGCAAAGCTTCTTGTCTAGGAGGTGAACTAAATAGCAGGAAGAAACGCCAGCACGTGTTATTTGAACTACCTTTTTATGCGGAAGTTTCTTATCTTCGTGATATCATATTTGAGTTAAAAGCAAAAGGCCTTGTGCCGGTACTTGCACATCCTGAACGCTATTTATTTATCCAGAAGAAGAAGGAAGCTATCTTTGAGATTGTAAAATTAGGGGTCAAATTGCAATCAAATTATGGAAGTATTGTTGGTCAGTACGGTGGTAAGGCCAAAAAGATTATGAAGTTTCTATTAAAAAACTGCCTGGTGAGTTATCTTGGTACAGATATTCACCGCGCAGAAGGCTCGTTGTTCCTTAAATTTGAGAAGGCTGAGAAAAAAATAATAAAGATAATTGGCGAAACCGAATATCGTAAAATTATTGAACACGGCGACGAGCTCGCAAAACCGTTCTTAAATAATTAGAGAAGGCCAAGAATGCACAGCCAAAAGAGGCGCCAAGCGTGTCCACTAAGACATCAGTAAATTGACCGCTGCGCCCTGGGACAAAGAGCTGATGAATCTCATCGGTACAGGCATAGAGAAAACTAGAAAGAATGGCTAGAACAAAAAGTTGTAGGCCATTTTTTTGTGGAAGGATTTGACGATAGAAAAAGTAGAAGAGGATGCCAAGGATGGCATATTCGGTGAAATGAGCAGTTTTACGAACGATAAAAGTAAGGGCACTAGCATCAAGTCCTGAGGTGTGAGACGAAAGGTTTGGGAAAACCTGATGAAGGACCTGGATGATTTGGCTACTCTGGGCATTGGAAGAATCTGAACCAAAGGATGACATGGTAAAGATGAAGAGCATCTGAAAAATTAGAAGCAGCGAAATGAGGAGCTTGGCGTGGCGCTTAAGAAAATCTTTCATGGACTATTTGAGATATTCTTGCAGTTTAGCTTTGGCGCGGTCGACAGACTCTGGATAAGGATGCCAGACAAAGTGTTTTGGCTCTTGATAAGTGAAGGTGGAAGTGATATCAGCCTTACCATCCACATCGATGAGCTCGGTTTGCCATTTGGCAGGACTTGTAAGTTGTTTTTGAACAAGATACTTAAGGTCGTCACTGGTGAAATTAGTTTGAATATTTTTAGCAATCGAGGCAAAAATTTGATCAACTTTACCGAGAATATTAGGATCATGTTGAAGCTTGGCAATGAGGGCGGCCAAGATTTTTTCTTGATTACGACCACGTTCGCGATCACCACCAGCCCAACTAATCGAGACACGTTCCCTAGCAAAATCGAGAGCCTGATCACCATTTAGATGGTACGTACCTGGTTCATAATGACGTCTACCGTGATAAGTATTGACGACATACGGGATTGTAATGTCGACACCGCCAAGCTGGTCAATAATGGAAGAAGTGGCGTCAAAATTAATGCGAGCATAATAATTGATTTTGATATTATAGAAATTTTCAAGGGTATGAATGGACTCGTTGACGCCATAAAGACCAGCATGAGTGAGTTTATCTTTTTGTCCGTTCATGGCGAGAGGGACATAATAGTCACGCGGAGTGTTTAGAACTAGAATTTGATGCCTGGCGGGATTAAAGACCATAATCAGATTCACGTCCGAACGAGCAGCATAGGGCAAGGTGTGGTCACGATTATCGATGCCACTAATATAGACCGTAAACGGAGCATCGAGAGAAGTGTTTTTGGTGGTTTCGATGGTTTTTGGCGTAACTTTCAGAGTCACTTCCTGCAAGACGTGTAGCTGATTCCAGATTTCCTGGTTGTTATCCTTGAGAGACTCGAGATTACCATTCGAAAGAAAGATAGTTCGAACAGAGGAAGCTTCTTTAGTATTGTTTTGATTTATGAGGGCGGAGGTGAGTGAGAGCGTGTCGGAAAAGCCAAGATAGTCGGACTGCGTGAGAGATTTGGCCAGAAGCCCCTCGCGCGAGGCGGCGTCGGCTTGTAAGTATTGCTCAACAGTTTCCTTATAGGGGTCGCTACTTAAAATACCGATACGAATAATCTCGCCTTGGCCGGTTTTCGCTAATGAAGAGGAGGCAAGGGTGATGAGGCTGTATTTTTCCTCATAGGTCTCGTTTTTGCCGATCTGAGAGAAATAGTCATTATATTTATAGAACACAAAGGAGAGCGCTATATTGAGGAGGGTATCCAGAATTAAAAGGATAACGAGTAGGACAATTTTTCGGCTAATGATGATCAAGAGAGTGACCAGGAGAAGGTAAAAAATAACAACAAAACCAAAAAGACGAATCGGTAAGACTTGAGACTGGTAGAGAAAATAGAGCATGGCGAGACTGGAAAGAGCAGCGAGGAGCTGGAAAAAAGATAGAAGTGGTCTCGATTTTTTAACGGGTTTTTCTTGTTTCATGTATTAATTATACATCTTTTGGGGACTTAAAGCGATTTTAAAGAGGAAGTAAGTAGACTAATGATCATGAAGAAAGAATTATACAATGCAACTCAGACAAATACACTAAGGCTAGAATCGCCGATGCGCTTAAAAATCCAGTGCCGAGGCGAGCCAGAAGCGATCGAAATATATCATAAACGATATTATCCGGCGATCGAAAATCCATTAGTGGAAGTGGTGGTGCCAGTACTGAACGAAGAACGAACCTTAAAAACCAATATTGAAACACTATACAACTTTCTGCGAACACAGGACGGTTTGCAATTTAGGATCACCATAGCAGACAATGGTAGTACTGACAGAACTCAAGTAATTGCCAATGAATTAGCAGAACATTATGCGGCAATCCGCGTGGTGAGAATGAGTGAGAGAGGACGAGGACGGGCACTAAAACAAGTTTGGATGGGCAGTGATGCGGATATTTTTCCTATATGGATGTCGACCTTTCAACCAGCCTTGATGATTTTATGCCACTGATTAAGCCTTTAGTCAATGGTGAAGCTGGAGTGGCAATCGGTTCTCGACTAAGTAAACACTCAAGAACAACCCGAGGCCTTAAACGTGATTTTATCTCAAAAACCTATAACAAGATCATTAAAACCTATATGGGAACAGAATTTTCAGATGCGCAATGTGGGTTTAAGGCAATCAGAAGAGACGTGGCAAGAACTCTACTTCCGAAAGTGACAGATACACAGTGGTTCTTCGATACGGAACTTTTGATTAAGGCAGAAAAGTCTGGGGTAAAAATTCACGAGCAGCCAGTAACCTGGATTGAGGATACGGATAGTCGCGTGAAAATCATGAAGACTGTAACGGAGGATCTACGAGGGCTGGCCAGAGTAAAGAAAGAACTAAAAGATATAAATGAAGATATAAATGAAGATATAGGAGTAATGCGCCGAGATACGGGAGCAATGCCTCGAGATCTAGAGAAGACAAAGACGGCCTCGAAGGCGAGGCAAGCTGGCTTCAAATCAACACGTGAACAAAAGATTGCGATCGGGACACTGTTGATACTGACCGCTATAACATATCTCTTTGGAGCACTCCAAAATGGCATGGCGAATAGTTATTATGCGGCGGCAGTACAAGCAGCTTCTAGCAATTTTATAGCCTGGTTATTCGGTTCCCTCGATGCAGCGAATTTTGTCTCGGTGGACAAACCGCCACTTTCGACAATGATTATGGGCTTATCGGCACGAATCTTTGGCTTTTCGAGTTTTTCGATGCTACTACCCAACGTACTGGCTGGGGTACTTACAGTATATCTAGTCTACCGAATTACTCGATACTATTTTGGATTTAAACCAGGTATCATCGCAGGTGGAATACTCGCAGTAACGCCAGTGGTGGCTTTGATGTCCGGCTTTAATAACCCTGACGCAATCTTAATGTGTTTCTTAACGGCGAGCGGATACTTCCTAATTAGAGCGCTAGATAAAAAACCAATACGAAACCTGGCTCTTGCGGCATTATTCTCTGGCTTAGCCTTTAATACCAAGATGCTTCAGGGATTAATGGTTCTACCAGCGATCTATGTAGTTTATCTTTGTTTTGCGAAGGCAAAATTAAACAAGCGAATTCTTCACCTTGGAATCTTTACATTGGTAGTGGTGATTGCTTCGCTAAGCTGGTCGGTGCTAGTTTATCTGACGCCAGCAGAGATGAGGCCGTGGGTCGGAAGTACAAATGATAATAATATTTGGAGTTTAATCTTTGGCTATAATGGCTTTGGACGACTGCTAGGCAATAGCCCTGGCAACGGTGGGGGTGGTGGCGGACGGACAGGTTTTGGAGGAGCGACAGAAGTTTTTCGAATGTTCAATGATGAGTTCGGACCAAATATCGCCTGGTTTATACCAACAGCTATGATCGGCGCGGTAACCGTCTTTTTCAAATTACGCAAGAAGGAACGCACTAATATCCAATTTGGAATTACGGCATTCTGGTTGATTTGGTTGCTGACACATATGTTTATTTTTAGTATGACCTCTGGAACAATTCACCCTTATTATGTAGTGGTATTAGCTCCAGCGATTGCGGCGCTAGTGGGAATTAGCCTACCGCTGATTGTTCAACTATATAAAAATGAAAAGAATATCTGGTTGCTACCAATGACGGTGATAATTACAGCTCTGACCGCGGCAATGTTACTGAGTATGAGTGAACTGACGGGATTGATGTGGGTAATTATAGGTCTAGGCATAATCAGTTCCCTGTTTCTTCTGCTGGCGAGAAGTTTGCCAAAAGTGCATCAAAACAGCAATCAGGACAAAGATCTGCGTCAAACAATTCTCTTAAAGGTTGGTAGTGTCTTGTCGATAATTACGGTCCTGGCTACTCCAGTTTACTATACGATTGCGACGGTAACGCAGTCTCACGTGGGTAGTATCCCAACGGCGGGGCCAAGTAGTACAGCCTTAATGGGTAGTAATAATGAGAACGCAGAGGCTGAAAACGCATTAGTAACCTTCTTACTAGCAAACAGTTCAGGAACCACCTGGATTGCCGCAGTAAACAGCGCAAACGAATCAGCAGCGATTCAGATTTCGACTGGTAAACCAGTGGCGTCACTTGGGGGATTTAACGGCAGCGATCCAGTATTAACCTTGGCACAATTTAAGGAATATGTGGCGAGCGGCAAGATTAAATACTATGTAGCAAGTAGTCGAGGAATGGGTGGTGGACCGGGCGGAAGTAGTGAGATTGTGAGTTGGATCAAACAGAATGCGACAGTAGTGAGCTACGGGGGGAGTCAGTATACGGTATATCAATTAAGTGCATAGAAAGGATAAGATGACGAAAATGAAGAATAATGACTTCTGGGCTGACGAAGAATTAGCGGAGAAGCGTGAGGGGGAGATGATGAAGGATAATTATTTACATGAAAGGACAAGAATGAACGAGGTTTCAGAGAGAAATAAAAAAGAAATGAAGGCAGGCACTATTGCGGGAATTGCGGCAGGTGGTGTGACGATTGCGGCGCTATGTTTCTTTGTGGGAACACAAGTTTCTGGGAATAATAGCATGAGAGGCGGGATGGGTGGACCTGGTGGACAGGGTGGACCTGGCGGGAGTAGTCGGATGGGCAGTCCTGGCGGACAGGGTGGACCAAACAATCAGAGTAATAATACACAAGGTGGTCCGGGAGGAAACAGCCAGACAGGTACTCCGTCTAATATGAACGGGCAATCTGGTGGGTCGAATAACCAAAGTGGCGATACACAAGGTGGCCCCGGCGGAAATTCACAGGGTGGATCTGGTGGAAGTACAGATATAGATAACCGGGGTGGCAGCCAGAGCGGACCAGGCGGACAGGACGGTTCATCTCAAGGTGGTCCTGGTGAAAATTCACAAGGCGGGCCCGGCGGCCAAGATGGACCTGGTGGACAGGGTGGACCTAGCAGCGCTAACGGTCAGAACACGCAAGGTGGCCCTGGTAATCGATCAAACGATATTAGGTAATTAAAAACCTAATCTGTTAACAGATAGTACTTTAAGAAAAAATCTCCGGAATTTAAAGCAGTTTTAAAGAACATCTTTGTAAACTATAAGCATCATAAACGAAAGGAATAAAATGAAAAGTTATGATGTTAACTTATATGCGGAAGATGAAATTTTAATTAAGAAAACTCTAAAGAAGGAGAAGACCATGAAAAATAAGAGCCAAAACACAAAAAAATCTAAGAAAACTAAACAAATGGATTTGTCGGTGAATGAGGCTCTTATTTTGCAGCAAGTTTATGAAGACGGGGTGGACGACGTGGATAATATCGTGGATCAGGCAGGTATGCCGAAGAAAGTAACGATGAATGTTCTGACAGAGCTGAAATCCAAGGGGCTTCTTACGGTGATCCAACAGACCTATGGTAAAATTCTAGTAAGCGTGACTAGTCAAGGAAAGAAACTAGTAAACGCAATGTGGCCAGAAGCTGTGACGTTTACATATTAAACCGAAATTATATTTATGAAGATTTTAATTATTGAAGATGACAAAGAAATTAATGAGGCGCTAAAAGAGGGGCTGGAAGATGAGTCTTATGCGGTGGATTCCTGCTTGGATGGTGAGGATGGCTATCATACGGCGATGGCGGAAGAGTATGATTTGATTATTCTCGACGTAATGTTACCTTCAATGAACGGCTTTGAAGTTTGTAAGAAACTGCGAGCTGAGAAAAATACGACACCGATTCTGATGTTAACAGCAAGAGGACAATCACAAGATGTGGTAAGGGGGCTCGATTTTGGAGCGGACGATTATTTGCCAAAACCATTTAACTTTGATGTCTTACTGGCGCATATGCGGGCAATCTTAAGAAGGCCGTCACAGAAACTAGAAGAAGTGTTGCGAGTGGGAGATTTGGTACTTAATCCAAGTTCAAAACAAGTGTCGAGAGCGGGAAATGAGATCAAACTAACCACAAAAGAGTATGCGGTGCTGGAATATTTAATGCGAAATGATGGCAAGGTTTTGTCGAAAGAGAAAATTATTTCGAACGTCTGGGATTTTGATGCAGACGTATTGCCGAACAATGTGGAATTATTTATCATGTTTCTGCGTAAGAAAATTGATAAACCTTACAAACAGAGACTGATTCAAACAGTACCGGGATTTGGCTATAAGATTGTGGGCGGGAAGTAATGAAAAAATCCGAAATAAATCGATTAACCCTGAGCTATCTTTCAGTAATTATGACACTGTCCTTGATTTTTACAGGGATCATTTATTTACTTTCGACAGCGAGCTTGAATCGACCGTTACTGCCAAGCGAGGGAGAAAACCCAAGCGTAAGTGTGGAAACACCTGAATTTGAGGAACACTCTTTTGAAAATACTTTCCGAAAGAGACTGGAAAAACGTGATAATACTACGCGCGCTACAATTATTTATTCCCTGGTTGGTTTTAATATCGGGATCTTTCTGATCGGTATTTTTGTAAGCCGAAGCTTGGCAAAATTGACTTTGGGGCCGATTGAGCGAGCAGTGATGAAACAGATGCAGTTTATCTCTGATGCGAGCCATGAATTAAAAACACCGTTAACAGCGATGCTGATCCGGAATGAAGTAGCGCTGAGGAAGAAGAGTTTGCCGGAGGAGAAGGCACGCGAGGTGATCGAGAAAAATATCGAAGAGATTTTGAAGATGAAGGAGCTGACATTATCGATGCTTGATATGGCGCGCGAGAATGGCGATCGAGAAAAAACAGAAGAAATTATTGTATCTGATTTTTTGGTAGAGATACGCGAGAAAATGGTGCCAGTGACTGACGAATACGGCGTGAAAATCGAACTTGAACTAGACCTCGGAAAAGATAAGACAGCAGTGGTGGCGAGAAAGACTCTGGAACAAATCCTCACGATTTTTTTAGATAACGCGATCAAATATTCTGGAGAAAAAATGATTTTTTTGCGGGCGGGGAGACGCGGCAAGAACATATCTTTCAGCGTGAAAGATAACGGAGTGGGGGTGAAGAAAGATGACCAGAAAAAGATTTTTGAGAGATTTTACCAGGTAGACGTAGCACGCACGAGAACAGAGGATAAGACGAGTCATGGACTGGGACTTGCAATCGCGAAGAATTTAGCGGAACGGCAGGGGTATAGGATTGTGCTTCGAAGCGGCGAGAAGCGGGGCGCGGAGTTTGAGGCGGTGGTGTAGTGTCTTATAATAGTAAGGTTGATTTTATTTGCGATATCTGGATATAATATAGATAGAGAGAAAAGAGATAATTTATCTAACATAAAGTGGAGGAATCAAATGCCAGCCGAGATTGGTATTTTTGATGACATTAGGCACGATGATATAAATCGTGAGTTTTGGAGTGCGAGAGAACTTCAAAAAATATTGGGGTATACCAGTTGGGAAAATTTTCAAAATGCTATCAAACGAGCTCAGAAATCTTTCACAACAAGCGAAATAACAAAATATTACAACATAAATGACCATTTTCGTAAAGTCATGAAAATGGTTAACATCGGGAGTAAAGCAAGAAGAGAGCAGGAAGATTTTGAATTATCTAAATATGCCTGTTATCTTATTGTTCAAAATGGTGACCCGAATAAGCCAGAGATTGCTCTGGCCCAATCTTATTTTAATATCCAGACATTTAGGCAAGAGCATTTCAATCGATGTCTGATGAGGAGAAGAGATTACATGTACGCACACAAGTCATAGATAATAATAAGACCTTGTTTGATTCAGCAAAATTCAGTGGCGTACAGAACTTTGGTAAATTTAACGGTGATGGATATCGCGGTTTATATGGAATACGAGCAAAAAGAACTTGCTAAAAAAGAATATAGGTAAAGACAAAATTCTTGATAGAACCGAAACAACAGAATTAGCAGCGAACCTTTTCCGTATAACTCAAACGAATGATAGACTCCAGAATGAACTGATCAACGAAAACATTATTGGAGAACAAAAAGCAAATTCAATACACTTCATGATTGGTGGCAAAGTAAGGCAAACTATAAAAGATATTAGCGGCACTATGCCAGAAAATCTTCCGCCCGAAGTTCATATTAAGGAAATTAAAAAGAAAATTGGAGATAATGAGACGATATATAAAAAACTGAAACAATAGCAATACAATAAAAGAGTTAAAAGACAAACTAGCTTCATACCTATTATGGTTAAGCTTTAACCTGTAAACAATGCTTATTCTATCTTGACTATTAAATAAATTATTAGTATACTATACGCAATCTGAGGAGGTAGTCTCAGAAAAATGCCGTGGCTGGCAAGGAAGCAAAGCTTTATCAAAAGTTAGAGTCCTGTTTCGATATGAGACGTAGATTCCAAACAGCCACCTAGTAATCAACGCTAGAATAAACGCCTAAGCCTCATATAGGTGCAGGATTTTTTGTCGCCCTACCACCCTATTTAACATTAGAATAGATTATATATAAAACTAAAGAAAGGAAAAGCAATAATAAAAATATGTTAAACTCTATATCAATTTTTTGTGATGAATCGTGCCACTTAGAGCACGATGGTCAAAAAGCCATGGTTATCGGAGGAGTTTGGTGCGGAAATGATTTCAAACGAGAGGCTTACGCTAGGATTAGGTCGATAAAAGAAAAGCATGGTTTTCGCGGTTATCTTGAAGTAAAATGGACAAAGATCGCAAAAAGTAACGTGAATCTCTACGTAGATCTAATTGACTATTTTTTTGACAATTCAAACCTAAAATTCAGAAGCATAGTAATCCCAGATAAAGATAAATTAGACCACGGAAAATATGGGCAGACTCATGATGACTGGTACTACAAAATGTATTTTGAGATGCTAAAAACTATTATAAATGATGGATTTAGATATGAGATTTATGTTGATATTAAAGATACGGTCGGCAACATAAAAGTGAGGCGGTTGCGCGAGGTACTGAGTAATAATGTATATGATTTTGATCGTAAGATAATTAAAAGAATTCAATTAGTTAGATCTCATGAAATCGAACTGCTGCAACTCGCTGATGTTTTAATTGGTGCGGTTATGGCAGAAAACAGGAATAACCCTATTAATAAATATAAACAAGAAGTAATCAACCGAATTAAAGAACGTTCTGGCATGTCTCTGGTTAGGAGTACTTTGCCGAGCGAAAAGAAAACTAATATATTTGTTTGGCATCCAGATTGGAATAAGTAATGGATAATACTAACAAAGTACAGCGTTTGAAATGGCCTCCGATTATAATACCTTGGGATGCTAATTGGATGGAGTACTGTCAATTTATTTATTCTGAATATAAAAAATACTACAATCCAAATAATCCATTTTATTTTGACGGAATGCCTGTTAAAACTAGAAAAAGACCTATTGAGTCTGAAAAAGAGGGCGGATTTTGGCATATTATTGGTGGTAGTGACGGTATTCCAGAGAAAGAGAGGTGTGAGCGTGTTCTTTGGGCTCGAGCCATTATTGAAAATTACCAAGATGATGATGTCTTAGTTTGGGAGGAGCCAAGCAAACATGATGGTAGTGCTAAAGATGTCGTCTTTTGGTTAAAAGAAAAAGATTATTATGCAATACTAGCTAGACGTGATGAGTACTGGGTAGTAAGATCGGCTTATTATATTAAATATCAAAGTAAAAAAACTAAATTACAGCGAGCATATAAAATATATGGATCTTATAAAACTAGAATCGCCAGCGAGAGCTGACGATTCCGACCCTTCTATCTACGACACGGTAGATGAATTAGTTTCATTATATCATAGTATAATATAACATTCAATATGTTTTGTCAAAATGCATATAGTAAACCAGATATGATTATTGTGGAAAAGCATAAGTAAAATGTAGTAAAAAGGTATTGACAAGTTTTTGATGCATAGCTTCCTTCCCTTATGCTTGCAAACTATAGGGATTGTTGTATATTTGGGGTAATAGAATTTAAAAACAGATAAAGATGCACTATATAATACTTGGCTTATTAGCAATAGGGGTAATCGGTGCTTTTTGGCAGTATATATTAGACATTGCGATAATAGCAGCCATTATTAAGTTGATTATTTTTTATAAAAAACAGAACAATGCTGAAGAATCTGTCGATAGTGAAACTAAAGTTCGTGTTTTAACTCCCAGTGGTGCTGTAATAGAATCTTCTGATAACAAAAACTTTATTGAAGAGAATTATAGTAAAGAGGATGAAAGCAATAATGATGGTACTGATACCCGGAAATATGGATTATTTGAAAAGACAGTTGGCTTAATACATAAGTTTGATAAAAAAATCAAAGTGGATACATATGGGCACTAATAGGTCTTCTGTCTCCTCTTCTGTTATTCATCCCACTCGTTTTTATCCTCATAGCTTACGTAACTGTCTATTCCAGGACACTCAAATATTACGATTCTAATGATTTTACGCAAATCAAAGAAAGAATGAAGAAGCAGATCAAGGAATATAATGAATTTAATAGTTTTTTATCTGAGACAAGACATTACATATATAATAAACAAAAAGAAATTACAGACCATAGTACATATTATTCAACGCTAACTGTATATAAGAATGCACAACTAGACCCATATAAATATCTAGTTAAATATTTCTTTAAGGATAAGACCATAGATGAAAACAAGCTTCAAATTATCGAATCAATCTTACAGAAATACAATACAATAGAAAAAACTTATTCAATTCTGCAGAGTGAATATTATGCGATAGAGAAATACATAAATAGTAATATGTATTTCGGCGCATACGTTTTTAGCGATATGACCATGAAAAAAATAGGTTCACAAAAATTGCCTCAATTTAACCGTGATTACTATATGTCTTATCATTTTAGCTATACATCACCAACTGATAGAAATCATTATTCATATGATATTGTACTGAATGAACCAGAACTCATAAAGTTCGCTGAATATTTAAATAATCAAATCAAATATCGTAAATCCGCAAAATATCAGAGGCAACTCATGACCCCCCAATTAAGAGAGCAGATTCTTTCAAGAGATAAATATGAATGTAAAAAATGTGGAGTATCAAAGAAGAACGAAAAGCATCTACTTCTTGAAGTTGATCATATCATACCTATTTCAAAGGGGGGAATTACTATAGAATCTAATCTACAAGCTCTATGCTGGAAGTGCAATAGAACAAAGGGTGCAAGATTAGATGATAACTAAAAATCAATAGTAGGAAATAAGCCCATGAAACTAAGTGAATTATCCCAAAAAATTAAAAAGGCAAATGATTCTTTAAAAGAATTTTCCGATAGCTGTAATAAGTTAAGTAAAACGATGCTTCAATCTGCTGGAATCCAAAAGAAAGAAAAAAATAATGTGCGTTGTCCAAAATGTGGAAGCCTAAATGTTGCCCCTATTGGGGAGTCAAAAAAAGGCTTTTCCGTGGGTAAGGCAATTGGTGGCGGAGTACTTACTGGTGGTATCGGAACTATGGCTGGTTTCATAGGTAAAAAGAGGGGGAATAATTTTTATTGCCAAGATTGTGGAAATATTTACACCGTTAAATATAAGAAATAGTAGATTAAATATCAAAAATTCCCATATTCCTTAAGAACGTCTGAGTATTAGCACGATTAACCACCCCCTCAAAGACCTTATCGCCGTCGATATTAAGTATGAATGGTTCAGACTTCATATCGTCAATATAGTTATAGTCCCCTAATAATTTAGATAGTAGTATAATACTACAAATTTACTTACAAAAATTTTTCCCTGTTAATGGAAGATTTTTTGTTGGTTAAGCATTTTAGTTTTTTTGCCGTCTTTCTTAGAGAGTTATGGCATTAAGAGTAGTTTTTATTATACTTATACTTATTTTCTATTGGGAGAGTCAAGTCTGGAGTCCAGACCCTAATTTAAATAAGCCATAGTTAACAAAAAATAAAACCTCCTAGTCCCGAAACAATATCGGGGGGAGGTTTTAGTGTTTATATATTATCACTAGAAAACATGAGTGTCAAGTAAAAAATTAAGTTTGGTGGCTGCTGAATTTAGAATCCGTGTGAGAATATTAATCTCAGGAAGAATATTAATATCCGGAACGACTACAGTGCGGTCACAAATGTCAGGAATCCGAGTACGACACCAGCAAAGTTTGGGATGATGAGGATGTAGTCCTTTTTTGGCTCCTTGGTCCAGCCGTAAATGACCCAGATGAGACATGATATTGAAGCGGTGAGTGGCTGCCATGGCTGGGCTTTATTACCACTGAGGTTAGCGATGATTTGTGGGATGTAGGTTATAAAGACAAAAACTCCGATAAAAGCTCCGACTGATCCGACAATAGTGTTGATTTTTTGTTTGTTCATGATTTATTTTCCGTTTAAGGTTTGCAGTTGATATTTTAACATAAATAGTGGCTATTTTTATAAAAAGACTCGACATTCCCAATAAATCTTGGATTAAAATCAAACTCTTTTCGCTTTTAACTATAACCTTACTTAGCTAAACTCTTTTTGATGTCTGAAGAACAGATACCTTCAGTGCGCCCAATTCGGTAGACCTCTTTACCGTTTTCTTTACACCATTTTTCCATATTCTGCCATCGCTCTGCAACTTGATCGCCACCAAGGATTAAGACGTCAAAATCCTTATCAAGAAGAAAATCGACACCAGCATCATGATATACGATCACTTCGTCAACATCTTTGAGAGCCGACACTAACTCCATACGTTCTTCCGTTGTATATAAAACCTTGGCATCTGGTTTATATTTTAATATTTGATCACCATGTTGAACCGCGACTATTAGATAGTCTCCATATTTTTTGCAATTCTTAAAAAGGCGCAAGTGCCCTAAATGGAAATAATCAAAAACACCAAAAGTTAAAACCTTCTTCATATCTCTCCTATATCTTTTATATATAATACGTCAATAATATATTTTTGCAAGCATAAGAGAATTATTTCCAGTATGCGTCAATACCATGTGTAACCCTTTCATTTTCTGGCGGGAGAGTCATATAGTCACCAAAGTAATCGGTGAGAATTTTGTCGTAGTTTTTGAAACCATTAAGTTCGATTGTTTCAAACTTCATACGAATTAAATTACTAAACTCATCAATTTCAAGGGTTTTATTATAGTCCTTGATATTAACACTAGCAACAAGATTACTGCCATTTTTGTTATTACGACAGTTAAGATAGTCATAAATTTTGACAACTCTATTTTTTCCAAGAAAATTAGCAAATTGATTACGAATTTTTTTTAATAGACTTTGATTATTCTGTTTACTTTTTGGCTGTCGGAAATTATTAAGTAGTATATATGTTATTCTCTTTTCTAAATAATCGATAAATTTTAGAGATTTTGGATGTTTATCATACGGAAAAATATCAATAAACATTCCATAGTTATCAGATTGCCTCTGACCGTTTTCGAGAATATAGGTTTTTGTATCAATAATTTTTGCCCATGGTGAAACATACTTTTGATCGTCTAGATTATCAAGAAAGATATACCTTTTATCCTTACTCTCATTAAAGATTTTTTTCATTTTATTATAATCATCTCGCAAGACCGCAAGATCAATATCATCATCCCATGGAATAAAACCCTGATGCCTAACCGCACCAAGCAGCGTCCCAAACATCATTGCATACTTAATGTCATTTTTTTGACAAACCTGGTCGATATATTCCACCATATCAACAAGGCACTGTCTTTGTTCCTGAAGAGTCATCTTTTTCAATTGTTTTTTATCTGTCATGCTTTACTCCTATTACTTTTATACTTATTAATTTAACGCTTATTTTTATGTAATTTTATATAGTGTTTAATAAAATCGACTGCGACAATGAATGTAAACATATAAACGATAAGACTGATTACAAAGACCTCCAGATAGATAGAGACTGCGGCAAGAGATAGTGTCAAAATATAAAAGCTTTTTTCAGGGTCGAAATATTTGATTTTTGTATATTTACAAATATCAAGAGCGCGATAAATAAAGACTGAAATATAGCTAATACATGTAGCAATTGCGGCACCCATTACTCCCATGATCGGCATAAGAACAAGATTGAGAACCAAGTTAACAATTGCACCGACCGATGCGGATCGCAAAAAGCCCTTACTGTCTTTATGCGCCGTATATTCACTAGAAATAAAAGTTGATAGAGCCGAAAAGAGTGTACCGACAAGAAGTGGAACTGTATACAGCCAAGCAGAGAAAAACTCCTTACCGACATATACTGAAAGAAGTGGCTTGATGACAATAATAAGAAAAATTGAGATAAGAGAGATAAACTTAAAGAAAGCAGTGTAAATACTATTGATATATTTTAAATCTTTCTCGTGATTCTCTTCTTCTTTTACAGCAGAATACATCCAGGCCTGATTAAAAATATTCGTAAAAACGTTAATCATGGCTGGAATTTTTGAACTTATAGCATAGATACCATTGGATTCAATTCCAAACATTGGGGTAATCATAAAGCGGTCCATTGAATTAATTACCCACCACATTAGAGAATTAGGAATAAGGAAAAATGAATATTTAATCATTTTTACCGTGAGTGTTTTATCTAGCCTTGAGATTTTTAAGTGATAGTCCTTAATACTAAAAATCACACAGAATAGGATTGTTAGTATTTCCGAAATAATATAGGCGAGCAAAAAGCCCTTAACGCCTAGATTAATAATTACTAGAAAAATAACACTAAGTATGCCAATAGTTGCTGTTCTAATAATACTGATGATAGAGTAGGTGAATATTTTTTCAATTCCTCTAATATAGCACATACTGATTCCAGAAACTGCAGTAGTGGCAATATAAAAACAGATGAGCAGCGCAAATTCCGAAAAAATGGAGGTGAACTTAAATACAGGGTAAAGCAAGAATGATAATAGAATCGAAAAAATTGAAAAAGATACGGAGACCTGAAGGATTTTTTCTTTATCAGAATTTTTATCAAGTAAGAATCGCATTACTGCTTCGGAAATATTTAGAGTAAGAATTGGTATACCGATAGATATAACTACGTTAATAATATCGAGAATTCCATAACCTGAAGTTGAAAGAATCGAAGTATAAAGAGGCACCAACAAAAAACTAATCAACCTGGAGCCAAGATTACCAAGTGCAAACACGATAGTGTTTTTTATTAAATATTTGTTCTTTTTTTTATTACTCATCTAGATTCCAAAAATCATTTTTATATACTAATACTAAAAATGTAGCCATTTTTTTATTACATAGTTATATATATTAATTGAATGTATAAATAAAAACAACTGGACTTTGCGGAAGATTGATACTTTTTTATAGGTAAATCTTATCGATTGACCTATTACGAGATTTCTGGTTTTCTGACAACTTTCAGTTTTCTTTTGTCTTAAGTATTTATTATAGACGCCTATAATTGCAAGAATGTACGCCTGGCCCGCATATCTTATTATCTTTTTATTATTAGAATAGTGGTCATAAATTTCTTTTGCTGCCTCTATCGCGTCGATATTGGGTTTTTCACTACGCGTTATGCTATTTTGTCTTTCTCGGTAGAGATATTTAACCGTAGAATCATAATATAGGCCTCCACTTTTCTCAATTAATTTATAGATCACAAACCAGTCCTCGGATTGTTTATTTACTGGAAATTCAATTTCATCAAATAGTTGTCTTGCAAACAATTTATTGCAAACCGAAACATTAAAATAACCGAATACATTCATATGAATAAGTGCATCTTCAAGATTATACTTCTTTTGAATATTTTCAAAATTATACTTATTGATTTTGTTACCGGAAAACCTTGCAATGCCACAAGCGGCGATTTTAGTATTATACTGTTCTATATTTTTTATCATAGACGACAGGTAGTCACTAGTAATTTTATCATCAGAGTCAATAAAGCAAATATATTGGCCACTAGATTTTTTGATACCATAATTACGCGCATCGGATAAGCCGCCATTTTTTTTATGGAAAACCTTCACGTTCGCAAGATTCCGATACGAATTGCAGATTAGAGTAGACGAATCAGTCGACCCATCATCAATAAGTAACAATTCAAAATCCTGATAATCTTGTTTCAAAACACTAGAAATACACTCCTCTAGATATTTCTCAATATTATAAACTGGCACAATAACTGAAATTTTATAGTTTTTCATACTAGCTCTCCTTCCCAAAAATAGTCCTATACGGCAAGACGTCATTACCATTATTAATATAGACGCCATTAATTAAATAAACTACATAAAAAATCATAACGGCTGTAATAATTAATATGCGTTTTCTTTTTGTAACATTTAAGTCCGCAATAAGATTTGGTACCGATAGGAATTCAATATACCTAAAGCTCATAAAAAGCCTAAGAACTAGTGGGATGCGGAGAAGAAATAGGGAGATAATTAGTCCAATAAAATGAATATTTAGATAAACGTTGTTTTTAGAAGTTTTCTTACTGTAAAATAGGTATCCAAGAAAACAGAGGAGATTAAGAATGGAAGATAAATTAAAACTAGTCAAGGAGTTGTACGCACCATTTGTTAGATACATACTATATTTTGTACTGAGAAGATAATTACCTACTAGATTCGTAATCGGCGTTATTAAAATAACTAGAAGAAGAATAATCAATAGATAGGTTCTACGACGTAATCGCTTATGAATAAAGAAATATAATGGTAAAAACATTACTGCAGTTAGATGCATGGTTACACCAAAAAGATTCAAAAGAAAATATTTTACTTTATTTCTCTTCTGATATACATAGACGAGAGAATAATAGAAAATTGACATCGTAATAGTCTGCCTTACGCCATTCATAGAAAAAAAATATAATGTTCCACAGATATAAATAAAAATTCCGAGAGCCTTGTAGCTAGTTTGCTTATAGATTGATGCACAAATTAGAAAATTGATAATAAAGGAAGTGACTATAAATACCCATTGGACGTTTAATGATAACCATATAATAATCTGATTGAGCAAATAAAAACCAATGTCGATACGTATTTTGGCTGCACCTTGTGCAATGTAGTTAAAAGTTGGTACATACGTAAAACTATAATCAGTGCCGACATTATATCTAATAGCGGAAATAAGAGATAGCATAAAAGCGATGATTGAAAAAACTATTATACTATACTGAAGATTTGTTTTGTCTGTTTTTGAACGATCGACGATGAAGGCTAAAATAACACAGAACAACAAAAGGATAATATAAGTCACTACTTAAGCTCCTTAATTATTCCGTGATAATATTTATCAGAGGATAAGGTTTGACCACTTTTTTGCGCAGCTTTTGCCATTTGTCTTCTTTTCTCGGTATTACTAATGAGAGTTTGTATGGCTATTGACAATTCCTCGATTAGATTTAAATCCTTATTAAGAAGAAAGCCAGCCTGAGGCTTTAAGTATTCTGGAATACCTCCGCTCATTGTGGAGATAATCGGTATGCCACTTTTTAAGGACTCAATAATTGTCAACGGTGCTGGATCATCCCAGATCGATGGAACTACACAGATATCGCAACTAGCGTAATACTTTGATACTTCTTCATACTGAATAAAGCCCGTAAAGGCACAGTTTTCTGAACCAAGTTCAGTAACTTCCTGTTTGACCTTCTGTTCAAACTCAGTAGAAATATTCGTATCAAAAAGTGGTGCACCAATTATAATAAGGAAATACTTCTTCTTATCAATATTTTTTAATGCTGCTAAAAGCTTATCTATCCCCTTCTCTTCAGTAATTCTGCCAGAAAATAACAGTATGATTTTTTCATGGTCAATTTTATATTTTTTTACAAACTTCTCACGGATTTTCTGTTTTTCAATATCATCATAGAGCTGGAATTTCTTTTCGCTAATACAATTTCTTACTACTGAGATTTGTTTTGGAGAAAGATTCGCCTGAGCTTGCATCCGTTTTGCAATAAATTCACTAACACAAAGCATTTTATTAGTACCCTTAACTATTTCGTCGCAGCCATAAAGGCCTGGTAATTCATTGTGCGAATGATAAAAATATCTATTTTTATATTTTTTATAATTCTTATTCCATTTAAGAGCTAGGTACTGAGTTGGATGATTTTCTAAAAGAACAAAATCATAATTATTGAAACTAAGAATCCGACTAACTTTATAGAGATACTCTAGTCGCTGGACAATGTATCTATAACTATGTAGCTGCTTTTTCTTCATAATTTTACAGATTATAAATATAACTCTATCAATAAGCCTGATTAAAGGACTGGGTTTAATATAAAGAATTTTTGTATGTTGATACAAAGCCGTTTTATTCTTGGCAGCTTGATTAAAAGTACTAGTAATTTCAAAGTTAACTTCTTTATGTTCTTCATTTTTGTCAATCAGGATTTCGATGAGATTCTCAACTGCCCCACCCTTAACCGCAGGGACGGGCAAAAACCCTGATGAAATAATCGCCACTTTTTTCTTTTGTTTTTCTGTGTAAAAATTTTCAAGATTCTTTGCTTCTCTTGCGATATTGTAGATTGTAGGAATGTCTTCTTGTTTACTTTTTATTACATTTAACTTAATTTGTTTTACAAACAGTGTAATATTACGCTCTTCAAAAACCGTTTTTTTACTAAGCATAACATCTATTGAAACATCTTTTGAAAAAATGCACGGTAATCCAGCAGCTTGCGCCTCAATACCAACAACTGGCAAGCCTTCGTATAGACTCGGTAAGCAAAATACGTCCATTACCGAATATAACTTATTAATATCATCACGTTGACCGAAAAAAAGTACAGAGTCTTTAAGACCGAGTCTTTCAACTTTCTTTTTAATTTCATCTTCAAGCGGACCAGAACCGACAAGCAAAAGCTTTGAATCTGGATTCTTCTTATGATACTCCTTAAAAACATCGACTAGAAAAGTATGATTCTTCTGCTGAACGAAACGGCCAACATGGCCGATTACGATAGTACTGTCTTTAATTCCAAATTCTTTGCGCAGCATCTTTCTAGCCACTTCATCGAATTTAAACTTATCGATATCAATTGCATTATGAATAATCTTCACTTCACCCTGATCAAAAGCCTTATTGCCAAAAAGATAGCGGCCAGCAAGTTCAGAACAGGCAAAATAATCCGTGGCATAACGCTTACTGAATGGGCGCAAAATATTTTTGATTAAATTACGCCTCCATTCTTTTGGATTGCTGGTTGAGTGACTATGAGAAATACGGATTGGTACTCCAGCTTTTTTAGCAGCATAGAGCGGAAAGACAGAGAGAGTATTGATATTCGAATGAACAATGCGATATTGATTTTCCTTGAATAACTTCTCTAAAGTCTTTAAATATTTTGGAAGATTCTGGTATTTTGGAACAAGAAAAACTCGACCACCGAGCTTTTTAATTTCATCATACGGAATACGAGTGGAATCTTCGTCGCAAATAAAGTCAAATTGAACCTTTGAGTGATCGAGATGGCGGTAATAATTCATAATGACCGACTCAACGCCGCCACCAACCCATTTGCCCATAACTTGAGCAACAATGATTGGTTTTTCCTGTTTTTCTTTACTCACCTTTTCTTCACCTTTATCTCTCAAATAACTTCTACTTATCATACCTTATTTTTGACATTTTGTCAATTTACTGTGGTAGTGGAGCGTTCAGTTGGTTCATTAGTTTACTTTACTCGTATAGACCTTGATAGCCTTTAGTTCGTAGCTTTATTCTATGTTATACTTTTGGGAGATATGGTGTGTAGAAAAAATACTCTTTTTGCGAGTAATCGTATGGAGAATACCGTAACAACAGGGGGTGCTGGTTTTGCTTTTGAATCAAGGATTGGAGCCTACTTTCTTGCCCAAATGTGCCTTAATGGCCTCATCCCTGGTATACCAGACAATTATAGAATTGTAAAAATTATTTTCCAGTCTGGATCTTTTAAAACCGATGATATCGTAGTACATCTAGAATGTGGTGATGGCAAACCTGAAATTAAGATTCTCTGTCAACTAAAACTTGGAATGTCAGCTACGATCTCATCGCCAATATTTAAGGAGACGATAATCGATGCATGGGCTGATTATAATAATGAAGCCTTTTATAGTGGATTAGATCGTTTTTTCTTCATTACTGGACTCTTTAACCAAACAGATAATCATATTATTCAAATCTTGGATGATTTACATAGCGACAATTCTAACGGTAGAGGTTTTTGGGAAAAATACAATAGTACAATAAATTCCTATTCAAAAAAGGCTAAAGAGAAATTTGAGAGAATTATTAGCTATATCACAGAGGCAAATTCAGGGAATAGGCCTACTCAAGAAGAAATTTTTAATTTTTTATCTGCTTTCAGAATTATTAGGTCAGATTTACATGTCGATGCGACATCAATTGGAGGGCTTAACCTTTCACTCATACAAAACCAACTCAAAGGATTTTTTAATGGCTATCGCTTTACAAAAAGCCCCCAAGACATCTGGAATGGACTAAACATATACTGTAATAGCCATAAAAACGGCATACCTATAACTCGTGAGGATTTTTCATCAGAGGAACTTGCTAATTTACTAAAAGTAGAGCGCGTAATTGAGCAACCAGATGAATACAAAAACATACAAATTCCTCACCTGGTACCTATAACTAATTTTCGTTTGGATATTATTAAGCTTAATCTTATCGGATCATGGGATGAAAACTATACTGGAGATAAACAAATAGTTGCTGATGTACTAAATGTCTCCTCCTATGAAGAGGCTAATGAGATAATACAAAATATTTTAAATTGCTATCCAAATTTATTGAATTTTTCTCAAGGCAGATATGTCATAAAAGAACGTGAGCAAGTATTAAAAGAGACATCTAAGTATCTAACCAATGATATGATACGAAAATTAGAGCCACTTTTTGAAAAAATTCTTTTCGAACAAGACCCGTTAATTGATTTGTCAATTGAAGAAATAATCGAAAGTAATATGAGGGGTATTAAGCCAAATTATTCACCATCAATTCACACCGGCATTGCAAATACACTAGCGATGTTGTCAAATAATACATCAATAATAATACATGCCAGCGAAACTGCAAGTAACACTCCATTAAGCATTATGAGGAAATTAATAAATGAAGACACTGATTGGAAAACTTGTCTTTCCATAAGTAAACTCTTCCCTGTATTTGCCGAAATCGACCCAGTTGTTTATCTTGGCTGCATTGAAGGATTTATAGACAAACAAATTATACACTCTGATGATAATAAAAAATCTAAGATTCACTCCTTAAGAGAAAGCCCTGCTGTCATTGATGACATAATCACCTCTTTAGAGGTTACTGCATGGAGAGAAGACACTCTACTTACTTCCTGTGATATCTTAATAAAAATAGCAACGGTTATTGACACAGATCTCTACTCAAATAAGATATCTGACGTAATAATTCAAATTTTACTTCCGTGGAGACCTTGTACATTATCACCAGTTCAGAGTCGTTTTTATGTAGTGAACTTACTTCTAGGAGTCAACCCTCAAATAGGGTGGTGGGTATTACTTGGCTTATTGCCAAACAAGACTCAGTTTAGCACAGGGATACGCAAGCCGTATTGGCAAAAGAATCTTTCAGATGGATGTAAAAGCGCCAAAATAACCTATGATGAATTCTATAAACAATCGCAATATTATCTTAGCTTATCGTTCTCAGAAATGAAGAAGATACCGTCACGTGTATTGGATATTATATTTTACATACAACTATATCACGAAGAAACTTACACTTCAGGAGTTTTAGAATACCTCTCATCTGATGAAGCAAGTTCTTTACCCGATGAAATTAAACAAAAAATTATTAGTGAACTTCATAAGATATTACTTTATAATAACCGTAAAAATGAAGATAACAAATTTTCAAAAGAGATTATATCTAAACTTCAAAAGGTTATTAAGAATTTATGTTTTGACGATAAGCTTAGCGAGGCCTTACTATTATTTGATACAGACGACTGGCTTCTTATCGATAGTTTTGAGATATCTTCAACAGCAGAGGGGGAGGAGCAGTTACAAAAACAGCGTGAAGATATGATTGAGAAGGTACTCAGCTTACCCGAAGGTTATAAAAACATTGAAAAATTAGCCTTGAAAATGAACCCTCAACATATTAGAGCTATTGGGGTTGCTCTTTCATCAGTTGATAATAAGGATATTATTAACAAACTCTTTCCTAAACTATTAGATCGTTCAAACCATTTATCAAGCATTGCAGCTGGGTTCGCGTGGAAGAAATTCTTTACAGATGATATATCGTGGTTTGACCGTTTTGACTTTTCGCTTTGGTCAAAAGAACAAAAGATTACCTTACTAACCTCTCTACCGTCAAAACGCAAAACCTGGGATTACATACCTAAGCTCTTAGAGGATGATATTGACTATTGGAGTAATCTACCAATAGGATGTCAATATCAAATTGACGATGAGGTTAAAGATTATGAATATGCAATTAAAAAGTTCTCCTCGATCGGTAGAAATGCAACCGCAATAGACTGTATAGATATTTGTCTTTTTAAAAAAATGAGCCCAGACATAAAAATATGTCTAAATGCACTAGAATCTAATAACTGCAAGGAGAGCTTTTCTAGAATATCAGACTACACTATTAATAATATTTTTTCGTACCTACGAAACCAATTACGCACCACAGAACAGAAATTACAAGAACTGGAGTGGAAGTATCTCCATATATATAAAAATTCTTTTAAACCACAAGCAATTATTAATGCCATAAAAACTGACCCATCATTATTTATTGAAATTATTCGTACTATATATAAATCTACAAATAAAAATTATCAAAAAACAAAACTAGCTGATGTAGACCCCATGATTTTATATTCATTACTCCATAAGTATGAAATAATTCCAGGATTATCTAAAAAAGGACTGGATGAAAAACAATTTGAAAATTGGATAAATAAAGTATTGTCAGAAACTAAAAGAAGCGGACATCTACAAAATGCATTATATGTAATCGGAGAGATTCTATCAAAAAGACCCCCATCAGAAAAAGGATTATATATCGATGAACGAATCGCTAAACTATTAAATGTAGCAAAAAATAAACGTATGAGAGACGGTTATTATATTGGAACTGTAAATTCTGAGGGAATTAGAACAGTTGATCCAACCGGAAAATCTGAACTAGAAAAAAGTATTCTATGGAGACAAAGAGCAAAAGATATGGAAGCATTAGGCTTAAGATATTTTGCCGAAACGCTTAATTCAATATCTAGGAGTCATACATATCAAGCTGAGCGAGATAAAAAACGTGGTGAACTAGATGACTACTTAGATTATCAACTGATCTAAGTCCATTAAAAAGGGAGGCCTATGCCTCCCAAGCTATACTAAAACTCTTCTTTTTTGCTTTTTCCTCTCATACCTTTCTAGCTAACAACTCCATCGCTCTGAGATCCGACAACTTGAATTTTACAATTCGGGCCGCTATGTTTTAACGGCTTTGCCGGCATCGTGTCGGGTTTTACCTGGTCCCTAAACTCTGGGTAGATCGACTCCTTTTTCGCTCGTGGTGCCGACTTAGGGCCACTTCCCACAAGTGCCTTAATTTGCTCCGGGGAGAGTTGTATAGCCTCTGAAGAATTGGGTGGACATATCTTGAAATTCTCCGGGAGAGACTGAGTCCCCCTCTTTAGCATCTCAAAAATCTGCAAGTTGCTCTTCGCGCCGCGCCATAATTCTGACGACTCCTTATTATCTAAGGCCTTAACAATCAATCGCAAATTATGACTCAGTTCACTCGCAACCTTCACACATAGCGACTTATTCTCAAACTCCTCTTTAATCTGAACCTCGAGAGTTACCAGCTTACCTTTCAGCGAAGTAACACAGTCGCTGACACACTCAATGTCCTGATAAAACTGGTACCCCAATTCAGCGTGTTTCTTAAAAAACAGCTTGGCAAATGGATCATCGATCAGCTCCTGGAAGAGCTTTATAATCCACTTTTCCTCATCGAAGATATAAATACAGATCGAAGAGACGATTGTAGCGGCCGCATAATCCGGATGATCATGATAATACTCCAAGACTTTTAGGATTTTCGATCTTAAAAGTTTCTCTTGATATTCCGTTGCCTGCATCAGAATCTGCTCATAAGCCATATATTCAACCCTTTGAACATCAATAATATTCAGAGGAACGTAGGCCTTAATGGTGGCGAGCATCTGATTCGTCTTTCCCGCCAGATCCAGTTTAGCCTTCACTAACTGATCGGCGTAAGTAAAAAATAACTTTTCGCATTCACTGACTTGGTCAGACTTAGTATACTCTGCCTCTGTTTTAGCTACTGTAACCGTTTTTACGTCAAACTCATTTTTCTTCATTTCTTCTCCTTTGTTGTGTCTTTCGACACGGAAACTAAGATGGAAGTTCCATCTCGACATACTCTTTTCGAGCGGGGTGCATTCGAGTTTTAATATTTTTAAAACTGCTTTACTTTTTTAGAGTAACATGTTCTATTAAACCATAAATAATTTATTGTGCAAGAATAAACATTTTGAACTGGATTAACAATGGATAATTTGACTAATCTATTTGCTAAAGTAAATATTCTAAGGCATTAAAAAGGGAGCCGCGGCTCCCATAAAATCGTTAAGACTTGCAGTTTTGTATATAATGATCCTTATTCAATTGTATTTTTGGTGTATACGACCGGAATACCCAGTTATACACCTGATGTCTTGCTTAGATGTATATATTAACCCAAAATTGCTCGGTTTACACTAGTTGCTCATCATGGTCTCTTTGTACGGCATGCCAATGACACAAGAGAATAGGAGGAAGATCCGTTTCGTCGAATCCATAATAAGCCTCGGGTCCCATAAACATGTCGAGCAAAATTGGGATACTTTTGTTATCATTCGGCTTCAGTTTGAGACGGGAAATTCTTAATACCAGCTCAGGATATTCATAAATGAGCCTATCGAAGAACCACTCATTTTCCCTTGCCTCATCGCCGAAATAAATCAAACCAGTACTCCTGAAAGAATTCATAAAGCGTAAGAACTTCTTTCTTGTACCATTAATCTTAAACTGACTAAGCCTGCAGAACGGACTCCGTGTCGCTTTTTCTGATTGATCCGCTTGATCCTGCTTAGCCTTTAAAAAACCAAATATCATCTTTTCCTCCTTGAAAGGAATTTTTGCTTAACGATTTTTTAATGTACATTTGTTGCTGTCCTAGGATGCAACAGGAGTATTATAATCTGTTTTTTAATTTTGGCAAGGGGGGGGCGACAGAGGGGCGAGAGAGCAAGAGAAGCAAGGATGGAACGGAAATAGGAATGGCTACAATTTAAAAAGGAGCCCTGGGGCTCCTTAGATAGTATACGTGCTGGTTTGTATAAGCCTTAAATATACGCAATAATTCCGATTTTTTCGGTAGCATACGGCCGGCTTATAGAGTGCTTAACCCTCACTTGTCTCGCAGAGGTCTTTGAGGAAGTCATACAGAGCAGCTACAGAATACTGTTCAAGAGTGAGAGACTCATTCCTCAGAATCCAATTTATCTGGATAATTAGAGAGTCAATATCCTTATAGAGCTCTGGGTGCTTGCCTCTGATAAGATAGAGTGACTGCTGACAGCCAGCGAGAATCTCACGATATTTTGTCAATTCATCCTTGCTCTTATTCATAGCCATCAAATACTGCTCAAACACATGCGGCCTAACACTGATGTAAAAATCCACAAACTTACTAGCCGCAAGCGCCATAAAATCCTGATAGACCAGTCGCTCGTCCTTCAATAACTGAACAAAGAAGTCGGCGACATTATCAAGATCGTTGAGTGTGAACTGAGAAACCTCCTTATCATGAAGTTCCTCAATAGCCGACGACTCGTTGAGGATATTAAAAACATCATAATCCTCGGTGAGATCAAAGAATTGATACTCGAGAGTACAGTACTCCAGCTTATCATCATTCGCCTGATCAAAAGATATTAAGCTTTTGATGTTTGCAAACAAATTATAGATACAGCTGATGGTTACTTCCCTTTCGGTAGCACTGGCGTCGATGATATTAATGATCGTGACAACAACATCAGTGAGTTCGCTTGATAAAATATGGTCATCGTATTCAATTAACATATTTCCCCCTTTTCTTAAGACGAGATTGTAATCTCAAATTTAGCACGGTTTTAAATTACTTTACCGGGCTGGTAACGAGCATATTATACCATTGATTTATGATTTTTCAAATTGGGATTTTTCAGGGAGGATCTTGGTGAAGGCCTGTTCAAGTGCAGTTTTGGTCTTGGCTGGATTCTTAACTTCGCCATCGTTAATGCAGAGAATATGATATTTTTGTTGTTTAATATATTGTACGATTTTTTGATTATTCCGCTCATCACTGCCTAACATAGTGTGATGAGAAAAGCGTGGCGATCGGGGAACAAAGTATCCTTCCAGGAGTTGGGTGTAGAAAAATATCAAATGTGAGATATCTTGACCGGAGCGAAATCGATGAGCCGAAGTCTCAGCGAGAATGTCACCTGAACTTTTCCAGATTTTTTGGAAGGTGGATTTTAGATAGGAGGTCGCGCAGTGCGGATCATAGATCAGGGAGAATTCTTTCCATGGAGAAAGAAGAAGATTTCTGAAATTGAACATACCATATTTGAGATGATAGGCTTTAGAAAAATGCTGACGATAGAACTCAGATTTGCGATATTTTTGATTTATTAAAGCCATGTTATTCATTTGAATGTACGGAAATATATCACGTGACGGATTATTTATCAGGATATTTTCAGCAAAAAAGGCACGTGGAAGATAGGCCTCTGCCGAGGCCTTAGAGCGGGCTTGGCTTTTAGCTAGTTTTTTAGGGCTAGCTTTTGTAAAAAAATCAGTTGCTTTTGTGGTCTTTAACAGATAAAAATCATCATTAAAATAGACGAAACACTCCGAGAGTCCAGGGATTAGATGGAGGTGATTTTCAATGGTGTGAGAATTAAAAGTAGGAAGAAATTCTTGAGGAATAAAATCTTCGTGGCGAATAATTTTAAGCTTGGGATGAGCTAAGTTTAGCCAGTTTGGTGTATGCCCATAGGTGACAAAGAAGATTTGATTAACCCATGGGGCGAATTTTTCGACACCACGAAACCAGAACCGAAGAAAATCGAAATCATTGCGGAAGCGAAGATCGGAGGAGTCGGTTTTTTGAGCCTCTGAAAAATCTGTCTCTTGAAGAGTTCGCAATTTCTCAGCCAACCATTTGGGATCAGTACCGTCGACCCAGGTGATGACGAAATCTATTTTTGGCTGAGACATTTTATTCCCCCTATTTGGTGTTATTTGAAGAGTCAGACTCCGCTTTCTTCAATGCGGCGTCAATCATTTCATGAACAGTCTTTTTGAAAGTGGATTCATTAACAGAGATAGTCGGAAGTTTTTCGCCATTAATAATAATCGTTGGAGTCTCTGTGATATTCACGAGTTTAGCGACTGCCATATCGGATTTAACCTTCTTTTTAACGGCCTCACTATTCATATCGGAGAGGAACTGATCTGCGTTGCCCTGACCTTTCGAGGCTTCTTCAAAATAAGATTTGAACTTAGCATCACGCTTCCCCGCCTCTAGATCTTCCCATTCGGACTGATTCTTGAAGAGAATAGTAGCGTAGGCTTGCCAGTACCCCTGAAGGGAAGCAGCATTGGCAGCATGGGCGGCCGCAGTACCATTTTTATGATAACTAAGAATAAAGCTACGAAAAATTAGACCAACCTTACCTTTATATTCTTCAACAATTTCAGAAAGATATGGAAAAGTAGTGGCACAGCCTGGACATTGATAGTCCGCATACTCTACGATGAGTACCTTAGCGTCCTTGTTTCCCTCATAGTTATCGCCAAGATTACCATTGCGCTCCTCTTTATCGATATATTTCGAACGATCAAGGGAAGCGATCCACTGATCATACTGCTGGTTCTGATTATAAGAATAAATACAGAGAGCCAAAAAACCGATGATCAATGCGCCAAAAGCAATAATTGGTAATTTCTTCATAAACCTCCTAAGCAAAATCTATCGCTTAATTCAATAAATTTTTGTATAATATAGATATTAGCATATTTTAGCGTGTTTGTGGGCAGTGCGACGAAAACGGAGGTAAAAATGGACGATATGAGTGCGGACCAGAGTGCGGATTTAAATCAATCTTCGGGGATTTTTAATGAGCAGAAAAAAGGGTTCTTTACTCAAATAGGCGAGAAGTTTGGTGGACTCTTTCGGGGGATAGCTAGGATTTTAGGCAAGACCGCTGTTGAAGAAAAAACACCTGATGATGAAAATTTTGATGATGGTAAGTCTGATGATGATAACGGTAATTTTGAGTCTACCTCTAAGCATAAAAATATTAGTGAGCCAGCGAACTCGGTCGATTCTTCTTTCGTGGGACCAATGAACCGAAATATTTTCACCGACAAAGATGCGGCGGCGAATCTAGTGCGACACGAGGCAGAGATGAGCGAAATTGAAGGAGTAAGCGAACCTGATGCGGAGAATAATACTGACAGAAGTATTAATAATCAAAGCATTTCTCCTGAAAATCTTCCTGAGATTTTCTATCCAGAAACGACTGAAGACCTGGTGTGGTTAATCAATAAATTGCCTGAAGAAGTAATCTCGAAGCAGCAAAGAAGAACGATGGCGGCGGCGATGACTTTTGATAGCAAGCTGGTGAAGGAAGTAATGACGCCAAAGAACGAAGTGATTATTATTCATGAAAATGACTTCATGGGACCTTTGACGTTGTCTCGACTTTATCAGTCTGGTTTGTCACACTTCCCTGTGGTGGGGGCAAGGGGCGAGATTGTCGGCTTGATTCATACTAAGACACTATTTAGTCTGAGTGTCAAGGAAACTGATCGAGCTTCGGCATTTCTAGATAAGAATGTATACTTTATGAGCGAAAATTATACCTTAAAAGAGGCTCTTCTTGCGTTTATTCGCACAAGCTGTTACTTCTTTATCGTGGTGGATGACCACGGAAAAGTAACGGGATTGATGAGTTTTGATAAATTAATCGAGATGATTGTGGGGGATCTGCCGGAAACGGATTTTGATATGGATCAAGATCTGATGTCGGTGGTGAAGTATGCAAGGACTTTGAAAGAACCGAAATAGATTCGGAGGGGCGAAGCTTCTAGTTTTTATTAAAGTCCAAAAGCTGCCCAACCTACTTATAAAAAGGAGAAATTAAATGAGCTTTAAAACAATTCACAAAACAAGACGAGCGATCACGGCGCTGATTTTAAGTGGTGCGGTGATCCTGACGATTATTGCAAATCCAAACGCCTGGCAGAAGAAAGCCGAATCAAGCGCAAAAGAAATAACGAGTGCTGGTTCGGCAGAAAAGGGCGTTATCGGCAGCGGCGAACAAAGAGCCGAAGGAGTGCCACTTGCAACGGAGCTACTAGCTAAGCTTGAAGTAAAGGGGCGGGCGCCGAAAACTGGTTATAAGCGAACGGAATTTTATAATGGTTGGCCAGATATTGAGGGTTGCAATTTAAGACAGCGAATTCTAAAACGAGATTTTGGCGAAACCGCAAAGGTGGATGAAAAATGCAATGTGGTGGCTGGAAAATTTTACGAGCCTTATACTGGCGAGGAGATGGAATTTAAAAATAGATCAGAAATATCGAAGAATGTGCAGATTGATCACGTGGTGGCATTGTCGGACGCTTGGCAAAAAGGAGCACAGTATAAAACCACTGATGAGAGATTCAAGATAGCAACTGATCCTTTGAATTTGATTGCAGTACAGGCGGCCGCGAATCAGCAAAAATCAGATGGAGACGCGGCGACATGGCTGCCAAAGAATAAAAGTTTTCGTTGCCAATATGTGGCGAGACAGATTTCAGTCAAATATAAATACTCACTCTGGGTGACTGAGGCGGAAAAAGAGGCAATGTCGCAAATTCTTGCGGGCTGTCCTGAGCAGAGAACGTACTAACAATGACCGTGCCAGTATTAAGAAGTATTGTCTTTTTGAACAAAATGGTGTATAATCTACATATCACCATGACCGGACTAGCCTAAGGTTCTTGCACCGAACGCGAATTCCGGTTATTTTTTCTCTATTTGATTCTTTATCGTTTTTATTGGTAGAATGTCGGCCACAAAAGGTTTTAATAGTTTTGAATATCTTTCAGTTGGAGTGATTATCTTTCTTAGTTTGTTATTCTTACTTAAATATTGTATTAAACATGCAAAATCGCCATCTGAAGTTACAATAATCGCCTGGTCATACCTATCATATTCTATGGCTGAGGCATGCAGTACAAGTTCTGCGTCAACATTACCTTTCATCGTTCGATTACCTTTTTCGTCCTCAAATATAACCGTTGGTTTAAAAATTAATATATAACCATGGGTTTGTAAAGTTGAATAAAGCATAGTATTGCGGGGGTCATATCCGATAAAGAGGAATACCTTTTCGACATCGAATTTATTACGTAAATATTTACGCAATTTACCATAGTCTAAATTTATATCTTGGGCCTTTGTACCGAGATATAAATTATTACCGTCGATGAATGCATAATTTTTACTTGCCATTTGTTCTATTATACTGCATGGATTAATATTAGATTATGCCATTTTCCCATTAAATCATCTTACTATTAACTCTACTTAGTTTTTGGTCAAGCTAAAGTTTACCTTAATTTATGTTAGAATTTAAATAATTTGTTATGAAAATTTATTCATATTCTAGCTCTGCTAATTATACACACATTCATATGTATGTATTTTTTGATTCCTTCACTAAGGCCCTGAAAGAAAAAGGACTAGAGGATTCAAACTATCAGATTGACGTAGATATTGATGGCAATGTGGCAAAATGGACACTTAATACACCTGAAAAAAGAATTTCAAACATTTTTAAATCTATAATGCAGGATTACGTATTTAATGACGAAGAGATAAAAATGGCCATATCAAAGATTGAACAAAAGAACGGCTTTATATCAAAAATCAAAGATGTGGATTTACTACGAAATGAAATTGCTAAGGTTGATTTTACGAAGAAAAAGCCTGAGTCTACCGACGATTCAATGGAATCTCCAGCGATCGATTTTCGTAAGTAATTATAGCTAAATAATAGCGATCCTTCCATTGGGATTAAGGTCACCTAAACATAGTAAATATAAATGCACTTACCTTAGATGATTATTATCTATTATACTACTAAATTATTTTTCCATAACCGAGTTAAAAGAGCTAAACTCTTTGAAAAAGTCCAATTAATTCGTCACTAAGATTGCCAGACCAGATTGCTTCCGAAAAACGTTTGGTTGTAGATTTTGAGGCATATTTTTTACCGAGTGCCTGCACGTTTTGTAAAATATTTTGACTTAAAATACGATAACCTTCTACAACTATCGAATCATCTATTTTATCCTCTATATAAGCTTCGCCAACTTTTCTCAAAACTTGGTTGTATTTTTCCTCAAAATCATTCTCATTATATCCAATGCTAGATGTAAGCTGAGAGAACCTCACTACCTCCTTAAAGTTTGGATCAAAAACGAGCTCCTTAATCTTCTTAGATTGTGTGCCTCTTAAAGCATATGTAGACATTTTGTCAAGAAATGCAATAGCTGAAATAGTAGAAGGATAAATACCCTGTTTGTCACGATTCTTTAAAATTAATTCATTAATTGCCGTCACTGCCGCTCCCACCTCATTAATATCAATTCGCACTTCCCCAGTTTGTTCATTAATTAAAGGTACGATATCCTTCATTAGATCATTAAGCTCTGGATATTTTGTAGCAGGAGCTTGGATGAGATTTGGATGAGTATTTTCAACTAACCGATTCAAGATATCTATAGCACGCTCGTCAGGACTACCAGCATCGGCGACATTGTGCTTTGCTATATATTCGATTGGCTGTTCATATTTTTCAAAATTCAAAGCATTTGGCAATACTCCAAAATGATATTTTTCCTCAAGCTTTTCTAGTTTCTGTTTATATATTTTAGAATCTTCACTATTACGATTATCGTAATAGTCTTTTATAGCAGATAACACCTCATTCGCACCTATACGTTCATCATGAATAAAGTCCCTTCCGCCAATAATTGTCCCCTGAAGCCTAGATGCATCTTTGCGGTTTTGCTCAAACCTCTTGTAATCAGAAGTAGGTATTTCATGATAAATACGTATTAATTTATCAATATCACCTGGTTCATAAGTTGATAATAAACATTCTTCGACATAATCGGCGATACCGTAGTGGCCTTTAACGGTTCCGTAGGCGTTACCTCCATATAATATGGCACTCACTTCGGAATCTTTCTGCTCCATAAGTGGAAAAATAATATCCCTGAAACCGTTTATAGTTTTTTCGTCAATTCCATGACCTCTAACGTATCTAGCAATAACATCAAACCTGGTATCATATTTTGTAATTTTTTCTTTATCACCCAATAATTCATTGGCGTAGTCCATAAATTCACCAAAATATTTTCCACTTCCCTCATTTTGAGATATACCCTCAATTCCACTTTCTATTCCCCTAATCAAAAGATATTGTTCCGTATTACTCTGAAGTGCTTTAGCTGAATATTCAGACAGCTTATTTATAAAATCACCTTCATTTAATTTTGGACTATAATTACGCACAAAACATTCCGAAATTCCCATAATCTTACGACTAAGCTTTCCGTCAGGCATCTGTTGTGCAGTATCCTTATAATAATTATCAATAAAAACACTGATATCATTCAATTCTTCAGCGCTATAACTAATTAATTTTTCACCAGTTCCAGAAGTAGAAAATGTAATCGCATTTGCAATCACAAATATATTTTCTAGGTGCTCTTCGCTTGCATCAGAAAGCCTATCTGCGTTTTTATATACATCCTCTTTTAAACCAGAGTAGTCGCTATACGCAACATGGTATTTTTCCGCTAAAGCCTCCGTTCTGTCAGCTAAATCTGGGTACTCTTCGTCTAGTTTAAACCACTCTACTGGTGTTTCATATGTATCACCAAAATCGTAGTCACGTTCTACCCAGATACCATCTTTGTTCTTATAGTAGCCTTTTTCTTTAGCTTTTTCTTCAAAGGTTTTCCTATGTGACTTTTCGATATTATTTCGCATTTGTTCATCAAGACTTGGTACAGAGTTAAGTAGCTCTTCCCATTCAGTTTGCCCTTGCTCATTTTGGGTCTGAAAGTATTTTTCTTTTTCCATACCTAATATTATATGTCGAAGTATGTTATAAGTATAGTTAATGAATATAGTTATAGTAACAGATAGAAAGGTTATGTTTTGAATCTAAAAATTGGAATTGTTGGATTGCCGAACGTGGGAAAATCGACATTATTTAATGCGCTAACAAATGCGCATGCTTTGGCCGCAAACTACCCCTTTGCAACAATCGAACCGAATGTAGGAATTGTGCCAGTACCAGATGAACGATTAGATGTTCTAGAAAAAATGTACACCGCCGAGAAGAAAATTCCAGCGACTGTGGAATTTGTGGATATTGCGGGACTAGTCGAAGGAGCGTCAAAAGGAGAAGGGCTTGGCAATAAATTCCTAGCGCATATTCGCGAGTGTCAGATTATTTGTCACGTAGTACGGGTCTTTAAAAATGATGACATTATGCATGTTTCTGCTAATGCAAACACTCCAGCACCAGTTGATCCGAAGGCGGATATTGAAATTATTCAAACAGAGCTGGAGCTTGCTGATTTTGAGACCCGTGAGAAAGTTGAGGCTAAGCGTAAGAAAAATAAGGATGCAGCTGAAGAAAAAATTCCATATCTGACAGAGAAGCCAGTGATCTATATGTTTAATGTGGACGAAACTGAACTAACAAATGAGTCTTTAAAAAATGAACTTAGAGAACTTGTTGCTCCAGCCCGTGCGGTTTTTGTGAATGCAAAACTTGAAGAAGAAATGACTGGCATGAGTTTGCCAGAAAAAATGGAATTTCTTGAGAGTTATGGCGTGGAAGAAGATGCGCTTGGCGAACTCGTGAAAGCGGCCTATGATACCTTGGGGCTACAATCCTTCTTGACTGCTGGCAAAAAAGAGGTGCGCGCCTGGACAATCAAGAAAGGAGCGACCGCGCCAGAAGCGGCAGGCACAATCCATACCGATTTTGAGCGTGGGTTTATTGCAGCAGAGGTGATGAAATACGATGATTTAGTGAATCTTGGTAGTGAAGCGGCGGTGAAAGCGGCTGGAAAATTGGCGACTGTGGGCAAAACCTATATTATGCAAGACGGGGACATTGTCGAATTCCGCTTTAATGTTTCAAAGTAACTTTTAGATTCAAAGATAGAACTCATCCTCTTCAAGGTGATTGATTCCCTGCTATAATCAGAGTATGATTTTAGGTATTGATGAGGTTGGACGGGGACCATATGCAGGGCCACTAGTAATTGGTGCCTGTATTTTGCCGGATGCTGAAAAAATTGAAGAGGAACCCGAAAAATATCATTGGATATCAGAACTTACCGACTCCAAGAAACTAACAGCTAAAAAACGTGAAGCTCTGTATACAAAAATCAAGGAAGGGGCCGTGGCGACAGCGATAGGTTGGGTCTCTGCGAATGAGATTGATGAGATCGGACTTTCTGAAAGTTTAAGGTTGGCTTGCCGAAGAGCGGTGAAACAGATACAAGAGACCCGGATGCCTTTTTCGGAGATCATTATTGATGGGACGATGAATTTTTTAAGCGGAACGCCGCTTGAGAAATATGTTTCTACCTTAACAAAGGGTGATCTCTTAATTAAGGAAATTTCGGCAGCAAGTATCTTGGCAAAGGTGGAGCGGGACCGATATATGGCGGAGTTGACAGAAAAGTATCCTGAATACGGGTTTGAGAAACACGTGGGCTATGGAACAGCAGCGCATCAAAAAGCGATGGAAGATTTTGGCTTAACGCCAGAACATCGACGTTCATTTCGACCAGTACGTGAAATTATGTCTAAACAACTTGGGACTGCAGAAGGTGAAGAGCAACAAAAAATCAGGAAGGCGGGCGCAAAGAATGGAGATGCAACATCGAGAGAGCTCGGCAATCTTGGTGAAGAAAAGATAGCGGAGTTTTTGGTTTCAAAAGGGCACGAGATTATTTCGAGAAATTTTAAAACAAAGTATTTTGAAATCGATATTATCTCAAAACTAGATAATTCCCTGTTTTTTACAGAGGTAAAATATCGCAAGACTGCGGAGTTCGGGGAAGCTATTGAGTTTGTCGATCAGAAAAAACAAGAACAGATGCAGTTTGCAGCGGAAAGTTATTTGGCAATGCATCCAGAATTTAAAGATTTTACAGCCAAGCTTACGGTGGCAGGAGTGAGTGGTAAGGATTTTCAGGTTGAAGACTGGATGGTGATTGATTAATTATCTTATAAAATAGGGTTGTGCCGAAGCCCAGATTGTAAAGTTAAAAAAAATAAACCTCGATTGAGGTTTATTTTGAATTTTCTAGTCTTACGCAGCTGCGACTTCTTCAGTCTTTTCAGCTTCAACAGGTGCTTCAGCTGGAGCTTCAACAGCTACATCTTCTTTGAGGGTGTTTACTGCAACACGGTCAAAGTCCTTAGCAACGAGACGGGCAGATTTACCAGAACGGTTGCGGAGGTATG
>ERZ773003.117-NODE-117-length-67020-cov-8.880833_pt1 | contig 67020 bp, 56 predicted proteins | sample MGYA00580668_ERZ773003 | MGnify/ENA primary metagenome ERZ773003 (study PRJEB29015, sample SAMEA2738002) | human oral metagenome | biome: human oral; feature: human-associated habitat; material: dental | place: China | collected 2126 ...
CATATAAATAATATATTATAGAGTATATTAATTTATTATTTTGTATTAAAATATTATGATAACACAGAGTGAAAAGGAAAAAGTATCAAAATATCTAAAAGAAAGCTTAGAAGAAGAGTTTAATAAATCAATAGATGAACTAGATATAATTAAAATAGATGTATTAACTGATGGAAGTATAAATGTCACAACACATTTTAGATTTTGTGACAAAGAAGAATACGAACAATGTTTTCACATTAGTTATGAATCATTTTGTAAGATTATTAAACTATATAATATTTAAACATGAATGATAAAAGTAAAGAATTATGGAAATTTCTTTTAATTAAATACACAAACCCTTCTTTTGTAAAAGAAATAAAAGAAATAGAATCTGTTCAAGAAATATACAATAGTAATTATTTAATTAAAATAATATTAGAAAACAATAAAAAAGATTTTGTAGAATTAAGTAGAGAAATAGTGGTTGATTTTTTAAAAAGTCAAAAATCAATTTATTGTGAACTTGTTATAGATGCATATTGTAATTTTAAAGAGATTGTAAATAATTATGAACTGTTTTTAAGAGAGATGGAAAATATAAAATGCTTAATTGAAAAAGAATTTAAGTTTTCAAAAGAAAAAATGCAGGAAATTATAAAAGATTTTGAATAACTTTATAAGAATACTAATAAATGTTATTAGGGTATGAACAGATTTTAATGTAAAAATCTTTATTTCTCAAATAATATTAAACAATAAATTAAAATAATTATGTTAAATTTTTTATTAGAAACCGTTTTTAATCCACAGAAGACTTACAACCTGTTTTTATGGATAGATATAATAGGAGGTCTTATTGTGATGATTTTCAAGATTAGGGAGGAAGTTAAGGAATATGAGAAAATAGAAGGAGATAGTTTAGTAAGTGGTATTGTGTTAGCGTTGATTGGTTTTGTACCCATATTGAATGCAGTGTTAGTGTTGTGTGGTGTTGTGCTTGTAGTATTTATTGTTATTTCAATACTATTCGAACATATTTTTAAAAACCGCAAACAAGAAGAGGTTGATAAAGAATAAATTTGGAAAATTAGACAATATGTTGTATAAATATTATGAAAAGTATTAAGAAAATTGTAAATACTCAAAAAATAAAGTAAATGAAAACAATATTTAAAGAAGGTCAAGAAGTATATGATAATTCTTTTAGAAGAGGTAAAAAAGGTAAGGTTAGATTCATTAGTAAAAATAAATTTAGAAGTTATATACTTATGGATTTTGAAAATGCTTCATCTGCTCTGTATACTCTTAATGGTAATTTAATTAATTTTAATGGTGAGATTATAAGAGCAACACCGACACTATCAGTTTTTGAAACTAAATATATAAGTGAAGAAGATTTTAATAAAATACCAACTGTAGAAGATGCTCTAAAATGGTTAGAACTAAAAGGTGATTTTTATATTAATGGATTAGATTATAATGAAGAGTTATATACAAGTGAAGAAATGTATAAGGCTTTTGAGGCTTTGAAATATTTAATTATTTTAAGAGAATATTACAACGAGGGTTGGCAACCTGATTGGAAAGATAAAGACGAAAAGAGGTTTTTTATTGAAGTTTGGGATATTGTGTTTTTTGAAGAAGATAGCTACAGAAGACAAAGACCTTTGATATTTAAAACACGTAATATCGCAAAAAAATTTATTGAGGAACAAAAAGAACTTTTAAAGATTGCTAAACCTTTATTGTAACTAACAAAATAAATAAAATGAAAGAAAAAACATTAACATTATCTGATGTTCATATTGAACATCTAGAGAAAGATTATAAAGAAATAAAACATTTATTCAGAAGTGAGTACAAAGATGATTACACAAAAAGCAGAAATGAAAATTACAATAATGTATCTAAGAGACTTTCAAAAAGAAGAACGCTTGGAAGAAAGTAAATACACTGATGAGTTCTTTGAAGGGTTTTCTCTTAGAGATTGGGTTGCTTGGAATAGTGAAAGTGGTTTTGAATTGGTCTACGAAGATTCAGAAATAATAAAGAAAATTAAGGTTAAAAATGGTAAATAACTTAGATTACATAAAATTTAGATTAAAGGAAGTATTTGATTTAAATAACAAAGATTTATTTTTCCACGTATTAATTTTACAAAGAAAGAAAGAGGTTGATGGAATAAACAAGAACTCTAATGTTATTAAATCTTATGCTGTAAAGGATTTAGAATATTTAGAAAATAAACTAAATAATGAGATAATTCCTATATGTAATAGTCAGAATGCCAGAGCAATGATAAATCTCAATCCAAAGAGTTTTAAGAGAGTTTCTCATTCTATGTTAAGGAGACTATCAGAATACATAGAAAATGATTTTTATGAAGGTACTATTAAGAAATTATTTGATAGTTGTGCATCATCTTCTTCAATCAATAAAGAATTAGGCATTGAGAAATATTGGTTAGTAGATGTTGATTATAAAGATATTGAGATTTTTAGAAAAGTACAATCTATTATAAACTTTTGTGAACCTATAAAACCTAATATACAGAAAGTAAAAGGTTTTACTAACAGTAAAAATGGTTATCATATTTACACCACACCATTTAATTTAAAAACTTTTGAATCTTATAAAATTCGTTATAAGAATATAGAACAAGTGGAAATAAAAAAGGATTGTCTAACTAATTTATATATACCTTAATATGACAAAAAGTAAATTTAGAATTGGGGATAAAGTATTTTATCACTATTATAAAGATAAGCCTTTTAAAGGATGTGGTGTTGTAGATAATATAACTACTGTATATGAAAAGGATAATAAATATGATATTATAGTAGTAAAATTTTACTATAATGACAATTTAATTTATGCAGAAAGAGAGTTTACATTAGATGGAAAACTATCTAAAAATCTAAATCAGGTATTGTTTCATAATGAGAAAGAGTTTGAAAAGAAATATTCATCTTACTGCCCAATAGAGACTTATTTCACTATAAATTCAGATAAATTTGAGATATTTAAAGAGTTAATAAGAATAAGAGATTTGTATAATGGTGATTGGAAACCAAAATTTAGAACATCAGAGAGTAATACTTATTTATATTGTATTGATGACAAAATAAAAATATGTTTTACTTGGGCTGAAAGTCGTGCATTTATCTTTAAATATGAAGAATTAGCATCTGAATTTTTAGATACATATAAAAAATATTTAAATTTGATAAAAGATTTAATATGAATAAAAATATTATAGTAGTATCTGGAAAGAAAGGTTCTGGAAAAGATACATTTGCTGATATATTTATTAGGAAGAAACTTATTAAAGAGCTTAGTGAAGGTACAGATTTTTCAAAGATAGTAGATTTTGAAAAACTATCTTTTGCTCAACCTATAAAAGAAATATTAAGTATTATAACAGATAAAACAGTTAAGGAGTTAGATGAAAACAAGAATTGTAAATTAAAATTTGAAGATAAAACTGTTAGAGATTATTATAGGTTAATAGCGGATTCTTTTAAAAAAATATTTGATGAAAACATTTGGGTTAGGCTATTAGTTAAAAAAGTAGATAAAAATAAAAGGTATATTATAACAGATTTAAGATTTAAAAATGAGTATGGTATACTTTTAGAAAAATTTAATCCTGTTTTTATTAGAATTAAAAGAAATGTAGAAGAGGATAACCATATTTCTGAAACTAGCCTAGATGATTTACCTGATAGTAATTTCGACTTTATAATTAATAATACTGGAAATATAGAAAATTTAAAAAGAGAAATTAATTTATTTATTGAAAAATTAGATAAACTATGACAGCTAAAGAAAGGGGTGCTTTAATATCAAAAGTAATTAGAGAATATCAAGATAAATTAGAAAGACCTTTAATAGGTGAATTAAAATACTCTATATTATATAATCCAAAGATAACAGATGACCTAAAAAGTCTAATAAAAGAAAGTACACCAGTATCTGGTGAGACATTTATTGGAGATATTTATAGTATTGATAATATAAAAAATATATCCAATGATGATATTGAAGATTATTGTAATAGAAACAGTATCACTATAAAAGATTTATTATCTGAAATAGATAATTTAGTAGAAAATTCAAATATTTGGAATTATCAATATATAGAATTTTAATGTTATGACAGAAGAAGAAAAGAGATATATTAGAAAGAATATATTTGAAGAGAACTTGAAAGCAAAAGAAGAAAACCCATTAATGGGAAAAATGGTTTACAGTGTTCTTTATAGACCTAATATTACGAAAGCTTTTAAAGATTTTATAATAAATAATGTTAAAACATCTATGAAAGATGATAATGAGTATCTTTACTCTATAGATGATTTATTTGAGGCTTGGGATTTATGTAAAGATGATTATTCTTATCTTACTGAAGAAATGGAAAAACTAGATAAAAATTGTGAAATTTGGGGATATAATTATTTAGAGTTTTAATATAGCAAATATTGTAATAAAATACTTAGACGAAAAAAGACAATTTAGTATAGAAAATAAACCAATTATACTAAAGTATTTAGTTTATCTTTTTGAGAAAAAGATGGATATTTCTTACTATGAAGATGTTGAATTTAAAGTCAATGATAAAGTAATGTACAATGGAAGTAAATTAAAATTAGATTTTATGGTTGGATTTAATTTAGTTGATAATAACAAATATGAATTAATATACTATTAAATGAAAGCAATTAATATATTAAAAGTAGAAAGTAAACATAAACTATTTAAAAAAGAGGAAGAAGCTAGTGCTGTAGAACTAATTAATTTAGAAGATGTTGGTTTTGACTTAATTGTAAGAAAAGATTTGTATAAAATTGGTGATGAAGTAATTTATATTCAACCAGATTATTGTATTACAGATAATGAATTGTTTCACGAATTTATAGCTCCTAATGGAGATGAAAGTAAATCTTATCTTGGAAAAGTAGAAGGTAAGCCAGCTAGAATTAGAGCTAAATCTTTTAATTTATCTAAAACACCTAATGGTAGTAAAGTTTATTCTAATGGTATAGTTTTACCATTTGATGTAGTTTTCCAATATATAACTAATGTTCTTGGTAAAACAAACTTTGATATAACAGATGAAAATTTATTGGGTGTATATAAATATGAGGAACAAGAACCTATTGGTAATAATGTTGGAAGATTTCCTGAAGGTTGGTATAAGACTGATGAAGAAAATATAAACAATAAGTGGGACGAATTAAAATTTCCTGTATTTCTTATAGGAACTGAAAAAGTAGATGGTAGTTCAATATCTATATCTACAAAGTATATTTGTTCAAGGAAACAAGAAATAAAAAGGTTTGTTAAAACACCTATTGGTAAAAGAAAGAGAACTCTTTGGGAAATAATTACTTTTAGAAAACCAGATTTAAATATTTATGAAACTGAAGAAACAACAAATTCTTTTGTTTCTATTGGTAAAAAGTATCAAGATTTACTTATATCATTAAAAGCTGATGAGTATGTATTAAGAGGTGAGTTATATGGTAAAGGTGTTTCAAAAGGCTCTGGTAATAAGCTTAATGAATATGGTAAAAAAGAACCTGGAATTAAGTTTTTTGGAATAGATATTATAGAAGATAATGTTACAAAAAAATTATGCTTTGATGAATTTATGTATAAAGCAAGTATTCTTAATATCCCTACTGTAAAAGTTCTATTTGAAGATGAATTTAAGTCTAAGGAAGAACTTATTGAAACTTGTGAAAAAATCTTTGAAGAAAATAAAAATATGGAAGGTATTGTTATTAGAGATTCTGAAGATTTTTCTGCTAAATATATGAATAATTATTATGATAGTAAAAAATGATAACTGTAACAATTAGTTTTATAATAGGTTTTTTACTTACATTATTATTTGATGATTTTGTAAATAAAGAAAAATATGATTAGTTTATTTGGTATTTTATTAAGTGGTGGTGATGATATTTATAATGACCCATCAGATAATCCTGTAAGCTTTAGTGATGCATTTATATTTTTTATAATTATTTGTTTTCTATTTTTCTTATTTTACAGTGACAACAAAAAGAAGTAATGAGAACATTAGTAATAGGAGACATACATAGTAATTATAAAGCACTTAAACAGGTGATTGAGAGGTCTAATTATAATTATAATGAAGACCTCTTAATCTTCTTGGGTGACTATATAGATGGTTATTCTCAAGCAAAAGAAACACTAGACTTTCTAGTAGAAATAGAAAATAATTCTACTATTAAACCAATATTTCTATTAGGTAATCACGATGTTTGGTGTTTAAACTATTTAAAATTTGGTAAAGCTACACAAATTTGGTTAGCTAATGGTGGTGAAAGCACTGTGAAAAGTCTAGACTTAAAAACCTTAACAGTAGAAGACAGAGATAAATACATATCTTTTTTTAATAAACTGCACTATTATTATATTAATAATGATAATAAGGCTTTTGTTCACGCTGGTTATTATAATAGTTTAGGAAGTGATGAAAAGAATTTTTATTTGTGGGATAGAAGTTTATGGGATATAGCTTTAGAAGTAGATGATGAGTGGAAAAAAGGAGAAAGATATGAACTATTAAATCAATATAATGAAATATTTATAGGACACACTACAACTATGAATTGGTTTGGAAAGCCACATTACCCAGAATATAAATACAACCTCTCTGGTAGAATAGTAACACCAATGAACAGATGTAATGTATGGAATTTAGATACTGGTGCAGGTTATAGAGGGAGATTAACAATTATGGATATAAACAGTAAAGAGTATTGGCAATCTGATATGGCTATAATGTTATACCCTAATGAAAAAGGAAGATAAAAAATCAATTATTATGAGTAGAAAATTTATAACAGTAATGTTTCCATATCCAAGTGGTGCAGGTTTGCATTTGGGTCATTGGTATAATTATACAATAGTTAATTCTTATTGTAATTTATTAAGATATATGGGTGAAGAAGTATATCAGCCTTTTGGTTATGATGTATTTGGATTACCCACAGAAAATTATGCTATTAAGATAAATAAACCAGTAGAGGAAGTTGCTAAACTTAATATTCAAAATTTCACTGAAGAAATGAAAAGAATGAATGTTAATTTTGAGTATAAATTATCTACTTGGAATAAAGATTATATAGCTAAAACACAATGGTTGTTTAAAGAATTGTTAAGTAGAGGTTTAGCTTATAAAGATACAAGAGAAGAACCTTATTGCCCTTCTTGTAAAACATCTTTGGCAAGAGAACAAGTTAAAAATGGTTGTTGTGAAAGGTGTAATACACCAGTAGAGTATAAATCTTTTCCTCAATGGTTCTTTAAAATAACAGATTATAAAGATAGACTAATTAAAGATTTAGATAAAGTTGATTATCCAGAATCTACTAAGAAACAACAAAGAGCTTGGTTGGAAAATTTGCATGATTGGTGTGTATCAAGACAAAGAAAATTTGGTTGTCCTATACCAATAGAAGGAGAAGAAGATACATTAGATACTTTTGTAGATTCATCATTTTATTGTATAGAATATGATAAAACAAGACCAGTAGATATTTATATTGGTGGTAAAGAGCACGCTTGTATGCATTTAATTTATGCTAGGTTTATATGTAAATTTTTGTATGATATTGGTTATATTAACTTTGATGAACCATTTAAAAAAGTCATTCATCAAGGCATGATATTGGGACCAGATGGAAATAAAATGTCTAAATCTTTGGGTAATATTATAGACCCTAAAAATTATGATAATGTACCAGCTTTGAAGATGACTTTAATGTCTATTAACCATTATTTTGATGGAGGAATATTTAATGATTCACAATATAAATCAAATGCTAAATTTGTAAGAAATTTGAAAAATTGGTTTAATTCAAATGTAGAATTAAATATTATAAATTCTGAAGAAGATAAATTTATTGAAAGAACAATTCAGTATATGTTGGATTGGAAAGTTAATAAAGTAGTATCTGAATGGAGAATATTTTATAATAAATATAAGAGTTTGAAACCATCAAATAAGATAAAAGAATTTTATAAAGTTTTGTTTAATTAAGTTACTTAAAAGGGAGTGAAGCACTAAATGTGTTTTCACTCCCTTTTTTATTTTAAAGAAAAAACCCTTGTAAATTTCTTTACAAGGGAAAATTTCAATAATCTAATGAAAAAAAACACTTATGAGCTATAAAATTGTGCAAATTTAAAATATTTTTTATAAACTACAAAACAATATACTAATTTTCTTTAGGTTTATTTTTAGAACCTTTTGGTCTACCTTTTTTCTTCTCAGATTTGGGGTTTTCTTGTTTATTCTTCAATCTTTCAAGAACATCTTTGTAAGACTCATTTTTTTGTTTAGTGATCTTGTCTTTTATATCTTTATATTCATCTTGTTTTCTAAGTTCTGTATATTCCTTTTTAGCTGAATATTCACCTTCAGATTTATAATCTTTAATCCACTCATCATACCACTCATTTGCTTGAAACTCTTTATTATTTTCATAGGGTAAATTAAATCCTTTATGACCTATATTTAAAGAGTTTTGTATAAAAGATGGTAATGGTGATGTTTTTAAGAAATCTTTAGTGTTAAACTCTCCTTGAGTAAGACCTGTTGTAAATTTAATTACACTTTCAGCCCACATTACAGCTGAATTTCTACTAACATCTGAGGCTAAAGCTTTTGGATTTTGAAACATACTAACTGAATCTATCATTCTTGACAATTGATTATCAGCAAAATTATGGAATTTTCTTTTTGATGAATCTTTGTCATCATCATCGTCCCATAATAATCCTTTAGCAAGTAATAGTATAGATAAATATCCAAGTTTAGTTGCTATTTCTTTAGCACATGCTCTTAGAGCACCTATTTCTTCTTGAGTTAAATTAGAATTAGAGTATCCATCATATTTCATATTTATACCCAATTTACCACCTAAATTTACCATTTGTATTGGAAAATTAAGTGTAGAGATTAAAATACTTCTAAGAAAATAAGCAAGTTCTCTAATATTAAATGCTTCTTGTCTTATACCTTGATTTCCTCCATACATATTTTTAATAAACTTGTATGTTACAAGTCCACCTAATCCAATAGCTCCTACAGCACCTATACCAAGACCTAATGAGGTAGTAAGACCAATTATACCTGTAGTAAGTAAAGCAGGGTTGTTATTAGCTAAATATCTATACCTACCAACAACTCTCTTTTTACCTGTTATAATATCTATATCTCCTTTACCACCACCTGAGAATCTTGTTTGAAAATGTTCAAATAACCACTTTTTAAATAGTATTAAAACTTGTCCCCATACAGTCTTAGAAGCTAATATAGTATCTTGTTCATCATAGTTACCTTGAGTTCTTGAAATAGCATTTTTCATTTTATTTCTTTGTATGAGGAATTGATTATTTTCTAAATTAGATTCATCAACAGCAAAGTTTTCCCAATTAGAAATGTTCTTCTCTGTTCTAAATTCGTCTTTTAATATTAACTTACCATCTATCTCATTCCATATTTTAAATTCATTACCATCAAAAATTTGTACTTCATTACCATTAATATCTTTAACTTTAGTATCCATTAGTATAGCAAGTACTACTGATAGTTGGTTTTTAAATTCTGGGTTATCAACAGCCATAGCAAATAAATTAGTATACTTTTCAAAATCAAACTTAGATTGGTCTATATTTCTTTCTAATGGATTTTTTCTATCTTGTACAAGCTTTAATCTATCTTTAAGAATAACAAGTTTTTTTAATTCTTTTTGTTTCTTTAAATCATTAGGCTGTAGTCTTTCTGGTAATATTCTAAGTATATTAGCAAAAGACATAAAAGCATCTACTTTAGGTATATTTCCTGGTGTCCAATAATTACCAGTCATATCCATTATAAGGTTAGTATTTTTACCTTCCATTCTATTAAATATACCGCCAATAGGAGATAAACCAAGAGCCTTAATAATTATAGTTTTTAATACACCTTGTATTACACCAGCAGTGTTTAAGTCAATACCTAATTCAGATATCTTTTGCTCTATATGTTTTTGAAAAGCTTGTTCATATTTATCAGCTGTTGTAATTTCAATACTTTTACCTTCTTGTTCTAAAAAATATTGTCCTTTAGAGTTAGTATAAGTAGTGTCACCAATAGTAAATCTGTATTCTTCATTGGGATTATGCCCTTTCTCTTTAGCATCATTATAGAATTTAAGTAATTCTTTTTCAGTATCAGATAATAAATATCCATCTTTTCCTGTCAGTTTTCTCTTTAAAAATGGTATATCAGCCATTTTATTAAATAGCCATTTAGACCACTTAGAATCACTTAAATTCTTTCCCATTAAACCATTAGTACCTCTATAGTGTTCTGATTGGTTTTTAATAACTTTATTTATAAAATGTTCTAATTTTTCAATAGACTTCTTTCTCTCATCACCAAATCTATCAGTTATTTTTCTATGAGAATCTAGTATAATATTAGCTATTGGTAGAACTTCTTCTCTTGCTCTTTGTAGAGCAGTCATATCAAGTAAAGAAGCTGTAATTTTATTTATATCATCAGAATAATTAGATAATACTATATGGTTAGCTAAATTCTTAGCTAATCTTTTCTTATCTGCATTATTTGTATTAAGTTTATGTTGTTTTGATAAATCAATAAGTTCTTGTTCTGTTTTATTAAGTAAAGCTTTATACATTTCACCAATTTCTTTTTTAGCTGTATCTGTATAATTAGCTATTACATTATTAGAATTACCCTTATGATATCCTCTTTCATAAAAAGACTCTTTGTAAGCCCTTAATGCTTGAGATATTAGTTCACCACCTTTTAAAAATATACCTTTCTTATCAGCTACTGTTTCAAATAATTCCCTCTCAATTTTAGCATAAGACATCTTACTATTACCATAAGTAGGATTGATATAATTAGAGTAAATATCCTTCATTACTCTCCAATATTCTAACTTATTAGTATCAGTTTCAATTTCCTCAATAAACTTTTTATTATAAAATCCAGTATCTTGAGTTATTTCATTTCCTTCATCATCAAAAGTAAAGAATTTTCTTCTTTTAGGTAAAAAATAACCAGTTTTATAATCAAAAAATATAGGTTCTGAATTACCAGATTCATTTTCAACAAACTTAGCTTGTGTATAATCTTGAGAATTATAGTGTTTTATAAATTCATAAGGGCTTATTCTTATTATATCTATTTTATTATGTTCTGGATTTTTTTGTATTTGTTCTTTAGTTATTTCAAATTCTTCAAGCATTCTAAGAAGATTCTCCATTTCTTCATCAAATCTTGAGCCTAATTCTTTTTCTAACTGTTCTTGATAAGACTTTATTTGTTCATCTGAAAAAGTAAATTCTTCTGGATATAATTCACCATATAATTGTTTTACAACAGGTAATTTCCTAAAATCTATTATATCCATATTACTTTTTAACCATTGCATTTGTTCAGAGTATTTAGAAGTATAATTCTTATCAGGATTTTTCATAATATTTTTAAAACTATACCAAGCACTTCTAAATTCTGGTGTATAAGCATCTATTATATTACCAGTTCTAACACCCTGTTCATTAGTTTCAAATATAAAACTAAAATCTTGATTCTTATTAAATTTTCTAACAGCTGATAATAATTTATCTTTTAAATCTTCTGATTCAGATTCTTTTGAAACTTTTTTAGTTTCAAGAATTGATTTTAATACTTGAGGAAGTAAAGTCTCTTGTCCAGATTGTTGTCCAATACCAAGAAAATATTTCTCTAAGAAATTAATATCATCTCTAGCCTCTAACATTTTTCTTATATCAGACTCTTTTATCTCTTCATTACTAGTTACATTGTTGTAATAAGTAATATCACTTTTTATTACATTATCTCTAATTTCATCAATCTTATCATTATATTTCTTTACTAGTTCTTCTACTTTATTTCTTACTTCATTATATTCATTTATATCATACTGTTTTAAACCTTGTAATTCAGTATTTCCTTCATTATCATATGTTTGTCCAGTAATAAATTCATATAAGAATTTAATTTTATCTCCAAAAGTATCAAAATTAAGATTATTAATATTATCAAGTTCATTAAATAAAGAATCTAATTCCTTATTTAAGTTACCAAATAATATTTCAGGTTCATTATTAAATTGTTGTAAATCAGACTCTAATTCATTTTTAATAAGAGTTAGTTTTTGAATTAAATCTAAAGTTTTCTTTAAATCTTTCTTAGGATTAGTTCTATCAATATGAAGTTGTTGTATTTGCTTATTTACTTTATCTAATTGAGCTTCTTTATAGTTTAACCACTCTTTATAATTATCTGTTTGTGGTTGTGAAAAATTAGAATTTCTACTACTATTGGCTTCTATTCTAGCTATATCCTCCCTTGAGTACAATGCTGAATAATTGTTTAATTGACCATCTTCTTCTAACTCTTTTAGTAATTGCTTCTCTTGTTCTTCAAAACTTTTTATTTCTTCTTGTTTAAATTCATTATATATATCTTGGTAATAAGACGACATATTTAAGTAATTATTAACCATAAAAAATTCTGAACTTGGTAATACTCTTATTTTATAAAAATAATTACCATTTTTCCAACCTTCATCTGTTATAGTTGCTAAATCATCTTGTATAACCTTTTTATTATCTTTATTGTAAAGATAATCTTTATTTATTTTTTCTTTTATTTTATTAGCTACTGCTGAGACTCTATCCTTAGTATTTAATTGAGGACTATATTGAGATTGCTTTACAACAATCTCAATATGTGATATTTTAGAATCAATTTCTTTTACCTCAATATTATTAGAGTTAAACTCTTCTTTTAATTTATCAAATAAACAACTCATATTATAAACATTTTAATCTTTTAATACCATTAAATTCATTTCTCCTACTGTTAATATCAGATAATTTATTAAGTCTTATTGTCTGAAGACCATATTCAGTATTCTCAATAATTACAAAGTCTAAGAAATTATTACCATATTTATCTTTTAAATACTTGATTAAATCATTAATATAAACACTTTCTATCTCACCTCTTTTATTATTAGGAGTTATTATTAATGTGTCACCATTATTAAAAGATTCTATCATATTTTTACTAAGTTGTTTATCATATGGTTTAGCCTTTAATATTCTTGGTGATAAAATATTAACTCTAACTTCTCCTATATTAGGTATATTGAATACTTTCATAAGGTTATTCTCTTTATTAGTAGAGACCTCTTTACTCTTCATTTTCTTATTCTCTAGTAATTCCATTATTGAATTAATAGTTTCATCTGTATAAGTAGCACCAGTTATATATCTCAATAAGTCTCTAATGGCTTCTTTAAATCTTTGAAGTAAAGATTTACCATTAATAATAGTGTTATCAAGGGTATTTCTAAAATCATCTGCTACAAATACACCAGCCATAAACTCAACAATACTTTTAGTATAATAATTCTTATTTGTTATACTGTTATATGGTAATACTTTTTTAGCTTCTTCATATAATTTTACTATTTTATGAACAAAAGCTGGAGCATTTTGATTAGGTATTAAATTATCATTTCCATCATATATACCATACTTACCTAATTCATTAATAGTAATACTATGTATGAACTCTTCAAGAATCATTTCACTAAGTATATTATTAATATCTTTCTCATTATTATAAGTTTCCTTTAAAAACTGAATTATATTTTTAGATATTAAAATAGAATTTTCACTATATTTGAATGACATACCTTGTTTACCTATACCATCTTTATTTAATTCACCAATATAATCAACAATTTTTACTTTAACATTTTGGTCTAAATAAGGTAATAATCTTTGTAAAAACTTTTTATGATTTTCATTACTTCCTTGATTTACTACTGTTTCTAATAAATTTCTTAAACCTTTTGAAATATCAAACTTATCTGCAAAGGTAATATTTTTAGGTGAATTTACAATATTATTTTCTGGTTCTATATAAGTATAACTTTCATAATAAGATTTATTTTGTGGATAAATATTATTATCTGGTAATAAAGTTTCACTTACACTACTATAAAAATTATATTCATTAAAACCAAAAGTACCAAGTGTTGGTATTAACATAAAGCTATCAGTGGGTTCATTATATTGATACAAAGAATAAGAATTTTTATTTTTAACAAAATAGTAGTTATTATTTAATTCTTTGTTTTCCAGTTTAAACTCTAATACTTTGCCACTTGAATCTCTTTGTAAAACTTCTACATTATCTTGAGTATCAAAGTTTTTATTTAATCTTTCAGCATATTGAGGATTATGTTGAATAAATTGTAAAACAAAGTTGTCTACTAAATAATCATTTTCATTAATTAATAAGTCCTCATTCTGTTTTCTTATTTCCTCACTTACACCAATTATATCAAGATAATTTTGATTTACATAATTTCTAAATCCAATAGAACCACCCTCATCATTAGCTAAAAAAGCATAAGTAGCTAAATCTTGAGTTAATTTTCTTGGTGTTATTTCTTCACCATTCCAAATACCAAGTATTGTATTATCATCATATAGTAATTTTAAGAAATCAGAATATCTATTAGATTTAGAAAAATTAATTTCATTATCTATACCACTATCTATTAATGATGGATTGCCTGTTCTATCAACTATAGTATCTAAGTTCTTTAAGAACTGATTATTTCTGAAATACACTCTAGCATTACTTTCATTCTTTATTTTATTTATAAAACTGGCTAAAGATTGATTATTTTCTGTATCAAAGAATAATCTCTTTCTTTCAGAATTAATATCACCATTAAATAAACCTAAATTAGAAGTATAAATAAAATCTCTAAGACTTGTCATAATTTCATATTTAGTTTTATTATCCAAGTCTTTATTATTCCCTATTATTTTATTGATTATACTATCTATATTTTTATTTCTATATGGAAAAAACTCACCCATTAAATTATTAGCTGTAGATAAAGAATTTATTAAAGTAATACCCTCCGTAGTTGTGGGTTTCCAGTAATAATCACCAACTTTTATAAAATCTTTTACAGAATTTCTATTTTGTATTAGTTTATCTTCATATTCTACTTCTGATAAGTATTCTCCAATAAGTTCAGTAGCATTTTTTAAATTGGAAGAAGTAATATTATTTAGTGTATCTATCCTATTAAGAACATTAAAATAAGATATTCCTAAACCAGTAGTGTTTAAAGAAATCAATTTTTGTATTTCATTTACTTGCTTAGATTCTTCTTCAAATGTAAAGAATGCTTGTAAAACTTGTAATTGTACATTACTGCTCTTGGAAAAATCCAAATTATCATAAAGAGCTTGTCCTGTTAAAGTGTTGTAATTATTATTAGTTACACTCTTTAAGAAATCTAATTTATTAATATTTCCGTTTTCATCTCTTTTAATAGCTACATTTCCTGTATTAAACTCTTTAATTAGTTGTTTAATTAATTTCTGTTCATCACTAAAGGAATAATCAGCAGTTAAAGATTTTTGTTGTTCTTTAAGTTCTACATACCTTCTAATAATAGGTTGAGATATTAATAGTGATGAATATTGTAATTTAGTTTCTTTTCCATTAGAAAGTATAACAGGTGTTAAATCAAAACCTCTTAGTGTCATTAATGAAAGTACATTTATAGTATAAGCATTTTCATTTCTCTTACCCATAATCTGTGCTTTAACATTATCTGTTGCAGAGTTTTGGTTTTCAGCATTTACATCACTAATAGTTCTTTGACCATCAATAGTGAAAGTTTTACCTAGAATACCATCAGAAGTTAATTCTCCTAGAGTAATAACTTTATTTTTTTGATTACCAAAGCTATCATATTCTACAATAGATACTTGATTTTTAGTACCATATAATCTTTCCAATTGAGCTTGAAAAGTAACATTATTACTATGTACACCAATACCTAATTTACCAGAAGCTCCTAACTTCATTTGTTCTCTTTGATAAGAAGATGATAATACAGTAAAGAACTCTTCATTTTTATCTTTATTTATTCTCTTATTTATTTCATCAGCTGTCTCAGATGCTATATCAAATGATAATACAGAATTTATTTTTTTCTGTATATCATTATTTGTTGAAGAATATACAGATTTATATACTTGAATCATAGCATTTTCAAGTAGTTTCTTTTCAATTTCTTCAGCTCTTCTTTTAGATAATAGGCTTTGTTTAGTATTTTTTAATTCTTGTAACAAGAACAATTTCTCTTGTTTGTTTAAGTCTAACTTCTTAATTAATTCTTTTTGTTCATCACTATCAAGTAAACTATTCTGTCCTAATATAAATTTAATTAATTCTACCTCATCATTATCAGAAACATCATCAAGTTCATTAATCTTATCGTATATTTCTTTATTTTCTTGTTTAATAGAGTTAATATCATCTCTAAGAGAATTAGCAAGTTCTTCCAGATTATCATTTATTAATAAACCAGAATTTTCTCTTGTAAGTAAAGATATTCTACCACTATTATCTACTACATAATTCTCTTTATAAACATTTCTTTTATCAATATCAAAGTCTTCACCTATTTGTTTAGTATGTTCTTTAGGAACTACTATAGTATCTCCATTACCTTCTGGTATAAAACCAACCACTTTAAGTATAGCACCTGATTGTAATGAAGATGTTGGAATACGATAGGAAAAATTAGATAATAACTCTTCATCTATCATATCTTTATTTAACTCTAATCTTCCTGTAGTAGGATTAATAGTACTGTAAGGTTCTTTAGTTAAATCAATTAGTTTAGTTATTTTATTACCACCCTCTTCAGTAGTAATCCTAAATTTAGATTGTATTAATATCTCAGATTCTTTAAGTACTTTTTTTCCTTCCTCATTGGTGATATAAGTAGCCTTTAACTCTCCACTATGATTTTTATCTACCCACACCACTTTTGATAAATCAGCTTTATCATTTCCAACTATTTTAGTTTTTTCAAACCCTTCAGAAGAAGTAGAATAATGTGAACCACCTGGTAAATGTAATTTAATTAATCTGTTAGTTATAATAGCTTGTAACAAAGACTCAAACTTTTGTGTACCAGGAGATAACCAAAGTGGTATATTAAAGTCTAAGTTTCCATTTTCTTCATATAACCTTAAACCATCTAAAACACTTTGAGGATAATCTCTTGCTGTTGCTTCTCTTTGAAGTACTTTAAATACATTTTTTATTAGTTCATTTCTATCTGTATAAGTACCATTAGGTGTCATACCAAGCTCTTTATAAAGAGATTCTTTTACAATTTTAGAGTACTTATTTTCTACATAGAATTTTATTTTGTCTAAGTCTCTTCCAGATATTTGATTATTATCATCAGGTACTATTTTATCTTCTTCTAATAAACTATTATTTATTTCCTCTATTAAATTACTATCAAATTTATTAGGAAATATTTTATTATCTATTTGATTGATACCATTACCTAATATAATTTTCCACATCTGAGAACCCATAATAATATGGTCATCTTGATTTTTGTGTAAGTACTTATCTGTCTTATATGGTGTATCTTGTTGTATTCTAAAATAATTCCTGTCAAGTTCTAATAAACCATTTTTATAATTAGAATTGTATAACTCTTCTGTTGTTAAATTATATAAATCATTTACAGTTAATTTAGTGTTTGTAGCTCCAACTTTATTAGCTGTCTGATAAGACAATCTCACTTTTTTACCAGATTTCTCTTGTAAATATTCCATTTGTTGTCTTATCTTATCTATTTCCATACCTTTAGTTAGTTGAGGTAATAGTGGAAAACTTGAAGATTTTATATATACAACTCGATTTATTTCTGCATTACCATCTGAATCTCTTATTATATTACTTCCTGTATATACAGGTTTAATAGGATTCATTATTAATGATAATTCAGAAGAACTTAATGTTTCTCCTCTACTTAATTTATTATATGCAGAATTATATATTTCTTTTTGTTTAGATGATAATCTACCTTGTCTCCAAAGAATATCCATATGTTCTTGCCAAGTAGTATATTCTTGAGCATCAGTACCTTCAATATCAAAGTAACCACTAATTTCTTTATTTAATTTTTTAAGTTTTGTTTTAGCCTCATCTACTCTATTATTAGCTATATCTAAAGCATTATCAAAATTTAATATATTTTCTCTCTTTTCATACAAATTACTAACTTCTTCTTCAGATTTTTTTAATTCTTCAAGAGCTTCTTTGTTTTCTTTAGATATTTCTCCGTAATATTGTATAATAAGATTCTCAGCCATTGATGTAATAGTAACTGGGTCATTTACCATCAATTGATAATATTTTTCTGAGTTACTATTTTCATCAAAAGTGTTAGCTAGTTTATTTCCAGGAGCAATTAACATTGCCATACGTTTTGTAATATTCTCTCCTGTTTTCTTTGAGAAACCTATATCATCAAAGCCAATAATATTATTATCTGAATCTTTTATTTCAAACTTATTTGCATTTGGAGAATATAAAGCCATATCACCTGCAAATAATTGGTATATATTATTTTGATTTAATAAATCATTTACAACCTTATCATATGCAAGTAATAATATTTTTCTTTCATCAGATAATCCACCAGCTTTTTTATTATTAAAATATAGATTATCTAAATTTGTTATTGTGCTAGATTCTACATTATATAAATTAGCTTTTATCCATTCTCCAGACTTATTATTAATATCTATTTTATTTTTTACTTCAGAAGCAAGTAATTTATGTAAGAATTTAACAGCCTCTTTTCTAAATATCTCCTTATAGTGTTCTACTTTATTTGAATCATTATAAATCTTATCTAAGAATTTGTGTATGTTAATATCCTGTCCTTGATAATTAATAGATAATGTATTAAAACCAGGAATGCTTAAAAACCTTTTTGATGCTTTATTATATGATTTAATATTAAAGTCTTTATTATAAGACTGTATTATTCTATCAAACTCCCCATCAAATAGTTGAGATAACATAAAATCTATTACTCTGTCAGATACTTGTGTATAATTTCTATCTATGGCATTAAAATCAGACTCTCTCAAGTCTAATAGTGGAGTTGATATAACAAGCATTTGTGATTTATCAGAAAGAGTTGGTGTAAAAGTCTTACCTACTCTAAAGAATAGACTATATTCATTAAGGTTTCCTAGCTGTTTTTCTGAGTTTTGAAAAAATCCTAATTCAGTTAGTATATAATCTGATTCAGATAATTCATTAATTCCCATTTTATCCTTAGACTTTTCACCTTTTTGTTTAATAGCTTCTAAGGATACAAAAGAAACTTCTAATTTATTTTGTACATCTGCATTATTTTTAACAAGGTTTAATACATAATTTCTTTTAGAATATGGTATTGACTGTAAAGCTTGAAATAAAGATGAGTTTGGGTCTTTTAGTGATTTCATTATATCAAAAGACATATTTCTTTGTATAGCTTCTTGTATAGTCTTACCAGCTACCCTAAAAGATTTCTCTACTGAACTACCATTTAATTCAACTTGATAAGGAGCTAAAACATTTTTAAATACATCAGTAGTACTATTTACAAAATCAAAATCTTCAGCAAAAACTTTATCTTTTAACTTACCATCAGTATCTCTAGCATTAAATACTCCATCATTAATACTATATAATAATTTATCTAATAAACCTTTTTGTTTCTTTAATATATTATCATTAGGTGTTTGTAATTCATTTACAACTTTCTCAAGTACATTATTTTCTATATTTATACCTAAAGATTTAAATAAAGATTTTAATTGTTCTACCTTTATAACACCATTCTGATTCTTTAGTGATAATATTTCTTTTCTTATATTATCTAAATATTCTTTATTATAAACATATTCACCATCTTGAATGATAAAAACAGAAGAATTTTTAAATTCATTTTTCCAAGTGTTTAGAGCTCTAATAATACCATCTTTGTTATTAGCATTAAGCATTTCAAGCTTTCCAGGAGATACATATATCATATACATCTTTAGTTTTGATTGTATAAGTTTATAAAGTATCTCATTCATAACTTGAGAATCTTTATTAGATTCTAGTTTATGAAGTAACTCTCTGTATATAGGATTATTCTGTTTAGTTCTTAAAGCATCTAATAAATCTTTTTCACTACTATCAATTTTAGTAGTTATATCTCTTAACATTCCTATAGCTACATCAGGATTTATGAATACAGGTAAGCTAAGTAAATTTCTTCTTGTTTGTCCTTTTGGATTCTTATCTTCAATTCCAGCAAAGAACATTTTAAGTTTGTTAGAAAAAGAAACTTTTACATCTCTTTCTAAAGCACTTTGTGAGTAATTAGTTTCTACTTCACCATTTTCATTCTGCTCTAAATTTTCATTTTCTTCTAAATCAATATTATCTAATTCCTCAGCAAAGAACTGTTCCATTTTAATAAACAAAGAACCTTTTGCTGTATTTTCATCACCTTTAGAAATAAGATTATTTTTTTGAGATAGAATATTTTTATATTTAGTGTTTATTTCATTTATAGCAACAATCATATCTTCCATATCACCTATACTTTGATATAGATTAATAAGACTATTATTACTATCTATTAATGGTTTTAAAACTTTTTCCGGAATCTCTTGTAAAGCTACAGATACGTCTTTCAAAGATACATAATCATCTTTTATTTCTATATCTTTTAAAGCCGTATAGAATAAACTATCAGTTAGCTGGTCTTGTTCAATAATTGAAATACCATCTATTTGATTAGTAATTATAGAGGATAGTTTAGTATTCTCCTCAATACCAAAGTTTCTTCTACTATAGACTTCATTAGGATTATAAAAACCATTATATCTTCTATTTGTAATAACTGTAACAGTATTATCAAACTGTTCCTGTGTTATTTTACCCTCATCAAGTAGTTTTTCTAATCTTTGTATATTGTATTTCAATTTATCATCTTCAGATATTTCTTTTTCTCCAGCATTTGTAACTTCTTCTTCCTGAGATTCTTCTTTTTCTAATTTATTTTCTTCTTTATCTTCTAAAACTTGTGGTACTGATTCTTCTGATTTAATTCTATATGTAATTGTTGGTTGTACATCAGTAACCCATTTTTCATTACCATCTTTATCTGTAATCTTAAAAGATTGTACATTAGATTTTACATTATCTTTAATATAATCATCATATGTTGTACCTCCATTTGTATCCTTATAGCTTTGAACTTCACCATTATCTGATACATTAATAAAAGGTTTATTTTGTTTTTTACCTATTTGTTCTTTACTAGGATTAAAAACTGCTTTTAATAAACCGTATTCACCAAACATATTGTCTAGTATAGTTTCTATATTTTGATTTGGGTCAGTAGTTGTAAAACTTTTTGGACTTATCCTATTTACTTCTATTTTTGGTAAAGTATCATAACCTTTTTCATTTCTTGGTACATTTTGTCCTGTTTTATTAATTACTTTTATAGCACCACCATTATCTATTGATACATAAGTTTGACCAACAGGATATTTCTCTGATTTATCATTTAGTACTTTATTAAGTTCTGTTGATGGTAGTACAGCAACAAACATTTTAAAGTATGATGACATATCAAAGTTTCCTGTTGAATCTATAATTGCTTGTCTTATTTCTCGTGCCTTAGATAAAGTAATACCATATCTATTTTCAAGTGAATTTCTCACAAATACATCACTATTATTTAAATATAAATATGATAATAAAGCCCATTTCATATTATTAACAGCTATTTGATTTAGATTTTCTCCTTTAGAAATATCATTTGTAATAGCTCTTAGTGCTATGTATTCTCCTTTATTTACTTCTCTAATTTCATATAATGCTCCGGGTGTAAAAGGACTAGTATCTAATTTATTAAGTAGTTTCTTTTGTGTATTAACTATATCATTTTTAGGATTTTCATTATTGTAAAGTATATTATCCTTTCCAGCAATAGCTAAAGTAGTTTGACCAGTAGCTTTAGATAAAACAACAGGTTGTCTATCACTTATATTATTAGAATTATTTCTATTAACAAAGTGACCAAAAGTTCTACCAGTAATTTCTATTTTAGTAGATTTATTATTATTTTTATTATCTAATACTGTTTTTCTTACACCTCTTAATTCAGCTTGTGCTTTCTTAATAATTTCTATTTGGTCATTATTTCTATTAGATATATTATTTACATTATACCACTCAGTATCGTGTAGCATAAAAATATTACCATTTTTATTTTTAGCTACCATAGGAACTTTATCTCTAAATAAATCACTATTAGGAGACACATCTTTTCCTTTCTCTTGTTGCTTTTGCAAATACTCTCTAAAAGGTATTGGTCTGTTTAATAATTGTCCATTATGTTGTATATCCCAATAAGACACAGAAATATCCATATAATTATCAGGTATTTCAACTTCAAGTTCAGTTCCTACATTAATATCATCATAGTCTAGTACAAAGTGATTACCTATCTCTTTACTTTCATTTAAAGCTATAGTTTTTTCTCTTCTAACAACTTTATTACCTTCAAAAATATCTACATACTCCAAACCTAATAAAGATGCTTTTGGTGTAGTTAAAGAGGTTCTATTATCATCTTCAATAGTATTATTATCTCTAATAGGTATAGCATTTTCATCTATAGGTATTTTTACTATAGGCTGATTATCTTTGACAACTTGTTCTGTTACTTGAGTATTATCTTGAATTTTATCCTCAACTTCTTCATAAATTTCAACTATATCTTGTGCAAGTAAATTATCTATATCAAATAAATAATCGTGTATTTGTTGTAAATCTTCCTCTATTTGTCTACCAACTTCTCTGTATAAATTAGCATAAGCATCAAAATACTTAGAAGCAAAATCTCTACCTTTAATAGAAATTACATCTTCCATTAAATCTTTAAAAGTAGAGGGTCTGTTTAGTTGCTTTGATAATAAATCAAGTTTTTTAAACATATTATCTTTAGCCCTATTTAACCTATCTTGTGAAACAACAGGTTGAAAATTTCTTCTAGAAAAAGCTTGTCTACCAGCATATTGATTTTCATCTTCAAAGAGAGAATTTAAAAATTCAACATCATTTACTAAATCATTATCTAATTTAGTAGCTTCTTTAGAATTATCTACAGCAGAACTTCTATTATCAGTAGGTGTTGTTTCTGTGTCTATTTGTTCTTTTATGTGTTGTTTAGAAGCAATATCTTCTTTTATACTTTCAGCTTTTTTAAATATTTCTTCTTTACTATTAGAATCTAAATAAGGATTATTTTGAGAATCTTCTAATGCACTTTCTAATTGTTTTATAGTTTCAGCTTCTTGTATTTTTCTATTTTCTCTCTCTTTAATATTCTTTTTAATATTTTCTATCTTCTTAGATTCTGCCAAATCCTTAGTTCCACTATCTATTTTGTTACTATTATCATATAGTACCTCATTAGATGTAATTAGGTCTTCTTGTAGAGAGCCATAAGAATTTACTTTCTGTCTATCTATGGAAGTATATTCTGGAACTTCAGAAAGCTCTTTATTTACTTCTTTTAACCTTTGATTAGCAGTAGTATTTAAACCTTCACTTGCTTGAAGATTCAATAAAGCTTGTTGTTCAGATTCTAATTTAAATCTATTTTGTCCATCTTGTGATAAAGATTGAAACTCATTAGACCTATTTAAAGATTCATTTATACCTTTATTTATTTCATTAGATGCTTTTACTCTATTATTGACATTAATAGTTTTAGTTGCTATATTATATGCTTCTGAGAAGTCAGATGTATTATTTTCAAGTGCTGATGTTATTTGATTTTTCATAACCTCAGCATTCTTTATATTGTTCTGAATTTCTTCTATCATAGTTTCTCTAGTCCAACCATTAGAAAAATTACCATCTTTGTCTATTATTTGTCTTCTTTGTAAATCTTCTACATCATTTGTCTGTAAAGAATCTAATATTGATTTTAAATTTTCTATATGAGCATCATAAGTTACAGTACCTCTACCACTATAATAGTCCATCTCTAAAGCCTTAGCTGTTATACCATAAGATAAATCTTGCGATAGGGATTTTAATTCATTATTTAATTCAATTATTTTTTTCTTGTTATTATTTGATGGTTTATTTTCTAACTCTTGTATTTGATTTAATATTGAACTTCTTCTTGTAAAGTTATCAGAAGCATTTTTAGCAATATCTTCTACAAATTTATCTTGTCTATTATACCACCATTTTTGTTGTTCTTTATCAACTTCACTGGCAAATAGTTCACCCATACCTTTCATTAGACCACCAGAGATAGCCCCCATTAACACTGAGTCTCTCATTTCTTCATTCCAGAAATCATATTTTTCTCCTGTTATTGAAGAGGTAGCATATTGTCCAATAGCTGTTTGGAAGCCTTCTTCTATAGCTTCAGATGCACTATTTAGTCCATAATCTATAACACTTTTAGCTGTATTACTTTTAATTCTATCACCAAGAGCTTTTTCAGCAAATTTTTGAAAATTATCAGATATACCAAAAGAAGCACCTTCACCAGCCTTAAAAGGTTTTCCAAATTTACCCCAAATAGACATTGCTTGTAAAGAGTTTAATAAAGCAACTGGTCCAGCTTCAACTCTAAAACCAAGAGAAGCAGCTTCATTAGCTTTCTTTTGAGCATACTCTTCATCGAAACCCATTTGTTTATATTTATTATAGGTATTATTTTGAGTTTCAAGAGCATTCATATAAGCTTCTCTAATACCAGAAAAAGCACCGTGTGAAGTGGTTGCAACATTCTTTAGTATATTAGCTTTTGAAGCAAGTCCTAAAGCATTAGCAGAGCCACCAGTAAGCATAGCTAGTACTGCTTGTTCACCTAAAGTTTCAAGCATAATACCCACTGTATATCCCATATTACCAAACATTTTAGCCCAATAACCACTTGAACCAAAATCATCTCCATTAGTATATACCTCTATACCAGTTTCATCTTTTAACCATTTGCCAAACTCGGACTCATTAAGCCAATTACCATATTTTTCATTAGTGTTACCAGCACCCATATCATAAAGACCTTTTAAATCCCAAGATGCTATATTATCTATAATACCACCAAGAATACCTTTACCAAATTTAATAGCTGACCTACCCCATTTCTCTGAATCAGATTGAGCTTCGGATAACCAATCTGAATAATCTCTACCTTCTTGTAAATATTTACCTTCTAAAGCACCTAACCTATCTAACTCAGATAATTGTTTATGATAAAAATTACTATCCAAAGATACAGTGCTTTCACCAAAACCAAGTTCTTTTAAAACATCTATATCTTTTTTGTATTTCTGATTTTTAAGTCTCTCACTATTTTTTACTTGATTTAATTGGTTATTAGCTTTAAACCAATCATCTATATTACTTATTTTTTCTAAATCTTTACCTTCTTCAATATTAGTAAAGTTTGTATCTTTTTTTATTTTAGCCATAAATTAGTTTTTTGAATCACCAAGACCTAAAACATAAGGGTTATATCTTGGAGCATGCATATTATTTATTAATTCATCTTTAGTTGCAATACCATCTAATTTCATCATCAGACTCATAGCTGCATTATCTGAATTTGTTAATTCAACATACCTACCTTCTTCTATGTTATTAGGGTTTTCTTCATAAGCATTGTAAGGAGCATAAACAACTTTATAATTATTACCATCTTTAATTCTTTTTACTCTAACATTAATACCCATATTAGAACCAGGTAAAGGAAAATCTCTGTATGGGTGTGCCATATTAGAATAACTATCTTTAACTAATTCTCCATATACAGCAAATCTTCTTGCTGTATCTTTGTATTTAGGTGTTGATTGCATAAATTGATAAAAAGCCTCAGGTGATTTTGCATATTCAGCCCTAGCTGCTGGTTTATATTTTCTATCATATTCCTCACTAAAACTGTGTGTTGAACCTGGCATGGTAAATATATAACTATCATTAACTCTTGTACCTAAACCTCCAAACCAACCACCAACATTATCCATTCTTCCACCCAAAGTTTTATCTTTTACTATGAGTTTAAAAGTACCATCTGATGGTGAATATTTAATACCAAAATACTTACTAAACTCTTCTCTTGGTACTACTTTTATTAATTGTTGTAAAGTGTTTACATTATCTTCATATTTATACCAGCTGTCATTTTTCTCAGCACCTATATTACTATTATCAACATTCCAATTACCATTTAAATCTCTAGCTGCAACACCTGACTTCAATCTCTCTAAAGTACCATTGTACATAGCATCTATTAATTGTTTACCAGCTGTAGAATTAGAATCTATATCACTGAAGAATGTTGTAGCAGCTAGATTTTTAAGTCTCTCATCAGCTATAATTCTGTCTACAACAACATCTGAAATTTTATCATAATTTCCAAGTACTCCAGATGTTATAAAATCACCTTTTATTTTAGAACTGTCTACATTATCAATAAGATAAGCTTTATTACCAATCTTCATATATGCCTTATCAACTGGTAAATTCAATTTTATTTTCTCTTCATTACTCAAATAAGCACTTGAATTATCTATATTTTGTGAAGCAGCTTTTAATATACCTACTTTTTGTCTTATTTGATTAAGTTCATTAAGCTCTTTTTCATTTAATTTACTTTCACCCTTAGATAAAAGTTGTTTACCTCTATCCATAAGTTGTTTATTAACACCAAATTTTTCAGCAAATCTTTCTTGAACACCAGAAAATACAGAACCACCTATTCTACCCCATTTCAAAAATTCATCTGTTATTTGTTTTTGTGCTGCATCATAAACCATTCTTTGCTCTGGGTTAAGTGTTCTTGGGTCTTTTTTCAATAAATCTTTTACACTATTTCTTTGTTCATCTAAAGTATTACCATCTATTATTTTTTGAGTTTCTGCTTGTAAAAAGTAAGAAGTATCTTCTGGTTTAGCTTCTAAGTCTTTTTTGTATTTAGCAACTCTTTTATCAGCAGCTTCTCTTGCAGCTATTAAACCATATTGGTCTTCCTCTTTTTTCTGCTCAAATTTCTCTTGTTTATAAGCATATGACCTTAAACCTTGTAACCAAGAACCAAGTTGTCCTCCTCTAAGATTTAAAGTTCCATCTGGATTAAAATAATTACCTATACCAACTCTTTGTGCTTGTCTAAAATAAGCTAAAGCTTCGGGGTCAGATGTAACCTTATTTATTGCATAATTTAAAATATCATCTTCTGTTAAATATTTTACTTCATTATCTATGGTAGTTTTATATCTACCATCAGTAGTTTGAACAGAACTCTTTTTAATATCTGCAATTAACTTCTGTATATTATTTTCTATCTTTTGTTGGTCAAAACTTTTTAAAGCATTTTCTTGATTCCAAATACCATTAGTTATAGAATTACCACCCCAACCTTTTTGTGCCTCTCTATATAAAGCATTATATAAAGCTGGGTCTGTTTTTAATGTTTCCTTATTTTCTTCTCTCCACTGTTTTTCTTGATTATATGATGCTTGCATTTTACCTATAGCTCCCTCAGAAAAATCCATTTGAAGTTCTCTTGTTAAGTCTTTTAATTCCCCCAAATACTTCCTGTAATTATTTTTATCAGCCATCATTAGGGAAGCTATTCTATTAGCATTCTGCAAATAATAATCTTTAGCTGTAGAGGCATTTTCATTTTCCTCTTCTGAATTTAAATGATTAAAATTTATATTCATTATTTTATCAGCTACAGCTTGTTGAGTATCATAATCTTTTTGTGTAGTAGCAAGAGACCTTTCTAATAAATTATAGTCAGGTCTCATTATTGCATCTTGCACAAAATCAGGTCTATCTGTTTGATAATATCTTCCCATTACTTTTGTCTATTTTTTATTTCCATTAAAATTCTCTTTAAGAAATCATTATCAGATTCTTCATCACCCTTTTTAATATCTAAAGATTTACTCCAGAAATCTAGTGTATATTTATCTTTAAAATTAAATGGGTCTAATTGACCTTCACCTCTATAATTACTTAATTTACTTTCAATAAAATTATCTATCTGAGGTTTACTTATACTAATTTTTCGTTTATCTTTCCCTTTACCAACTTCAAAAGTATAATCATCTATACCATAAACTTTAAAACCACTAAATTTATTATTACCATTAAGTACTGGATTAAATGGTTTATATTTTTCTTCTGGTATATATTTTCTAGGTTGTTTTCCAGGATTAGCTTCTTGCCATAAATCTCTCATTCTTTCAGACTCAAATCTATTACCTTCATCATCTGTTTGATTAATCCAAGAAGATTTTTCTTTATCTTTTTCTTTTAAAGCTTTTGTAAACTCTGGATTAAGATATGGATTATTAATCCATTTAACAAAGTTCTCTTTAGCTTCTTTATCTGACATATTATCAAAGAAACCTGGAAATTCACTTCTTAGTTTAGATACTGATTCTTTAAGTTGTTTAGCTTCTTCTTCTTTTTTACCACTTAAATCTATAGTTTTACCATTAGGTATTACATTATAAGATTTATCTACTTCTTGACCATCTTTATTATATATAGCTTGAGTATCATTATCAAAGAAATAACCTTCTTTTTTCTTTTCTAGGAATCTTTGATAGTCTTTAGAAGATTTACCATTCCAATACTTTTGTTCAGGTGTCCAATCTTCAGGATTACCTTTAGCTGTAATTTTACCATTTTTACTAATATTAAAATCTGGGTACATATTATTAATAGCTTGAAGATTAGACTGTCTCTCAGAAATATCATTAATACTCTTACCAATTTCTTGAATACCTCTATTTTTAGTATTAGTATCTATTTGTAATTGTCTATTAAAATTATCTCTATCTCTTCTATCAGCATCATCTCTTTGAGCTTCACCATACATAACTCTTTCATCAATTTGATTTAATTGATTTGCTTCAGCTTGTTTTAATCTTGCAATCTCTCTTAAATAATTATTATATGCTACATCATCTGCTTGCATTCTTTGAGCCTCTGTAGCAAGATTTAAAGTGTTTAAAGTATTAATACTCCTCGCATTATTATTGTTTGATATCTTTTGTGCTGTAGCATTTAAGTTATTATTTTTTATAGCTTCTGCTAATTCATAGTCTGCAAATCTCTCACTTTCTTCTAATTTTTTAAGACCCTCTTTACCATAATTTCTAAAGAAATTTTGATTTGGTACATCATTAGACCTATTAAGTAAAGTCATTTTTTCAGGGTCTGTAGCTGATTTATATTGACCGTATAAACTTATAGCATCTCCTAATGTAACTGGTGAGTTTATTTTATCTACAAAACTAAAAGGATTACTCTTATTATAGTTAGTATCATTTTCAATAATGTCTTTATTTTCTTGTATAGGTGGTGTTGATAATGATGGGTTTCTATAATATTTATTATCAAGTGATACATTTTCTAAAGGACTATTATATTCAGAAAATGATAATGGAACAACATCTAATATCTCTTCTTGTTTTCTTGTTCTTGGTTGTTTTAATTTAATCCTACCCCCTGTATCAAATATTTCTTTAGCTATATCTTCTTCTAAAGATTTTTCATTGTGCATATAATTCATATATGACATATCTTCAGCATCTTGCTTCTCAAAATCAATTTTAGTTTTTTCTAAAGTCTTTTTAAGAACCTTATCATTAGGATTTAAAGAAACTAATTTTTCTAGTTTAGCTAAGTGTTTTTCTCTAAAAACTTTTCTATCAGCCATAGTTTTACCATCTAATCCTTTTAATCTTTTAGAATAAATTTGACTACCTTGTGGAATATCTAAGTTTATACCACCATGTTCGTGAGAATTACCCTCTAATTCATATATATTACCATTAGGTTCTTGGATTATTTCCTCTCCTTCTGCCTCAACAGGTATTTCACCACCATAAGCTCTTTTAGATATTAATCTATTCTTATCAATATTTTTTACAAAATTGTTAAATTTTTCAGTTTTAAAGTCTTGATTGTCATAAATAGATTTATCAGAATTACTTAATCCATAATCTTCAAAATTACTTATACCAGAAGATTCTAAAGACCTTAATCTTTCCTTAGAAGTATTCCCAGTATTCATATTACTTGTTTTATAAGTTATTAAATGACCTTCTTCTGGTAAACCATCTCCCTCTAATTTCCAAGCCATATCATTTCTTAAATACTCAGTTCTACTAGATGGAACATTTTTTAATCTGATTCCATTAGTATCATAGTCACCATTAATAAATTCTACATTAGGGTTGTTTTGTTGTAATACTCTAATATTATCATTATAATTATCTAAGCTATATGGTACAATAGAATCTGAATAAAGATAGTTTTTATAATTTCCATCTTTATCTATAAAACTTCTAACTTTAAAATTTCCCTTTACACCTTTGTAATTATACAAAGGTGTTGGCTCTCCACCTGTATCAAATTTACCAATTGGTTTTCTATAAGGGTCAAAACCAGTTTTGCCAAATTCTGGCATAGTATTTCTTAATGCTGGATTAGGACTTTGTACATTAACAGATTTAGTTCTTGTTAGTCCACTTAAACCTTTACCATTACCACCATAAGATTGCATTATACTTCCTGTAGTACTAAGTACATTTCCAATATCTTCTAAGTATTGTGTACTCTCTAAAGCATCTAATTCTGCTTTAGCTCTTGCAATATTACCCATTTCTATATCTTCTTCTGGAGAAGATATATACATAAGAGTACCACCATAAGCTCTTACATCATCTGGTAATAATGAAGAAAATGGGTCTTTTATTTTAGGTATATTGTTAGTTTTTATTTTATTATTTCTAACATTAGAATTTCTTTTGTTATACATAGTGATTAAATTTTAAAGTTAATTATTATAAAATTAATATTGACTTACTGTATTATATTCCGATGAATAATTAAATACTAATTTTACATCTGCAAAATTATCAAATATTAATCTAACTACCAAATATTTGTCTCTTAAACTTTCAAGGTCATACCATTCCTTATTACCTTCAAAGGCTTCTTGATTAATAACTTTATCATTATAATTAATGTTATATAATGAATTTAGCTTTTTAATATTCTCATTAAACATTGGTACATTATAATTAGTTACCATATCTCTAATATCATTTAATAACCAATCTTTTTCAGTTTTATCTACTATAAATGTATTATTGTTGGTATTCTCTATTTGTTCTAAAAGATATTCTTGTTGTGGAGATAAATCCTTTACTTTTAGATTTATAATATTAGTACATTGTCTTGAATTATAAATTAATACTTTATTAAATGTCTTATATCTATCCTCAACAAAAGAATTATTTACCTCATCAAATTTATAAGCATTAGTTATAAATCTTATATGGTCAAATATTTTAGTTACTATAGGATTATCATTACTAATATACTCAATTATAAAAGGATAATGAGTTCCATAAAAAGTTTGATAATTTCTTTTTTCTACCTCTTTACTGTTTGAATAAGAGTTAGATAAAGTATGTTTATATATTTTATTATCTAATATAGAATAAAAATCATCTGATACTTGTAAATAATTATTAGGTATATAACTATGAAAAGATATCCAAGTTCTTGTTTTTAGACTAAAACTTATTGTCCAAAAAGAAGTAAACTCATCACTATTAGAGCTACCAAATTTAGTTTTATAATCTCTCTTAGTTAGTATTAGTCTATCATTTCTATAATCAAAGTTTAATAGATATGTACTAACATCTTCTTCACCATTATTAGTTCTATGAAATATATTCTTTTTAAACCACTCAGTCATTCCTATATCAGATATAGACATTAATTGACCATTAAACCAATATACTTTTCTATCTGTTTCACTTACAAAGAAATAACCTTGTGAAGTTACTATTTGATTATCTCTATGGTTTAAACCAGCTGATGTACCTGTTTTACTGTCTACAATTAATTGTGCTGGTAATGAACCAAATTCACCAGTACCAATATAAGATACTATACCATCTGTTACTCTTTCTTGATAATTAGTAGGTTGTATCCACAATCCATTTTTAGTGTGAATATATAGTTGATTGTACATAGAGAATATATTAATTATTTCTCCATATTCACCAGGTAAATCTTTATAATTATTAGGTTTAAAAGTTCTATAATTATCTGTTAGTTGTTCAGAGAAAGATACATCAGACCAATAAAATCTTTGTGGAAGTTTTTCTCTACAATCAGAACAAAAAGAATACTCAAAAGGAATAGCATATAATTTCTCAACTTTTTCTTGTATTAAATAATCTTGATTAATACAATAAAATATAGGTTTAGCTGTACCATAAGCCTTATAACCAGAAATCATAGACCAAGCAATTTGATTATTATCATTTCTAGCTTCTGCTGGGTGATATTTTTGGTCCATTAAATACTCGTGTTTATATAGATTTTGGTCTACTTCACAAAGTCTACTTAAAAAGAAACTTTCTTCTTTATGTTCTATTGGTACTCCCATATGCCAAGACCTCCATAACCTAATTTTACTAACTACCATAGTATTATTAATAGTATAGGGTTTAAATATATCTTTATCATCATTGTAATTTTCAATTTTTCTATTAGCACTATCTGGTAAGTGTTCTGTAAAAGGTCTTAAATAATTATCATCATCATCATTTGGCTCTACTCTTAAAGTAAAATTAATTGAACTTTCAAATATAAAATCTCCTATAATTTGATTATAATATCTTAAAGTATCATCTTGATATCCTAATTGTTCAGTGTTATGGTCTAAATTTATAGGTCTTATAAAACTATTCCAATATAAATTATCTTGAAATAAAAACCTTAAACCATTAGTCCACTCTAATTTAAATCTTTTATTAAACTCTTCAGCACTGAGTTTAGCCCTTAAGCCATAAAATATACCACCTGTAGCCACTAGTATACCCCCTATTATGGCAAGTGCTGAACCATAAGTTAAAACAGTTAATGCTACAGCTAAAACAGCTACTATTATAGCTTTTAATAGACTTGAACTTTTATCTTTAATAGGCTGCTTTGGTGCTGTATTACAATAAGTACTTAAAGTGTGTCTATAACCACCTATGTAAGTATCACCATCAAAAGATATATTTATATTTTCTTTATCTACACTATAAGTATCAGTTATTTTATAGTATGGTTCATTTTGATAATTACTAAAAAAATCATTATGATTTCTTATAATATATACATAAGGAATTGTATTAGTGTATTTAGTCTTAGGTACAGAAAGTGTATAAGGGTCTAAACTTTTATACCTATCAAAACCAAAACTACTATTTTTTGCATTTTCTTTTACATATATAAATAAATTAGCAGACATACTATCCATATTATATATAGCAACATTTTCTTTTCTATAATTAGCTTTCTCATATGGTTGTAAATAATATAATCTTGTATCTTGTCTATCAATTAATACTCCACCTGTTTTTACATCTTTACTATAAGATAAATCATAAGCTCTTATAGAGTCAATCTCTATATCTCTAATAACAGCTTTTAAATCAGCACCATCATTTTGTTTTGTTTCTCCTATCTCATCTTTAATATCTTCTGATTTTAGTTCAGAGGCATTCTGTATTAAAAAACCAGATTTATTTTCTTTTATTACTTTAAATCTATCTGTTTCAATTATGTGTGTAAAATTATCAAATGTTTTACCTGTAAATTTATTAACAGGAGATAAAATAACTTTAGTATTTTGTGATACATCTACTCTACCTGTATTTCTATCAGTATATTGTTTACTAAAATCTGAGTATAAAGAAGATAAACCAGTCATTTGTTTATATTGTAGAGTATCTAATAAATATCCACTATCTATAATTGTTTTATAATCTTCTTTTAATTCTTGTTTAGAAAAATAATATCCTATACATTTTTTACCAATTACACTTTCACTTGGTATTTCTACATTACTAAATTGTACCCCAAATATATAAGTAAAAGTTTTATCTTCAACTAGTGATAAACCTAATTCTTTCCTTGAAGGAAATCTATGAAACCTAACTGTTTCATTTAATAATTTATTTCCTTCAATATCTACACCCCACAAATCAAAATCATTACAAGTTTCTCTTTGTGTATACCTTAAACTTTTATTTCTGTTAGTTAAGAAATCATCTATATTACCTAAATAATCTGATATATCAGCTCTATATACCATAGGTTTTAATATACACCCCTCAGCTGTCTTATTAGCATATATTTTATCTTTTGGAGTATATCTATATCTTCCAGGTATGTGATAAGAAGGACTAACTGTTAAATCTTCAAATACATAGTTAATAGCAAGTGATGCTATTTCACCAGGCATAAATGAAGAACCAAAGAATTTAACTAATGGATTTTTTGGATTATTCTTATCCGTATTTTTTGTAATATCAACTTTTTTAATTACACAATCTACACCTATCTTAGAAGCATATTTTTGTAATTCTCCCCAATTAGTACTATCACCTTTTACATTACCTACAATAAGCCTATTATCTTTTTGTTCTATTGTTGTATAGCTTTTAAATGGGTTAGTTCTATTAAACAATAGTATTTCTTCATAAGCAGCTTTTTCTTTATAGTTATTACCTGTATAGATAAAACTTCCTTTACCATTTATTATAGGTATTATATCAGATAAATAACAAACTGTTGGTTGTTTCTTATTAGAATAATAATGTATAAATGCTAATCTAAAAAACTTATATTGTATATCAAAGTTATTATATACAACACTAACAGCTTTATTAGAGAATTTATTATTAAACTCTTTTACATCTTTATTGTTTATATCACCATCTATCTCAGAATATTTATCTTTATGATTATCTGAATATATATTTATAAACGGTATCTCAGAAATCCATTTAGTACCATTTTTATCTTGGTCTAAATACTGTAATAAAATACTAAGAGAACCATTAGGTAGTTCTCCAGAATTTTCAAGTATTTCTATATTTTCTACAATAGGGATTGAATTAAATACTTTTTGTGTAGAGAATTTAAATGAATCAAAAAATGTTACATTATTTATTGTAGTTTGATAATTTTGAGGATAGTTTAATACAACACTTCTCTGTGGATTATAATCATCTGTCCAATATATAGTTTTTTCACACCCTCTTCTAAGTCTATAAGTTGCTTGAATAGGATAATTTATATTAAATTTTAATTTGTTCTTCTCTGGTGAAGTTTCATCATTACACCAAGTTCTATAAGAATTTGTTTTACTGTTGAAAATACCTATCTCACTGTTATTATTCCCATAAAGAAATAACACAGCTTCTGAATCATCTATAAATACTGAACCTATACATTTGTATCCTTCTTTAAAAGATGAAACCAATTCATTTCCTAACTCATTTGATAATTGTTGTGTATCACCTTCATAAGATTCTAATACAGCATTTAAAGCATATTTATAAGAACCTTTTGGTTGATTTATAGGAGAATAATCAGTATTTAAACCTTTATACAATTGTTGAATACTATTGTTGTTTAATTCCATCTTTTATAATATTTAGGGTATTGTAACTTACTAATATTACCAAAGTAACCAAAATAAGCATTTCTGTTTGTTATTGGATTCTTTTTCATTTGTGAAAAGTTTTCAAAAGCATCTAAACCACTTATCATATTCATACTTGAATTAACTTGTCCACAGTATTTAAGCCATCTTTCTTCAGCTTGTTGCATTTTATCTGCCATACCTTCTCTACCCATATACCACAATCTTTGAAAGTATTTCCAAGTAATATAATAAGTAATAGCAGTAATTACAGATACATCATCAGGAACTAATGGATATCCTGATTCTTTATCTACTTTTTGTCTATAATAAGAAAGCAGTATAAAACCTTCTTTAAAAGAAAACCTTAATTTATCATCAACTACAGTATATTCATCTTGACAAGACTTATATACATCTATATCTTCTTCTTGACAAACTAAACTATTAAAAAATGTATTATTAGAAAGTCTTATTGGTGAATATCTAGGCTTTTGTAGTAATGTATTAAGTATTATAGTAACATTGTTTTTCTCAAAATTTGTTAGTACATAAGAATCAATATCCATATTTAAAAATCTCTCAACAGAACATTGATTACATATACCAGTATCTTGTAAGAAATGTTTTTTTATTTTATTTTTTTCAGTTTCTGGATTACACTTATTAGGTTTTCTATATACATTATCCCTTACTACTTGTATTATAGAGTGTAAACCTTGAGGTAATGTAGTAGAGTGATTCTTAACTTCCAATAAAGCAATAGCCTCTTCATATAATGTTACATTACTTAAGAACTCTAAGGCTTCACCAGACCACTCAATTACATCAGTTTCTGATATTTCTTCAAGACCTAAATCTCTATATAATTTAGAAAGTATTCTGTCTAAACTTGTAAATCTTATATCTTTCATACTTTTATTTTATATTCGTGACCATCTTTAATAGATTTAGCTATAGCTCTTTTCATACTTCTACATAAAATAAATTTATATATTGTTTTGTTAGAAACTAATACTCTATTATTTAGCCATATTGTTTTATACCTTACATTATTTGTATGTTCATTTAAGAAATATACATATTGACCACTAACCTCTTTTTCTTCTTTCCACATTTCTTTAGTGGATTTCCAATCAATAGATAAACCATTTATTTTACCATCTTCTGTAACTTTATAATTAGGTTTTTTACCACATATAAGCAAAGTACCAAGTTTCTCTGGAATTAGTAATTCCCCTCTTTCAATAAGTTGTTTACCTAAATAGCTTAAAAAACCTCTTACAATATTTTTATATGTTGATTCATTAACTGTATCCTTAGATTTATTTTTATAATAAACCCAAGCATCTTTTATTCCATAATTTTTCTTTATATATTTTCTTGGTCTACCTAGTTTCTTATGAAAAGTTTCCATAATTATTTGCTTTGTTGAATATGTGAATCTCTTGTATTGTTAGTTGTATCTTCTACCATTTGTGTAAACAGTTGAATTAACTCTTCACTAACCATTTGTATAGTTGTAGTTTCCAAATCTTTATCTAGTGGAAACTCTTGTTCTAAATAATCTATACAGTTATTGTTTGAATTATCACAATAACCTATAAACTTAGAAGCTACTATTGGGTCTTCAAATAATGCTGTAACAGAAACAACTTCTATTTTAGAAGGTGTTGATAAATATAAATATCCTTGATGTATAAAATAATTTACTTTAGAAGATGTATATTTATTACCTTTCTGATAATTAATTGAATTTAATTTTATTTCATCAAACTTCACTTTTCTATCAATAGAAGTAACAGAATGTATTATATGACCATTTAATCCATTAAGTGGAGCTGGTAATTTATATTTACTTCTTACTATTTCACAACCTATGTCTGGAATACAAGGACACTCGTGAGAAGGTACTTTTATGAGTTCCAGACAAGGAAGTGTTTGATAATTCCAAGCAGAAATACCCTGTTTCTTGTTTATCTGTTGTGTAATAAGAGTACTTCTAACAGACATAAGCACATTATAAATATGTCTATTAGAAAGTCTTGTATCATCACTTTGTACTCCTTTAGAATATAATGATTGTATTCTTTGAATAATCTCTTTTATTTTCATAACAATTAATTAGGTTCAACATCTATTCTTCCAATATTTCTTTTAAAAAAACTATAAAAAAGGAGTTTATTATTATCTAAAATATTTTGGTCTGTAACTTTAAAAATAAAAGAATTATTTCTAACTTTTGTAATAGACATTGGAGGATATATGTTTGTTGTCTTTATATTTTCAAGAGAAGAAGCCTTTTCAACATTAAAAATAACACTAAAATCTTTTATATATATTGTAGTTCCTTCAGTAAGCATCTTATAATATATAAATTCTTCTATTTTAAAACCACATTTACTATTACCACTATAATTTGTTAAGCTATCTTCTCCTCCCTCTAATATGTCACTTACATCTATCTCCTCATTAAAAGGATACTCTGTCCAGGCTTTAGCATTAATTAACCTAATACTCATACCTAAAGTTTCTACATAAATCTTCCCAGTATCAATATATGGAAAATAAAAATAAAACATATTTTTTAAAGGTTTTGTAAAACCAAATTGAAAGAATTGTATTGCATTCATAGTTTCTGTATGTATTTGATAAGAGGGTAAGGCATAAAACTCACAACTATATCCCACCAATCTATAAATGTCTTCTTTACATACTTATCATAAAGCTCTTTTAACAGTCCTACTAAGAAAACTACAATCAAAGCAGAAATTAAAGCATGTAAAAAAGAGTTTTTAATGTAAGACAAAATAAAAACTATTAGAAAAATAATATTTCCAATTTTAGAATGTAACAATTTATCTTCTCCTTTTAAACTCTCTAAAATTTTGTTTTTTAAATTAGTAAATCCAAACATATGTATATAAAATTTTTATTTATTAAACATTTCTTATATCTATATAGCAATCATTTTCGTAGATAGAAATTACTGCTGTAGAACCCTTTTTACCATTAAATTGATTTTCCGAAGTATAAATAATATTTTTACCATTACAAGAGAACGTTACAGAACCTCCATCAAACACTTTTCGTAAAGAACAAGAAGTTAAACTCTCAAGAACTGATAAGTCGAAATTACCTTCACTTCTCACAAAGATTATAGAGTTGGAATAAATATTTTGACTTAACGTACCACCATCAGAAACAAAACCTTTTCTTATAACATCTTCATACCATGCTAAATAACGAAATTTACCATTATCATCGTTAAATCTACTAGTATCAACTGAATTTCGAACACCAACACGAGTTGTAGGATACCAATCTGGTTTAAAAAATTCTAATGAAGATGTTGAACCACTTAGTTTAAAATTAATATAAGCACCCAAATTACCTCCTACATTAACAGAATAACTACCTGTTTCTCTGTTTTTAAAAGTTTCTAAATCTGAAAACGGAATAAGACCTTTATAAAAATCAAAATCTTCAGGAGCGGGAGTCCAGTCGGTGGCTTTGTTGCCATATTCAATTTTAAAAGAAGACACCAACACTTCCTCAATATGTTTTTCACTTGTAGTACAATTAAATTCTACGAAACCTTTTTTTAAGGTGTCTGCTGTTACGATATTGCTATCTTTACGAATAGAGTATTTATGCCATTTTCCATCTGATATAATATTTTTACCGTTAACATACTCTACAGCGTTATCTGTAACACATAAAAATTGAATATTAGGTTTAGAGGTTTTCACCCAAAAGGATATAATCATAGGTAAATCTTCAAATGTTGTTTTACATTGAAACCCTTGCCAGTTGTAGATAAGTTTAATAACTTTATTTCCTCTAAAAGTTTCGGTTACGACCCCTGCATTGCCTCCAAAATTAGGTTGTATGTAGAAAGGTAATTCTAACATTTCAAAATTCCCTGTACCCCTCACTAGATTTCTACCTCCTATTTGTATATTCTCATTTTTAAGTCCTGAAAGCTCTATATCTTCACCACCACCTAATAATACTTTTTCATTAGATGATTGTCTTTTTATAAAATTGTTCGATGTAATATTTCCATTAACATCTCCACCAGTTAAAGGTAGATAATTTAAACTTGGTTTGTCAACAATTTCACTCCAATTATAAGTGGGTTTAGTATTACCGACCCAAGCAGGAAGTGTTTGGACTACTATCTCTCCATTCAACCCTTCAATTGTGTACTTAGAATCAACCTTTTTTATTTCAGGCTTTTCAGTAATATCAGTCCACTTATGAGTGTGATTTAAGGGTGCTTTTTCTTCAAGAGCTCTTTTTAATCCAACAATGTTATCAATACCTATTGAACCTAACAAAACTCTATTGACTTTAACAAAATCAACTAATTCTTGTAGAGTATCTAAGTTTACATCATTAGATTTTAATACTGTTTCTATATTAGAAAGCTTATCAAACAAATCTTTAGCAGTTCCTGTAAAAGTCCCTTTATCTAGTTTAGTTGATAAATCAATACTATCTAATTTTTGTTTATCTGTATTAGTGTAGTCATTAGAAGATAAGCCTTTACCAGTCTCCTTATTTACTTTCTTTTCTATTTCTTTATTTATATTATCAATAATAGTTTGATTTATACCACCTGGTTCACCCTTATCTCCTTTTTGACCTTGTTCTCCTCTATCTCCCTTTGCTCCTTTTAATGAATTTATCCAATTATCTTCAGTATCAGTATTAGGTTTATTTAGTCTCTTAGCTATTTCATAAGCAGATTCACCTGTTGCTCTCACACCTAAGTCTACACCATTTAAAAACCACTTACCATTTTGTATATATGGAGAATAACCATCTTTACCTTTAAAGGTATTTAAATCAATTTCTTTCCAAGTGTTGTTATATCTTATATAATGCTTATTATCATTATCTGTTTTTAAATCTTTTAAAAAGCTTTCTACAGCAAAATTAAAATCTTTTTGATTATTTACTTCACTAAGATTAAGTAAAGCGTATTTGGTTATTAACTTAATCTTATCTTCATTTAATTCTATATTATTTTTAGCTTTATCTCTTTTATACTGTTCTATAAAACATTGTAGAGCTTTAGCTGTTTCAAGTATCAGTTGTTCATATTTAAATATACTCATATCTATTAAATCTTATATTGTAATTAATTGATTTATTACAATGGTTTTTATCTATAGTATTTAAAATAAAACATAAAATCTTACCTGCTATTGTAAGTGTTTTACAAACTTCATTTTTACCAAGCACAGAACTTATAGTTTCTTCTATATGTCCAAAATGATGTAGTGAAATTTTTTGTTTTATTAAACACATATTCCACAAAGTTCTAAATTCTCTATTAGCCCACCTATCAAAAGATACAGCTGTAGATAAAAAATATCCTTTTATAGATTTATATTTTATTAATACACATATAAGATTGATAAAACTTATTGGTAATACTAAAAATATACATAGTACCCATAATAATAAACTAATTATAAAATTCTTAAAATCTTTCATTTTCTTAAAATATTTAAAAGCTGTTTTGTATAATCTTCTGTTTTATATACTTCATATGTACCATTTGGCTTAATCCAAACAAGTGCTCTTGATTCTATTTCATAACCTGTTTGTTCAAAAAGAATTTGATATAGTGATAGTTGTAATTGATATTTGTTAAATGGATTATCTAATAAATTACCAAAAGGTTTTAACATTCTTTTTCCTTTGTAATTTTTAAATAAATCCCCATTAGTTTTATAATCTCTCAGAACAAATTTACCTGTATTTTTATTATAGAATATCATATCAGCTGTTCCAGCTATACCAAGAGATTCAGAATACATTTGTAATTCAAGAAATAGTGGTTCTATATAATTAGGTATTGTAGAATACCATTTTACTATAGCTTCTTCATAACCATCAGTTGGTTTCAAGGTTCTATCTCTACAATATTTTTCCCCAAATAAATGTACTTTAGTTCCTAAACTACAAGACTTATTTTTATTATCTTCCCATTCTTTTAATATAATTTGTTGTGTTGTATTTCTTTTATTAGCCACTAAAGCTGACATTTTATAAGAATCAAACTCTTCTACAAATTTCTTTAAAACATAAGATACAGGTGTAAGTTTTTTATTTTGTTTATTGTATGTATGTGTTACTTCATCAAACACTAAACCACTGAAATAATTATTTATATTTTCTATAATATTGTTCATTTATAAAAGTCTTATATTTACTGGTGCAAATATAAGACTTTTTTATTAATTACCATTATCTTTATCTGGTAAATCTTCTTGTATATCTTTTTTCTTTCCTTCTATAAGGTCAAAAAATTCTTTTAGTTTTCCACTTTTTTCATAGTTATATAAAGCTTTTATTACAAATTCTGGCGGAAATTTACCATTTGATAAAACAAAAGCATTTTTAACTATATCTTTTACTGGATATAGTAGAGTAAATAACATTATAGTATTTCTGAACATTTCTCCTCCCATAGATTCACTAAGTGGTATACTAAGTATTGACAAAGAAATGTAAACAATAGCTATTAATACTGTTTTTAAAATAGTAGCTCTAAACAACTCTGTAAAACTAAAATCACCCTTTTTAAAATGATACCAAGCACCAACTGCCATATCTAAAAACAGTGTAGCTCCTATTCCAGCATAAAATAAACCATTAGTTTCATTCTCGTATGAAAAATAGGAGTATAATAATAATAGTGGTACACTCTTGAAAAAGATTATAAAGAAATAATAAATCCTATCTCTTAATTGTATTTTATCATCAAAATAAAAAAGTAATACTAAAGGGGTAGACCAAATAATTATTTTTATTCTAATCTTATAAAGTAATTTAAAAAGTTTATTCATATTATTTATACATTTATTTATTAAGGTTTCCATTTAAAAATAAAGTTTATATCTAACTGTTTTTCAAAAGTGTTTTTTTCTACATTTCTTATATCTTTTTGGTCTAACTCAAAAGTTACTTTTAATTCATATGTATCATCTTTATTAAATTCAGTTTTTAATGTCTGTAATATCTTATTCTTATAGTCTTCCATAGAAGTTTTTAATTCTTCTTTTATATCTAACTCTTTTTCAGAATTACTTATTTTAAAAGACTTTAGAGAATAGGTTATTATATCATATGTTTGTTTTGTATAAAAACCTTTATTTAATAATGTTTGTGTATCTGATACATAATTGAATGTATTATTTGTTTTTTGTATTACTTGATTACTTTGTTTATCTACAAAACCAAACTGCATATTTTTATTAAAATCAGAGTCTGTCAAATAAGTATTTTCATAATCAGTATATACATTATCTACCAATATAGTATGTTTTTTATCACCATAATTTAAAACAGTTCCAACATTTAATCTAATATCACTGTCACTGCCCATATCTTCAAAAGATTGTTCAACATCATTTAAAACAGGAATAATATAAAAATATGTTGCCCAAATATTTGAGTTTAAATTTAAGTGGCTCTTGTGTATTTTAAATACTTCTGTAAAACTTGTAATATTACTAGGAGCTCTATATGCATCTAATTGTAATACTACTGGTTTACTATTATTATTAGAATCCTCTTGCGAATAATATAAGTTTATACCTATAATTTTGCCTTTAGAAACTTCATATGGAAAGTAACAATCATTTTGAATATATATATTATCACTATTATCAAAAACTACAGTACTACCATTATCATATATATAATTAGAAGGTTTTACAGCCATAGATTCATAAATATCTGTTTTACTTTTTCCAATTAAATTTGTAGTACCTTTATAGTAATCACTTTCTTGTATTAAAGTAAGTTTTAATATGTTAGATACAGCTAATACATTATCATTTCCATCAAGAACCTTATATTGTATATCATATTCTACATTTTGTTGTATCTCTGTTTTACCATCAGGAGAGTTGTCATCTACATATAGCTTTTTATTGTCATACCTAAAGGTTATGAATCTATTATCAAGCATATACTTAAAACTTTCTAGTACCTGTTTATAATTGTTATTAGCCGCCGCTCCATCGTGATTTACAAGTATATTATTAAAATATAGTTTTAAACTTAAACCACTTTTTATACTTTCTTTCTGTTCTTCAGTAGCATTGTCAATATTATTAAATGTTAATACTCTACCTATATATATAGATTTTCCTTTTTTAAAATCTGAACTAAATGTTTTTTTCTCTGTTCCACCGTGAGAATTTGTATCTATGTCATACCAATCTATTTTCATAGATGTAGAGAAAGGATTAATAATAGGTTCTTCAACTTTTAAAGTATACTCAGACTCTTTTATTAATGGTGAATTGTTTTTACAATTATGTACTGTAACTTCTCCTTTAATCTTATACTCTCCGTTATTTAAATCTATTTCCTGTTTAATAATTCCATTAGTATCAGGAGTTATCAAAGAATTATCTAAAATAGTCTTAAATGGTGTATTCTCAAAAGTATTACCAATTTTTCTATATATAGAAGAACTGATAGTACATTTACTCTTTCCAATAGGGTTTTCAAAGATACTGCAACTATTGTCACTGTTATTATCTATAATATAATCTATTCTGTACTTCATAATTTAACAGCATTTATATTTAATGAAATTTCTATAGGTTTTTCTATAATCTTAAATTTATCTGTACTAACAGAAGAAACAACTGTAATTGTATCTTTCTCAACTAAATCAACTTTAATAACATTTTGTTCTTTACCATACTGTTCAAATAGATTGTTTCCTATACTTATAGTAAAATCATAAGTCTCTTCTGTATTATTAAATAGTATTCTCTTCAATTTCTCCCCATCAAATATAGGATTATTACTTACAAGATTATCATTTAAATATGTATTAGTTTTATAACCAATTTCTAAAGCCTTATTTTTATCTTCTTCTGACATTTCATTATTATTTGTATTTTTTAACAATAATGAATAATCAAACCCATATTCACATACATAACAAACTGTATAAGTTTCTAATTTTTGTTCTGGTCTTATTTGATTTAATGTTAAAACAAACTTAGGTTTTACAGTAGCTTTTTTCTCTTTCCCAATTGTAACTTGAGCTTCAGTAGAGCATTTACCATTCAGAATTAGTTTTACTTTATATATACTAAGACCTTCATAAGTATTTGTTACTTGAAATAAATGAGAGTCAATAGTGTTTTTAAATTTATCAACTGAAGCAATTTTATCAAAGTTTTTATTACCCTCTTTTCTCCAGAGTTCATAAGTATAATAATTAAGATTATCTATTTCTGAGTTGTCTTCTACTGCTGATAGTATCTGAATAGAAATATCTTTAGTTATTATTTCTGAACCTGTAATATCATTATTTTGATTATCATATATTTTTAAAATAGGTAATCCTATATTTATTTTATTATAATTTAAAGTTGTATATGTATAAAAATCTTGTTCTACATTATCAATAAAATAGATAAAAATAAAATTATTTACACCTACCTCATATTGTTTATAGTTCCAACTAAAAGAAAAAACTTTATTATCTATAACAGAAGAAGTTAGTGCGTGTAACTCTTCTACTAATTTTGTTCTTTTTAAAGAATTTCTTTCATTGTTCCAATAAACTTTAACAGAAAACTCTTTGTTTTCAAGTTCTCTAATCTGTTCTTCAGATAATTTATGCTTGTTTGTTATAAGTACATAATTATTAGTACTTTTATTAGTTAAATCAATCAAATCATTATTGTCTGTACAAACTCTCTTATCAATAAAATTTTTAGTTGTGATACTATCATTAGTAACTATTTCAGGTACAAATTTCTTAAACCAAACTATTTCATTTGATGAAATAGTCTTATCTCCATCTTTTATTATAAGTCTAAATCTAAAAGAATCAAAAGTATAAGTTATATTATGTTGAAAAACTTGTTCCCAATTACTATCAGAAATAGTTATAGTATCTGGTAAGTTAGTTTCTGTTAATACATCTTCCCAAGAATTATTTTCAGTATTAAAATATTGCAGTATTAAGGGAAGGTTTTCTTTACTCTTTTTACAAACATTTTGTATATAAATAAAGCCTTTTATATCATTAGGTAAATCTTCTGTTCTTAGCACCTCTTCTCCAGTAGACCATAATATTTTTAATACATACTTTAATTCACAATCTATTTCTGGTGGAGTATACTCTATTTTTTTACAATCAGTCCAAATATTTATTCTTCCCATATTACTCTATTTTAAATTGATTATCCTTATAAGTATAAGAAATCTTTGCTGTTGTTTCTAATCCAGATGGAGAATAATTATCAGGTACTAAACTACCATAACTTTTTTCAATAGTTTTTTCAAGTACAGTTTCACCATCAATAACGTCAAAAGATACAAATTCAGGTTTTTGACCACTACTTAATAATATCTTATTTAAATATTTCACTGGTTTACCTCCCTTTATTATTCTTACTGTTGTACCAATTTTATTGTGAATGGGTATTGTATCAATTTTATTTCCTTCATCACTTATATTATAATAGGCATTTTTTATAGTAAAATTAAACGAAGGTTTATCAAATTTTGCTCCATAAAAAGTCTTTAAGTGGTTTAATATAAACTCTATTTCATTTATATTTATAATAAAAGATGTTCTTATACTACTAGTATCCATAGTTTTCATTATAATACTAGACTCAAAAGCAAAATTAGTGTTTCCTAAACCATATTCTCCAAATGTATTATTAAATTGTTGAGATAAAAAATAATTAAAGTTATTCTCAGTATCATTAAATTTCTTCTTTTTAAATTCTATTATGCTTTTTATCTTATTGTAATTATCATAATTTTTTCTTCTATGTGAATATTCAATAAAACTAGCTTGTTCTAATAGTGGATAAAACACAGATAGTCTTCTCATCATCATATCTTCCATAGCTTCTGGAGAAGGTGTATAACCTGGTGTTATAGGTATATCTGTTGCAGTAAACTTAGTTGGAATATTAAACTGTAAATTACTAAAATTAAAATATACATCTGACACTAATGAATACTCCTCATTGTTATTCATAGCTTCATAGTTCATATTATCTATAACTATGTAATAATTACTATATTCACTTGGCTGTGGTGTTGTAACTTTACATAAATTAGTATCTACACCACCCTCTACATAATTTGAATCTTGAATATTATTTTCTATTAAAAATGGATATTCAAAATTACCATTTAATATTTTTTTTCTTTTAGTGTATATAAAAGTACCTAAATTATCACCAGTACACTTTCTTGAAGATGGTTCACCAACATAGGTAAAATTCATAATCATATTTATTTCATTGGTATTGAATATATATGAACCTAAAGATTTGTCTCTATATACTACTTCTATACTAGCAAACACTTTTGTATTATTAGTAATATTCTTTTCTGATAGTAAAAAGAAAGCTGTTGCTAATTTCCTGTTTAAATTATCTACACTAAAGTTTTCCCAACTTTCTATTATAGTTCCCTTATCTGTTTTAAAGTATATATTTGTTTTAGAATATAGTTCATTTAAAACTTCTGGATTAGATTCTGATAGTAATGCTAATGAAAAACTGTTTACAAGAGGTTTCTCTTCTTTCTGGGCATGGGGTTCAACCCCCACTTTATTAAAATATAGAATAGATTTTATAGAACTATCTAATATTCTAATCTCATTACTATATACAAAGTCACTTGGAAAATTATTGATATTATAATCAATTCTAGCAAAAGATTTTAAATAAAGAGTACTACTTTTTTTCTCTTTCATAAATGAAGCAATTTCACTTACTTTATTCTCAATCAGTACTGTATCTAAGTAATTTGTTTTATCTAATATTATATTGTCAAATATAGTAAAATATTCCCAATCACCGTCTTGTGATAATTTATATAGATATTTAAAAGTTACTCTACTTATAATATCTTTTACATCACCACTAAATAAAAGATTATTGTTTACAGTACAATCAATTAAACTTTGTGGAAGTAGTATTTTTTTATCTTTATCTCGGAATTTAAAAGATAAAACATTTGTTATTTTTACTTCTTTTACTAGTTTATATTGTAAAGTATTTTTTGGAATTTTAAATGATACATTATCAAAGGAATACAATATTCTTATCATATTTTCACCCTCTTCTAACACACTATAATTATAATTAGTATCAACAATAATAAACTCATCTGCACTATTATATATTAAATCACTATTGTTAGATTCAACAGTTTGCCAATCACCCTTATAGTTCTTTAATTGGTACTTATAATATATTTTAGTATAGTTTTTATCTTGAAACTCACCTAATTTTACTCTTAACCTAACTGATATATTATTAGATTTACCAATCCTATTTTCTAGACAACTATTACAGGTAGTAAAATTAGAACTATTGTTACAATCATTATCTTTACAATCCCCCCATATCAATATACTATCTTCATAATATCCATTAATACAAGGCTCTTTTATTTTTCTTATAGTTATTCTATTTATACTCATAAAACTATATTTAACAAAAATCTACAACTGACCAATCAAAATAACTTTTAGAACCTTTGTCACTATTTTTAGCTGTAAAAATTAACTTTCCACTTTCAATATCCACAAAATTAATAATTTGTCCTTCATAAATATCTACACCATCAAGTGTTAATTTATCTTTATTATCATCTTTTCCAGATAAGTCTAATTTGTTAATTTTTATTTTATTTATAGTTCTATTAAGTTCATCTTTATATAGTGGAGATGTTTCTAAGAAATACTCTTTTCCAATTACTTTAGTACTTCTATTATCAATTAATAAGTTATAATCTCCTGTTACAACTATAGAAGTCTCTAATTTATCTTTTATACATTTAATATCTAATCCCATAGATATTAAACATTTTTCTATTTTATTAAATTTAAATATGCTGTTATTATAATCTTTATTACAAATATTTATATTCTCATAGAAATAAAATGTTAAGTAATATACTCCTAACAGTTTCCTAAGCAGTTTAGTATTTAATTTATTTCCGTGAATTTTTTGACTAAGTAATAAACATATAGCTTTTTCATTTACATTACAACCTATACATTCAAGAGCTTTTGAAAATACATTTTTATATACACTTGAAGTTAATGAATAATAAAGAATTGTTTTTGTAGTTATTGAAAGCAATTCACGACCATCTATACATTCTTCACAGTCTTGACAAGCACATTGACACAATACATATTCTAAATCTTCTATTAAGTCTTTAAATAGTGTTGGATAATATGGTATCAACTCAACAGCTTTATGTCTACCTACTTCTATATGTAATTCATACAAACTAAACTCATTACTATTAGGTATAGTAGTATTAATTTCTTTATTATCTATAAGTTTATTTGGTATAGTTTTTCCTTTAGAACAAGAAAAATGATTTTCTAACCACACTTTTAAAACATCATCTTCTGTTATCTCTTTTCTAACAGTTATATTATAATTATCTTTTTTAATTGAATACCACATAATAAATAAAAATAGGGGTTAGCAGTTTCCAACCAACCCCCTTACTAAATTAAAACATTAATTACTTAGAAACCAATTTTAGAATCTGCGTCTATTTTTGATACTGCTGTTGCAAAATCACCAAAATCACCAGAAGTTAAACTTTCAGTAGCTATAATAACTTCAGAAGTGTGGTCGTATAAGTGATGAGTAACTTGTGATTTAACACCATATCTGATAGTAATTACATCATATACTTTAGTTTCATCAATAAATGATTCCGGATTAAATTCATTTCTTGTAAACTCAGAGTATCTAGTGTTATATTTTTCATTAATAGTAGTCCATTCTACATTTTTAAGGTCAAAACCAGAACCCTGTTCTACAATATTGGGTTTTGTTACTTCTACAGTTCCATTTCCAATAAAACTATCACCAACACCTACAATAAACTCTGTATTACGTGGAGACATATAACCATTTTTCCAATCCTTTTTTTCTAAAGGAATAGCAGTAAATTTTAAATCCACTTCAATATAAGCTGGTGTAGCTCCAGTGAGTCCTTTATTGTGTTTATCAAGAGTTTTTAACTCGTCTAAAGTTAAAACATCTCCAGCTACTTTAGTTAAACCAGCTACATTAGTAAGAGCTTTCCTTGTAGTAACCTCTGTTTTAATATATGGATTACCACTAGCATTTACTAAAAACTCTAAAACAACAGGAATAGGATTAATTTTTTTACAAGGGTCAGCAGTTCCACAAGTATTACACTCTTCTGAACGGGCAGTTAGAGTAGTTATTAAACTATTAGTTCCTTGTTTAAATTTTAAAAATTCATTGTGGGTTTCAATTCTCAAAGTATAATCTTTACCACAAGTAATAGTGAAATCCTTAAAGGTAACAATTTTATCTTGATGTTCTGCACGAACCACTTTAGATATACTTTTGACATTGTCATTTTCTATCCACATATTAGGTGATTTGTGAATCTTACCACCCATTTTAATAGCCAAATAAGTTCTTTTAGGAGTAAAATCAGCTGCAGTTAGATTTGTATTTAAATCAAAAATACCAAAATCTCCATCATCTGCTAAATCAGATAATTTCTTACCAGCTATTTTAATAAACTTTTTAGCTACAAACACTTTTACAATATCTTGTCCTTGTGCCATAATTTTAATTATTAATTTAATTGATTAAGATTCAACTTACCTTGTTTTATTTGGATATTTTGCATATCTAAATTACTTGAGGCAAGCATTACAGCTATATCCACTATTTCTCTGTGTGTTTGATTTGGGAGTTCACAGTTTTGTCTACCTGTTAAATTTAAACCTGTTTTTAATGATTTATATTGTCCTTCAGGTTTAAAATCACTAGCATTATGAATATAAGCTGGTTCTTTTATATAGTTTAGTTTTACATTTTCTACATCAAAAGTACCATCAGAATAAACTCTAAGACCTTTTGAATCAAAAGTTGCATTAATATCACCCCACTCAAAAGAAGAATTATCAAAAGGAGATTCTTCAAATTTATCATCGTGTTGTTTAATTAATAATCTAACTTCTTTTAAACCACACTGAGCTTTAGAAACTGTTACTTTAGCTGATATATAGAACATATAGTCTGTTGGTAAAACAAATACTTTTTGTCTATCCTCTGAATTAATTAAATCTTTCTCTAGTTGTTTATTTTCTACAACTATAGTCCTTATATCATCAATTGTCCTCTGTGAGGTCTCAAAACCCAAATAATTTGGTACTCTTGGAAATGCAACACTCTTTATAAAAAATTCTTGAGCTTCATTTAATAGCCAATCAATTTCTGGAACTCTTAAATTTCTATATTGCTCAGAATCAATTTTATTTAACTTCATCTTGAAGTCATAGTGCATTTCTTGTACTGTCATTTTAATTAGTTAGTTTTTCTTGTAATTGTACTTTTAATACTTGATTTTTTGGAGAGTTTAGATACTTAATAGCACTTGGCATATCAGCACCCAACATTACATCTCCGTATCTAATTATAGTACCCTCTTTAGTTAAAATTCTTTTATCTAAAAGACTTATAATCAAAGATTCAGTAACTACTTCTTTATTATCTCTTTTTAAAACTCTAAAGAATGCTTCTACATCTTTATTAATAGCTTCAACAAGTTTTAAATCAATAACATTTACAGATTGTTTAGAAACATCTATACCAGATAAAATTTTAACAATATCAATTTTTCTATCTGTTGTTAAAGAAACCATTTCAACCATTGCTTTAGTTTTTAAAGCTTGTTTAGAAGCTTTTACTTCTTCATCTTCATTAGCATCTATAATAACAAATTTAGCTTTAGGACATAAACCCTTTTCTAAATCTTCTAATGAATTAGCTATTAAATCACTTCCCTTTAGAATATAAAGTTTAACAAGGTCTAAAGGATTTTCTGTTTCAAAGAAATTAGCACCATAACTTAATTGTACGTGAGATAATTCAGTGTCAAAGAATGGGTGGTCTTCATTGTGTTTATAAGACAAATCAAGACTGATTCCTAATCTATCCTCTAGTTCTTTTATCTCAGATTCTGTAGCAGGAAAGCTATATTTCCTTGTTTTTGAATCAATAGCACAACTAATTTTAATGGGCTTAATTAAAGCTCTTGCTTCTTCTGTTTTAAACCAAACTGGTTTTTTTATAGGTCTTACTTCTACTAATGCCATAATATATTTTAAGTGTTAATTAAATTGTAATTTAAATTGTTGTTTAGATTTAAGTGTTAGTTAAAAGTTAAGGGGTAGGGTTTACTACCCCTTAAACAGACAACTAAAACACTTAAATTATAGTAATCCATTAGGTTGATAAACCAACATACCACAATTTGAAATATCTTCTATCATTACACCCAATTGGTCTGTCAAATGAATTGAGTAACTTTCTTTAGTGTTTGCAGGGTTTTTACCGTGATTTCTTCCTTCTGGACCAATTAAACCTCTTACATAACTAAATCCATAAGCTCCTTCAACTTCAATTTTCTTAATGTTAGTACCATTATCACCTTTGAAGTCTAAGAACAAATATCTCAATGATTCAACATATTTACCAGTAATAGGGTCTATTTGACCATTAAATCTTCTATCATCAAATAGAGGCATATGTATAAAGTTTACTTTAATACCCATATTAGAAATATATTGAGAGAAAGTATACCCATAACCATATGCATTAGGGTGAAATGCTGTTACTTGTTTAGCAGGATTAAAGTTAGTACCAACAAATCTCCAAGAACCATTTTCTTGAACAAGTTTATTCATGGCTTCTGAAGCTTGTACCATACCAAAATAACCTGTTAGAACATTGATTTCTTTAATCTCACCTGGATTTACTCTTGAGAAATAAATATCAGAAAGGTATTCTTCTAAAAGTTTTACAGAGAATTTAGTGTAATAGAAATTATTACCACTAGTTTCTAACTGTTCAATAACACCTGGAAAAGTATCTACTTTATATCCAACAGCTGAACTTACACCTTCATTTGAAACACCATAGACAAGAAGTCTTTCTTTATCCATTTCAAATTGCTTAATTAATTTAGCTTCAATAGCTGGTAACCAAGTTGAGAATTTCTTACCATCTTGAATAAAGTCAGCAGCTAACACCATTTCGTGAGCATAGTCAGTAATTTCGTGCTGTAATCTAACTTTACCAGTTTTACCATATAAAGTATAGTAACCCCCAAACTGAACAGAACCACCTTGAATATCAGCTTCTGAAGCAGTAGCCCACATTCTTGACCATTCTTGACCTACTTGGAAAAGTTCAGCAGGAATACCTTGACCATCTTGTTTTACATATTGAACTCTGTAAACATATTTACCATTAGCTGTTGCAATTGGACCCTCTTGGATTCTACATTGATAAGATTTTGAACCTCTTAAAGGAACAATCACATCAGATGGTAAATAAAAATTTACATCAGCTTCAATTTCAAACATTACACCACCAGTACCTACAAATCCACCAGTAGTTCCAATAGCTTTAGTAATTACTAAAGGTTTAAAATCATCAGCAGCTACTTTATATTCATAGTCAGTACCTTTAATAGTCATCTTATTATTTCCAATAAGTGAACTAAAAGCATTTCCAGAATAATTATGCTGAGCAGAGAAAAGACCTTCAAGAATAGGTTTCATTTGAAAAGGCTTTTTCTCAGAAATTAAACCCAAATTGTTTCTATCTGTGTAATTTGGATTTACACTTCTACGAACATTATTTACATATCTAATGTCTATTGCCATAAATTATTATTTTTAAATTAACTAAATATTTCAGAAAGATTTATTTTATTAGTAGAACTCCCAACACTACTATTGACTAAACCTTTTCTATTCTCTAAGTTGCTTTTTACTTTATTTGTTGTTTCTGTTTCAACTTTCTTTTTTAAATCTTTAAAATCAAAATCTGATTTAAGTATTTTTGCAAGAAGAACTAATTTATTAGGGTCTTTAAATACTTTATTAATTTTATCTATTATACCTGTAGTATAAGTATTACCATTAGGTACATTAGCATTTACAATAAAACTAAATAAATCATCTTTTTCTTTTTCATTAATCTTAAAACCTTCAATCTCTTTGTTATCAGTTAATGTACTTTTTACAGACTCTTTAAAAGAATTAAATTCTCTTATCTTAGCTTTCTTTGTTTCTTCTTGTTCATAGATAAGTTTATCTCTTTGTCTATCTCTTTCAGATGAAAGTCTTTCATATATTTTTTTAGCTCTTTGCTCTTTTTTACCACTATTAGTTAGATTTTCAATAAAATCTTCTATTTCATCGTGGTCATAATCTTGTTTCTTTAACTGATATCTTATTAGTTCATCTTGAAAATTTTCATCTTCTATATTACCTTCTGGTATTTCAGTATTGTTGTAGTACTCTACAAAGTCACTTACTTTACCTCCAGAACGTATATATTTAATAAGATTCTTACCCTCTTCATTTAAATCTCTCTCAACAAAATCATTGATTCTACTATTTACTTCTTCTTCATATTCTTTCTCATAAAGTTCTTTAAGTTTTTCTGGAGATAATCTTTCATTATCTTCTATCTTAACATGTTTTAAGATACCATAATCTTTTAAATCCTTATATACATCATCATATATAGAAGTTTCAGCTTCATCTTTTTTTGTTTGAGGCTTATTTAAATCTACTTCTTCAAGTTTTTCTTCTTCCTCTTTTTTAATAGAAATATCTTCTTCTTGAGGTTCTTTTAATTTACTATTTTCTTCTTGTTCTACAGGTTGTTCTATAGTAGTAGAATCATCTTCTGCTATAATTTCACCCATATTAACATCTAAATTGTCCCAACTAAAATTTCCTAAAGGACTCTCTGTAAAATTGTTTTCTGTTGTCATATTTGTTGCAAAATTAATAATAAAAATTTATAATTGTTAAGTTTTAATCTTAATAAATAAACTTTATCCCTAATAGCTTATTCTACATTAACACTAGATTTTAGCACTTGATTTTTTGCTTTTTTCTCATCAATAGCTAATTTTTTATCTTGTTGTTTCATATTATCTTCGTGTTCTTTTTTCTGTTGCTCAAGTTTAGCTTCCTGTAATTCTATATTTCTTTGTTTAATATCTGCATCTATACCAAACTTAGCAACTTCAAGAACATCTGGAGTACCATCTTTATCAAGGTCTTTATCTTCATTGAAACCAATAGAGAGTATAGTCTGTTTTTGTATCTCAAGTTTTCCTTTAAGGTCAATCTCTTCCATCTTAAATTGATGGTCAATATACTTCATATCTTTTTCGTGTTGTTGTTGAGCCTCTTGAAGTTCTTTTTGAGATTTAAGTTGCTCTTCTTGTTGTTGTTGAGTAAATTCTCTTCTTTCTTTTTCAGCTTTCTTAAGTAATTCTTCAGCTTCTGTAATAGATTCACTTCTCATTACTTTCATAACATCAGACATCTCAATAGCTTGATTTTGCATAGCTGCATGTGCTAATTGTCTAACCATTTGAAGAGCTTCATCAGATTTCATAGAATTAGATACAAATACACCATATGTACTATTTTCAAGTAAATCATAATCTATTTGTAACATTCTCTGAGAAAAATCATCTAAAGCATAAGAAAGACATTTAGGTTGGTAAGTTGAATAAGCTACTTTAGCTATTTCAATTAAGGCTTGAAGAGTATTTCTCTTAACAATATTATGCATTTCAAAATATGGTTCAAGTATATTAGCAGATTGAATAATAGCCTGTTGCGTGTTTCTTACAGCTTCATTAGAACCTATTTGACCTTCTATTTGTTTAGTAATACCTACAGATTCACCACATCTTCTTTCAATATAATCAGCAAGTTCTACATATTTTTTTATATCAGAGATTAAAGATAAGTCAATTTCTTTTACTGCTTGAGTAATTTCAGATTGTCTTGTACCTTCTTCATTAGGATTAAGTAAAGCTATTTGATTATCAAAAGTATAATAAAACCATTGGTCTAGACTAATTTTAGCAGATTTGAGTGGTATTAAAGAAGCATTTATACCAAGTATTTTACCTCTATCAGAATTAATAAGACTTTCTATTCTATAAAGAATAGTATCATATAGATAGTTATAATGTTTAATTCTATCCATTATAGAAGTTGGTTCTGAATTTAAAGCATCATAATAACAACCTATATATGATAATTTACACTTAGTTGGATTTTCTAAATCAAAATACTGTCCAGGAACTTCTCTTAAATGTAAATACAAATCATTATCTATCTTATATCCTTCATATCTTGATACTACCCAAATTAACTCTTCAGATAAATCACCTGATTCTTTATTTAATTTATATTCTTCATCTACAACAATTTCATAAGGTTCATTTGTTTCTAAATCTATTCCCCTTACAAATTTTATTGGTTTTAAAGCTTTCCATTCACAATGTGTAACTCTAATTCTATCAGAAGACCTATTATCAGAGAATACATCTTGAAGATATAATTCTGTACCTCTGTTTTGTACTTTTTTATATAGATTATCAATGTCTTCATTCTCAAGAACATCACCAAACCTATTTACAATTTCACTTACAGTTAAAAACTCATCATAAGAAGCCCATTCAGCATCTTCTACATTATAATCAAACTCACTACAATCAAAATATAAAGGATTAATAACTTTTAATACTGGCTCCTTGTTCTCAATACAAGCTCTAAAAATCTCCTTAGAAGATAATAATCCGTGCTTCCATGCTAAATTAAACTTATTTCTAATATCTTCTTTTTCTTTAAGATACTCAAGAATTTGATGAGCTAATAATTCAGCTGGGTCTTGATGGTCTCTCTCCATATAAAGTTTAACTTCTTGTGGAGTTCTTGCCTTAACTTCTTGTTCAATTTGTTGTTGAACCTGAGAATTAATTTGAGAAATTTGTTCTTCAGTTAAAGGTTCTTCTTGATTTTGTTGAGCTAATTGCTCAGCTTGCTCTTGTTCAACTTGCTTCCTTATTGGAGCAGTAATTTCTTGAATTACAAAATCTCTAATTTGATTAAACTCTTCTTGTTCTTTTCTTGTAGTAGCTTCTGGATTAGTTGCCAGTACCCTAAAAGAAAAAGGTCTTCTCATTTCCATTCCAATAAGAGCTTTAATTTTACCAGATACAATATCTTTATGAGTAAAATTAGTCTTAAGCTTACCAGAATCCTTACCAAAAGGATAACACACAGCTTCAAAATCCTTCATATTGACTTTATTATTAAATAAGTCATAATTAGATTTCATTCTGTGTTTATCATTACCTACAAAGGTTTCATCTTCCAAGAAATCAAATATATAGTTTTCAGTTCTTCTACAAAAATTATTTATATTATCTTTGTACCATTGAAAGTCATTTGATTCCTTTTGTTTTCTTGTTAATCTACCTCCTGTCATTGATTTGATTTAAAAAACTTACCATTTCTTCTAATCTACTTACACTAGAACTATACTCTTTTTCTAGTTCCTGTTCTTGTAATTGCATCATACACATAAAAAATGATGATAGTCTATCACAATTTACTTTTCTATTATATATTAATAGTTCTTCTATAAATCCTGGACAATCTATTTCATCTATTACAGATAAAGTATTTCCAAAATCATCTTCATAACCATTTAGTAACCAATCATTAGTATATTTTTCACAATCCTCTTTTATTCTATCAGTCATATGACAACCATATTTTCTATCTACTTTAGAGTTTTGTACAGAGTTTGATATTGCTCTATCTGGTTGTACTGCTAAATATTTTAATGCTTTTTTTCTTTCAAAATATGTCTTAGGGTGTGTTACTTCATTTTCAAACATTACTTGTGTATTGTATAACATAGCTAGTTTTAAAGCTATTTCATTTACAATATCTGAGTCTTGAGGTCTACCATAATATTCAGCAACTATTTTATATTTAGTATTTTCACCTCTTAAATGTCCTTTAAATACTGTTATAGCAGATAAAGATGTACCATTATTTTGTCTATATGGGTCGTACCCTATCTTATAAAAGTTTTGTGGTGCTTTTTCACTAGGAAATTCATAAATAACTACAGCACCAGTTAAATCATTTGTTTTAGGTTTATAATTATATATAGGATTTAATACATTGTTTAAATCTGGTTTAGCTAAAACTTCTGTTCTATCCTTATTATAATGTAATGTTACTGGTATACCTTTCTTTATGTGTAAAGATTTAGCTTGTATCTGATTTAGTCTGTTTCTTAATTCATCTACTGGAAATATTGAATGTGATGACATACTAAATGCATCAGCAGGACATAAAGGAAACTCTTGCATATGCTTATGTAATAATGCTGAAGAAGAAGAATTACTTAAAATAACCTTTCTTCTTTTCATTTCCCATTCTTTAGCTCCTTTTATGTCAGAGTTTCCTTGTTTATCATAGAAACCTTCCATATTCCAAGTAACTGGGTGGAAGAATCCACAAACAGTATTTTCAGCATTTTCGTCCCAAATATTAATAAAAGGCATTAAACCATAAGCAAGTGGATTATAATACATATCTGCATAATCTTTTGTTCCACCTTGCATATCACCACTAGTTCCTATTATACAAACTTGTCCTGTAATTTTACTTCCAGCAGTTAATGATGGTACTGTTGCATTGAAAGATTGAGCTAAATTATCAAATACTCCAGCTTCTTCTAAAAGAATAAACAAAGCATCAACACCACGCATAGCATCAAAATTATCTTTGAAAGTACGTGAAGCATCAATTCTTGATTTATAACCTCTTTCAACATTAACACCATTTATTTGTTCTACAAAACCAGATTTAATAAAATCTCTTTTTTCAACTAATCTATTTTTTGAAAACCCAGTGTGTTCATTAAAGAAATTTAAAAACTCCCAAACTTTCTCCATAGTTTCAGCCATAAATTTCTTTTCATAAGCACCAATTAGTGTTAGTTTATCCCTAACTGTGTTATAAATATTTGCTATAATTAAAGCATTTTTAAAAGAGTACCCTTTACGTCTAGCTTTACCTACAATAAAATGATAACCACCATTTAAATAATCTAAGTGTGGCTTTACAAATAAATTAAGTCTACCTAGAATATCCTTAGATATTTTATCTCTTTTATCTTTTACACTGTTATATTCTTCTGAATTTTCTTCTAAACCTTTTAGTTCTTTGTTTAATTTATTCCACTCTTTTCTTTCCTTATCTGTACTAGGTACTTGTGAGTATTTAGAACACAGACCATTTCTTGCTATTTCTAATGACCAAAAGAAATTATAATCACCGTCCCAAAAATCTGGAAAAGATACTACTTTATTAGCTAAAGTTTCACCATCTTCATCTTCTTGAGAAAACTCAACCTTTTGTATTTGAGCAAAATTAAGATAACAATAGTGGTGACCTGTTATTTTCTCTCCACTTACTTCATACCCTTCCAAACATCTCCTTAATTGCTCCTTCCAATAGTCTAACCATTCTGGAGTACCATATGGAGCTTCTGTATAATAACCTTTCTCTATAAATCTTATAGCTTCTTGTCTAAATACAGAAGAATCTATCCACTTACCATTACTATATCTAATTTTACTTTCTTTAATCATATTAATTTTCTAAAGGGTTGATTAATTTGTTACCCCTTGTTTTAGTAGAATCAAAAAGTTCTTGTTCAACTTTCTCCTTTAAAGTATTTAAAGAAGTCATTATTTTTTCTACTTTTTCAACTGCTGAATAAACATCAGCGGGTTTATATACAGGCATTCCAGACTTAGTTCTTTCATTTAAATCTATACCAATAAGATATTCTCTTGTTTTCATTACAGTATCAAGAGATTGTTTATACATCATATAGTTAAATGAACCCTCTGTTTGAAATTCTTCTATTTTAGCTAAACACTGTTCTATTAAATTATCCGGTTTCCAATCATTAGGAAATTTAAGCAACTCTTTTAGTTTATGAAATCTTTGCTCATCAGAGTAACCAGCATATGGATTTGTCTTTCTTTTAGAAGACATTAACTCAATAAAAGTAAACTCTTTTATAGCCTCAGATTTATCTTTAGAGTTATCTCTATCCCATATATCTTTAAAAGGTGAAGTTAATATTGTCTCTATATTTGGTTTAGCTATATTATTTTCTAGTATAAATAAATAAGCCATTACTCTTCTAAATAAATATTATAATCATCAAGTGTTGCTTTATTTGTCTCTAAAAACTTATTTATAGCAACAACAAAAGAGTGTGTATCACTTTGCATAGTGGCTATTACGTGTTTATCTTCACTAAACACAATAAAATCATAAAATTCATCTTTTATAATTTCATATCTTCTTATTGTTATATTTTCTCTAAAAATAACCATTTTTTATATAGTTTTTGTTCAACATTTTTCTATTAATAAGTGATTTTTTATTAACATCAAATCTGTTAATATCCTCTGGCTTTATTTTAGGAGCAATAACTATTTCACCTTTATCAATATAAATCATAGTTAAAACTCTTTTAATAAACAATAAGATACATATTTTTGATTACCTATAAGATTTAATATCTTATAATAATCAGCTGTATTATTACAAACTTGACAACCAGTAGACCAACCACCAATTAATCTAGTAATAATATTTCCTGGTTGATAAGTGGCTGTATGAAAATTAATACCAATAATACCTTCTCTTAATTTTCCAATCTCTTCAACCTTTTCATTTTTATTCCAATCTCTATAGAATTTAATAGGACTAGCTTGCTTTAATGCTTTCATTTTACCTTTATGAAATCCAGGAGTCCACAAAGAATGATACCATTCATTTGTTTTAATAACAGCACAACCTTCAGAATTATAAGTGTTGTAATTCTTTAAACCAGTTAATCCAGCATTTGTTGTACCAGTAGTTACCATAATAAATTTATCTCCTTTAAAAAGATAAAACTTATCATCAAATTCATTAAATTTATCTTCATTAGATTGAACACCTAACAACCAATAATTGGCTGGAAATTGTTTAAATGAAGGTAAGGATTTTGCTTTTTCTAATAATTGTTTGTCTGTATAGCTTTTCATTTTACTAAAAGTGCTTTAATTGTTAATTCTTCACTAGTATTATCATTAAATACTACACTTAAATCTTTATATAAATTGTAAGTATTTGTATTTAAATGAACAGGTATTGTTCCTGTATATAAAGTTATGTGTAATTTATTGTTTTCCCATTCTTTTATATCAATACAACCACTACAATAATTAGTACAATAAGAGAAATTATTCATTTCATTACCTTTAAACTGAAAATAAACATCTAAATATTCTCTTTCTTTTACAGTACCTAAATCTACAGTATTATTTACAAATTTACTCATCTCCTTTATAAATTTTAAATTTATCTTGTTTTAAAACCCAGTATTTATGAGTATACTTATCCCAAATTTTTCTGCCTTGTTTTAACATATTCCATTGTAATTTAGTAAGTATATAAGGATAACAAGGTTTATCACAAGCTTTATTAGCAAATTGTAATTGAGTTGTTTGACACTTACAAATTCTACATTGACCCTCATTGTAACACTGTTTATCCATAGAATTAATTCTAATTTCAATTTGCTCTCTTATATATTTTCTTATAAGATTTCTTAAATTAATTCCTATAATTTGCTTAGAATAATATAAATTATACCTAAAATTACCTTGAAAGAAATATATTATATTACTTAAGTTTATCTTTGATTTTGTTATACTCATTATAAATATTTAATTTTTTATCAAATGATTCTTTTGTTATTCTGTCACTTTCTAATAAAGTCTTTAATTTACCTATAGTACTATTTATTCTAAATGAACTTACTTTAAAAGAACCTAAATATTGTAATCTAATATCCTTTAAACAATTATTATTCATAACTTCTTTTACCATTCTAAAAGGAGAATTACATATTTCAGCAAACTGTTGTAAAGTAATATTGGGATACTTATCTTTTACCTCTTTATAATAATTCTGTATATCACTATTCATCTTTTAAAAGCTTAAAATTATAATATTGAACTTTAGGTTCTGGTATTAATACAGGTAATATTTCTAACTTATCTTTTTCTATAATAAAACCTTTATTCTTTAAACTCCTTAAATAGTTACCTAATCCACCAAAGGATAAAGATAGTTTATCTTTAACTATTTTTCTACCAGTAGTAGAAAATGGGTCTTTAGCTAAATCACCTGATAGGGACATAAATGCAGATAAAACTTCTATTTCTTTATCTGTCATTTGTATAGGTAACATAGGATTAATAATATACAAATGTTTTTTATGATAGTTATAACTGTCTAAACTAATTGATTTACTAATTATTTTCATATTTCTGTTGTCTTTCTATTTGTTCTTCAATATAGTAATTATATAAATCTAATATCTCTCTTTTTTCAAATTTATCCAAATCTGAATTAGCATTTAAAAATCTTCTAATTTTCTTAAATCTATATAATGGAACTATTGTATGTAAAAAGTATAATGTAAATATTTTATCTAAGTTATATTTATAAATAGCATATCTTAACATTACACCATTATCTTTTCTAAATTCAACAATAGAGTCTTCATTGCTAAAGTCTATATCAAACCTAATTATTTCTTTAAGTGTTTTCATATTGCAAAATTAAAAATAATTTTTAATATAACAAAAAGGTAAGTAGAAAAAATCTACTTACCTTTTAATTACCAATTGTGATTATTTAAGCAAAACAAAGTTTTCAAATTATTCTCACTTACTAAAGGGCATAGAAAGTCCTCCATAGGGGTTTAACCTACCAATAGGAGAGCTAATTCCTATTAACATATTAACTCGTAATTTGCTTAATCTTACATTTAGTTTTTATCTGCCTTTTTAGATTAAAAAACTAAAACAATTAAATTTTAGAAAGTTTTATTAGTTATCTTTGAGACTATCTTTAATAACTCTTACTGTCTAAAACAACCTTACCTTTAAGGTTACTAAAAAACTTATTAACTGTCTTTTTATTATACAGCTCTTATTTGACATATTACTTATACCTAGCATGTTACACGAGTACTAAAATATTGACTACAGTACCTCTATTGTCCAGAATTATAAATTTTATTGTCTTAATGTGTAGTCCCAAGATTAAGTAAAATCTATAAAACATTGCTAATTCTATTATCCCTTTGCCTTGCTTTCCAAGTGTCCTGGCTTCAGTATAACCTTAATCATACCTGCCTTGTCTCCTCTATTTTAGTCCTTTTAAGGGATTCCACTGATGAATGAGTTATAGAGTGGGAATCACATTGGTTCTAGTTCTGCAGTTTATATGGGGCATTCATATAAACCCTCACAACTGGGTTTAGCAACACTAGGCTTTCATAATATATCTTTTTGGAACTATGGTATCAATCCTCTTAGAAATGTTATTGGTATAACCTATAAAGTTATCATCTTTTTTAAAACAGCCTCCAACTGAACATATAAGTTTCTAAGATTAAACTCCCATTTAAGCTAAGTCTTTTATATCCCTATAGTGCTTAGCCTGAGATGACTTAGTTGCAGTGTCATCATTCCAGAGGCAAAAGTAAGAATAAAAAATAATACTACCAAATTTTTTATAAAAAATTTTCCAAAAATTTTTATTGTAATAGTGTAATTATTTGATTTCCAATAAAAAATTAAATACCCCCTATACACTCTATTATAACAATTTTATCTGTGTGTGTTTATATAAATTATAAGTATGTATCTATATAAATATACGGTAAGTGTTCATTTGTAGAGTAATAAATGTGTAGAATAATAAGTGTGTGATATAATATATGTGATGTAATAAATGTGTGGAATACCCCACTTCAACCCCCCACTAATTTTTGAGATTTAAAATACCCCCTACCCTAGAAATAGATAAAGAATTTTCCAGCTGGAAAAATAATATATTGTTATTTTTTTATACATACTTTATTTTCCTACTGATACAAGACATCTTTAAACTTTCTAACTGTTAGAGGTTTTAAACTCTTAGTGTCTTACATAAGATATAACATATCACTTTTAAACTTAACTTTTCTTATGTAAACCTTTCACTCATATTTAGTAATAACATTTAAATATTATATATTATGAAATCCAAGAAATACCTTTTAGCTTCCTACCTTTATGTATTATTTAATACATATTTGGTACTTGTTCCAAGTAATCTTACTACTAATGAAAGAATATTACTTGCTTTAATTACAATAACTTTTTGTAGTATTATAACTTATAAAGCATATAAAACACATAAAACTAAAATAGCAATAAGATGAAAAAGAATTTAATCATTACAATCCTAATAGGAGTTATTCTCCTATTAGGATTAAAAATTTTGTATTTACAACATTATGTAACTATTAAAGTTAATAATAATACTTTATTAGTTTACACATCTGAGAAAAACCAAAATGGTTTTTTCAAAATGTATATTCCAGCTACAAAGTATAATGATGAGTATTTTGAGTATATTAGAAAACTTGAAGTAACTTATAAAGGTAATGATTTATTTATTACTAATTTTGGAGATTACTGGATATTTGAAAAAGCTAATAATAATCTATTAAATAGAATAACTCCTGTTAAAGTAGATTATGATGTAGCTGAAGAATTAATAAAGTAAACTATTAGTATAAAAACTTACTCTTTTTAGTGTTGTGTATCATAATTATATTAGTTAGTGGCAGTGCTTCGCACTGCTAATAAAACCTAATGTAATTATTATTACACCAGACTAAGGAGTAAGTTTTTTATTATATAAACCTTTTACTCATATTTGAATAACTAAATAATTAAATATAAAACAAAATGAAAAATCTATTAACACTATTATTATTGTTGGTTGCAGGCTTAAGTTACTCCCAACAAGTTTATAACTTAGATAAACCAAAAGAAAAAACAGAGCAATCTTTAATTGGTAAATCTAAAGAAACTAAAGATAAAGCAATTTATCAAGGTAAAGAATTTCCAGTATATATTACTGAAAAAGGTAAACTATTTATTGTAGTTACCAGTAAGAAAGGTAATATTTATAGAAAATATATTACTACAGAAAAATAATAACTATATACTATATAGGTGTGTTTAGTAAAATGACTTAGTAGTTCATTACACCTATATAGTATATATACTTAATTTTTTATTTTCCACCAATTATAAACCTTTCACTCCTTTTTGGTAACAAGATTGGTGTTATGTGTCTTGTTACTTATACTTTATACATAACTTTTTATAACTTTATTTAAAACATTTTTAACTATGGTAACTGTAATTAGACAAACAAACAGAGACAATGTAATTGTTGTAATTAGCAAAAACAACCCAGAAAAAGCACAGGTAGCTGTAATGGAAGTAAGAGTAGAGTATGTTATTAATGAACTCACTAATTCAACCTTTGAACAAGAACACAAAAGAGTTGCTTATTTGAACATTGATACAATAAACTCTGCTAACTATTATGAAGGTAAAGAATTACCAGGACAAGTAATAACTTGTACTTCTCATACTCCTTTCTTTGAAGGTCAAGAACCTAAAATGAAACAAGATGAGAAAGGTGAATGGACTATTCCTTATCTTGATGCTGAGGGTAAAATGGTTTATACACGTAATGTGTATGATGCATCTGGTAAATTAGAAGATAAATTTGTAGATGCAGCTCAATTAAGAGCCTTAGCTGATGCTAGTAAAGCAAACAGTGTTGCCAGTAAAGTAGTTCCTAATAAGGAGCCACAAATTTTCTAAAAAGTAATAAAAAGAGGTAAATAACACTACCTCTTTTTATTTTATTTGTAATTTAAAGAAATTTAGTATGTTTTAATATGTTTTAAAAAAACTTTAAAAAGGTTTTTTGTGTTAATTATTTTTATTATAAAAGGTTAGAGTAAAACTTTAAAAATTGCTTATAATCCCCTCACAACCAAATAAACACTTATTAGAAAATACTTAATTTCTAAAAAATTATTATAAAAATATAGCCTAAATACAATTAGTATGAAGACATTAAAAATACAAATATTAAAAAAGATTGATAGAAGAGAACAACTTATATTAACTCTCTTAAATACTAAATCTCCTAATGTACCTCTTATTGAGGAATTAGAATTAGAGTTAGAAAGACTCTATGAAAGACTCGAAAAGCTCTAATTAAGCAACTCATAAGCTATTAGTAATTACAAACTTCATATATTCTATGACAAATCACACCACCTAAAATTACTAATAGCTTTTTCTAAAAAAGATTTATGCAAACAGATAAACAAAAAGCTAGACAAATCCACATTATTAAACTCTTACAAAGAGCTTTATATAATGGTGGTTCAGTATCTTTTATTCAAAGTACTGATAGAATTAACTTAAAAGATTTATCTTCTATTAAACAAGAATCTATTAGAAGATTAAATTTATCACCAGAATTTTTTAAAGGTAAAACCTTTTTACAATGTTTCAATGACCTTGAAGAATTAAAAGAAGATTTTGGTGCTAAAACATATGTTATAAATTAATTTTGGAAAACAGAAAATTTAGATTTTCTAATGAGGAAGATTTAGTAATCATTAGAAATGTAGAGCAATATCCAGATAATATTAAAATTGCTCTTCAAAAAGCTGTAGAAGAACTTAATACTGAGCCTTATTTATCACAAAGAGAAGGTAAAGAGAGAAGTTTTCAAACAACTTCAAGTAGATATTATATTTCCTTAAAGAAATCAGACCACAAAATATTATTTACAGGTTCTGTAAAAGGTTTTACAAATAATACCAAAAACACTCAAGTAAATAGAGATACTGGTTTATTTCCAGAAGAAAGAACTTTAAATAAAGTTGAGTGGGTAACTAAGATTATTTTATCACTAACAAATGAAGAAAAAGACTTCATAGTTAATTTCTTCAAAAATGTATCACAATTTAATAAAAAGAAAAAATGAAATACATATTAACACTTTTATTTATACCTTTATTTTTGTCTTGCAGTAAAGACAATAAAGATGTGCCAGATAATCCTAATAATTACAAAGATTTAGGGATTACATATCATAATATCTTCAAAGAAGAAGATGATAAAAACTTAATTAAATTATCAGATTATGAGTTAGAAAAAGCTCATAAAGTGAATTATGATAAAGATAATACTTCTTCTCCTAAATATTGGATAATTATAGAACTAAATAATGAAAACATAGTACTATTAAAATATAGAGATGATATAGATGAAGAAGTTCTTGGAAAAAGGGATTTCTCTGGTTTTTTAGCAACTTATATTAAAACATATAAGTTATATGAAAAGAGTAGTGAACAAGACTATGATTTATCAAAAGATTTTTATCTTACATTAAAAAACCCAATAGGAGAAAAGAAAAAAGTTCATTTCTCATCTATAAGTCGTCAAATAATGTCAAAGAAATGGTATAATATGATATATGAGTAATTATAAAAATTCTAAAAAACAACATAAAATATTTTATTAAATA